>ERZ772906.135-NODE-135-length-44314-cov-12.414469_pt1 | contig 44314 bp, 34 predicted proteins | sample MGYA00511338_ERZ772906 | MGnify/ENA primary metagenome ERZ772906 (study PRJEB29015, sample SAMEA2738076) | human oral metagenome | biome: human oral; feature: human-associated habitat; material: saliva | place: China | collected 2212 ... | reverse complement strand
GAAGTAGGTTTTGCTCATGCCGTGCTCTCTGCGTTGCAAGCTTGAATCGTATCACGCGCAGGCGTATGCTGAATAATGTTTATTGTGTGCTTCAAGGAGTTTTTATGCGTTTGGTTATTGTCGCGCCGGCCAACGGCGCAATATTGAAAGACGCGCTCAAAGCGCATCTGCAAAACGACCCGCGCGTCAGCAGCTTGGTCGATTTATCCTCACCAAAAGGAACCTATCCGCAACTCTCGTTTGCCGCGGCCGAAGAAGTCGCGGCAGGACGCGCCGATCGTGCGCTGTTGATTTGCGGTACCGGCGTGGGCACGGCAATCGCCGCCAATAAAGTGCGCGGCATACGGGCAGCGACAGCGCACGATTTACTCACGCTCCGCGGCTCGGTGGAAAACTATAATGCTCAGGTTTTATGTATGGGGCAAAACGTGATTGCCGCTCCGGCTGCTTGGGCATTGGTCGATATTTGGTTGGATTTGCGCCACGACACAAGCAGCGGTTATGCGCCTAAGGTTGGCGAAATCGAGGCATTCGAGTGTGGGGCGTAAGCACATTATTATTTTGGTTTTAAACAGACGACCTTGTTATCCTTGCCATCAAGGTCATCTGAAAACGTTTAAACGCTTATTTTCCGCTTTCGCTGCAAAGATGTTGTTCGCTGCTGTCGCAAACGGTAAATTTGCGCAACTGATCCAAAGCGTTGTGTTTTTCTTTCTTGTTCGGCGCGTAGCGGAAGGCATATTGTGTCACATACAGGCTGTCATCGCCTTGTATGGCCTTGAACCAAGTGTATTCGGGTTTGCCGGTTTGCGGGTTGTATTCGCAGGTAAGCTGCCACACTGTGGCGGAATAGCCGTTTGCTTCGCCTTCAGTTATGGGATTGAAGCTGCTTTTCGGACAGGCATTCTGCCATAAGTTTGCCATATTGTTCCGGAATCCCTCTGCACCCAGGTTTGCGCCTGCCATGGATTGCAGGGTGATCATTTTTGTCCAGTTGTCGAGTGTCTGCTTTTGCGGTATGAGCTCGACCATTGCCATGCCGTTTTGTTTGGTTTGATAGCCGATTTTGAAGTCTTTGGGCAGTTCACCGAAGAACGCCATCTCCGCAGCTTGCGCCGCCTGTGCCGCCAACGGGAACATTACGGCGGCAAGCATCAATTTTTTGACAAGATTGGTTTTTTTCATCATTTTTCCTTTTGCAATAATGAGGGGGCGGATGAAACGAAGTATCCGCCGCCGTCATCTTATCACAAGCGTTTGGCGTTTTTCAGACGGCCTTACAGTGCGTAGGCGGCCATGGTCGTGCGGTAGATTTCGTCGTCCGAACACAGGCGGGTAACGCGTTCGTGCAGGGCGTTGCCGAAGGTTTGACGCAGTTCGGGCGATCGGACGAGTTGTTCCAGTGCGTCGGCCAGCGCGGTTTGGTCGTGCAGCGGGGTGCAGAAACCGGTTTTGCCGTTTTCCACCATTTCGGCAATGCCTGCCGCGTCGTAGCTGGCGACGGCGGTGCGGTACAGCCCGGCTTCCAAAATATTGTTGCCCACGCCCGCGCCATGGTCGCCCGCGCAGTCCAAGGTGTTCACCAGGATATCGGTGTCGGCAAAATAGGCGTTCAAATCCCGCACCGCGCCGAGGAAGGAAACTTTGTCGGCAATGCCCAGCCGTCCGGCCTGCGCTTCTAGGGCGGGGTGTTCTTCGCCCGTGCCCGCGATGTGCAGCCGGACGGGCAGGCCGCGTTGCAGCAGGGTGTGGAAAACGTCTATCGTCAGGTGGATGGCGCGTACTTTGTCCAAGCGCGACAATGTGCCGAGCATGACGAAACCGCGCGGTGTTTTGGCGGAAACGGCGGGGGCGGGCGGCAGGGCGTTGTAGGTGTAGGCGGTGCGTCCGGCGGGAAAGCCGTGGCGGATGAGTTTCTGCTGTTCGTGGCGGCAGTTGGCGATGATGTATACGCCGAGCTTGGCAAACAGGCGGGCGATTTTGGGATAAGTTTCGGGGTTCAGGCCGCGCGCGTGGTAGAAAACCTTGCTGCGCGGCGAGCAGATTTTGGCCGCTATCGCGCAGGCGGGGACGATGCGCGCCATCTGGCAGTGGACGATGTCGGGGCGTTCGCGGCGCAGCAGGCGGGCGAAGGACAGGGCGGCGCGCAGGTAGCCGGTGCGGCCGCCGCCGTAAAAGTCGATGTTTTGCCAACGCATGCCCGCGGCTTGTGCGTCGGAGACCAGCGGGCCGTCGGATGCGGCCAGCAATACGTCGTGTCCGTGCCGTGCCAGCAGGCTGCCGAGGCGCAGGCTGGCGGTTTCGGTGCCGCCCAGCCCGCCCATGGAGGTGGCCAGTATGATTTTCATGGGTGTTCCGTGTGTTTGAAGGCCGTCTGAAAGAAAGGTTTGCGGTTATAGCAGGCCGTTTGTCCGACGGCAATCGGTATTTGCGGTTTTGTCCGGCGGCTGATGCGGAAAGGCCGTCTGAAAATGCGGGTGGTGCTTTTCAGACGGCCTCGGACGGTGTGCGTGCGTCAGGGGCGGTTGCGGACGGCGTCGGCCAACAGGGCGAGCATTTCTTCGGTGGTGTCCCAGCCGATGCAGGCATCGGTGATGCTTTGGCCGTAGGTTTCGGGTTTGTCCTGACGGCCTTCGACGAGGTGGCTTTCCACCATCACGCCCATGATGTTTTGTTCGCCGTTGCGGATTTGCGCCGCCACGTCTTGAGCAACTTCCATTTGGCGGGTGTAGTCTTTGCGGCTGTTGGCGTGGCTGCAGTCTACCATCAGGCGGGGGCTGACTCCGGCTTTGATCAGTTGGGCGACTGCGTCTCGGACGTGTTCCGCGCTGTAGTTCGGCTCTTTGCCGCCGCGCAGGATGACGTGGCAGTCGGGGTTGCCCGCGGTGTGGACGATGGCCGAGTGTCCGGCTTTGGTAACGGAGAGGAAGTGGTGCGGGTGGGAGGCCGCGCCGATGGCGTCGATGGCGATTTTGAGGTTGCCGTCGGTGCCGTTTTTGAAGCCGACGGGGCAGGACAGGCCGCTGGCAAGTTCGCGGTGCACCTGGCTTTCGGTGGTGCGCGCGCCGATGGCGCCCCAGGAAATGAGGTCGGCGTAATACTGCGGGGTAATCATGTCTAGGAATTCGGTGGAGGCGGGCATGCCGAGGTTGTTTAAGTCCAACAGCAGGCGGCGGGCTTGGCGCAGGCCGAAGTTGATGTCGAAGGTGCCGTCCAGATAGGGGTCGTTGATGAGGCCTTTCCAGCCGACGGTGGTACGCGGTTTTTCAAAATAAACGCGCATGACGATGAGCAGCTCTTTTTCGTATTTTTGACGCAGGGGCATCAGGCGGCGGGCGTATTCGAGGGCGGCTTTGGGGTCGTGGATGGAGCAGGGGCCGATAACGGCAAGCAGGCGGTTGTCGCGGCCGTGGATGAGGTCAGCGATTTGGTTGCGGGTGCTTTCGACGAGTTCGGCCGCCTTGTCGTCCAGCGGCAGTTCGTAGAGGTGGGCGATGGGGGGCAGCAGTTCGTCTATGCCGTTGATGCGGATGTCGTCGGTTTTGTTCATGCGGGTCATGGCTGTTTCCGTTGTCGCGTTGTTTTTGTCAGGCGGGAAGGATAGCCGCCCCGGCAGGGGCTTGGCAAGGTGGAATTTACGGGTTTGTGTTATTAAATTGCTTAATTTTCCGTTTTCGGCGTTGTTTGTTATTTGATGCGCCGTTTTGTGTGGTTTTATGGCATTTTGTTTTCTCGGTTGTAGTGCAGAGGCCGTCTGAAAAGCTGCTCGGGCTTCGCGGAAACGCCGTTTTCCGGACGAAACGGGGTTTTCTGTTTTCAATATGCAGAAGCGGGGCTTTCAGACGGCCTGTCGGTTTCCGGCTCAGGGGCGGTATTGCGGGGAGACGCCGTTGGGCAGGAGCTGCCAGACGTAACCTGTGTGTTTCATTTTGCCGGCGATGCGTCCGGCTTCGTCGCCGTAGCCCCAGAAGTAGTCCACGCGGACGGCGCCTTTGATGGCGCTGCCTGTGTCTTGCGCCATGATGAGGCGGTTGAGGGCTTTTTTGGTGGTCGGATGGGCGGTGGCGACAAACAGCGGCGCACCTAAGGTGATGTAGTGGCGGTCGATGGCGCCTGCGTATTCACCCAAGAGCGGGGTGCCCAATGCGCCGACCGGGCCGGCTTCGCTGCTGCCGGTCAGTTCGCGGAAGAAGACGTAGCTGGGGTTTTGTCCCAAGACTTCGGCGAGGCGGCCGGGGTTTTGCTTCATGTAGGCTTTGATGCCCTGCATGCTGGTTTGTGAGAGGGGGAGGTAGCCTTTGTCCGCCATGTAGCGTCCGATGGAGACGTAGGGGTGTTCGTTTTTGTCGGCAAATCCGACGCGGATATATTTGCCGGACGGGGTTTTCAGACGACCTGAACCTTGGATGTGCATGAAGAAAAGTTCGACGGGGTCTTCTGCGTAACCGAGGATGGGAGCTTTGCCATTGAGCGCGCCGCCGTTGATTTGGTTGCGGGTGTAATAAGGAACGAAGCGGCTGCCTTCAAACCTGCCTTTGAGGGCGGTGCTGCGGGCTGTAATGGGGAATTGGGACAGGTCGGCGGTGTGTGTGCCGCTGTTGTCGATGACGCCGCTGTTGGCACCGGTTTGGCGGATACGGACGGTGGCTTTGCTGCCTCTCAAATTGGCGGGCAGTGGGACGGAAACGAAGTCGTTGGGGATGCCGTAGATGGGGAAACGGGCTTTGCTGGTGGCTTTGTCATCACCGAGCAGGACGGGCTCGTAGTAGCCGGTGATGGTGCCGGCGGGGTTACCGTTGTTGCTGACTTGCCAAGGGGTGAAATAGCGTTCGAAGAAATGCTTGGCTTGGAAATGGTGGACGGGCGTCTGCATGGCTTGGGCGCACACGTCTTGCCAGCCTGCGCGGTTTTTGAGTTTCTCGCAGCCTAAGCGGAAGGATTGGAGGCTTTTGACGAAGTGTTGGGTGTTCCAGTGCGGCAGTTCTTGGTGGGACACGACGGTGTAGGTTGCGCCGCCGCCGCTGACGGTGGTGCCTGCAGGGTCGGGCGTGCCGGTGGGGCGGTCGGGGCCTTTGACGGTGGTGGTGTCGACTTCGGGGAGGTTTTTGATGCGTTTGCTCGGGCAGGCAGAAAGGACGGCTGCGGCGATGGTGAGGAGTGTGATGCGGTATAGGTGTTTTTTCATAATGCTGTCTTAAAGGTCGTCTGAAATCGGGTGGATGAGAACGTGGTTTGCAGACGGGATATTGGTCCGTTTATTCAAGAGCTTGGGATTCTAACACAGTTTGTCCGCCTGCTTTGACTCAAGGCGTGAAGTCGTCTGAAAACGGATGGGGCGGGTGTTCAGACGACCTTGTGTGTTGTGGCGGCTATTGTTGATGGACGGGATATATTTTAACTGCCGTATCGGCTGTTGGGAGACGGACTGGAAAAGTACGTTTGTCCGATACTTTCGTCATTTCCTTGTTAACATTCGTAACTGTGTTTATTACTTAAAAATAAAAATTATTTGCATTTGTTTAATTATCGGTTTATAAATATTTAGGCATAAGGTCGTCTGAATTTTCTTGGAGAGGATTTATTGCAGCCGAATAGAATAGATAAGGCGGCGGGTGAAACGGCTTGGGTAAAAGAATAAATGGTTTAGTTTTGGATATTTAGTTTTAAGGTTTGTTTTATATATGTTGATTGCTTTTTTGATTATGCTGCGCGAGGGCATCGAGGCCGCCCTGATTGTGGGCATCGTCGCCGGTTTTTTGAAACAGTCGGGACATTCGCGGCTGATGCCTAAGGTGTGGCTGGGCGTGGCTTTGGCTGCGCTGATGTGTCTGGGCATCGGATACGGCATCCATTCGGCAACGGGCGAGATTCCGCAGAAGGAGCAGGAATTTGTGGTCAGCGTTATCGGTTTGGTGGCGGTGGCGATGCTGACTTATATGATTTTATGGATGAAAAAAGCCGCCCGTTCGATGAAGCAGCAGCTTCAGGATTCGGTTCAGACGGCCTTAAACCGCGGCAACGGTCAAGGCTGGGCTTTGGTCGGCATGGCTTTTCTGGCTGTGGCGCGCGAGGGGCTGGAGAGTGTGTTTTTCCTCTTGGCGGTGTTTCAGCAGAGTCCGACTTGGTCTATGCCCGTCGGCGCGGTATTGGGGCTGCTGGCCGCAGTGGTCATCGGCGCGCTGATTTATCAGGGCGGTATGCGTCTGAATCTGGCGAAGTTTTTCCGCTGGACGGGCGCGTTTTTGATTGTGGTGGCCGCCGGTTTGGTGGCCGGTTCGCTGCGCGCGCTGCATGAGGCGGGCGTGTGGAACCACCTGCAAGAGGTAGTGTTTGATTCTTCCAAATACCTGCATGAAGACAGCCCGCTGGGCGTGCTGCTCGGCGGCTTCTTCGGCTATACCGACCACCCGACGCAGGGCGAGGTGCTGGCGTGGCTGCTGTATTTGGTTCCGGTCATGATTTGGTTTCTGCACGGCAGCAGGCCCGCCGCGGTGCAGAGGTCGTCTGAAAACCATTAGGGACTGTCGACAGCCCCTAGTGGCGCTTAAAAATTCCGTATCCCATTCTTATCAACATGCCAAAGAGGTTTGAAATGAAAAAACTCAATATAACTGCTTTATCCGTGATGCTGGCTTTGGGTCTGACCGCGTGTCAGCCGCCCGAAGCGGAAAAATCCGCGCCTGCCGCGTCAGGTGCATCAGGTGCATCCAGCGCGAATGCCGGCGGCACCGTCAACGTCGCCGTGAACGACACCGCCTGCGAGCCGATGGAACTGACTGTACCGAGCGGACAAGTCGTGTTCAACATCAAAAACAACAGCGGCCGCAAGCTCGAATGGGAAATCCTCAAAGGCGTGATGGTGGTTGACGAACGCGAAAACATCGCCCCTGGACTTTCCGACAAAATGACCGTTACCCTGCTGCCGGGCGAATACGAAATGACCTGCGGCCTCTTGACCAACCCGCGCGGCAAGCTGGTGGTAACCGACAGCGGCTTTAAAGACACCGGCAACGAAGCCGATTTGGAAAAACTCGCCAAACCGCTTGCCGACTATAAAGTTTACGTCCAAGGCGAAGCCAAAGAGCTGGTTGCCAAAACCAAAGCCTTCACCGACGCCGTCAAAGCGGGCGACATCGAAAAAGCCAAATCCCTGTTTGCCGCCACCCGCACCCACTACGAACGCATCGAGCCGATTGCCGAACTCTTCAACGAACTCGACCCCGCCATCGACGCGCGTGAAGACGATTTCAAAGACAAAACCGAAGACGCGGCCTTCACCGGCTTCCACCGCATCGAACACGCCCTGTGGGTCAAAAAAGACGTATCCGGCGTGAAAGACATTGCCGACAAACTCATGAAAGACGTTGAATCCCTGCAAAAAGAAATCGACGCCCTTTCCTTCCCACCGAACAAAGTCGTCGGCGGCGCGGCAGTGTTGATTGAAGAAGTTGCCGGCAGCAAAATCAGCGGCGAAGAAGACCGTTACAGCCACACCGACTTGAGCGACTTCCAAGCCAACATCGAAGGCGCGCAAAAAATCGTCGAACTCTTCCGTCCGATGATTGCCGAGAAAAACAAAGCCCTGCTCGAGAAAGTCGACGCCAACTTCAAACAAGTAACCGACATCCTCGCCAAATACAAAACCAAAGACGGCTTTGAAACCTACGACAAACTCAGTGACGAAGACCGCAAAACCCTTCAGGCACCAATTAACGCCCTTGCCGAAGACCTGAGCCAACTGCGCGGCACACTGGGCCTCAAATAAACTTGACCCGCCCGTTTCAGACGACCTTTTGAAGAAATACAAGGGGTCGTCTGAAAACTAATCGCTGATGCCCTCTCCCACGGAAAGGGAAAGGCCGTAGCGTGGGCTTTGCCCACGAAAAACCCGAATACAGAAATCGTAGGCTGGGTCGGGTTTGCCAACCCAACCTGCCCTGCTGACAGCCGTATCAAAAATTAAACGGGTTAGCTGTATCGCCGTTCCAAGATTAGATTTCTGAGAAAGTTTGGTTTGCCCCAAATGCAAGCATTTCGGAGGTCCGCTAATCCTCCGGTAGAAGAACAGGTAGGGTGTGTGGCGCAGCCACGCACGCGGAAATCGCGCATCCCTTACCGTTTATTCGATTGATCGATGATTCAAAGTTTTCAGACGACCTTAAACGTCGTCTGAAAATTCAAAATAGCAAACTTAAACAAAACAACCGCGTACATACCGCAGCCCGAATCCCCGCAAAGGACTCCACCATGAGCCAAGACAACTCACAACCCGCCCAACCGACCAAACGCACCCTATTCAAAACCGTCCTTGCCGCAGGCGCAGCCGGCGCGGCAGGCTGGTTCGCCGGCAAACAACAAGGCGAAACCGCCGCCGAGACCCGTCTCAACGAACACTCCCCGCAAGCCTACCCCTGCTACGGCACCCACCAGGCCGGCATCACCACCCCGCACCAACTCTTCGGCATCATGTGCGCCTTCGACGTAACCGCCAAAGACCCCAAACAACTCGAAAACCTCTTCCGCACCCTCACCGCCCGCATCGAATTCCTCACCCAAGGCGGCGAATACCAAGACGGCGACGAAAAACTCCCCCCCGCAGGCAGCGGCCTGCTCGGCAAAACATTCCGCCCCGACGGCCTCACCATCACCGTCGGCGTCGGCAGCAGCCTCTTTGACGACCGCTTCGGACTCAAAGACAAAAAACCCCGCCACCTCCAAGAAATGCGCGACTTCCCCAACGACCGCCTCCAAAAATCATGGTGCGACGGCGACCTCAGCCTCCAAATCTGCGCCTTCACCCCCGAAACCTGCCAAGCCGCCCTGCGCGACATCATCAAAAACACCGCCCAAACCGCCGTCATCCGCTGGAGCATAGACGGCTGGCTGCCCAAAGCCGAACCCGGCGCCATCGCCGCCCGCAACCTCTTAGGCTTCCGCGACGGTTCCGGCAACCCCGACGTATCCGATCCCAAAATTGCCGACCAAGTCCTCTGGACAGGCATCGCCGCCAACAGCCAAGACGAACCCGCCTGGGCGAAAAACGGCAGCTACCAAGCCGTCCGTCTCATCCGCCACTTCGTCGAATTCTGGGACAGAACCCCCTTGCAGGAACAAACCGAAATCTTCGGCCGCCGCAAATACAGCGGCGCCCCTATGGACGGCAAAAAAGAGAGCGACACCGCCGACTTCGCCAAAGACCCCGAGGGCAAAACCACCCCCAAAGACAGCCACATGAGGCTCGCCAACCCGCGCGACCCCGAGTTCATGAAAAAACACCTGCTCTACCGCCGCGCCTTCAACTACTCCCGCGGCCTCGCCGCCAACGGCCAGCTCGACGTCGGCCTGATTTTCATCTGCTACCAAGCCAACCTCGCCGACGGCTTCATCTTCGTCCAAAACCTGCTCAACGGCGAACCGCTGGAAGAATACATCAGCCCCTTCGGCGGCGGCTATTTCTTCATCCTCCCCGGTGTAGAAAAAGGCGGCTTCCTCGCCCAAAGCCTGCTCAGCGCGTGAACACAGGTCGTCTGAAACCTGACGGTGCATAGGTTTTATGCGTCAAACTCTCCCTGAAAAAGGTCGTCTGAAAACCAAGTATTCCGGTTTTCAGACGACCTTTCCGTCAAATGGGCACAAATTCAGAATAAGCTAACCCGTAGCGTAGGCTTCGCCCACGACCTTCCATCCGAACATCCGAATCTAATCCTCTCTGTTTATTCGTGGGTAGAACCCACGCTACGGGCGGCTGGTAACGGATAGGGCAAAGCAAAAAGGTCGTCTGAAAACCTAATTCCGGTTTCAGACGACCTTTTTCTTGTCTGCTGTACGGCTTATTGCTGCTTCGCCGCCCATTCCTCAGGCGTGGCGGCAACGGAAATCGACAGCGCGTGCAATTCGTTGCTGGCCAGTTGCGCCTTCAGACCGTCTTTGATCAGGCGGTGGCGGGCGAGGCGGGCTTTGCCTTCAAACTCGGAAGAAACGATGACGGCGAAAAAGTGATGCCCGTCGCCTTCGACTTCTACGTGTTCGCAAGCGGCGACGCCTTCAATCAGCGATTTGACTTGTTCTGGGGTAAGCATTTGTATTCCTTGTTTCAAAAACATTGCGGCATTATACAGAATAATGCCGTCAAACATCGCCAACTTGCTGAGGATAGTATTTTAAAAGTTATTCATTAATATTGAATTAACATAAGATTTACAAAGGTCGTCTGAAACGTTTTCAGACGACCTCTTTTCTTATTTTTGGATGTCGGATACTTAAAAATATCATTTTTTTAGTATGAGTGAATTCAGGCAAAAGGGTTTTGGCATATAAATTGCTTTCAGATAAAAGATAAAGTTTCACTTTGATTGCAAAATAAAGTTAAGAAAATAGAAGTCATCAAAGATAAGCGGATAGATAAATAGCCAAAAGGTCGATAAATCAGTTTTTGGATATTGTTATCTGAGGTATAGATAAATCCTGAAATTTGTTTGGAAGTGACAATATACGTCATATCCGTTGAATAAATTTTGCAATCGAAATATCAGTATCAAATACGATAGTTTCATTTTTGGTTATTGGATTGGATGTTTGAAAAGCAGGTTATTCCATCAATTCAATAATATATTAAATTTATTTGTTTAACATTTTAAATCAGAGAGTCAGCATGAATAAAATCTATCGTGTCGTATGGAACGAAACCACACAGACGTGGAATGCGGTGGCGGAATTCGCCAAAGCGCATGGGAAAACGGCTTCATCAGGCATAGGCGGCATCGTTGCCTCCGTAGGCGTGCGCTTCGCGTTTACCGCCATCATGTCCGGCCTGCTGCTTGCCAGCGGTCAAGCCGTCGCGACAGTAGAAAATAACGGCAAAACCCTTGCCAATGGCACAGTTTTATCTGCAGCCGCCGATGGTACTGATTACAACACCTGTTATTTCGATACCGTCAGCTACAACGTGGTCTGTGGTGATGATACTACGAAGGCGTTAGATTTCATTCCTCAAACCGGTGGGCAACCCCCAAAACAAGGTAAATCTGTCGCCATCGGACAAGGAGCCCAAACCAGCGGAGAAAGTAATGTTGCCATCGGTCCGAAAACGGTTACTGCCAACACAGGCTCTATTGCCATCGGCGTGGCGGCAAGTGCCAATCACAACCAATCTATCGCTATGGGACAGGAGGCATCAGCAAAAGGTGAAGCCGATGTCAGTATTGGAAAATTGGCAGGCGATACCGTTTCTTCCGACGGCCGCAATATTTCCATTGGCGAGAGCGCGCTGAAAGGCGGCTCGGGAGTCAATAATGTCATCGCCATCGGTTCGTCGGCAGGCATTAATTCCAATAGTAGTCATTCGGTTTATATCGGAACCGGTGCGACCGGTATGGATCCCAAAAATATTTCCATCGGATATCAGGCGAACACCAAAAGCGGCAGTATTGCAGTTGGTGACAACTCAAATGCGCAGGGCAGTTCGTCCGTTGCCATCGGTACCAAATCCGTTGTAACCGATGTAGCATCTAATGGCGTTGCCATTGGTTTCAATTCCACTACTTCGGGATTGAGTGCTGTCGCTATCGGTGGTTCAAGTTCTACCGGTAAAGGTGCCAATGCATCGGGACCTGCCAGCCTGGCAATAATGGGTACCGCCGTCGCTTCTGCACCGCGTGCCATATCCATAGGCGAATTTACGGTCGGATCAGGAGCTTATGGTATTGCCATCGGCGGTAAAGCAAATGCACAGGGTACTTCTTCCATCGCGATTGGCGGCAGTCAGGCGCAAGACAAAGGAGCGACTGCTGCGGGTCATTTCTCAACCGCTATCGGTTATGGTGCCAAGACAGTCAATCAGGATACCACTGCCGTCGGTAAAAACAGCACGGCAAACGGTCTGCGCGCCACAGCCTTCGGTGTAGACAGCAATGCAGGTGCTGAAAACGCCTTGGCGGTTGGTCCGCAAACTGCTGCTTCTGCCAAAGGCGCGATTGCTGTCGGTTTTGCCACTCAGGCAACCGGTATGAGCAGCGTCGCAGTCGGTAAGGAAGCCATTGCCACCAAAGAAACTTCTACTTCACTCGGTCAAAACAGCCAAGCAACCGCCAACAACGCCGTCGCCATCGGTAACAAAGCCGTAGCGGCAGGTACGGGCAATATCGTGGTAGGTACGAACGCGGGCGTGTACGACGCCGCCGTTTCCGCAGGACGTACAGTCGGTGCGGACACCGTCTATATCGGCGCGGACAGCGGTCGCAATGCCTATACCAACGAACGCCAAATCTCCATCGGTAAAGGTACGGGTAACAACGCTACCGGCGTGGACAACATCGCCCTCGGCTTGCGTTCCGGCGCATTTGTGTCCGGTGCGAACAACGTCGCTATCGGTAGGGAAGCAGGTATGGGCACGGATGCCCAAAAACTGAGCGTCACTTCCACTGTCGCCATCGGTGAAGCTGCAAAAGGCAGCTTCAGCAACACCGTAGCCATCGGTAAAACGGCCTTGGCAGAAAAAGAATCCGCAGTTGCCGTCGGTATGGTTTCCAAAGCCAGCGGCGACAATTCCGTCGCCATTGGTAAGACTGCCAATGCCAGCGCACACGAAACCGTTGCCATCGGTCACGAGACGGTTGCCGGAGCCGTTTCTTCCGTCGCGGTTGGTCAGCGTGCCAACGCATCAGGCAGTGAGGCGGTCGCATTGGGTATTGATTCCAACGCCTCCGGTAAGTTTGCTGTCGCCATCGGTAACATGGCGAAGGTAACCGACAGCAAACTCAACGGCATTGCCATCGGCAGCAATGCTGTCGCTTCGGAAGACTATGCAATGGCGATGGGTCTTGACACCCAAGCAACGGGTAACAGCTCGATTGCCTTTGGTAATACTGCGAAAGCGCTTGGGAAAGAAGCTGTTGCCTTTGGTCATTTGGCAACTGCCGCAAAAAACAATACCCTCGCGTTTGGTGTTTCTTCCAATTCTGCAGAAGTCGGTGCAGTAACTTTGGGTGCATATACCAAAGCTGATGCTGTTACGGGAACTGCATTGGGTTATTCTGCTCATGCCGTCAATGAAAACGATGTTGCCTTGGGCGGCAACAGTTTGACTGAAGCGCACCACAACGGCGACTACACGCTGAATGGCAACTATACCGCTGCCGGAACAAGCTCTTACGGTACGGTTTCCGTCGGTAGCATCAATACCGCTGAAGCAGGTAAGTCTAGCAATGCCTTCACCCGTCAAATTCAAAACGTCTCCGCGGGTGTTATCAGCGCAACCAGCACCGATGCCATCAACGGCAGCCAGCTTTACGCGACCAATTCTTACCTGCTCAACTTGGGTAACAACGTCAAAAACGCCTTGGGCGGCGAAACTGCAATCGACAATGCAGGCAATCTGACCCTGAACAATTTAGGCGGTACAGGCAAAGCCAATGTTCATGACGCTTTGGAAGCGATGAACAACAAAATCGACCAATTAGGCGGCGGCAGCTCCAGTCATTTTTACAGCGTTCAGACGACCTCCAATGCCCGAGGCAATTACAACAATGACGGTGCAACCGGACTGGATGCCCTGGCGGCAGGCGCGGATGCCCAAGCTGCGGGCGATTTTGCCGTAGCCGTCGGTACAGGTGCGCAGGCGGTAATTTCCAACTCTATCGCCATCGGTAAAAACGCCTCCGTCAACGAAGATACCGACTCTGTTGCCGCCGTCAACGGCGCGACTAAAGGCGAAGGCTCCGTCGCTATCGGTGCGAACACCAAAGCCAGCGGCACCAATGCCACAGCTGTCGGTCAAGCATCCAACGCCTACGGTCAAAACTCCTTCGCAGGCGGTCAGTCTTCCAAAGCATTGGGCAAATCCAGCGTAGCGGTCGGTGACGGCGCAATCGCCAACCAAGATTCCGCCACCGCAATCGGCGCATACAGCCAGTCCACGGCGGCAGGTGCGACCGCGTTGGGCTTCAATACCCGCGCAACCGCTTCCGGTACTGTCGCGGCGGGTCGCAACAGCAAAGCCACTTCCAACAATGCTTTGGCATTGGGTAACGAAGCAGACGCACAAAAAGACGACACCATCGCTATCGGCTACAACGCCCAAGCCACGCAAAACCGTGCCGTAGCCTTCGGTAAAAACGCCAAAGCCACCGCAGGCGACACCTTTGCCTTGGGCGATTCGGCAAAAGCCTCTGTCGGCAATGCCATCGCTTTCGGTAAAAACGCCAATGCCGCTCATGCAGGTTCTATCGCATTGGGTGCCAATTCCGCGACTGAAGCAGCCGTTCAGACGACCTCTGCCACCGTTGGTGGTCTGACTTTCGGCAACTTTGCAGGCAACGCCCCTGAGTCCACACTCAGCATCGGCACGGCAGGCAAAGAGCGTACGATTACCAACGTCGCCGCAGGCCGCATCAGCGACAGCAGCACCGACGCAGTAAACGGCAGCCAGCTTTATGCGACTCAAAACGTCATGAACAACATCGGTACGACCGCAGTCGGCGTATTGGGTGGAAACGCAGCCATTGCGAATAACGGCACCATCACGATGTCCAACATCGGCGGTACGGGTGCGTCCACCATCGACGGCGCGATTTCCGCCATCAACAACGCCTCTTACAAGTCGTTCAAGTTGAATACGGCTAAAACCAACGGCACCAACGGCGAAGCCTACAACCACTCGTTGAAAGAAATTACCAATGGTTCGACCATCACGTTGGAAGCGGGTAAAAACATTGTGCTGAACCAAAACGAGTCCACCGTCAGCATCAATACTGCCGATGCGCCTGAGTTTGCCGGCAAAATTACCGCTAAAGACGGGCTGGATATGTCCAACACCAAGATTACCAATCTGGGCAAGGGCGACCAACCGACCGATGCGGTTAACCTGAGCCAGTTGACCGATGCCATCAATAACGTTCACGTTACTACCCTGACGGCGGTTACCAACGAAGCGCCGTTTGCTTACGTTTCCGCAGATGGCAGAATCCTGAAGCGCAACGTAACGGTTGACGGTTCAGGCGCAAAACAGGTTTCCTTTGTTTACGCTGACGATACAAGTACGCCATATAACGGCGCAGTAACCATTGCCGCGCTGAACCCGACCGATCCGCAAACCACCGTTCCAACCTCAATCGGCAACGTCGCCGCAGGTAAGGGACAAAATGATGCGGTAAACGTATCCCAACTGGACAAAGTTGCCCAAGCTCTGGGTACTTCCGTCAACAACGCGACAGGCGAAATCGCCGCGCCGAAATACTCTGTAATTTCCGGCAGCCCGGCAACTTCAGGCGTAGCTGATTACAACAATGTCGGCGATGCATTGACTGCCTTGAGCAATGCCGTTCGTGCGCCTTTGACTTTTGCAGGTGACAGCGGTACGCCTTCAACCCGCCAATTGGGCAGCACTGTCACCGTTAAAGGCGGCGAAGCCGATGCAACCAAACTGTCCGACAGTAACAACATTGGTGTGGTTTCAGACGACACTACTGGCACACTCAACGTCAAGCTGGCGAAAGAGCTGAAAGGTCTGACCTCGTCTGAATTCATCGACGCAGCAGGCGGCAAAACCACCGTTTCTGCAGACGGCGTGACCGTCGGCACGGCGGCAAACCCCGTCAAACTGACGACCGAAGGTCTGTCTAACGGCGGTAAGAAAGCAACCGACATCGCTGCCGGTGTGAACAATACCGACGCCGTCAACGTCAGCCAGCTCACTCCGTTGGCAACCGCATTGGGCGCAACCGTCAATCCGACTACCGGCGCGGTTGAAGTACCGAATCTGGTGGTAACCAAAACCGACGGCACGCAGGCCGCACCTGTCAACACCGTACAAGGCGCGTTGGACAACATCGGTACCGAGCTGCAAAAAGGCCTGACTTTCGGCGGCGACAACGCAGACAAGAATTTCGAGCGCAAACTCGGCAACCAAGTCTTGGTTAAAGGCGGTGCGGATGCGGCGAAACTGTCCGACAACAACATCGGCGTGGTTTCAGACGACCTTAACGGTACGCTCAACGTCAAACTTGCCAAAGATTTGCAAGGTTTGAACAGCGCACAATTTGAAACCGACGGCAACGTGACCACCATCAACGGCGGCAATGTTTCCTTGGCTGACAAAGACGGCAATATTGCCGAAACCACAGCAAACGGCATCACCCTGACCCCGGTGCCAAGCAGCGGCAAAGAAGCCGTCAGCCTGACCAAAGACGGTCTGAACAACGGCGGCAACAAGATTACTAAGGTTGCCGAAGGTACGCTTGCTGCTGACAGTACCGATGCTGTTAACGGAGCGCAACTGTACAAAGTTGATCAGAAAGCCGACACCAATGCCGAAAATATCGCCAAAGGCATCAATATCGGTGGTACGAGCGGCAGCAACAAATACGCATTGGGCGACACTGTCAACATCAAAGGCGACAGTAACATTACCAGCGAAACCGTTGAAGGCGGCGTACAACTGAAACTTGCCGATACCGTCAAAATCGGACAAGACAGTGGCAAACCTGTCAGCATCGACGGCGTAAACGGTACTGTCAGCGGTTTGAGCAACAAAGCCTTGGGCGGTGCGGACTTCGCTACCAAAGGTCAAGCAGCGACTGAAGAGCAGTTGAACGCTACCCAAGCCAACCTGGCGAAAATCCTCGGCGGTAACGCGGCCAACGACAATGGCAACGTCAACTTCACCGACATCGGCGGTACAGGCAAAACTAACGTCCACGACGCCATTGCCGCAGTCAAAGAAACTGCCGACAAAGGCTGGAACCTGAACGCCAACGACGAAACCTCGTCTGAAAAAATCGGCGCAGGCGACACCGTGACCTTCAAAGAAGGCAAAAACGTCAAAGTCAGCCGCAACGGTAAGAACATCACCGTAGCGACTTCAGACGACGTCTCCTTCGACAAAGTGACCGTAGGCGGCAGCGTCCTGACCGACAACGGACTGACTGTGGGCAACGGCAAAGCAGGCAAACCTGTCAGCCTGACCAAAGACGGTCTGAACAACGGAGGCAATAAAATTGCCAACGTAGCCAAAGGTACGGACGACACCGACGCAGTGAACGTTGCACAGCTCAAAGCAGCCGCGGCGAAAGCCACATCCAAAGTGGACAGCGGCAACGACAACATCGTCGTTACACCTGAGCAAAATGCCGACGGCAGCACCACTTACAAAGTGGCGACCGCACCTAACCTCAAAGCCGACAGCTTCACCGCAGGCGATACCGTTGTGAACAACGACGGCGTTAAAGTCGGCGACAAAGTGGCTCTGGGTAAAGACGGTCTGAAAGCAGGCGATGTCAACATCACTGCCGACGGCATCAACGCAGGCAACAAAGCCATCAGCAACGTTGCTGAAGGCAAGAAAGATACTGATGCAGTAAATGTTGGACAGTTGAACCGTCTGACCGCTGCTGCTAAGACAGAAGTCGAAGCCGGTACCAACATTGCCAGCGTCAGCAGCAAACAAGGTGCGAACAAACAAACTGTTTACACCATTAATGCTGATGGTGCGAGCGTCTCCGCAGGTTCCGACAAAATCGTCGTGACCAAAGGCAAAAAAGATGCCAACAACGTAACCGACTACGCGGTTGACCTGTCTAAAGCCGTCAAAGACGACATCGCCAAAGGCGTAGCGGCGAAAGACGCAGTAGACAACAAAGGCATCAGCTTCGCAGGTGACAGCGGTACGACCGTTGCCAACAAACTGGGTGATACCGTAGCCGTTAAAGGCGATGCCAACATCACCACCACCGCAGGTTCGAACGGCATTCAGGTCGGCCTCAACAAAGACCTGAAAGTAGACAGCGTCACGACAGGCGGCGTAACCGTTAACGCTCAAGGCATTAGTATTGGTGCGCCAACTGCGTACAATCCGGCGAATACCGTCAGCCTCAGCCCAATTGGTCTGAACAACGGCGGACAACGCATCACCAACGTCGCTCCGGCGAAAGAAGGTACCGATGCGGTCAACCTGAACCAGCTCGTCGGCGTGGGTAACGCCCTGCAAAACAACATCGAACGCGTCGGCAAAAAAGCCTATGCAGGTGTAGCGGGTGCGATTGCACAAGGCTCGATTCCGCAAGTTACCCGTCCGGGTGCGACCGGTATCGGCGTGGGTAGCGGCTACTACGGTGGTCAATCCGCCATGGCCATCGGCGTGTCTGCTATGAGCGACGGCGGTAACTGGGTTGTCAAAGGCAACTTCTCTGCCAACACAGACGGCCACGTCGGTGTCGGAGCAGGTGCGTTGTACCAGTGGTAAGCTAACGGCTCTTAGCTGAAGCAAAGCAAAGGTCGTCTGAAATCCAAAACAGGGTTTCAGACGACCTTTTTTATATCTTGTATGAGGGATAAATTGGTTTTATTTGAAATTCATGGCTGGAAGGATGATGGAAGTTGTTTCTTCTGAAATCTAAATAAAGCAACATCACGACTTTTTCAGACGACCTTTGGCGATTCAATTTACCAAATCCCTGTAAACGTTTTTTCCGCCCGCCAAAATTTCCAACGAGATTTGGGTGTGAGTGTTAATGCGCCGCCGTTTTCCCCATCGGTCGTCAAGGTCAGATTTTTCAGACGACTTGTGTGCAGCGCCTGCCAAATCGGGTCGAACCAGCGTTGTTCCCAATCCTGCAAAATATCTTGGTAGGCCAGTACGTCCGCCGTCGATCCGGTAACGGCCAAATCATCCATAAAAATGACGGCAGTGTCTGTTCCTGTTTCTTGCATCCAAGAGGCAAAAGCGCGAAAGTCGTATGGTGCATCTATGCGGCCGGAGGCAAATTGCGCCCACGGGCTGGCGGAGAATAGGGGGGGTGATTGCTGCGTCCCTTGAATATCATGCCACAGCCACAGACCGTTTATCGGCGGTGTTCCGAGTTGGTTGCGAATGTTGTTGATCGGGTGTTGGTGCAACCACATTTGGATTTCTGTCTGCTTGGCCAGCCATTGTCCGCTATCTTTGCCTGATGCTTGTTCAGACGACCCCATTTGTCCGTAAATATCCAATGCAGGCTTAATTTGCCAGTCTTGCGGATTGGGTAATAAGACAAGCCACAAATCGGGGCGAACGGGGACGAACCGCCAACCCTCGTCCTGATAAAAATCAGACAGTTCGCGACATAATTCATCTGCCTCGTCAGTAGCAATACCGATATATTCACCGCCAACGACGCTGACTTGGTGCAAACCCATCTGCTGCCATAGCGGGGAAGCCAATGCGGCAGGTTGTTGCTGTGGAACGTTTGCAGCAATTTTTGCGTGTTCGAGCAGACTGCCGTCCCATAAATAACGCCCGTAAAATTTTGATGTTTCAACTGCTTGTTTGTGTAAATGTCCGAAGCGAAGCAGACGGTTGAAGGCTGGCAGGGCAAGAGGGGGGACGGATTCGTCGCTTTGGCGGTTAAGCGACGGAATGGCAAGGGTCAGGTTCATGGTAGGCGGCAGGTTGGAAAAAGCATCATTTTAAGGGAGAATGCCGGCCATTCCCAAATGGCTATGGGATGGGGTGTTTGAGGCAATATACGCGATTGTGATATAATTACGGACGTAAATTTCAGAAAAAACGGGTGTAAATCAAAACAATAGCCTTGATAATACGCCCTTGGTTCCCCATTGTGCTGTTTGCCGAAATATGAAAAAGGTCGTCTGAAAGACGGATAAATAGCAGACAGCCTTCTTTTAAATGAAAATCACATTGCCCGTGCGGATTGATAAAGCAGCCGCACCGCCGCATTAAAAGGATAATTCGTGATCGAAACAACCCGATTTCCCTTATTGCGCCGATTTTGGCACAACAAACCTATCCGTTGGTCTCTGTTGGGCATCCTTTTGCCTGTTTCCGGTGCGATGACTGCCTATGCAGTAACCGAACCTGTTCCCGAGTATCAAGGATTCAAAGTCGAGCGCGTTTCTGAAGAACTGCCGGCGGTTTATGTTGAAACCGGTAATTTTCAGTCCAGTTATTGGGCGCAAGAAGTCGTCCAGCAGGGCGATTCCCTCGCCGATGTGCTTACCCGCATGGGTGTGCCCCAAACCGATATCAAGCAAATCATGGCGAAAAACAGTGCGGAACGCGATATGCAACATTTGCGCGCCAACCAGTCTGTCAATATCCGTATCGATGCTTCGGGACAAGTTACCGACGTACAGTTTTTCACAGATGAAGAGCTTGAGCGCAACCTTGTCGCTTTGGAAAAAGTCAAAGGCAAATGGCAGGCTTCTACTTCAGAAGTGGATATGAAGACCATGCCGACCCTGCGTTCCGTCGTTGTCCGCACTTCCGCACGCGGTGCAATGGCGCAGGCGGAAATTCCTGTCGAAATCCGCGAGTCGCTGAGCGAAATTTTCTCAGACGTACTGAGCTTGGAGGATTTGAAAGAAGGCGATGTAATACGATTGCTGTATGACAGTATGTATTTCCGCGGACAACAAATGGGTACGGGCAATATTCTGGCGGCTGAAATCGTCAAAGGCAGTCAAAGCCATCAAGCCTATTATTACAGCCAGGGTAAAGGCGACGAAGAGAGCGGCAGCTATTATGATCAAAGCGGCAAATCGCTCCAGCAAAAAGCGGGCTTCAACATCGAGCCTGTCGTCTATACGCGCATTTCATCCCCATTCGGTTACCGGGTCCACCCCGTTTTGCATACCGTCCGTATGCATACCGGTATTGACTACGCGGCTCCTTCCGGTACGCCGATTAAAGCGACCGCTGACGGCGTGATTACCTTCAAAGGCTGGAAGGGCGGCTACGGTAATACCGTTATGATCCGCCATTCTAACGGCGTTGAAACCTTATACGGGCATATGAGCGCGTTTACCCCTGCCCAAGGTACGGTGCGTGCAGGCGAAGTGATCGGATTCGTTGGTACGACGGGACGTTCTACCGGTCCGCATCTGCACTATGAAGCACGCGTGAACAGTCAGCCTGTCAACCCGACTACGGTTGCCCTGCCGACACCTAAGCTGACGCCAACCAACATGGCTGCGTTCCGTCAGCAGCAGAAATCGGCAAATACCATACTTGCTTCTGTCCGCGGGCTGCCTGTTTCTGTGGCGCAATTGGATTAATCAGGCTGCCCATATAGTATTGGGGCATGCTTTAAAAGGTCGTCTGAAAACCAGGTTTAAGGTTTTCAGACGACTTTTTACATTTGGGATGGATGAAGAAACTTTTTCCAGTTCATACGGCTTGAGACAAGTTGCTTGGGAGTGGCTTTCAAATATAGTGGATTAAATTTAAACCAGTACGGCGTTGCCTCGCCTTACCGTACTATTTGTACTGTCTGCGGCTTCGTCGCCTTGTCCTGATTTAAATTTAATCCACTTTAACAGTATGAGCCAGAATCTCAATGATAAATTGATAGGAAATTTAAACGGAAATATCAGGGCGGTTATTTCTGAGAGAGAAATTCAGAGATACGTATTTGTTGTCATTTTGAAACATATATTCATGGCGGGGAGTGCATTCGTTTTTGAGCAAGAGAGGCAGATAACGTTTTTATTTCATGTGTTATGTTGTGTGATTGCCATAAGAGACTTGTTATCAAAAAAGGTCGTCTGAAACCGAATTTAAGGTTTCAGACGACCTTTTCGTTTTTGATAAGGGTCTGCGGTTTTTAGCGTTTCTTTCAGTTTTCTTGTAAAGAAACCGTCTGTTTGGCAGGGGGAGCAGGATGCAGTGCAGTCAGCTTCTTCGTCAAGATATTCAAAATCACGCCGTAGGCAGGCAGGAAGAAGAGGGTGCAGATGGTGAGTTTGAACAGGTAATCGACAAAAGCGATGCCCTGCCAGTTTGCCGCCATAAATTCATCGCTGCTTGCGTAGAAGGCAATGGCGAAAAATACCAACGTATCCAAGGCGTTGCCGATGACGGTTGATGCGGTCGGGGCAATCCACCACGCTTTCAGACGACGTAGTTTGTTGAACACAAAAATATCAAGGACTTGTCCGAGCGCATAGGCGGCAAAGCTGGCTAAGGCGATGCGTCCGACAAAGGTGTTGAATTCGGACAGCGCGCCTAAGTCTGTCCAACTGCCGTCGTGGAACAAAACGGAAAAGATGTAGGAAAGCAAAAGGGCGGGGAACATGACCCAAAAGATAATCCGCCGTGCCAAGTGCGAACCAAAAATGCGGACGGTCAGGTCGGTGGCAAGGAAGATGAAGGGGAAGGAAAACGCGCCCCAAGTGGTGTGGATGCCGAAAATTTGGAAGGGAAACTGCACCAGATAGTTGCTGGCGGCGATGATGAGGATATGGAAAAGCACCAGCCAGAAGAGTGCCTTCTGTTGTTGCGCTGTTGTAAATTCGTACATGGAAATCTTTCGGAAAGGCTTTCAGACGACCTTCTCATGAAAAAGGTCGTCTGAAAATGCGTAAAAGGGGATGGATTATTGGCTGTCGTGTTCGAACAGGCGTTTGCGTGCCAGTGTTTCAAACTCGGTACCTGCTTTGCCGTAATTGGCAAAGGGATGAATGGCGATGCCGCCGCGCGGTGTAAATTCGCCGAAAACTTCGATGTATTTCGGATCCATCAGGGCAATCAGGTCTTTCATGATGATGTTGACGCAGTCTTCATGGAAATCGCCGTGGTTGCGGAAGCTGAATAGGTAGAGTTTCAGGGATTTGCTTTCCACCATTTTGATGTGCGGGATGTAGCGGATGTAGATGGTGGCGAAGTCAGGCTGCCCGGTCATGGGGCAGAGGCTGGTGAATTCGGGGCAGACGAACTTGACGAAATAGTCGTTGTCGGGATGTTTGTTGTCGAATGCTTCAAGAATTTCGGGAGCGTAGCCGGTCGGGTATTGGGTTTTTTGATTGCCCAAAAGAGAGATGCCTTGCAGCTCTTCGGTATTGCGGGACATGAGGGTTTCCTTAGTTTTTTAATGTGGGAGGTTTTCGAACCACGAAGGGCGGATTGTAATATAAGGCAGGGGTGATGTGTAACCTTTATGCAGCATCGGAGGTCGTCTGAAGATATTCGCAATTAAACGATTTGAATTGTAAACGCAATTTTAAAAAATGATTAAAAATGTAATTTTTCAAATGATTGCTTTATTTTCAGCTTATTTCTGTCAATTGCGGGTAAATGAGGCTATGTGGTAAGAACTAAGCAGGTATCTGAAAGTTCTAAGAGTCGGTTTGATGGAAGACAAAAATTGGTAGTTCGCCCGAATGCAAATAATGTTTTATGCATAAAAAGTACCACTCGTTATTAACTTTAACCGATTGTCAGATTTTCATCAGAAGAATAGTCAATTAGATTAGTATGTTCACATAAAATAAATATTTGGTATTTTGATTCAATGATTTTTTCATCGTTGCTTCCGTCGGAAGGGCGCAGCGATTGAAGTTGGTAATTAAGAGGAATAAACCATGAGTTTTTCACAAACCGATTTGACCACGGCATTAAAAACCCTATCTGACCGCCTGCCTCATTTTTCCGAGCAGCAGACTAGGGCAGGGCGGATGTTGCGAGTCGTAACCGAACGCCTCAGTTCGCATCTGAATGACAATCTGAAAGTATATGGTATCAATGAAAACCTCTGGTTTGCCTTGATGGCGGTTTACGTCAGCCCGAACAGTGAAATTTTGCCATCACGCTTGAGTGATTTGATGGATCTGACCCGTACCAGTGCAACCCGATTGTCGGACGAAATGGTTAGCCGAGGCTGGGTTGCACGCTATATCAACCAGCAGGACCGCCGTCAGATTGTGCTAAAATTGACCCCCGAAGGTGAGGTTTTTATCCAAAAAGTATGGCCGCAGGTTTCCAGTACGAGCCAAGAGGCTTGGAAAGATTTCACCAATGAAGATTACAACCAGTTGCAATATTTGTTGGGTAAGCTGCTGCGCCGGCTGGAGGGCTGATAAAGCGGATGCAGGATGTGGCGGATACCGATGATAAAACGGAGTATTCCATGAAAGCCAATCCCTATAAACAGGGAATCTGTATCGCTACCGTCATTCTACTTTCCGCCTGTGCTCAATTCGGTAAACAGGCTCCTTTGGAAGAACCTACCAATTACGGGCTATCTGAAGGTAAATCTGCAGCCATGGTTCAAGATGCGTGGTGGATGCAACTGAACGACCAAAAACTTAACCAATTAGTTGCACTCTCTATCCGTAATGCTCCCGATTTGCGTATTGCTAAGGCGCGCTTCGAACAAGCACAAGCGCAGCTGGGAATAACTGAAGCCGCAAACAAAATGCAAATCGGGTTGTCCGCGCGAGGGGCAGGAGCATATGTTGCTCCTAAGCCTTCATCCGGTCATATTGATACTGACCATACCTTATTATTGGCAAATACTGCTTTACAGGGTACTTGGTCGTTTGATTTTTGGGATAAGAACCGGAAGCAGGCTGCGTCAATATTAGGAAAGCGCAAGGCCATTCTGTACGAGGCTCATCAAACGCGCATTGATATCGCTAATGCGGTTGCATCACAATATTTCACATGGCAGATGTTGTTAATACAACAAAATCTATTATCCGAGCGTATCGAAACCATAGACAAGATGCATCAACTGATGCGCAGAAGGATTAATGCCCGCCTGGCTTCTGCAGAATCGCTTTATCCGGTTGAAATGCAACAGCAAAGTATGCAGTTGGAAAAACTGGAGTTAGAGCGCCGAATTGCTAAAGTGCGTCATGCTTTAGCAATATTAAGCGGGACAACCCCTGATGGTTTATCTTTGTATATGCCTGAAAAAATGGCAGCAGTTCCCGTTGTTCCAGTCAATAAAATTCATGCAGATTTATTGGGTGCCCGCCCGGATATTGCTGCACAAAAAGCTATGTTGGAATCTCGGTTCAATACGGTCAAAGCAACAGAAGCTGAGTTTTACCCAAATATAGAACTCAAAGTTTTGGCAGGTCTGGCACATATTGATGCTTTTAATGTTGTACGAGGACGCACATCGGGTATGATCGGCGTACTTCCTGCCTTAAATCTACCAATTTTTACTTCAGGAGCATTACAATCTAAGTTGGCAGGGCGGCGTGCTGAATATAACGAACAGGTAGCCCTTTATGACCGTACTGTTTTAAATGTTATGCGTGCTGCTGCTGATGCAGTTGTTGACTATCAAAATATGCAGAAACGACAAAGCGTTTGGGAAAAAATGCAGGAAACTGCTGAAAAAACAGTCCGTAACGCGAATAGCCGTGTCAATGCGGGATTAGATAATGGTCTATCTGCTCTACAAAAACAGAACGAACTTCTGCAATTAAAAATGCAGAAAGCACAATATCAAGCCGAGTCATTGATTGCATGGAGCAATTTAAATACCCAACTGGGCGGAGGATTTAAGCTTGAGCCTTTGGGACGAAATGTCTCAAAAAAAAGTACAGGTAAAAAGGTACGCTGAGGAAAACAATGGCGGCTTGTTAATCAAGCTGCCATTTTGCTCTCTGTGGATTGCTGATAGGGTATAAGTGGACTAGTAACAATTAGGGAGTGTAAAGAAAGTTTTATAGAAATGCCAATATGATCCTCAATCAACTTACTATTTTAGTTTTCCCTTTGGTGTATTTGAATAATAGGGGCTGGCTGTTTAGGAGGGATGACTAGGCTTCAAATGATGTTTTGCTTGAGAAAAACACAAAACCCGTTACTTAAAAAGCAGCGGGTTTTGTGTTTTTCGGTTTTGAGTATCTGATATAAGGGGAACAGTATGTCTCGTATATGCGCACTCCGATAAGATAAGAAAATGAAGAGGGGGGATCGTTGTTTAATGACTCGAAGCAGGACGGCATCCGAGTGATTACTATTATATAATAATAGTAATTATTATCAATAACAAATTTTTAAATTCAAGATAACTTTCTGAAAGATATGAAAATTATTTTTTAGATTCGAGTGAAGGCTAAAGTAAAAGATGAAAATATTAAGTATCTAATTGATTTTATTAGTGTTTGAATAAGATATTCTGAACAGCCATTGGTTTATTGGCGTAGTGTACGGTATGTATTAATTAGAAGGTTGGTTAAAATAAAGCGGTCTTGCTACTTTAATAGCAAGACCACTTTATTTTCAATAACTTAAAATTTTGATTTTAGAATAAAGAGTCTAACTGTCTATTATTGCCGGTATTGCTTGGCAAAACCGGTTCCTCTTGTAACTCTTGGCGTCCAGGGCGATTAGAGTTTTGGGCATCAGACACATTGTCGTCAGAAGGTTGACGAGTACGTCTAGATGATTGAGGGATCGGGCGTGGTGCTACTCCACCGTTTTCCAAGGCTAAGTCAGAACTGGTAGTTAGTCGTTCCTTCATATAATACTCGCCACCATTAGCAACTATTCCTTCAGGTGCTTTCATTCCCTTGATCTCAGTGCCTTTGAGAGCGTAACGCATATAATCTACCCATACCGGAACTGCAATCGTTCCACCATAACCTGCACGCCCCATACTGCGAGGTTTGTCAAAACCAACATAAACAGCCGTTACCACTTTGGGATTAAAACCGACAAACCATGCATCCTTGTTGTCATTGGTCGTTCCGGTTTTACCGGCAATGTCGCTTCGACCTAATGCTGTTGCACCTCGAGCAGTACCAGCACGGACTACATCTTGCATAATTTTATACATGATATATGCGTTTCGAGGATCAATCGCCTGAGGAGCATTTTCTCCGGCAATTAAGGGTTGCATCTGTGCTTTCAGACGACCTTGGCTATCGTAGATTTTGTCAATCACATAAGCTGAGATTTTATATCCGCCATTAGCAAAAACACTATATGCTTCTGCAATACGGAGTGGAGTGGTTTCTCCAGTACCTAAAGCCATTGATAAACTTGAGGGAAGTTCAGACGGTTTGAAACCAAAACGTTGGGCATATTGCTGGGTATATCCAATTCCGATAGACATCAGGATGCGGATAGAAACCATATTTTTCGATGCGGTTAATGCTTGGCGCAATGTAATATAACCAGAATAACGCCCATCTGAATTTTTGGGTGACCACACGCTACCATTTGCTCCTTTTCCTGGTAGGGATATTGGGGCATCATTGATCATGGTTGAGGCTGTCATGCCTTTAGCTAATGCAGCGGAATATACAAAAGGCTTGAATGTTGAACCAGGTTGGCGCATGGCCTGAGTTGCTCGGTTAAAAGTTTTGCTATGATAGTCATAGCCACCAACTAATGCTTGAACAGCCCCAGTTTTGGCATCTAAAGATACTAATGCACCTTGCAATAAAGGTTCTTGTACAACAGTCCAGCCATTACCAATATTTTTCACTCTGATGACAGAGCCGCGTCGAATACGGTCTTCTCCCATTTTTTCATTATTAACCGCTTTGGCTGCAAAACCTAACGATTTAGCGTCAAGAGTCATTTTACGGCCATTGGGTAGTTGGATTTGTACTGCTTTCCGGGAAGCTTCCAATACAACCGCAGGAACCATTTTATCCACAGTATATAAAGTAGATAAATATTGGCTGACTGTTTCTTCAACATCATCTGTTTTGCTGAGGTCAATATAATTTTCCGCTCCTCTGTAACTGCTGCCTCGGTCAAAGTTTCTTAAGACTTTGCGCAATGCTTCGGTAGCAACACGCTGATTTGCGGTATTTACGGTTGTATAAACGTGAAAACCTTGAGTGTAGGCTTCTTCGCCATATTTTTCATATAGTTCTTGACGAACCATTTCTGCTACATACAACGCGTTTTGATCAATTTTTTGTACAAATCGCTCATAATGTAATTCTTCTTTTAATGCGTCGTCACGTTGCTGAGACGTAATCATCCCTTCTTCCAGCATATTATTCAGGATATAAGTTTGCCGCAGTTTGGCGCGTTCAGGATTCACAATGGGATTATATGCAGAAGGAGCCTTAGGTAGGCCAGCCAGCATGGCAGCCTCGGCCAAAGTCAAATCCTTAACATTTTTGTTGAAATAAATCTGCGCTGCCGAAGCAAACCCGTAAGCACGCTGCCCCAAGTAAATTTGGTTGAAGTAAAGCTCTAAAATCTTATCCTTGCTCAAGGATTGTTCAATTTTATAGGCTAAAAGTGCTTCATTAAATTTTCGGGTAAATGTACGTTCACTGCTTAAATAGAAGTTTTTGGCAACCTGTTGCGTAATAGTGCTTGCACCAGATTGAACGCCTCCCGCAACGATATTACTAATCGCTGCTCGGGCAATGCCCCAAACATCTACGCCCCAATGTTCGTAAAAGCGTTTGTCTTCTGCGGCAATAACCGCGTTCTTGAGAATATCGGGGAAGTCGTTGATTTTGGTAAATTCACGCCGTTGCTCACCATAGACGCCAATAATTTGCCCGTCTGCCGAGTAAATGGTCAATGGCATTTTGGGTTGGTAGTGTTGTAAGGAGTCTAAGGGGGGGAGTTTGGGGTAGGTTACTAAAATTGCTATAGCAATCAATCCAGTAGTAAAAATTGCTAGGCCTAACATCAAACCGATACAGGTTGTTATAATCTTTTTAATCATGACTAGGTAATAATTTTGCCATTATTGGTATTAAATAAAGTAAAATAGATATCGATTTCTATAAAACACGGCATTTCTCGTGTAAAGAGGAAGTCCTTTACGGATATCGAAACAGTTACTCACTCCTAATAATACAGGGAAATCTTATGATTGGCTTATCAAAAAACCCTAAAAATACAACTGGTAAGGCTGGAAAGTCCTCTTCAGGGTTAAGCAACCGTTCTTCCATCGGCATCGATATTAGTCAGCATGCCATCAAGATGGTTCAGCTGTCAGGGCGTAGTTTAAACCAAATTCAGTTGGAAAAATACGTTATTACTAAATTACCTAAAAATATTGTAAAAGGTAACAAAATTCAAGATTACGACCAGCTTGTTACTTATTTGCAACATGCATATTCGCAATTACGCAGTTCTTGCAAGAATATTATTGCAGCTATCCCTCAAGGATTGGCGACGATTGAGCAAGTGGTTTATTCACAAAAAGATACTGAGTTGGATTTGGATGAATTTGCAGAATCTGAAATCTCCTCGATCGGGCCTATCGATGAAATAAACTATGATTATCAGGTCGTAGGTGCGTCTGTTATTCCGGCAGGGCAGCAGATTTTGACGGTTGCAGCGCGTAAGGATGATGTTGAGCCTATGATCGAAATGTTTGAGGGGGCGGGATTGTCCTTATCGGCGTTAGATTTGGATTTATTGGCGCAGCATAATGCCTTCGTATTTTGGATTAACCAGTACGCTCCTGAATTAACAAATGAAAAAGTTGCTATATTTGGGATTTATGCAACACAGATGTATGCGCTGATTATTCAGAATGGGCAAATCCTATACAAGCAGGAAATGCCTGTAAGTACTGAGCAATTGAACCAATTGATTCAACGTACATATCAGGTTACAGAAGAAAAAGCTGCTCAAATGATGGTATCTACGAGCAAGCCAACTGATTATCAAACACAAATCGCAGACCGCTTCAATGTTCAAGTGGCTCAGGAAGTGCAAAGAGTACTACAGTTTTATTACACCACACAGCCGACAGATGCTTTTTCGAATGTAAAGCATATTTTATTAACTGGTTCTGCATCACAACAGACTGGTTTGGCTGAAAGCATTTTTTCGCAGACAAATACAGCGACACAATGTATTCAACCAGTTACATATGTGGAGCGAGGTGGTAAGGTCGATTTGTCACAGTTACAAGTTGATGCTTCTGCTTTGACACTTGCATTTGGATTAGCATTAAGGGGATTGTAATATGACTGAATTAATTAAAATTAATCTTCTTCCATATAGAGAAGAAATTAAGCAACGTAAAAGACAGCAATTTAAAATTTTGATGCTTTCTTCGTTATTAATAGGAGTTGGTTTATCTGCAATAGCTTATTTAGCGATCAATAATGCTATTAGTGATCAAGAAAGTAGGAATGCATTTTTGGAAGCAGAAATTACCAAGTTAGATAATGATTTAGGAGAAATAAAAAAATTACAGCAGGAAAAAGAAAACTTCTTAGCTAAAAAGCAAAAAGTCGAGGAGTTGCAAGAAAAACGCTCCCAAGCTGCATATATCATCGATAGTTTGAATGTGGTTATTCCAGATAATACTTATATCACTTCTCTTGATGCAGAAAATCCGACTTCTTATAAGATTACAGGTCGAGCGATTAGCGATAATAAAATTGCCATGTTTATGCGGTCTTTGCCAAGTACAGGTATTTTTACGCAGCCAGAACTTTTGGAAATTAAGAAAATTGATAATTATCAAGAGTTTAATATTAAATCTATGATTGGTTCTGCGAGTATTCCAGTCAAGTCGGAGAGAGAAACAATTAATGATGATCCGACGAAAGAACAGAATGGGGAGGAAAAATAAATGGCCTCAGCAAAAGTAAAAAATTTGGATATTCAGAATTTATATTTGTTGAATCCTGCTGCAAAGTTTGTATTAGCTGCATTAGCAGTTGTAGGAGTATTGGCAGTTGGCTATGGAATAGTATTTCGTGATCAGCTGGAAACACTTTCAACCCAAGAGGCAAAGGAGGCGGAGTTAAAGGAAACATATACGAAAAAGAGTATTGAGGCTGCAAGTTTGGATAACTTGAAAGCTGAATTAACATCTATTCGTTCTTCATTTGACATCTTGTTAAAACAGCTACCGACTGATGCTGAAATTCCTACTTTGATTCAAGAACTGCACCAGGCAGGTTCAGCAAACGGTCTTCGCTTAGATAGCGTAGTTCCACAGGTTCCGGTCAATGATGGGCCGATACAGAAGTTACCGTATGAAATATCGATTACGGGCAAATATAATCAGATTAACCAATTTGCTAGAGATGTTGGTGGTTTATCGCGGATAATTACATTGGAGTCGTTAAAAATATCTCATGTTTCAGATAGTAAAAATAGCAAAGATAGTAAAAATGATATTTTAACGCTCAGAGCAATTGCGACGACGTATAAAGCTCGCCCAGCAGATGAAGTAGCAGCGGAACTTGCCGCTCAGCAGAGTCAGGCACAGGGGGATTCAGAAAATGGCCAAGCCAATTCTGAACAAAAACAATAAATGATAGGAAAATCATGAAAAATAAAATTTTCTTACTTACAAGTATCCTGTCATTGACGGGGTGTACACCGGCATATGACGATTTGAATGAGTGGATGACTAAGACACGTCAGGATGCTAAGTCTCATATCATTCCGTTTGAGGCTCCGGTAGTGAACCCTCCGGCTGTTTATAATCCACCGGCTTACAGTGGTTTAAATGCATTCGATTTTCGACGGTTGGATAATGCCCCTAAAGGTAATAACGCCCCAAATCCTAATCGTCCAAAAGAAACATTGGAAGCATTCAGTTTAGAAAATATGCGGTACGTAGGGATGCTGAGTAATGGCAGTAAAACTGCCGGTTTTATTGATGTAAATGGACATGTCTATACAGTTTATCCGGGGAATTACATCGGACAAAATTATGGAAAAATCCAAAGCATTACTGAAGATTTGATTGTTTTGACAGAATTGGTTGAGGATAGTTCGGGCAATTGGATTTATCGAAAGGCCGAATTGTCATTAAGCAATAATGCTGAAAATAGTTCAAATGACATCGGTAATGCTTCAGCAACGAATTCAAACTAATTTAAGGGGTCTCACTTCATGAAAACTAAAAATATGACGAAATTATTTGCCGGCATCAGTGTGATTGCGGCAGCACAAATTGCGTTGGCAGGTAATATTACTGATATTAATGTATCAACTTTGCCGGATAGTCAAAAAATTATCAAAATTCGTTTTGACCGGGATGTGATTAGTCCGAGCGGCTTTGTTACATCTACTCCGTCCCGAATTGCCTTAGATTTTGCTAAAACAAATATTCAATTGGCTCAACCTGTATTGGAATATGCGGATCCTTTGTTAAATCAAATTACTGCGGCTCAGAATAATGACCGATCTCGTATTGTTTTGGGATTGAATAAAGCAGCGCAATATAATACTGAAGTCCATGGTAATGAAGTATGGGTATTTGTTACAGAATCATCTGATCGAACCATAACTTCTGCAGCTATTTCAAATAATGGAAATGCACATCAGAAAGTAAGCTCGTCTGAAACAGTCAAACAAACGGTAAATTCAGCTAATATTGACTTCAGAAGAGGTGCACATAACTCAGGTATTGTGGAATTGAATGCGCCTGATTTCACAGGCAAACCTGAAGTGAAGCAACAACGTGATCGGGTTATTATTACTCTGAAAAATTATCCGTTGCCGACACAAGCGCAACGCAGTTTGGATGTTGCCGATTTCAGTACACCGGTTAAAAATATTACGTTAAAACGTATTGGAAATGATGCTCAACTCATTATTCGCAATAATGGCAATTGGGATTTCAATACCAAAGCTGCAAATGGTCAATTTGCTTTTGAAGTAATGCCTAAGTCCGCAAGTACGGAATCAAGTGGGCTGAATGCAAATCCAAACAAATCTTTCCGCGGCCGTAAAATTTCCCTGGACTTCCAAGATGTTGAAGTACGTACCATTTTGCAAATCCTTGCGAAGGAGTCAGGGGTCAATATCGTGGCCAGTGATTCCGTGAATGGCAAAATGACACTTTCTTTAAAAGATGTGCCTTGGGATCAGGCTTTGGATTTGGTTATGCAGGCGCGTAATTTGGATATGCGCCGACAAGGCAATATTATCAATATCGCACCTCGTGATGAATTGTTAGCTAAAGATAAGGCTTTCTTGCAGGCGGAGAAAGAGATTGCCGAACTGGGGCCTTTATATTCCCAAACTTTCCAATTGAAGTATAAGAATGTAGAAGAGTTCCGGAAAATTTTGCGTTTGGACGACAACAATAGTGGAAACTCCAATGGTAGAAATACCTTGTTGAGCGGCCGTGGCAGTGCGCTGATTGATCCTGCAACGAATACTTTGATTATTACGGATAATCGAAATGTTGTAGAAAAATTCCGTAAGTTGATTGAGGAATTGGATGTACCGACTCGTCAAGTTATGGTTGAAGCCCGTATCGTTGAAGCAAAAGACGGTTTTTCGCGTGATTTGGGCGTGAAATTCGGTGTCGCAGGTTCCAAAGGACGCAACGCTTGGGGTAACTCTTGGAGTAATGCGCAAGATAACCATAATACTAATTCGGCTGTTTTGCGAGGTGATGCAAATTACCGTACATGGTCTTTGCAACCGAATATTAGCCTGCCTGCGGCAGCGGCGACTAATAATATTGCTTTGGTGCGAGCTTTGTCATCGGGTGCATTAGGTTTGGAAATTTCTGCTTCGGAAGCTACCGGTAAAAGTAAGACCATTTCTAATCCGCGTGTCCTGACACAAGACCGTAGAGAAGCTACTATTGAGTCTGGTACTGAAATTCCGTATCAGGAGGCATCTTCCAGTGGTGCAACCTCGGTATCGTTCAAAAAAGCCGTGCTGGGCTTAACGGTAACGCCGAATGTAACGCCTGATGGTCAAGTTATCATGACTGTAAAAATTACCAAGGATACACCGCAAGACTGTACAGTGGACTCTTTGATTACGAAATGTATTCAGACTAAAAACTTGAATACTCAGGCAATGGTGGAAGATGGTGGTACGTTGATCGTTGGTGGCATCTACGAAGAAGATAATAGCGATACGATTAACAAAGTACCATTATTGGGCGATTTGCCAGTGGTGGGTAATTTGTTCAAGTCCCGTGCGAAAAAAGAAGAGCGTCGCGAATTGCTGGTTTTCATCACTCCGCGAATTATGGATGGTGTAGGCAGCAATCTCCGCTACTAAAATTGGAAAAGGCGTATGCTCGGAAGGGTATATGCCTTTTTTAATTGATACGAAGTAGATAGGGAGTTTTAGGGTTTTTTGTTTATTTTGGAAGGAATATGGTGAAATATCCATAAATGGTGATAGCTATATTCGATGATGTATTTCTATTCCCTGATGAGTTCAATCTAGACTTGCAGAGCGAGAGATTGGGTTTTTATACACTGAGGCTACTTTCATTCTAAATTGTTTGTGACAAATGAGTGGGGCAAAGCTGCTATTACTATAAATAGGTCGTCTGAAAACATCACGTAATCTTTAATACCATCCATGGTCTTAGGTAAGCAGGGTTAAACACGATATAATCGGTATTGTCGGAAAACTAAGTATAAATAAGCGCCAACGCATGCCTGGCAGTATTCATAAATCTTGTATCGGATGAACACCTTCATGGAAAAGCTCAATGGTAATTTAATTCTTATCGGATTGATGGGGGCAGGAAAAACAACGCTGGGAAGGCAGTTTGCTCAAATGTATGATTGCCCGTTTTATGATAGTGATTTGGAAATTTGCTCAGCATCAGGTGTTTCTATTTCCACTATTTTCGAGATGGAGGGAGAGGAAGGGTTCCGACACCGTGAGACTTTGATGCTGAAAAAGCTGTCGGCATTAAACGGCATTGTGTTATCGACGGGAGGGGGTTCGGTTTTGCGTGAAGAAAACCGATGTTGCCTGCGTGAGCATGGTACGGTGGTTTATTTGCATGCATTACCTGAGGTGCTGTTGGAGCGTACACGTTATGATAGCAGCCGCCCGCTTTTAAAAACGGACGATCCTTTAAAAAAATTACGCGAATTGTATATGGTTCGGGATCCGATTTATCGTGAGACCGCGCATATCGTTATAGAGTCGGAGAGCTGTGCTAAAACCCTTCGAAAATTGGTTGAATGTTTGGATGGGCAGAAATTCATTGAATATGATGATTGAAGGTGTTGCCTTTGTTGATTAGGTCGTCTGAAATGTAAAAACGGTTTCAGACGACCTTTAGTTATATGTTTGCCCCCCCCCTATTGGTTTTGCTTGATAAAATGTTCTTTATCTAGCTAGTCAGTTTTCAATAGAGCGGTAAGCGTATATTATTTTGCGTTGTTACTACATGATTTATTTTGACAAGGAGTCTTCTCCTATGCGTACTTTGACTGTTCAAACTCCGTCTCACCAATATCCTATTTTTATCGGGTATGACCTTATCGGGCAGGCTGATAGTTTACTTAAGCCTTATTTGAATAAAACAGCCGCAATAATAACCAACGAGACTGTTGCGCCTTTATATCTGAAAAATCTTCAAATGAGTTTGGACAGAATCGGTATCAGGCATTTCAGCATTATCTTGCCGGATGGCGAAAAATATAAAAACTGGCAGACATTGAACCTTATTTTTGACGGATTGATGGAAAACAGAGCCGAACGGAAAACTACACTAATTGCATTGGGTGGCGGGGTAATCGGCGATATGGTCGGCTTTGCCGCTGCAACGTACCAACGAGGTGCGCCGTTTATCCAAATTCCGACAACTTTGTTGAGTCAGGTGGATTCATCCGTTGGTGGGAAGACGGGTATCAACCATCCGCTTGGAAAAAATATGATTGGTGCGTTTTACCAACCGCAGGCGGTCTTAGCTGATTTGGAAACATTGAAGACCTTGCCGCGCCGAGAATTATCGGCAGGTATGGCGGAAGTTATTAAATATGGTGCACTTGGCGATGTTGATTTCTTTGAGTGGTTGGAACAAAACATTGAGGATTTGATGGTACAAAACCAAGAGAAATTGACGCAGGCGGTATATCACTGCTGCAAAATGAAAGCCGATATTGTTGCCAAAGACGAAACCGAACAAGGTATCCGCGCGTGGCTTAATCTTGGCCATACTTTCGGACACGCCATCGAGGCGGAAATGGGTTACGGAGTATGGTTGCATGGTGAGGCAGTGGCAGCGGGTTGCGTGCTGGCAGGTAGATTATCCGAAGAATTGGGTAAAATTTCCGATGCGGACACACGTCGAATCGCTGTTTTAATGGAGGCCGCAGGATTGTCGTCATTGCCGCCTAAATTCCCGTTTGAAAAATGGATCAGCCATATGAGCCATGACAAAAAGGTCAGTAGCGGCGTGATGCGTTTTATCGGGCTGAACCGTTTGGGGGAAGCCAATATTACTGAAGTTAGCGATATTGATATTTTAAAGCGGACTTTGCAGCCGTATTTGTAATGCGCATTCCAGTAAATGTTCTGTGCATATTCATTGTCGCATGAGTCAAAATAGAGAAGGTCGTCTGAAAAGTTTTCAGACGACCTTTTCATATGATTAAGGTAGGAGTGGAGTTTGTATCAAACCGAGTTTTTCATCAAAGCCGAACATGATATTCATATTCTGAACAGCTTGTCCTGCTGCCCCTTTAACTAAGTTGTCGATGACGGACAGAGCGATCCATACATTGTCAGAGGAAGATTTTTGGATGCTGATACGGCAAAGGTTTGCACCGCGCACGCTGCGTGTTTCTGGTGTTGAACCGGCCGGCATGATGTCCACAAAAGGACTGTCCCGATAAAATTCACGTAAAACAGCTTCCGGATTGCAACCGTCCTCAAGATGCAGGTATAAAGTGGCGTGCATACCCCGGATCATGGGTGTCAGATGGGGAACGAAAATGAAATGTTCGGCAATTCCTGGTTGCAATGTGGCGATGGTTTGCCGAATTTCGGGCTGGTGTCGGTGTCCCGTAATGCCGTAGGCTTTAAAATTATCCCCTGCCTCGCAAAGCAGCGAGCCGGTATTGGCTTTCCGACCTGCGCCGGATACGCCTGATTTACAGTCCGCAATCAGCGGCATATGTGGTTTCAGACGACCTTCTTTCAGCAGGGGGAGTAAAGGCAGTGAAACGCAGGTCGGATAACAACCGGGGTTGGCAACGATTTGTGCAGATGCGATGGTATCGCGGTTTAACTCACTTAATCCGTACACCGCTTGAGGAACAATATCGGGGTTGGCGTGCTTCATTTTGTACCAATGTTCCCATGTGGAAATATCCTGTATACGAAAGTCAGCGGATAAGTCGACGATGCGGATACCTTTTTCCAAAAGACGGGGAGCATCGTTCATGGCGATTCCATTTGGGGTGGCGAAAAAGACAATATCGCATTTTTCTAAACCGGCGTGTTCGGGGGATTGAAAGGTCAGATCGTAGACTCCCCTCAGACTGGGAAAGTAATCAGAAACTGCTTTACCTGACTCGCTGCGGCTGGTTACCGTTGTAATTTCGATATTCGGATGACTGCTGAGAAGCCGTAAAAGCTCTACGCCGGTGTAGCCTGTTGCACCGACGATGCCGACTTTGATTTTCGAATTCATAGATTTCTCCAAGAGTAATTTTTAGATGTAGGCAGATTTGCCGGTATCGACTTCGTTCGAATACTGTTGTCCATTATAGAGGAACGGTGATGTATAGTGGAAACAGCCGCTATGAGTAATACGAAACGGTACTGACATATATAAAAGAAAAGTCGTCTGAAAACATGGAAGACAAGTTTTCAGACGACCTTATAAAGGCAAATTACCTAACGGTTATTCCTGTTCATACAGAATAAATGGTGCGCAACCTATTCTATTTTAAACAGTTATAGGGCAATCTCTACTTAAAACAGCAATGAAGTAGGATCTCCGTCTGCCGGCAGATCATATTTTGGATAGGAAGGTGTAGAAGCTGCCGGTGGAGGGGTGTATTCGGCAGCTTGGGGTTTTCTCGGTGAGTATTCCGAAGCTGCTTTCGGAGTCGGAGTATCTTCGGCATCTATTTCGATTTCAGAACCGGCGGGTAATACTTCATCTTTCACAGGGGCGGGTTTCGGCATGACTTTCGGTTTGCTGAAGGCACTTGAGCCGCTCATCCATGCCAAGGATTTCAGCGGAGTTTTCAATTTGACGCCTTTAGCGCAGGTCAAACAGTTTGCCGCTCCGGTACGCGCCTTCAAAATTGCATCGATACGGGCGGCATTAATCGTTTTGCCGTGCGCCTTAGCCCAGGCGGCAATACTTTTTTTCAGAGCATCGGTATCGAGGTTCTTTTTATTGTAAGGATCGCGATACGCAGCCAGCCAAAGATTTTTATTGGCATCTTCGTTGAGGCTGGCAAGTTGGTAAATGACGGAAGCAGGGGCGCCGGTTGCGATGGTTTTTGCAAATTCAAGCGCATCCGGAGACTTCATGCGCACACAACCGTGGCTGCGGACGCCCGGTACGCTGGCAGGCGCGTTCGTGCCGTGAATGCCCAAACTGAATTTCGGATCGCCCAAACGGACAAAGACAGGACCCAGAGGATTATTGGGGCCGGGCGGTACGGATTTGACGCCGTCTCCGCGTTCTTTTTGAATAGATTTCGGAATGTGCCAAGTAGGATTAAAAGCTTTGGCTCCGATTTTGTGTTCCCCAAGGTTGGTTTGGGTCATGGCTTTGCCGACAGCAACGGGATAAATTTTTGTTAATTGTCCGTCGGTATAGAGGAACAGACGCTGTTGCGGAATGTTGATGACAACATGTTGACCTTGTGAGACGGGGGAAACATCAGGAACGGGTGTGTTGGCAGTTGCGTAGGCGGTCAAAGCTGCAAGGCTTGTACTGAAGAGAATTTTTTTCATGTTTTAAAATTTAAAAAGGGGGGGAGGAAATATTTCGGGCAATCATACCTGAATCTTTTTGGTTTTGTGCGAGAATATGCGTTTTTGCAAACAAAATGTGCCCTGTCGGGCAAAATGGATTTTCTTGATGAAGATGCGGACAGATAACAGGCAATATGAGGGCGAGGCGGATATTTTTTCTTTGGATTATGAAGGAAGAGGTGTCGCGCGCGTTAATGGTAAGGCATTGTTTATTGAGGGAGCGATGCCGGGAGAGCGGGTGCGGTTTGAAATCATCCGTTCGAAAAAACAATTTGATGAAGCACGGGTCATTGACATCATCCGATATTCGGAAAATCGAGTTGAGCCGAAGTGTAGGTATTTTGATACATGCGGTGGTTGTTTAATACAGCACATTGATTCGACAGCCCAAATTGCATTTAAACAACGCATTATGGAAGAGCAGTTGGAACGCATCGGCAAAATCCGACCCAAGCAGATTCTCCCAGCTATATATGGAACACCATGGCATTATCGGGAGCGTGCCAGACTGAGTATTTCAAAGGATGCAGGTGGTCGTCTGAAAATCGGTTTTAAGGCAAAAAAGAGTCATGAAGTGATTGATGTCGATTCATGTATGGTGTTGCCGGCTCATATTTCTGAGAAGTTGCCAAAAATAAAGCAAATGTTGCAAAGTTTGATAGATTTGGATTTGCTATTCATCGAGTTTTTTAATAGCGAAAAACTAACGGTTTTGAACATTTGTTCCGGAAAAAAACCGCCTAGTCAAAAATTGAGACAACTTGAAAAATGGTTTGATACGATATTCGGTCATGAGAAAAAACAGTGGCAGATTTGGCTGCAAGCTCGAAGACAGGGGGCCCAGCCATTCTATCCGAAAGATTGTCAGCCTTTGGGATATGCTTTACCTGAGTTTGAGGTTGAAATGCCGTACAAACCTGGGGATTTTACCCAGATTAATGCAGGCTTAAATGGAGTGATGGTTGGCAGGGCTTTGAAACTTCTAGATATTCAGAAAAACGAGCGTATTGCAGATTTGTTTTGCGGGCTTGGAAACTTCAGTATTCCTATGGCAAAAAGTGGGGCTGAAGTGGTTGGAATCGAAGGTGAAGGTTCGTTGGTTAAGCGAGCACGAAACAATGCTTCGGCTAACGGTTGTTCCGATAGGGTATCCTTCTTTGAAGCGGATTTGTTTGAAACAGATGAGGTTGTGGTAGCGTCATGGGGTCAATTCGACAAGATGTTGCTTGATCCCCCGAGAGGCGGTGCCTATGCTGTTGTCAAATCACTACATGCTCCGTATTTGCCGGTAAGGATAGTATATGTTTCTTGCAATCCGGCAACCTTTGCCAGAGATGCGGAAGTGCTGGTAAATAAGGGCTATAAGCTGAAATTGGCAGGGGTAATGAATATGTTTGCACAGACTTCGCATGTCGAATCTATAGGTGTCTTCGATTTGGAAAATAGTATATAGGTATTTGCAAAATGGTTTTTTATGTAATTATCGGTTGAATCATGTTATCATAATTCACTCAGAAAATAAGATGATTCGGCAATTTTGATGGTTGCTGGATATGAATATAAAATATAGTTTGTTTGCTGCTCCACAGTAACGGGAGGTGTTCTTGGATTATTCACTTTTAATCGTATTGTTGGCGCTTTTGTTGGTTGTATTGCTGTTTATCCGCTTCAAACAAAGCGGAACGACACATAAAAAAACAACTAAGGTTGCCAAATCATCAATACATCATAACAAATCAAATCAAAAAGATGAGGATGCTCTCACTCCTGATTGGATGGATCAGGTCAATCAATCCGTTTCTAATACTGAACAGCAAGATTGGGAATGGGGTGGTGGAGAGACCTCTGGCTCAACAGCATCAGTATCTGCCCAGGAAGTTGATCCTCTGACTGAATATCAGGTGTACAAACAGTTCGGTTATGAAAGCAAGGCTGCGGAGTCTTTAGCCGGGTATCTGAACGGATTAGGTGATGGAGCTCCCGAAAAGCTGGTTCATGAATTAATCGGGCTGAGTCTCCGTGTCGGTAATATCGATATGTTGGCTGATGCTTTGGAAAAACACGGATTGGTTTTGCCTGAAGAGAGCTTGGCTGAATACGTTAAGATCGGTTTAATGACTGAGCCGACGCACTTGCGCCTGCGGGTTTTGGCGGAGGAACGTTTGGGATGGAGCTTGCAGGAAATTGAGCGCAGAATTGGTGAACCTTCAGGAATTGAAGATTCTTCAGAATCGGATTCAACTTCTTCAGATGATGTGCAGCACACTTCTCCAACTTCTCAAGCTTCAAAACGTTCTTTAATCGTGTTGGGAAAAAAAGAATTTAATGACATCACCCCTGAGGAAATGGGTGCAGTTATTGGGTTTGTTAAGCCTGAGCATGGTGCGAAAATTTTGAAGGATAAGGTTGATTATAAAACGGCCGTACAACAATACAACCGTGCTATTCAAACCTCTTCTAAACCTGCCAGCTTAATTATTGATGCTTTGAAGTTGGACTACCAAAATGAAGAAATTGGTCAGTTTGCGCAACATTTGTGGAAGCTTTATCACTCACTCGGCCAATATGGCCGCCAAGTGAAAGAACGTATGCTCGGCTGGGGATATAGTCTAGGCTATCATGAAGTTTTTGATGATTTGGAAAAGGGACCAAATGAGAACCGCGTAAAAGAAATCGGTTTGGCCAGAGGTTATTTGCAACCTACTTCTTTGCAAATGAAGGCAAAATACCGAGATTTGGTACAAAAAGACTCGTCCGTTATCAGCATGAATTCTTCACCTGCTGATGAGGCTCTAAAAGAAGTCGAGTCGCTATTGATGTATGGTCAGTTAGATTTGGCTGTTGATACTTTGGAGCAGGCTGTACTGCAATATCCGCAAGAGTCTCAGCTATATATCATGTTGTTTGATCTTTACGAAAGAGTTGAAGACTGGGCACGTTTGGAACATTTCTTACGCATCTTGCGTGAACGCGTTGTCAGTTTGCCGGAAGAGGTTATTTTGGCTATGAGCCGTTTGCTTCAACGTGTAAATCAATATTCAAAAAAATAAAATAACATTTAGAGAGTACCATCTATGGACAATCTGTTACCTAAAATTAAAACCATACGGGTTATGCTTCGTGATATGAATGAGCAGCAGGAAGCTGTATTCCGTATGGCTTTCAAAATGCACAATACGACGAATTATCAAATTATCGGTACGGATTCTGCTGAAAAGCCGGATTTGGTTCTGGTAGATACAGATACGGCTGACGGTATTGAGACTTGGAAAACGTTAAAAACCGAATATTCCGATATTCCAGTTGCGATGTTTTGCTCACAAGAACCTTCCGTGGAAACGCCATATCTCCCTAAACCGGTCAAATTTGATACCTTGTTTCCTGTATTGAGAAGTTTGGCTCAAGGTGGCAATGTTTTTAATCCTGCTGATAGTGAGGCAGCAAAACAAAATACTCAGGGTAATGGTAGTACAGAAGGGCGAAAAGCAACAATCAAACGGTTTAATCCGAATAAAGGATTGTTGGGAGCATTGAAGTTCGCTAGTCAAGGCCATCAGGATATTGCCGTTTTACATGAGGGTAAGCCGGTATTGATAGTTTTCCCAAGTATTCAGCGTGTTTTGTTGACTGTTAATGCGCATGATTTGGAGGGGCTTTGTAAAGATGATAATCTTTCTGTGGTATGCAAAGTAGTACCTGATAATCCTCAATGGAAGGAGAAAGCCAAAGTTACCATTATGTCTTGTCTGTGGCAGATGGCGATTTGGACTGCACAAGGTCGTCTGATTTATCCGATGACCCCTCAAACTATTTTTACATTGAAACGCTGGCCCAATCTGACCAGGCTGGCTCCAGTCCCTGAATCTATGAGGTTATCTGCCTTTCTAACTAAAACATCGGTTAATCTGAATATCCTCTATAAGGTTATGCCGTTGGAGATGCCTGATATATTGAATTATCTTGCAGCTACCTCCGTAACCGGTTTCTTGGCAACGGACACTGAATACGCACACAATCAGACTAATGTTTCCGAACAAGTTGATGTAAATAGCAATGTGCCTGATAGTCAGATGGTAAAAGATGCTGAGAAGATTGCAGGACCGTCGCAAGAACAGCCACGCGGACTGCTGCAACGATTGATGCGTAAGTTATTGGGAAAACGATAAGAAGGACATGTAATGAAGGAAAATAAGATTATCTTTACCGGTCCGGTCGGAGTGGGTAAAACAACAGCTATTTCAGCTTTGTCGGATGAACCTCCTGTGCAAACGGACGCATCAGCTTCCGATATGACATTGGTGCGAAAAGGTTATACTACTGTAGCAATGGATTATGGAGTTATTCATTTGGATGAAGAGGTGAAGGTCCACCTTTATGGTACACCGGGGCAGGAACGCTTTAATTTTATGTGGGAGATTTTAAGTCAAGGTAGTATGGGTTTGGTTCTACTTTTGGATAATACCCGTACTAACCCACTAAAAGACCTGCAATTTTTCTTAGAGGCTTTCCGTGAATTATTGAAAAAAGCCCCGCTGGTTGTCGGTGTCACCAAGATGGATATTCGATCACTGCCAAGCGTTGACGTTTATCAGAAATACTTGGCTCAAAACAATTTTAATGTGCCGGTATTTGAGATTGATGCTCGAAGAGAAGATGATGTAAAACAATTGGTAAGTGCAATGTTGTTCTCAATCGACCCGGGTTTAGAGGTATAAAATAAATGGAATCGACTCTTTCTTTACAATCAAATTTATATCCTAAAGTTACACCGGCAGGGGCATATTATGCGGTGACGAGTGATACTCCCAGTGCCAGCCGCACTTTGTTATATAGTTTGCTGAAAGCAAGCCCGACAGAGGTTATCAGCAGTGAGAAAATTTTGGCATGGGCAGATACCAGTGATATCAATACCGCTTTGAATTTACTGTACCGCCTACAACGCCTTGAGTTTTTGTATGGTGATGAAAATGCCAGTAATGAGGATATGCATCTTACTGATGAGCAATTGCCTTCTGTATTGGAGCAACTTTCAAGCTCAGGTAAGGCATTATTGGCAGACGAGAACGGATTGTATTTTGCAAATGCGAATTTTCATCACGAGGCTGCCGAAGAGTTGGGGCTTTTGGCCAGTGAAGTGACAAAGATGGACAGCAGCCATCGCCTATTAATCCGTAATAATCTGCATATTAATAATAATGCATGGGGTATTTGCGATCCTTCAGGACAAAGTGAGTTGACTTTCTTCCCTTTATATATCGGTAATACCAAGTTAATTTTGGTTATCGGCGGTATGCCTGATTTGAACAAGGAGGCATTTGTAACCTTGGTCAAAGTTTTATACCACCGCTATGGAAGCCGTTAACACACTAGATACCGATTATTATTTTAGAATGGAATATGTATGCAACAATTATTGATTTCTGTATTGAGCGATTTGAATAATACCTCTCCTGATATTACTGCTTCAGCCGTTATTTCTACTGACGGTTTGCCTATTGCAACCATGTTGCCGTCGCATTTAAATGCAGACCGTGTTGGTGCAATGTCAGCAACATTGCTGGCATTGGGTAACCGTTCCGTTCATGAGTTGGCTTGCGGTGAGCTTGATCAGGTTATGGTGAAAGGGAAGACCGGTTATATTTTGCTGAGTCAGGCAGGAGAAAACGCTGTTTTGGCTTTGATGGCAAGAGAGAGCGGTAAGCTGGGCTTGATTTTGTTGGATGCCAAGCGTGCTGCGAAGCATATTGCTGAAATTCTATAAATTCCGGTATTTATCTGTATTTTGGGAACTTACACCATTGTATTTTTAAAATAGTGTTGACGTAAGTTACTTCTTTCTCTATAATCCGGAATCTTTCCCCGATAGCTCAGTCGGTAGAGCGACGGACTGTTAATCCGCAGGTCCCTGGT
>ERZ772906.133-NODE-133-length-44559-cov-5.321814_pt1 | contig 44559 bp, 39 predicted proteins | sample MGYA00511338_ERZ772906 | MGnify/ENA primary metagenome ERZ772906 (study PRJEB29015, sample SAMEA2738076) | human oral metagenome | biome: human oral; feature: human-associated habitat; material: saliva | place: China | collected 2212 ... | reverse complement strand
ATAAAAAACACCCCAAAAGTTAGATTTTTATGTCTAACTTTTGGGGTGCAGTACATCTGACAGGATTTTATGATGCGTATTTAGTTAATCATCCATTTTGTAGTAGAAAGATTCAGCTTGTTCAGTAAATTGATGTCCTCCCCATAAACGATCACGGTCAATTTGAAATGGATCCTTAAAGTTTTGATATTGTGGAGAATCTGGAACAAAAGGAAGTTTAGAAATAATTTTGAAAACGGTTAAATTTTCTCTTGTATTTTCTTAAAACCTAGACTAGTATATAAGTATACAAATATTAGGAGGTAAAATTATGATTGGATTAATTTTAACAGGACATGGGGAGTATGCAGTTGGTGTAGGTCATGCATTAGAAATGATAGCTGGGAAGCAAGAAGCTTTTAAAGTAGTACCGTTTCGTGAAAGTGAACCGATGGAAACATTGGAGTCCAATATGAAATCTGCAATAATTGAATTACAAAATACCACAGAAGGAATCGTTGTATTTGCTGATTTATTGGGAGGTAGCCCGTTTAAAGCAGCGATGTTAAGTGCTACTAATTTTGAAAATGTAGAAGTAGTAGTCGGAACTAATTTACCAATGCTAATCGAAATTGCAATGTTTCGTGAATTTTCAAATAATGTACAAGCAGTAGTAACGCAAAGTTTAAATGCAGGTAAAGAAGGTATTCAACATGTAGTATTGTCAACAAAAGAAGAAGAAAGAATTGAGAATGATGAGGAAGGAATTTAATTCTGATAATTAGGGAATAATTCTTACAATAAAATAAAGAAGTCATAATACCTATGTAAACATTTGAATGTGGTGATAATTTGTCTAATTATTTTTGGTTTACGAAGGTAATATTTTTTAAACTAAAAACTTAACGTGTTAACACTTTATTTTTTTCTTGAAACGTTACTTGTTTAGTGTTAGACTATGTAAGAGAGCGTTACCAATAGTAAAATATTGTTAAATAACAATTAGCTTTTATTAAAAAGGAGGATAACAATGGAAACTAGATATACACATAGTCCTGAGGACATAAGACATTATTCTACAGATCAATTAAGAAAGGAATTTTTAGTAGAAAAGGTATTTGAACCAAATCAAGTAAAGTTAACATACACTCATAATGATCGTATGATTTTTGGTGGTGTAATGCCATTGGAAGAAAAATTAAGTATTGAATTATCTACTGAATTAGGGGTAGAGTATTTTCTTCAAAGACGTGAGATGGGAGTAATTAATATTGGTGGTCCCGGTATTATAGAAATTGATGGGACTGTTGAAAATATGTTAAAACAAGATGGGTACTATATTGGAAAAGAAACTAAAGAAGTGAAGTTCTCAAGTCTATCTTCAGAAAATCCAGCTAAATTTTATATTGTTTCAGTTCCAGCACATCATAAATACCCAAATAAAAAATTGAGTATTGAAAAAATTATTCCACTTTGTATGGGGGATTCGAGTACATTAAATCAAAGAAAAATTTATCAATATGTTCACCCTAATCAATGTGAAAGTTGCCAACTGCAATTAGGATATACTGTCCTTGAACCAGGTAGTTCATGGAATACAATGCCATGTCATACACATGAACGTAGAATGGAAACGTATCTTTACTTTGATATGGAACCTGATACAAAAGTGTTTCATTTTATGGGAACTCCACAAGAAACAAAACACTTAGTAGTTGGAAATGAAGAGGCTTGTATTTCACCTAGTTGGTCAATTCATTCAGGAGTTGGTACTTCAAATTATACATTTATTTGGGGAATGGCAGGAGAAAATATTACATATACGGATATGGATATGGTACCTATGCAAGAATTAAAATAGTGAGGTGTTAAAAATGTCGAATGAATTATTTTCTTTAAAAGGAAAAGTTGCACTTGTAACTGGTGCAGTATATGGAATTGGATTTGCAATTGCTGAAGCTTTAGCGAGTGCAGGAGCAACTATAGTATTTAATGATAGAAATCAAAGTGGCGTTGAAAAAGGTTTAGCAAACTATGCTGAAAAGGGAATTAAAGCATATGGATATGTTTGTGATGTTACTGATGAACTTGGAGTTCAAGAGATGGTTAGAAAAATAGAATCAGAAGTAGGTGTAATTGATATACTAGTTAATAATGCTGGTATTATCAAACGTATTCCAATGCATGAAATGTCAGCTGAAGATTTCCGACAAGTTATTGATGTAGATTTAAATGCTCCGTTTATTATGGCTAAAGCAGTTATTCCGTCAATGATTCAAAATGGTGGAGGTAAGATTATCAATATTTGCTCAATGATGAGTGAGTTGGGACGAGAAACGGTATCAGCATATGCTGCTGCAAAAGGTGGCTTGAAAATGTTGACTCGTAATATTGCTTCAGAATATGGTAGCTACAATATTCAATGTAATGGGATTGGACCAGGATATATTGCAACACCTCAAACAGCCCCTCTTCGAGAAATTCAACTGAATGGTGAAAGACATCCATTTGATAAATTTATTATTGCAAAAACTCCAGCTGAACGTTGGGGAGAAGCCGAGGATTTAAAAGGGCCTGCAATCTTTTTAGCAAGTAGAGCGAGTGATTTTGTAAATGGTCATATTTTGTATGTTGATGGTGGGATTTTAGCATACATTGGAAAACAACCGTAAAAAATAGCCTAAAAACCGAAAAAAACAAGAACACCTCTTCTGGACGTGTAGAGGTGTTTCATTATGTTTACTTAACAACATAATTTTGTTATTATTACGGTATTATAGAAGGACGGAAGTGTTATTATTGCTACGAAAATATGAAATTATTAAGCAAGATATTCTTAGAGAAATAGATGAAGGAAAATTTAAACCAGGATCTAAAATTTATTCTGAAGGTGATTTAAAAAGAATTTACAATGTGAGTAACACAACTGTTGTAAAAGCTTTAAATGATTTAGTAGCTGAGGGGTTCTTGATTCGAAAACAAGGAGAAGGCACCTTTGTTCGAAAAAATATGTTGCATAGAAAAGTTAGTTTTACTGAAAAATTAAAAAAGGTTTTGAATCCTAAAAAAAATTCGGAAAAATTTTGTACAGACATTTGTATTTGTAATGATATAAACATTCGCACAAAATTTGATGCAAGCGATCCTTTATACGAAATTATTCAAAAAGCGTTAATTGATGAAACGATGTGGAAAATACAAAAGCGATATGTTCAAGTTGCAAAATTAAGTGAAGATTCTATTGAACGTATTACACAAGGTGGCAGTGTTTCTAAAGAGTTAGCGCTAGAAAAAAATTTGGTAAATATGCCAATGTCTATGACTATTGAATTTAAAGAAATGAATAATAGCGAAACAGAAGAACTTCAATCACATTCACTAGTGTTGGTGAAGAAAACAATTTATTCTAACACAACAAAAGAAGTAATCGAGTATTCTGAAAGTTATATTCACCCAAGTTATTACGAAATAGAAATTATAGCAGAATAGATTAAAAAGCTCTCAAAATTTTTGAGAGCTTTTTTGTACTTTTGAAAGTAAACCGTTTACAAAACAGTTGTTTTTTGGTAATATTCTTATAGGGTTAACACGTTAAGTTTATAAATTGGGAAGGATGATCGTAATGAAAAGAAGTAGCATGTATAGTTTGATTTGTTTTTTTGTATTAGCTTTTGTATTCGTTATGGGAAACGAGAAACTAAGTTACGCTGAAGAATTGAGTGGGCATTCTGTCAATCTTGTCAAAAATGGTGATTTTAATTTGAAGGAGAATAATCAGAATAAATGGACTGGAAAATCTGCAACAAATTGGAATGCTCCGTGGATTCCAAAAAGTGTAAAAGAGAAGTACCATATTACTGTAACAGATGATGGTATCTTAAAAATGGATTCAGATGCAGAAATGAGAGCTGTTGTTGGACAAGATATTACTGTCGAATCTAACCAAAAATATATTTTATCAGTAAGAATAAAAACAGAAGCTTTAAAATCCAATATAGGAGCTCGTGTTCGAATTCTTTCCTATGATATTAATAATAAACAACAGTCATCTCTATGGTACTCTAAAAATCTAATTGGCGATAATGATTGGACAACAATTACAGAAGAGTTCGTTTCCGGCGAAGATATAGTAAAGATTCGATTAGAGTTGTTTTATGAAACAGGAACTGGTACAGCATACTTTGATGACGTGAGTTTTTTTAAATCTGAAAAGACAACTTCTATTGAATCTGAAGGAATAAAAGAAATTGAGTTTGATAATTCTGTAACATTAAGTATGAATAAACGTTGGTTATTACCTGGAAATTATAAGTATGAAGTGAAAGATAATAGTATTGCTTCAGTGGAAAATGGATTTATTGTTCCTAAAAAAATAGGAACGACAGAATTAATTCTAAGAGCACCTGAAAAAAAAGATAAGGTGGTATCTTTAGTTGTTGGAGAATCTAATAAAATTTTTGATTCTCTTTTGCAAAAATGGGATACGATGATTTCAGGAAATAAATATTTTGACAGTCAAAGTAGCTATATGAATAAAATTTTTGAAAGTAATGAAAAAGATGTAGAAAGTTATCTAGCGAAAATTCAAAATAATGATAAAAAAATTTGGGATGATTTAGCTGATTATTCAAAATCTGCTAATTTAACGAAAACATATCGCCGTCTTGAACAAATTGCAAAATCTGTTACAAATCCAAAATCTAAATACTACAATGATAAGGAAGTTATAAGTATAGTAAAACGTAGTATGAAGTTAATGGAAGATAATTATTATAATGAAAACACTGAATCAAAAGGTAATTGGTGGGATTATGAAATTGGTGTTCCTAGAGCTATTAATAATATTTTAACCATTATGAATAATTATTTTAGTAAAGAAGAAATTGTGAAATTATTAAATCCAATTTCTAAAATGGTACCTGATCCTTCGAAAATAATGGTAAGTCAAAACAGAGGGAAAAAAGCTGTTGGCGGAAACCTTTCTGATTTAGGAAAAGTTAAAGTTATTGAAGGGATTTTATTAGAGGATAAAGAAAAATTAGAAGTAGCGATTAATACTGTAAGTAATGTCTTAGAGGTGGTTTCTGAAGGAGAAGGATTTCACTATGATGGTTCGTATGTGGATCACACCAATATAGCGTATACAGGAGCTTATGGAAATGTTTTAATAGATGGATTCTCTCAATTACTTCCGGTTATTCAGGCAAGCCCTTATAAAATTGAACAAAATAAATTGAAAATTTTATATAACTGGATTCATGAAGGTTTTCTTCCGCTAATTTATAGAGGCGGATTGATGGATATGACAAGAGGAAGATCACTTAGTAGAAAAGTTCAAAATGATCATTATGCCGCTGTAGAAGTGTTAAGAGGTATTTTAAGGATTGCTGAAGCAAGTGAACAATCTGAAAAGGATAAATTACAAGGGATTGTAAAAGATATTATTAAGTCGGATAACTATTATGATACATTTTTATCATTAAAATCATTCTATGATGTATATCTTTTTGAAAATCTTTTATCCAATAATATGGTGGGAGAAATTGCAAGAAATACTTATTTGAAATTATATAATGATATGAATAAAATTGCCTACTACAATAAAGAACGTGGTTTTGCTTTTGGAATTAGTATGTATTCTGATAAGATTCAAAATTATGAATTTATGAATAAGGAAAATGCTAAAGGCTGGTATACAAGTGATGGCGTTTCTTATTTGTATAATGATGACTTAAGTCATTTTAGTGATGATTACTGGGCTACAGTTGATCCATATAAGTTGCCTGGAATTACAGAAAATAATAAAGCAAGAGAAAAAGGTGCAGGAATGACAACAATGAAAAATTCATTTGTTGGTTCTACTTCTTTAAATCAACAATTTGGAACAGTAGCAATGGATTTTTCAAATTTAGATAATACAATGAGTGCAAAAAAATCTTGGTTTATCTTAGGAGATAGAGTAGTATTCTTAGGTGCAGGAGTGAAGGATACAAGTGGAACAAATGGATATACTGTTATTGAAAATAGAAAAATTAAACGAAGTTCTAGAAATCGTAGTATGGATCAAGAGGATTACAAGGTAATTGTGGATGGTAAAGAGGAAACAGTAGATAGTAATGAAAAGGAATTACAAGCAAATAATATTTTCCTAAAATCTTCCAATAAAGAAATGAATATTGGATACAAATTTTTAAATACTACGTCATTAAATGTAAAAAAAGAAACAAGAAGTGGTACTTGGAAAGATATTAATGACAGTCAAAGTAATGAGAGTGTAGAAAATACATTTTTAACAATTGTACAACCACATGATATGGTTAGAAACAGTTATGCGTATGTTCTTTATCCTAATAGAAGTGATAAAGAATTTGCAGCTGAAGTAGATAAAGAAGATATTACAGTAATTGAGAATTCAGAAAATAATCAAGTTGTTTATGATAAATCAAATCATATTTATGGGGTTGTTAAATATGATGATTCTGAGTTGAAGTTGGAAGAAAATCTTGTTTTAAAAGAAAAGGGAATATATACAATTCAAAAAGAATTAAACAAGATTAAAGTGGCATTTTTCAATCCTAGTAATAGTAATGCACAATTAAATGAATTAAAGGCCAATCGATATGTGTTAAAACAAGTTATTGAACCATCTGCAGAAGATAGAGTAAGATACTTGATTTATGAATCAAAAGCTGAAAGAACAGAGAATAAAGAACTTAAAAATGACGATAAAATGAACTTAGAAAAAGATAATAAACTAGATAGTAATAGAAAAGGAACTACAAAGAAAGATACACAACTAGAGAATAATAACACAATTATCTCACAAGAAAGTAAAAAAATAGAAAATGGTATAGAAAATCAATTAAAGAAAAACAATGAATTAGAAGAACAAACTACTCCATCAGGAAATAGTGGAGAAACGGTTAACGCTTTAAGATATCGTGATAAAAATAAAGATTTACCTAATACAGGAACAAGAAAAATAGAGCTAACCGTAATTTTACCATTAATTTTTATGATAATTACGATTTTTCTATTAAAAAAACGTTTACAAAATTAGAAATATGATGTAGAATATAAATAAAGTTAACGTGTTAAGTTTAAAGCGGTGAGAGGTGAGAAAATGATTGAAAAAAATATTGAGATATTAAAATCGTATCAACCAAGTGATGAGGAAAGATTAACTCCTGAAATACTTGAAAAAGCAATTAAAGATTGTCTAAAAAAAATAGATCATAATTTAGAGATTCTTGGTGAAGGGTATCCAACGCCAGCTACATTTAATAATGAGTATAAAATCATGGATAATACGGAGTGGACGAATGGTTTTTGGACAGGGTTGCTATGGTTAGCCTATGAGTTAACAGGAGAAGAAAAGTATAAAAAAGTTGCTGAAAAAAATGTTCTTTCATTTATTTATCGAATTGATAATTTAATCGAGGTTAACCATCATGATTTAGGATTTTTGTACACTCCATCTTGTGTAAGTGCCTATAAGTTAACAGGAAATATTCAAGCAAGAGATGCAGCAATAAAAGCAGCAAAACAATTAGCTTCGAGATATCAACAAAAAGGCAAATTCATTCAAGCTTGGGGAGAACTTGGAGCACGTGATAACTATAGATTGATTGTTGATTGCTTATTAAATATTCCGCTTCTTTTTTGGGCGAGTAAAGAGACTGGTAATGAAGAATTTGCTGAAATAGCAAAAGAACATTTTAAAACAACGGTCAAAAATGCTATTCGTAAAGATGCTTCAGCTTTTCATACTTTTTATTTTAATCCAGAAACAGGGGAACCAGCATATGGTAAAACTAGACAAGGATTTTCTGATGATTCTGCATGGGCTAGAGGACAATCTTGGTTAATATATGGAATAGCACTTTGTAATGCTTATTACCCTAGAGAAACTAATTTGGAATATTTTCAAGCTGTGACAAATTACTTTTTAAATAGATTGCCAGAAGATTTTGTGTGTTATTGGGATTTGATTTTTGATGATAATTCAGGTCAGCCACGTGATACTTCAGCAGCTGCAATCGCAGTATGTGGAATAAATCAAATGTTAAAAGAATTTCCTGAAAATAAAATTCTTGAAGATTATAAAAAATGGGAAGATAGAATTTTATACAATCTTATTACTCGATATACAAAACAAAAAGCAAGTGGAGTTATTGCCCTTTTAAATGAAGGAGTATATTCTTGGCATTCAGGGAAAGGAGTAAATGAAGGGAATATTTGGGGTGATTATTTCTATCTAGAAGCTTTAATGCGTAAGAAAAAAAATTGGAAAATGTATTGGTAAAGAAAGGAAGGATTATATGGAAAATAAACCAAACATTAAAATGGTCAGAATCGATGAACGATTGATACATGGTCAGGGGCAATTATGGATTAAGAGTTTAGGGGTAAATTTAGTCATTTGTGCAAATGATGCTGTATCGACTGATGATTTACAACAAACTTTAATGAAGACTGTTTTACCTAAAGAAATAAATGTACGATTTTGGACGGTAGAAAGAACTGCTGAAATTATTTGGAAAGCAGCACCTCACCAAACCATTTTCGTGCTAGTTTCAAATCCAACGGATGCATTGAGATTAGCGGAATTAGGTTTTCCACTAGATACTATTAACGTTGGTAATATTCATTCAGCTCCGGGAAAAGACAAAGTTTCTCAATTTATATATCTTGGTAAAGAGGATAAAGAAGCTTTACGAACATTGAAGAATAAATATAATATTCAATTCAATACAAAAACTTCTCCAGTAACAAATGATGGAGCACAAACATTAGAAAAATTATTAGAAGCTATTAGCTGAAATGGGGGATAACAATGGAAATAACAGTATTTCAAGGTATTTTAATTGGTTTAGTAACAGCTTTCTGTTATTCAGGAATGTTATTAGGGATTTATACAAATAGAGCAATTGTAATGGCATTTTTTGTAGGTTTGATTTTAGGAGATATTCCAACAGCGTTAACGTTTGGTGCCTTAGCTGAATTAGCATACATGGGATTTGGAGTAGGTGCTGGTGGTACCGTTCCACCTAACCCAGTTGGTCCTGGTATTGTAGGAACGATTATGGTAATTACATTAAAAGATCAAGGAATTACCCCAGAAAATGCTTTAGCACTTTCGTTCCCATTTGCCGTATTATTCCAATTTGTAACAACATTCTTGTATACATTCTTTGCTGGTAATCCAAAAATGGCTGAGAAAGCAATTGAAAATGGCCACTATGGTAAATTTAAATTAATTGCACATTCAACTTATTTAGGTTTAGCTGTATCAGGATTTGTAATTGGTATTTTGTCTGCTTTAAGTCGTCCAGCTTTAGAAGCTTTTGTTAATGCACTACCAAAATGGTTAATTAGTGGCTTTGGTGTAGCAGGTGGATTAATTCCAGCAATTGGTTTTGCAATGATTTTATCAGTAATGTTGAAGAAAGAATTAACTCCATATGTAATTTTAGGATATGTCTGTGTAGCTTATTTAGAATTACCAACAATGGCTGTAGCGTTAATTGGTACAGTATTTGGATTAATTGCATACTATCAAAATGCTAATAAACCAGCTGTAGTAGAAGCAGTTCAAACTAGTGAAGTGGAGGATTTTAGCAATGGAATCTAATCAAAATAAATTAACTAAACGTGATTATTTTAGAACAGCATTAAGATCATATATTTTACAAAATGGCTTTAACTATAACACTTATCAAGGTGTAAGTTACCTAAATGTAATTTTACCTGGATTAAAGAAGATTTATAAAAATAATCCAGAAAAACTAAAAGAAACAGCGAAAGCTAATTTAGAGTTTTATAACACAAGTCCGCATTTGGTTCCATTTATTTCAAACTTGCAATTAGCAATGTATGAAGATGGTCAAAGTATTGATTCAGTTCGTAGTATTAAAATGGCTCTTATGGGTCCTTTAGCAGGGATTGGAGATTCAATTGCTCAATTTGGGTTAGCACCACTATTTTCTACAATCTTTGCTGGTCTAGCTTTGGATGGTTTAGGATTTGCACCGATGGGATATTGGTTAGCGATGCTTTTAAGTATGTTTGCCATTAAGGTATTTATGGGGTACTTAGGATATCAATTGGGTACAAATGCTATTAAATCTTTAAGTGATAAAATCAGCAAAATTTCAGAAGCTGCAAATATTGTAGGTGTAACAGTTATTTCTGCATTAGCTGCATCATTTGTAAAAGCTAAAATTGCTATTCAATATGCAACGACAGTAAGTTCTGGTGAAGAACAAATTGTTTCAATTCAAAAAATCTTAGATAAAATGATGCCAAGACTTTTACCAGTTTTAATTACAATTTTAGTATATTACTTATTGAAAAAGAAAAAATGGAATACTTATCAAATCTTAATTTTATTATTTGTAATTGGTATTCTAGCTTCTGTTTTAGGAATTTTAGCATAAAGGTGAAAAGATGTTTGATAAAATAAAACTTTATCAAACTAGATTCTGGTTAGAAGAAAACACAATTAAAACAATAAGGAAAAGTTCAAGTAGTTTTCTACTTGAACTTTTTTCTAAAGTTGATGATTTGACAGACCTTGATCTAGTTTATTATGACAATGCAATGGATATGGAAACTTGTTTTGAAAAATATTCATTTAGTGAATTTAAATGGAATAAAACTCCAAATGATGATATGGAATGGATTTTTATGTTAAATCGTCAAGGTTATCTAGTTGATTTAGCGATGGCTTACTATATTACACATGAATTGAAATATTTTGAAAAATGGAAAGATATTATTATTGATTTTATTTCTATAAATGAAGAAGAGTATGCTTACCAAGAATCTTCATGGAGAATTTTGGATGCAGGTATTCGTTTAATGAATTGGATAAAAAGTTTAACATATCTTCCTATAGATAAATTGAATGAAATTGAAAAAAAACGTATTTATAATTCAATGAAAAAACATGTTGAGTATATTCAATCACATTTTTTAGAAAAGCATATTCTCAGTAATTGGGGTGTATTAGCTGTTAGTGGAATATTGTCTTTTTTATATTTAGATGCTGAAGATTCTGAAAGTTTTAAATGGGCGAAGGGTATACTTATAAAACAAGCAAAAATTCAATTTACTAAAAAGGGAATTCACTGGGAACAAAGTCCGTTGTACCATCATCAAGTTACTATGTGTTACGCATATTTATATCAGCTTACATCTTATTTAGAGAATGAGGAATCAAAAATTTGGAAAGATATTTTAATAAAACCTATACATGCTGCTCATTATTTATCAAATGATAATCAATATTTATTAGCATTGAATGATAGTGATACGGCGGAATTTTCGTGGGTATATTCTTATTATAATTTACTAGGTTTTGATAGTTGCTGTACAAATTATGAAATAGGAATATTGTTTTCTGGAAAAAGATTTTTGAACTCACACAAAGTGTATTTTGATGAATTTTTTTTTGATAATGTAGCAGGATTAGCTGTGATTAAACGTGAGGATATTTATTTTAGTTTTTTTTGTGGACTTCATGGAAGCTCTCATGGTCATTCATCTCAAGGTGCATTTAGTTTAGAAATTGATGGTACTCAAATTGTGACATTTGCGGGGCGCTATACTTATAAAAATTGTGAGTTACGAAATATATTAAAATCTGAGATGATGCAAAATTCAGTGCAAATAGAAGGAGGAGCTTATCCATCAATTAAAAGTTCATGGAGTTACAATTGGATTCCGAAAGTATTTTCAATGACTGCGGTAAAAGAGGACACCCTTTATTGTTTTGAATGTCAATGGGAAGTTCCAGTTCAAATTTTAAGTGGTATTGATAAAAGGATAATTATTCGGAAAATTATAATAGATAGCAATAAAAAAGTGATGGTTATAATTGATGAAACCCAGAACGAAGATTTGATATATCAGACATTTATTTGTCCAACAATAAAAAAACTAGATTTTAATTTTTGGACAAATGGTGAAATGGATTTAGAGACTATTTCTTATTCTAGAAGGTACAATATGCTAGAAAAGGGAACTAGGTTGAAAATAAAAAATTCAATAACTCCAATAGTTACTTGTATTTCGTTGGAAACATATTTTATAGAACAAGAAGAAATTAGGCGACAAGATTTTAAGGAAGAAGTGCAAGGTATAAAAATTCAATGTACGAAAGGTAATAAAGAGTTAGTGATTTATTATTCGCCAGAAGATATTAGTAATGGTTTAAAGTATATAAAAGACAGTGATGGGGAAATTTTATACGGTAAGTTAAATGTTAGGAAAGATGGGAAGACGTTTCGCTTGATGTAAATTATTCATGAAAATTTAAAGGAGAAAGTTATGGTAAATGTATTAGAACAGTTAAAAGATAATTATATTTTTGCAGTTATCCGTGGAGTTTCAGCGGAAGATGCAGTGGAAATCTCAAAACATTCTATTTTGGGTGGAGTTAAAAATATTGAAGTGACATATACAACGCCAGATGCTTCTAAAGCAATTCTTGAATTAAAAAAAATTTATTCAAATAATACAGAAATTGTTATTGGAGCAGGGACGATTATGAATGTAGAATTAGCAAAGGAGGCTATTTCATCAGGTGCAGAATTTTTAGTAAGTCCTCATTATGATCCTTCAATTCAAGAGTTAGCAGAAGATGCACATATTTACTATTTTCCTGGGTGTGCAACAACAACTGAAATCGTTCGAGCGATGAATGGGGGAGCAAAGATTATTAAATTGTTTCCTGGCGGTACGTTGGGGCCTTCATTTATTAAAGATATTCATGGACCAATTCCAAATGTTGATTTAATGCCTTCGGGAGGAGTTTCTTTATCGAATATTAAAGAGTGGAAGGATAAAGGCGCTGTTGCAGTAGGTGTAGGTAGTGCTTTAAGTGCAAAAGTTGCTTCTGAAGGTTATGAAAGTGTAACAAATATTGCAAAAGAATTTGTCCAAGCTTTGAATTGATAAGATTCATTTATAAATAAAAAATAGTAAAAGAGGTTTAAGAATGAGAGTAGTCACTTTAGGTGAAATTTTGTTACGTTTATCAACTTATGAGGATGTTAGAATTAAACATACAGATAATTTTAGAGTTTGTTATGGTGGAGCTGAAACAAATGTTGGGATTTCCTTGTCTCAGTTTGGTCATACTGTTTCAGTAGCATCTGTTCTCCCATCACAAAATCCACTCAGTGATGCAGTGATTTCTAGGTTGAATTCGTATGGTGTAAATACAAAAGAAATTGTTCAAAGAAATGGAAGATTAGGCTCGTATTTTTTAGAACAAGGAAATTCAGTTAGAGCCTCTAAGGTGTTATATGATCGTACCTTTTCTAGTATTGCGATGCTTGAAGAACTTTGTTGGGATTTTGATAAGATTTTTCAAAATATTGATTTAGTACATATTTCTGGCATACTACCAACACTTTCTAAGAAATGGGAAGGTTGGACACTAGAAATTGTTGAAAAAGCAAAAAAATACGGTTGCTTAGTTAGTTTTGATATAAATTATAGAAGTAGCTTGTGGGGATATGAAAGAGCATATAATTTTTTTCAAAAAATTTTTCCATATGTAGACATTCTTTCTGCAGCAAAATTAGATGCTATTCATTTTTTAAAGGTTTCAAGTGAAGATGAAATTGTTTCGTTAAAAGAAATTTATAAACGTATCCATGTGAAATATCCAAATATTAAAGTACTTTACTCAACAAAAAGAAATGTAAATTCTACTAATCATCATGAGTTGCAAGGTTTCTTTATGGGTGAGAAAGGGAGATTTGTAGAGTCTAAATTATATGATATAAACCCTGTAATTGATCGTGTTGGAGGTGGCGATGCTTTTTCAGCAGGAATTTTAAATGGAATTTTAAAAGGATGGGATAGTCAAAAAATTGTTGATTTTGGTACTGCTAGTTCAGTTCTAAAACATACAGTTTTTGGTGATTGGAATCAGTTTGATGAGCAAGAAGTTTTTAATTTTATGAAAAATAAAACAGGACGTATTGTACGTTAATTATAGGGTATTAAAGAAATTTTATATTGATTTATGTGGATGAATAACATTAGGTTTTTCATCCACATTTTGTTTAAAAATATACAAATTGATAATTTAAAATATATTATTGATAAATCTGAAAGGATGTTGTTGATAATGTAAAATTTGATTGTTATTTAAATCAATAGAATTAAAAATACGTCAGTAGAAAATCTACTGACGTTAATTTAAGAAAGTTAATCATCAATTCGATAATGAAACTCATCTGCGAATCGTGGAAATTGTTGTCCGGCAAAAATACGATCTTTATCTGTTGGTGCAGGGTCTACGAAATTATCATTTTTGTACGCTGTCATTGGAACTCCGCCAGGAATAATATAAACAGCTGCACCACCAACAGGGGAGTTTTTAGGACCGTATCCACCAATTAATGTGCCTTTATTTTCTTTGAAAGTAGATAATTTCATCTCATAATTATCATCCACAAGTCCATTATTATCAAAAATTAAGGTGTGACCAGTACCGTCTACCCAGGTTCCTTTTAGACTTGAATAATCTCCATTTTGAATGGCTTGAATATCTAATTTTTTCTTAGCAACTTCTTTTTGTTTTTCTGGAGAAGTGATGTACCATTGTGTTGGTTTCCATTCTTTTTGTTTTAAATCTAACTTTGGAGGAAGATTTTTAATAACGTCCTCAGTGGTTCCCTTTTTAATCTCTTCAAAAGCATCTCCCTTATCATTAAACTTGTAATGAATATACTGATGATCTCTTGCAGTTCCCGCTCCGATATATGAGAATGTTCCGTCTTCTAATGGGAAAATATTCATTCGCTCCCCAATCATATCTAGTTTATTTTCTCTATTTGTTACTCGAATTAGTTTTCCATCTGAAATAGTGTAGATATCTATAATACCATGGTCATCTTTTCTAGGACTCATAGTGATTACTAATTCCTCTATACCATTTTTATCAAAGTCATATAAAGTATAACTGATACCAGGAGAGTCAAAGTCTTTTTTCAATAAGTAGGAGATAGAGTTCACATTATCATTATGCTTTATTTTAGAATGGTCATTTGAATGTTTAGTTACATTCTCAACGACTTCCTTATAATCCTTAAGAACCGAATTATACAATGTATAATCTGTCACTGGTTTTGGTGCAACGGTTGTTTGAGTAGTTGTTTCTGCTTCTTTTGTAGCAGAGCTAGAACTTGAGTTTTTACAAGCGGTTAGTAAGCTAATAGAGATTCCCAGCCCTAATAGCAAATGAGTTTTTTTCATATGTATTTACTCCTTTTTATTGATAGTTAAAGTATAGCAAAAAAGGATTCAGAATATCAAAAGATACCCTGTGAATTTACGAACAAAGTAATATCGTTTGAATTTCCAGTACTAAAAAACTTCAGTAGAAATTTTCTACTGAAGTCTTCCGGAACTTCGTTATTCATCAATTTTATAATAGAAGTCTGCTGGGTTATCTGCAATAGATTGTCCTGCCCATAAGCGATCACGGTCAATTTGAGAAGGGTCAGAGGTAGAGTAAGAAAGTGGTATTCTAGCTGGAATAATTGCAAGTGCAGCACCTGTTCCATTTTTAAATTGGATTCCTCCTTTTAAAATACCTTTGTCTTCTTTAAAGCGTGAAAGGTCTATAGTCTCAGTATTACTGACAAGTCCATTTTTATTGAATTTAAGTGTATACCCTAAACGATTCACCCAAGTTCCTGTTAAAGTAGTATAATCACCTTTTTGAATTGCTTGAATATCTAGTTTTGCTTTAGCCATTTCTTTTTGCTTTTCTGGAGAAGTGATATACCATTGCACTGGATACCAGTCTTTATCAAGGATGTTCAACTTTGGAGCTAGTCCTTCGATAACATCTGGAGTTGTTCCTTCTTTTACTTTTTCTAATGTACTTCCTGTTTCATTCCATTTGTAATGTGCATATAGATGATCTTTTGCAGAAGCAGCTCCAATATAAGTGAAAGTTCCATCTTCTAATGGAAAAATATTCATTCTTTCACCGATAAAACTTAATTGATTTTCTGCATTGGTTACTTGAACAACTTTGCCATTAACAATTGTGCGAATATCCAAAATTGCATGTTTATTGTCTCTTGATGTAGTCGCAACTAATAATTCCTCAACTCCGTTTTTATCGAAGTCATATAAAATATAAGAAGCCCCTTGTAAATCGGGATTTGTTTTTGCGATTAAAATAAAATTATTGATATTTTCTTTGTTAAAGGTACCACCCTTTTTTTTCAAAGCTTCCTTGTAGTCTTGAAGAACAGAATTGTATAACGTATAGTCAGTAACAGGTTTTGGTGCAACCGTTGTTTGTTCAATAGTTGTAATCGATGCTTCAGTATTAGAAGTGGTAGTTGTTTCTTGTTTTTGACAAGCTGTTAATAAACTAATAGAGATTCCCAGCCCTAGTAGTAAATGAGATTTTTTCATAAATAGAACTCCTTTTTTATTAGTTTAGATGTAGTATAACAAAGGAGTTGGTAATTTATCAAAAGATATCTAAAACACTAACAGAATAAGGTTTACGAATAGAAAATAGGTGTGTACAATAAAGAAGTGTGAATGGAAGGGGAGGAATAAACATGCAAGAGTTTAAAGATGCAACAGCGATGGCACAAGCAGTTAGAAATGGGGAAGTTTCTTCTGTTGAATTAGTTCAAGATGCCTTGTTTAAAGTAAAACAATTGAATCCAACTTTAAATGCAGTCGTGCATTTGCAAGAAGAACGAGCATTAAAAGAAGCTCAATCAAGTAATTTTAGAGATAAACCATTTGCAGGGGTTCCTTTGTTATTAAAAGATTTAGGGCAATGTCAAAAGGGCGAACCTTCTACTTCAGGTTCACGTTTATTCAAAAATCTCCTTCAACAACATCAAGATACATTAGTGACTAAATTAGAAGAAGTAGGATTTGTCATTATCGGTCGAACCAATACACCTGAATTTGGATTTAAAAATATGACAGAACCTAGTTTATGGGGAGTCACTTCAAATCCTTATGATATCAGTCGTAATGCAGGTGGATCGAGTGGGGGTGCTGCTAGTGCAGTGGCTAGTGGAATGGTTCCTATTGCGATGGCAAGTGATGGTGGAGGATCGATTCGAATTCCAGCTAGTTTTACAGGATTAGTTGGGTTAAAACCAAGTCGTGGTAGAATTCCTGTTGGTCCAAATAGCTATCGTGGTTGGCAAGGAGCATCAGTAAATTTTGCCTTAACTAAAACGGTTCGTGATACAAGAAGATTATTAGAAGTCTTACAAGTGGAACAAATGGAAAGTCCGTTTATACTACCGAAATTATCGAAACATCAACTATACGCATCTATTGAACGACCATTAAAAATTGCGGTTATAGAAGATTCACCTATTGGAAATAAAGTAGAGAATTCCGCAAAAAATGCTTTAAAACGATCAGTAAAATTTTTACAAGAAAAAGGATATTCTATTGAAAAAATTCAATGGCCAGTAGATGGCATCGAAGTCATGAAAAATTACTATGTGATGAATAGTGTGGAAACTGCTGCGATGATGGTTGGAATTGAAAAAATGGTACAACGTCCACTTACAAAAGAGGATATGGAATTAATGACATGGGGAATTTATCAATCTGGACAACATATATTAGCGAAAGATTATAGTGCAGCATTGAACCAGTGGGATTATTGGTCAAAACAAATGCAAGAGTGTCATGAAGACTATGATGTGATTTTAACTCCATGTGTGAATGATGTCGCTCCAAAACATGATCAGTATCCAATGAAAGAATCTGTTCGAGTAGCACTAGAGTCCATTGAACAGTATTCAGTAAAGAAACAACAAGAAATTATTTGGAAAATGTTTGAGAAAACATTGGAGTTAACACCTTTTACTCAATTAGCTAACATTACTGGACAACCAGCGATTAACCTTCCAATTTATTGCACACAAGAAGGATTACCAGTTGGAGTACAAGTGATGGCGGCAAAAGGACGAGAAGATTTATTATTACAAATTGCAGAGATTTTTGAACAAGAACATCAATGGAATCAAAAAGATTAAGGAGGAGTTAGGATGAAAATTGCAATTATCGGAGCAGGGATTGTGGGAGCAACGGCTGCTTATCAATTATCAAAAAATAAAGAAGTAGAATTAGTTGTCTATGATGATGGAGTTGGGCAAGCTACGAAAGCTGCTGCAGGAATTATTTGCCCATGGTTATCTCAAAGAAGAAATAAAGATTGGTATCGATTGACTGCAAGAGGAGCTTCTTATTATCCAGAATTAATGGCTGAATTACAAGAAGATGGTGTGACTCAATTACCGTATGAGCAAGTAGGAGCTCTAGTGTTTAAAAAGACTCCGGAATTATTAGAAAAGTTAGAAAAAATTGCGGTTGAAAGAAGAAAAGAAGAAGAGAGAATTGGGACTTTAACAAAAATTGAATCTGAAAATATTTCCTTTTATGTTCCTGGATGGAATGGAACACATGGAGCGATTCATTGTTCAGGTGGAGGAAGAGTAGATGGGAAACTATTGGTCGAACAGCAATTGTTTTTAGCCAAACAAAATGGGGCTAGTGTTCAACACGAAAAAGTGAGTTTAACACGAGATGAAGAAGGAAAAGTAGTCGTTAAGACAAATAACGGATTAGAACCGTTCGACAAAATTATCGTAGCAAGTGGAGCGTGGGTGAAAGAGTTAATTGAACCACTGGGATATTATGTAGATGTTCGTCCACAAAAAGGGCAATTAATTGAACTAGAATTAGAGAAAACTGAAGAAACAGGGAAATGGCCCGTTTGTATGTTGCATGGGGAAATTGATATATTACCATTTGCAGATGGGAAAATTATTGTAGGTGCAACACATGAAAATGACCAAGGGTTTGACTTAAGAGATAATGAAGAATTACAACAAAAAATGTATGAAGAAGCGTGTGAAATATTTCCACCATTAAAACAAGCTAAATGGGTAGGGAGTCGAATTGGAACAAGAGCATATACTTCTGACTTCTTACCATTTTTCGGTAGTATTCCAGAAGAAAACTCGCTATTTGTTGCTAGTGGTCTAGGATCTTCAGGCTTAACTTCAGGAGTATGGATTGGTACATTATTAGCACAGTTGTCAGTTGGTGATACACCTTTATTTAACGTGGATTCTTATACTCCAGAAAATTATATCCAAAAACTAATATAACAGAAATCATATTTGTTGCATTGAAATGGAAAATCTTGTATTATGTCTATGGTAAATATTATAAATTTAGGAGGAATTATAATGTTAAAAGAATTTAAAGAGTTCTTAATGCGTGGAAATGTTGTTGATTTAGCAGTTGCGGTAATCATCGGGGCAGCTTTCAAAGCTATCGTTGATTCATTAGTAAAAGACATTTTCGAACCAATTATTGCAATGGTATTTAAAGCAGATTCAATCGCTGGCGTATCAGTTAAAATCGGTTCAGCTACATTAGGTGTAGGTGCTTTTGCTGCTGCAATCATTAACTTTGTAATCGTAGGTTTTGTTCTTTTCATGGTAGTTAAAGGTATGAACGCTGTTCAAGGTTTAGCTAAATCTGGAAAAGAAGAAGTTGCAGAAGTTGCTGCAGAACCAAAAGCTGAAGATTACTTACGTGAAATCCGTGATTTATTAGCAAACAAATAATAAAATGAAATTTAATGAAGGATGATTAACCTCATCCTTTTTTTGTTGAAATTTAAAGTAATCTATGTTATTATTCCAGTGTGATAAGTTTTTTCATTTTCTTATCACTTATTTCTTTTTTTTTATTTTTTTTTTTATTTTATTTTTTCATAGAGCTATCTCCGAAAAAAGATAGATATGAAGAATATCTGAAAACCACCTAATCTCCTGGTGGTTTTTTTGTGCTTGAAATTGATAGAACTTAATGATATCATACAAGTGTGATAAGTTTTTTACTTTTCCTTTCAAGTTTATTTTCTTATCACTATCTTTTTAATCTTTTTTTTCAGCATTTTTTCTGTGTTTTGCTGAATTTTTTTAATTTTTAGACGACTTCGGTCGTCTTTTTTGTTTTTAAAAAGAAATTTGTTAGAATTTTTAAGAAATTTTCTAAAAATACTACGAAAAGATGTAAGCGTTTGCTATAATAGTGTATCAATCTATGAAAAGGGAGGTTGCAATATGAAAGTTGTTGTTGCCATTGACTCGTTTAAAGGAAGTCTATCGTCTATGGAGGCAGGACAAGCGATAGCAGAAGGCGTAAAACGTGTTTATCAAAATGTAGAGGTTGTGGTTCGTCCATTAGCAGATGGTGGGGAAGGAACCGTTGAAGCATTAGTCGAAGGAATGGGAGGAATATTTGTTACAAAAGAAGTAACCGGTCCATTAGGAGAAAAAGTAAACGCAGTCTACGGCGTGATTGAATCTAAGGAAGTTTCGAGTAAAATAGCCATTATTGAAATGTCTGCTGCAGCAGGAATTACATTAGTTCCAGAAGAAAGTCGTAACCCAATGAATACGACTACTTATGGAGTTGGTGAATTAATTCTAGATGCCATCGAAAGAGGATGTCGACATTTTATTGTTGGAATTGGCGGAAGTGCTACTAATGATGGTGGAGTTGGGATGCTACAAGCGTTAGGATATGATTTCCTAACACGAGAAGGAAAGCCTATCTCTTATGGAGGAAATGGACTCAGAGAATTAGCAAGTATAGAAGACACTGATGTGCATCCAAAATTAAAAGAATGTACCTTCAAAGTAGCTTGTGATGTAACGAATCCACTATGTGGCGAAAATGGATCCAGTGCTATTTTTGGTCCACAAAAAGGAGCAACTCCTGAAATGGTTCAAGAATTGGATCAATTATTATTACACTATGCTGAATTGTCTAAGAGCATTAATTCTCATGCAGATCGATTTTATCCTGGAACAGGGGCAGCTGGTGGTATGGGATTTGCTTTTTTAACTTATACTAATGCCATATTAGAGTCTGGTATTCAAATTGTATTAAAAGAGACGAAATTAGAAGAATTAATAGCAACTGCTGATTTTGTTGTAACAGGTGAGGGAAGACTTGACGGTCAAACGGCATTAGGCAAAGCTCCAATAGGAGTAGCAGCCTTAGCTAAAAAGCATCAAAAGAAAGTGTTAGCTTTTGCAGGAGCTGTTACACCAGATGCAAAAGAATGTAATCAACATGGCATTGATGCATTTTTCCCAATTTTAAGAGGAGTTGTAACACTTAAAGAAGCGATGAATAAAGAAGTTGCTCATCAAAATATGGTGGATACAGTAGAACAAGTTTTTAGAGTAGTAGAAATGATGAAAGAAGGAAAATAAAATGGTTAGTCAAATTAGTACATTAGGAGCTTTAGTTGGATTAATTCTTGCAATTATACTGATTATTAAAAAAGTTCATCCAGCTTATAGTTTAATTTTGGGAGCTTTAGTAGGAGGAGTCATTGGCGGAGCAGGGTTAGCAGGTTCCGTTAGTGCAATGGTAACTGGTGCACAAGGAATGATGTCTCCAGTATTAAGAATTATGACTTCCGGTATTTTAGCAGGCGCTTTAATTAAAACAGGTTCTGCTGAAACGATTGCTGAAACAATTGTGAAGAAGTTAGGGGAGAAAAGAGCTGTTGCAGCAATTGCGATTGCTACAATGATTATTTGTGCAGTGGGAGTATTTATTGATATTGCTGTTATTACAGTAGCACCGATTGCTATTGCGATTGCAAAAAAAGCAAATTTATCAAAAGCAGGTATTTTATTAGCGATGATTGGTGGAGGAAAAGCAGGAAATATTATTTCTCCAAATCCAAATACGATTGCTGCTTCAGAAGCATTTCAATTAGATTTAACAGCATTAATGGCTAAAAATATTATTCCAGCATTAGTAGCATTAGTTGTTAGCATTTTATTAGCAGGATTTCTAGCAAAAAAAGTCGATCATGCTTTTGATGATATGGAAGAAGAAGCTGAACATCACACTTCTGTACCATTTTTCCAAGCGATTCTTGGACCAGTTGTGGTCATTGCGCTATTAGCTTTACGTTCATTAGTCGGAGTAAGCGTAGATCCTTTAATTGCATTACCAATTGGTGGATTAGTAACAATTTTAGTAACAGGACATTCAAAACATGCCGTAGAATATACAGAATTTGGATTGAGTAAAGTGATTGGTGTATCGATTTTATTAATTGGAACAGGAACGATTGCGGGAATTATTAAAGCTTCTTCTCTACAAGTGGATATGATTCATGTATTGGAAGCTTTGAACATGCCATCCTTTGTTTTAGCACCATTATCAGGTATTTTAATGGGAGCAGCTACAGCTTCTACAACAGCAGGTTCTACGATTGCTTCTCAAACGTTTGCAGCTCCTCTAGTTTCTTCTGGGGTTCCTGCAGTGGCAGCTGCAGCAATGATTCATGCTGGGGCAACAGTGTTAGATTCTCTTCCTCATGGCTCATTCTTCCATGCTACAGGAGGCTCAGTCTTTATGAGTATTGAAGATCGTATGAAATTAATTCCTTACGAAGCATTAGTAGGTTTGACAAGTACTATTGTCGCAGTGATTTTGTATTTATTAGGGTAAAGTAAATTTGGGCACAATTTATGTAGAGATAACGAACATAAAGTTGTGCTCAAATAGGATTGTTAGAAATGATAGCGCTTTATATAATTTAGTTATAGGAGGAAGAAAGTGTTAACAAATGAGCTCATAAAAAAATATCAATTTTTTCTTAATTATAATCATACTTCTATTGAAGAAATGGAGGGTGTACTTCAATGTAATAGGAGAACAGTAATGATAGATATACAGAAAGTTAATGAAATGTTAATAAGTTTAGAATTACCTACTATTACAGTTCAAAATGATTTTATCATTGCACCAGAAATCTCTATAACTAATTTGTTGAAATATGTTGATATAGCATCAAAAAATTATGTGTTTCAAGAAGAACGTATTGATATGTTGATTTTCTATATAATTTTATATTCAGACTATATTTCTAATTCACATTTGCAAGATTTTTTAAGAATGAGTAAAAATTCAATATTAGCAGATTTGAAAGAAGTTAGATCTGTTTTAAAGAAATATGAACTTCAGTTAATCTACTCTCGTGATAAAGGATATTATATAGATGGAGATAGTAATAAAATCAGAGAATTACTTGAAATAACAATTGGAAATTTAATTACTTTAGTGTGTGGAAGAAATATTTTAAGTTATATTTTTAATGAATGTAATTTAATCTATCAAGAAGAAATATTTTTAAATTCGTTAAAGATAGTTAGTGATAAATATCAATTAATATTTATTGCCGAGAAAATTGATACAGTAGCCATTTTGATGGCAGTATTTAATGAATACAGTTTAAAAGAACCATATATCAAAAATAGGGAGAATTTTGAAAAAATAATTGAAACACCATTGTTAAGACTGCTAATGGATATCGAAGAACAATTTCCAAATTTATCAAAGGAAAGAGATTTTATTTTATCAAGATTAGCTGGATGTGTTCAGGGAGATTTAAATATTAATCCTGAACCTGAAATTATAAAAATAATGGACGAAATTATTTTACAAGTAAAAGTAAACACAGGTTTAGAATTTCCTGAAACATTTCAATTTAGAAAAAATTTATATGCACATTTATATCCTGCATTTTATAGACAAATATTTGATGTGTCTTTAAAAAATCCTCTTACAAGTCAAATTATTGAAGAATATAACTATTTGTTTGCTTTAATTAAAAGAAGCCTTAAGCCTTTAGAAGAAGCAACAAGTAAAAAGATATCTAATGATGAAATTGCCTATTTTACTATTCATTTTGGTGGATATTTAGAAAATATTCAGAAAGAAAGTATAACTGAAAAAATTATTGCTATGGTTATATGTCCAAATGGAATTAGCTCTTCATTAATTTTACGAGCTGAATTGAAACAGATATTTCCTACGATAGAATTTTATACAATGTCTTTTAATGATTATAAAAAGAATATTGGTATTCAACAAGTTGATATGATTTTTTCTACAATGAATATCGAGGTAGATAAACCGCTATTTATTGTTAAAACAATTATGAATTCTACTGAAAAGATAATATTAAAGAAAAAAGTTTTTGAAACTTTCCATTTGAAGAAAGAAGAATTTATTTCAGTTGATGAAATACTTAATATTATTGCTAAGCATGTATTAATAAAAAATGAAAAGGAGTTGAAAAAAGATTTAACAAAATATTTGTTTGCTAATAAAGAAGTAGTGTTAGGAGGTGATTCCTTGAAAGATTTAGTCAAAAAAGAATTGATTCAACAATTAGATAAAGTAAACGATTGGCAAACTGCAGTCAGAATTGCATCTAAACCATTATTAGAACAAGGTTATATTGAAGAAAGTTATGTTGAAGCTATTATTTCAAGTGTTAATGAAATTGGACCTTATATAGTGTTAGCACCAAAAGTAGCAGTTCCTCACGCATCACCAGATGCTGGTGTTCATCGCTTAGGAATTAGTTTGTTGCAATTAAAGAAACCTGTTAATTTTGGTTTAGAAGATGATGAAGATAAAAATGTACAGTTGATATTTGTATTAGCAACAGTTGATTCAACTGCACATTTAAAAGCTTTACAACAGTTGGCATTAATTTTAGATGATGATGAAGTTATAGAAAATTTGATTAAAGCTGAAATGCCGGAAGAAATTTTAGGTTTAATTGAGAAAGTAATTGAAGAAGGAGGTGAGTGGGATGATTAAAGTAGTAACAGTTTGTGGAAATGGAATTGGTAGTAGCTTGTTATTGAGATTAAAAGTAGAAGCTATAGCTAAAGACTTAGGAATTGAAGTTGAAGCAGAATCATGTGATTCTAATGCAGCAGTTGGAAAAAATGCTGATTTATATGTAACTGTGAAAGAGTTTAAAGATATTTTCCCAGAAACAGCAAATGTTTGTATTGTAGAAAGTTATACAAATAGAAAGAAAATTGAACCAGTATTAGCACCAGTTTTACAAGAAATGAATAATAATTAATGTGATAAATAAGGAGGAAGTAACATGAATGGAGTATTAATATTTTTTCAAAATATTTTAAGTGAGCCAGCATTTTTAATGGGATTAATTGCATTTGTCGGCTTACTTGCTTTAAAAACACCAGGACATAAGGTGTTGACTGGAACATTAGGTCCTATTTTAGGATATTTAATGTTAGCTGCAGGAGCAGGTGTTATTCAAGCTAATTTAGCTCCTCTAGCAACATTAATTGAACAAGGATTTGGTATTACTGGAGTAGTTCCAAATAATGAGGCTGTTACAAGTGTAGCACAAAAAATTTTAGGTGTAGAAACAATGTCAATTTTAATTGTAGGATTGTTATTGAATTTGTTTTTTGCTAGATTTACTCGTTTTAAATATATTTTCTTAACAGGGCATCATAGTTTCTTCATGGCATGCTTACTTTCAGCGGTCTTAGGAGCAATTGGATTTGAAGGAGTTGCATTAGTTCTATTAGGAGGATTTTTCTTAGGTGCATGGTCAGCTATCTCACCAGCAATTGGTCAAAAATATACTTTGAAAGTAACAGATGGTGATGAAATTGCTATGGGTCACTTTGGAAGTTTAGGTTATTATTTAGCAGCTTGGATAGGTACTAAGGTTGGTAAAGATAGCAGAAGCACGGAAGAATTACAAATTTCTGATAAATGGAGTTTTTTAAGAAACACAACAATTTCAACAGGAATTGTAATGGTAATATTCTATATTATTGGTGTTGTAGCTTGTTTGATTAGAAATCCTCAAGCTGTAGAAGAATTAGCTAACGGTAAGAATCCTTTGATTTTTGCCATTATTAGTGGTTTGACATTTGCTGTAGGTGTATCAGTAGTTTATGCAGGGGTTCGTATGATTTTAGCAGATTTAATTCCTGCTTTCCAAGGTATTGCTACTAAATTAATTCCAAACGCAGTACCTGCGGTAGACTGTGCTGTATTCTTCCCGTATGCTCCAACTGCTGTAATTATTGGTTTTGCATTTAGTTTTTTAGGTGGACTTGTAGGTATGTTTGTACTCGGCGCATTGGGCGGAGTGTTAATCATTCCTGGTATGGTACCGCATTTCTTCTGCGGGGCTACAGCCGGAATTTTTGGTAATGCAACAGGGGGTAGAAAAGGAGCGATTTTAGGATCATTTGTAAATGGATTATTCTTAGCGTTTTTACCAGCTACATTACTTCCAGTTTTAGGGAAATTAGGATTTGCTAATACAACATTTGGTGATTTTGATTTTGGTTTAATTGGTATTCTATTGGGACGTACTGGTGAATCAGCAGGAGCTATAGGTATTTATATTATTGCCGCTGTTTTAGCTGTCGTATTAGTTTTACCTTCAGTTCTTACAAAATCAAAAGAAGCTTTGAATAATATTGTTGAAGAAGAGGAGTAAATCATATGGTTAAAGAATTAACAGTTAAAGTGTTTTCTGATGGAGCAAATTTAGATAATATGTTAAATGATTTGAAGTCTGGTATTGTAACGGGGTTTACTACTAATCCTAGTTTAATGAAAAAAGCTGGTATTACAAGTTATATTGGATTTGCTAAGGAAGTATTAAAAGAGATTAAAACTTACCCTGTTTCTTTTGAAGTATTTGCAGATGAAATCGACCAAATGGAAAAAGAGGCACGTAGAATTGCAACGTTAGCGGAAAATGTATATGTAAAAATTCCTATTACTAATTCAAAAGGAGAGAGTACTGTACCATTGATTGATCGTTTAACTGCAGATGGTATTAAAGTTAATGTAACTGCAATTTTTACAATAAAACAAGTGGAAGAAGTTGTAGCAGTGCTAAAAAATAATACTCCATCTATTGTTTCCGTTTTTGCGGGAAGAATTGCAGATACAGGTGTAGATCCAATGCCGATTATGAAAGAAGCTTTAGAAATTTGTCGTAAGAGAGAATTGGCTGAATTATTATGGGCAAGTCCTAGAGAAACATTTAATATTTATCAAGCAAATGAGCTAGGAGTGGATATCATTACATGTACTTCTGATTTGATAAAGAAATTATCGTTAAAAGATAAAGATTTGACACAATATTCTTTAGAGACTGTTCAAATGTTTTTAAGAGACAGTACAAGTTTAGGATTTAATATTTTAGAGTAATTGAAATTTGTTAAAAACAGCATTCCATAACCGGAATGCTGTTTTTATTTTTTATTCTTCTGAACGAGAAACGATTAGTGTTAGATTTCCTTTTATAGTTACATCATGAATAGGTGTAGGTAAAATAAATGAATCTGCTTTTTTGAGAGCGAATGATTCGCCATTTACTTCTAGTGTTCCTTCCCCCTCGATAACAGTTGCTAAGTAGTAGTTATCATCTAGTGTTGTATGGTAAGTTCCATCAATTTCCCATTTCCAAACAGAAAAATAATGATTGGTGATGAAATGAGTAATGGTTGTATCATCTACTTTTTCAATTATTTGTTCAAAACTTGGTAATTGATGTGGAATTGTAGTGACATCAATCGTTTGTGGAATATGTAATGGACGAGAATTTCCTGCATCATCTTTTCGGTCATAATCATAGACACGGTAAGTAGTGTCTGAGTTTTGTTGTGTTTCTAAAATGACAATGCCTTTTCCGATAGCGTGAATTGTTCCACTTGGAACATTGAAGAAATCTCCTGCTTTGACAAGAACTTCTGTAAATAATTCGTTCCATTTTTCTTCTTGAATTAATTGGACAAATTCTTCTTTTGTTTGTGCGGTATGTCCGTAAATAATTTTTGCACCTGGTTCAGCAGAAATAACATACCAACATTCGTTTTTCCCTAATTCGTGTTCATGTTCTAATCCATAAGCATCATCTGGGTGTACTTGAATAGATAAATCATCACTTGCATCTAAAATTTTGATTAATAAAGGGAAAGTTGGCAATGTTTGTTGATGAAATAATTCAGCATGTTTTTCATATAGTTCTGCTAATGTCATCCCTTGAAATTCAATAGGTGAAAGAACAGTCGATTGTCCATTTGGATGAGCGCTAATTGACCAAGATTCACCAACTTTATCACTTGGTAAGGTTAAGTTAAATTCTGTTTGTAATTTTTTCCCGCCCCAAATTTTTTCTTGTAGGACTGGCTTTAAAAAGATAGGTTGCATGATGTCGGCTCCTTTATGATTTTCTCGATTACAGTATAGCATACTTAAAAGAATGAAAAAAATAAAAGCAAATTCACCAATATTCAAGACACTTTCTTGCAAAAAACATCATAGTTTACTATTATAAAGAAGTAAAAATAGAACTTGCGAGGGATAATATGAATCAAAAATACGGAATTATTTTAGCAGCTGGAAAAGGCACACGAATGAAATCTGAACTTTATAAAGTCATGCATCCAGTTTGTGGAAAACCAATGGTAGAGCATGTAGTAGATCAAGTAGAACGTGCGGGAGCCGAAACGATTGTAGCTATTGTTGGACATGGTGCAGAAATGGTGCAACAACAATTAGGAGAACGTGTTTCTTATGCGTTACAAGCAGAACAATTAGGAACAGGTCATGCCGTTTTACAAGCAGAAGAATTGTTGAAAGATAAAGAAGGAACAACTTTAGTTGTTTGTGGAGATACACCGCTATTAACTGCAGAAACTTTTGAACAATTAATGAAAGTTCATGAAGATACAAAAGCAAAAGCGACTATTTTAACAGCTTGGGTAGAAGATCCAACTGGATATGGACATGTAGTTCGTGAAGAAGATGGAACAGTTTTAAAAAATGTAGAACACAAAGATGCTACTCCAGAAGAAGCAGCCATTCAAGAAATTAATACAGGAACTTATTGCTTTGATAATCAATCCTTATTCAGCGCATTAAGTGAAGTTGGAAATGATAATGCTCAAGGGGAATATTACTTACCAGATGTATTAGAAATTTTGAAAAATCGTGGAGAAATTATTTCTGCTTATCAAATGTCAAATGTAGATGAAGGAATGGGCGTTAATGACCGAGTTGCTTTATCAAAAGCAGAAAAATCGATGCGTCAACGTATTAATGAACAACATATGAGAAATGGTGTAACATTAATTGACCCTGAACAAACGTACATTGACTCAGAAGTAGTCATCGGTTCAGATACAGTCATTGAACCAGGAGTTTATTTAAAAGGGGATACAATGATTGGTCAACACTGCCATATTACTTCAGGAAGTGTCATTCGAGATTCTGTATTAGAAGATTACGTAACAGTGACAAGTTCAAACATTGAAGAATCATTAATGAAAGCTTATAGTAATGCGGGACCATTTGCGCATCTTCGTCCAAAATCTGTTATTGGAAATTCTGTTCACATTGGAAACTTCGTAGAAGTGAAAAATGCAACCTTAGGATCTGGAACAAAAGTTGGTCACTTAACGTATGTAGGAGATGCTGATTTAGGAAAAGAAATCAATGTTGGTTGTGGAACAATCTTCGTAAACTATGATGGTAAAAATAAACATAGAGCTACTGTAGGTGACCGTGTATTTGTCGGCTGTAATGCGAATTTAGTAGCACCTGTTACAATTGGAGATGATGTCTTTATTGCAGCTGGTTCTACAATTACTAGAGATGTTCCAAATGGAGCTTTAGCAATTGCTCGTTCTCGTCAAGAAAATAAAGAAAACTATGCCGAGAAATTACCGTCAGCTCAAAAAAATTCATAGAAAAATACATTTAGTTCTTTAAAAACGAACGAAAAACGTTTATTATTATAGTAGTGAAAAAACAAAAATAAAATTCTTCGGGGGTTATCATTGTGGAACATTATTCCGATCCAAATTTAAAGATTTTTGCACTAAGCTCAAATCGTCCATTAGCTCAAAAAATTGCAGATCAAGTCGGGGTAGAATTAGGAAAAGTATCCGTTACTCATTTTAGTGATGGAGAGATTAAAATTAACATTGATGAAAGTATTCGTGGAGACCATGTTTATATTGTTCAATCAACATCGTATCCAGTAAATGATAACTTAATGGAGTTATTAATTATGATCGATGCATTACGTCGTGCAAGTGCGAAAACAATTAACGTTGTATTACCGTACTATGGATATGCACGTCAAGATCGTAAAGCTCAATCACGTGAACCAATTACAGCAAAATTAGTGGCAAATATGATTACGCAAGCAGGTGCAGACCGTGTGTTAACATTAGACTTACATGCTGCTCAAATTCAAGGATTCTTTGATATTCCAGTGGATCACTTATTAGGAGCTCCATTATTAGCCAATTATTTCTTAGAAAATAATTTTAAAGATAAAGATATTGTAGTTGTATCACCAGACCATGGTGGAGTAACTCGTGCACGTAAATTAGCAGAATTCTTACATGCGCCAATTGCAATTATTGATAAACGTCGTCCAAAAGCAAATGTTGCAGAAGTGATGAATATTATTGGAGATGTTAAAGGAAAAGTTGCCGTATTAATCGACGATATGATTGATACTGCTGGAACTATTACACTAGCAGCTCAAGCTATTCAAGATGCTGGTGCATTAGAAGTTTATGCATGTTGTACTCACCCTGTATTATCAGGTCCAGCATTAGATCGTTTAAATGCATCTGTTATTAAAGAAGTTGTAGTAACTGACTCAATTCAAGTTCCTGAAGAAAAAACAGGTGGAAAAATTGTTCAAGTTAGTGTGGATCAATTAATGGCGGAAGCTATCAAACGTATTCATGAAAACCGTTCAGTAAGTCCATTATTTATTGAAAAGTTCACAATTTTAGATTAAAAATTTGAAGCATAAATCGGAGGCTGGAGAATTTTCTCCAGTCTTTTTTGTTTGAGGAGGTTATTTGGTGAATTCATGTAAAATAAAGGAAAAAGTTTTACTAGGAATAGTTAGTGTCATTGTTGGAGTGATTACCGGAGTTTTAACGTCCTTTTTTGGACAAGTATTATTAAAAGTATCCGAATTACGAGTAGAGTATTTTTGGTATTTGATTCCGTTTTTAGCAATTGTAGGATTTTTATTTCATACAGTCTATTTAAAATACGGAAAAAATGCTGTTGAAGGAATGAATATTGTCTTTCGAATTGGGCAAGGAGAGAGCAATCGCATTTCAAAATGGTTAATTCCTTTTATGATGATTGGAACATGGCTAGCTCATTTATTTGGAGCAAGTGTCGGTCGTGAAGGAGTTGCGGTTCAATTAGGAGCAACGGTTGCGAATCAGTTTCAACAATGGTTTTCTTCTAAGAGAAATCGTCAAATTTTATTAATGATTGGGATGGCAAGTGGTTTTGCTGGATTATTTGGAACTCCTCTAGCAGCAACTTTCTTTGCGATTGAAGTAATGATTGTAGGTCAATTACAAATTGATGCCTTATTTTATGCATTGATGTCTAGTTTTATTTCAATGAATATCGCCCAAAGTTTAGGCTTAGAGAAATTTATGGTGGGGATTCCTGTAGAAATTCAGTTCGATGAGACTTTAGTCAAGATGGTAGTGTTAGGAATTGCTTTTGGATTAACAGGAAGACTATTTAGTGTGAGTTTAGCGTATTTAAAAAAATATTGGAGTACTAAAATTCCAAGTCCTACTCTAAGAATATTTTTATTAGGAATTGTTGTCAGTATTTTAATTGCAGCTTTTGGCAGTGGTCGTTATGCAGGACTAGGGACGAATTTAATTCATGCTAGTTTTTATAGTGAGACGATTTATATACAAGATTGGCTGTTAAAATTAGGATTAACAGTATTCTCGCTTAGTGCGGGATTTTTAGGTGGGGAAGTAACACCGCTCTTTTCAATTGGTTCTTCATTAGGAATCGTAATGAGTTCGTGGTTAGGAATTTCTCCAGTGGTAGCAGCTGCATTGGGTTACGGAGCGGTTTTTGGAAGTGCAACAAACACGTGGCTAGCTCCTATTTTTATAATTGGTGAAGTATTTGGATATAGTATGATGCCATATGCAGCAATTGTATGTATTGTCGCATTTGTCGTGAATGGAAATAATAGCATTTATGGACAACAGAAAATTTTTGAATTAGAAGGTATAGAAAGATAAAAAACAGGGGCAAGTATTTTGTCCCTGTTGTAATATATACACTTTAAGTAGCAAAAAATTACTGATAACTTTCTTGATTTTAGAACTAAGAGAAGCTCACTATATAACTTTATCACTTAGGATTGAGATATACGTTTTTTCAGAATTATTTATTACATCGAAATTCTATCATAAATACACCTAAAACTATAAAAATACAGGAAATTACTGCGCTCATTACTAGTGATACATTCATATAATTTTTTAGAAAAGAAAATAAGGCTACTCCTAAAACGGTTATCAAGCTCGTTAATATTCTCTTTTTCATATATTCATCCCCTAATTCAATATTGTTATCTTTAACACTTACTATTATATTTCTTTGAGTAGAAAAGTTTGTAGAATATAACTTATACAGTTATACATAAAAGAGTGGCTAAGAAAACGCTCTCTTTTATACTTGTATTATAATTAATTTTTAAGCAAAATACAATGAATATTAAACCTAAGAGACAGATATACTCGTGGTGTAAAATTTGACAAATTTTCAAATAAACGAAAAAATTCACTTGTTATTTCATGAAAAGTCTAGTATACTTTCGCATAGCGAGGGCTTTTAAATTCATCCCGTGAGGTGAAAAAGGCGATCATAGTTTAAGTTTATATTTCTTGGAAAATTTTTTATGCATAGAAAAAATTTTCCTATATGAAAGCAGCCCTTTTGCAAACAAAATTTGATAGGGTTGCTTTTTTGTATGCACAAAAAGGCCCGGAAAAGAGGGAATGATGGAGTTACAAACTTCAAAAGTCAACTTATTACTTGATGTGGATCAAAATCCACCTTTAGCCAAAGGCTTATTACTAAGCTTGCAACATGTGTTTGCAATGTTTGGGGCAACAATTTTAGTGCCATTAATTTTAGGAATGCCTGTTTCTGTAGCATTATTTGCTTCAGGTTTAGGAACTTTAATTTATATGGTAGCAACTCAATTTAAAGTGCCCGTGTACTTAGGTTCTTCATTTGCGTTTATTTCAGCAATGGCATTTGCAATGAAACAAATGAATGGAGATGTTTCAGCAGCACAGTCAGGGGTTGTTCTTGTAGGTCTTGTTTATGTAGTAGTAGCATTAGCGGTTAAATTAATTGGAACAAAATGGATTGATCGTTTATTGCCACCGATTGTCATTGGACCGATGATTATGGTAATTGGTTTAGGCTTAGCAAATTCTGCAGTGACAAATGCAGGATTTATTAAAGATGGTACAGTTCAACAAATAACAGTAGCGATTGTAACTTTCTTGATTACAGCATTTATTAATACAAAAGCTAAAGGATTTTTTAAAATTATTCCATTCTTATTCGGAATTATTGGAGGATATATTGTAGCTGTACTGTTTGGATTAGTTGATTTCACTCCAGTATTAGAAGCAGATTGGATTGCGATTCCGCAATTATATTTACCATTTTCAACAAATGGATTTTTCAAAGAATATCATTGGTATTTTGGACCTGAAACTTGGGCAATTTTACCAGTAGCCGTTGTAACAATTGCAGAACATATTGGTGACCATACAGTTTTAAGTCAAATTTGTGGAAGACAATTTTTGAAAACACCGGGCTTACATCGTACATTAATTGGAGATGGTGTTGCGACTGCAGTTTCAGCGTTTATGGGTGGACCTGCGAATACAACTTATGGTGAGAATACTGGTGTTGTAGGGATGACAAGAATTGCAAGTGTTTCAGTGATTCGTAATGCTGCATTATTTGCGATTGGGTTGAGTTTCCTTGGAAAATTCACAGCGTTAATTTCAACTATTCCAAATGCAGTACTTGGTGGGATGGCTATCTTACTATATGGAGTTATTGCAAGTAATGGTTTGAAAGTGTTGATTGAAAAGCAAGTAGATTTTAGAGAAGTGCGTAATCTGATTATTGCGAGTTCGATGTTAGTGTTAGGATTGGGTGGAGCAATTTTAGAATTAGGTCCTGTGACATTATCAGGTACAGCATTATGTGCATTAGCGGGGGTTATTTTGAACCTAGTGTTGCCGTATGAAAACAAAAAATGATTTCTTTGATATAGTAAGCGACGGTAGCAGCCTTGCTTTGCAAGTCTCATACCTAAAATTCGAGCCTAAGGTCTCGAATTTTCCCAGCAATATAAGCCGCAAATGGTGGCTTATATTGCTAATACTACTTCAAAAAATCATTTTCTGTTTTCTACTTTTTTGATGAGGGATGTATACAAGGATGATTTCCGTAATATAGCGAAGGACGCCAGCAGCTTCGCAAAAGCGAATCTCATGCACACTACATTAAAAAATTTATTTTAATCAGTCTATTTGTATAACCGTTAGTCTATGAGAGAGTATAAAAAGGCTTTTCTGTATGGAAAAGTCTTTTTTTAGTTTCTTAATTTGAGAAAGCGAAAAAAAGGTAGAAAATATGCTATAATAAAAAAATAGTACAAGTAAAGGAGAGTGAGGAGATGGGACGTTTTCAAGAGGATATGGAAACCTATAAAAAGAACGATCCAGCTGCACGAAGTAGTTTAGAAATTATTTTAACGTATCCAGGCTATCATGCGACTGTGTTGCATCGACTAGCACATTGGTTACATACTACTTGCCGATGTAGACTTCTTGCTCGCATGCTGAGTACATTTAGTCGATTTTTTACTGGAATTGAAATTCACCCGGCAGCTCAAATTGGTCGTCGATTTTTTATTGACCATGGAATGGGAATTGTCATTGGTGAAACTGCGATTATCGGACATGATGTGAAAATGTTCCACGGAGTTACTTTAGGAGGAACAGGAAAGCAAACGGGAAAACGTCATCCAACCATTGAAGATGGAGTATTATTGTCTGCTCATGTTCAAGTAATTGGACCAGTTACGATTGGGAAAGGTGCCAAAATTGGTGCAGCAGCAGTAGTATTATCAGATATTCCAGCTCATACAACAGCGGTAGGATTACCTGCTAAAGTTGTTCGAATTCATTCAAAAGAAGAACACGAAATCACAGAATTATATGGAGGAAATTATGATTCAAGTATATAACACTTTAACACGTCAAAAAGAAGAATTTAAACCACTAGAACCAGGCAAAGTAAAAATGTATGTTTGTGGACCAACTGTTTACAATTATATTCATATTGGAAATGCGAGAAGTACGGTTGCATTTGATACGATTCGTCGTTATTTTGAATACCGTGGCTATGATGTGAACTATGTTTCTAATTTTACAGATGTGGATGATAAAATTATTAAAGCAGCGAATGAAACAGGAATGACACCTGAAGAAGTTTCTAAAAAATATATTGAAGCTTTTTATGAAGATACAGCAGCTCTAAACGTTAAAAAAGCAACTTTAAATCCAACCGTTATGAATACAATGGATGATATTATTGCCTTTGTAGAAGCATTAGTCGAAAAAGAAGCAGCGTATGAATCTGGTGGAGATGTATATTTCATTACTGAAAAATTCAAAGATTATGGAAAATTAAGTGATCAAAGTATTCAAGATTTACAAGTAGGAGCTAGCCAAAGAACGGAAAGTGCAGATGATGCTAAAAAGAGAAATCCATTAGATTTTGCTCTATGGAAAAGTGCTAAACCAGGGGAAATTAGTTGGGATTCTCCTTGGGGCAAAGGCCGTCCAGGTTGGCATATTGAATGTTCCGTAATGGCGACAAAACATTTAGGAGATACTATTGATATTCACGGTGGTGGACAAGACTTAGCATTCCCCCACCATGAAAATGAAATTGCGCAAAGTGAATCGAAAACAGGTCATTCGTTTGCGCGTTATTGGATGCATAATGCCTTTGTAACAATGGGGGAAGATGGAGAAAAAATGAGTAAATCTCTTGGTAATTTCGTATTAGTTCACGATATTATTAAAGAAATTGATCCTCAAATTTTACGTTTCTTCTTGGCAAGTGCTCACTATCGTAGACCATTAAAATTCAGTGAATCTTCACTGCAAGAAGCAACAGCCAATGTGTCAAAAATTCAAACAACTTTTAGCAATACACGTTATCGTTTAGAACAGGCAGTTGAATCATTAGAAGATGATCAAGATGTATGGGCTAGTTTTGAAGCATTAGAAGGAAAATTCCAAGAAGAAATGGATGATGATTTTAATGCAGCTAACGGGATGACAGTATTATATCAATTCGTAAAAGAATGGAATGTTTATTTAGAGCGTGAAGCAGTATCACGTGTTATTTTAGAAAAATTATTAGAAAAAGCTGAACAGTTATTTGCGATTTTTGGAATGAAAGAAGTTCAAGAAGAATTAGTAGATGATGAAATTCAAGCATTAATTGATGAACGTTTAGAAGCAAGAAAAGCGAAAAACTTTGCACGAAGCGATGAAATTAGAGAATTATTAAAAGCTCAAGGAATTGTGTTAGAAGATACTGCTCAAGGAACAAGATGGAGAAGAGTATAATGGAAATCATTAAAGATTGGCATTTATTAAATGGCTTAACACTAGCTTATATGGGTGACGGTATTTATGAATTATATATTCGTCAACATGTATTGAGAACAGGAAAGACGAAACCAAATATTTTGCATCGTGAAGCTACTCGTTATGTTTCTGCCAAGGCTCAAGCAAATTTAATTCAACAAATGTTGGATAATGAGTCATTTTTAACAGAAGAAGAATTAGAATACTTCAAACGTGGAAGAAATGCTAAGAGTCATACAAAGGCGAAAAATGCAGATGTCATTACTTATCGTATGTCTACAGGATTTGAAGCGATGATTGGCTATTTATATTTAAGTGGACAAAAAGAGCGATTAGAGGAAGTCATCGCATGGTGTATTCAACAAGTGGAGGAAAAACATGGCTAGACAAGAAAGAAACTCGAATAGAAGAAAAGGGAGTCAACCAAAGGGCTTCAAAAAAGAGGCTAAAGCACCTCGTCCAAAATATACACCGGAAAGTTCTTCGAATGAGCAAGAGTCCACAGATTTTGTATATGGACGTCACGCAGTAAGAGAAGCATTACAACAACCAGAACGTGTGAATAAATTATGGGTTCAAGAAGCTTTATCTGGAAAGGAAATTACACCGATTATTGATTTAGCAAAAGAACACCGGATTCAAATTCAAAATGTACCGAAAGCTAAATTACAAGATCTTGTGGGTGAAGTTGTCCATCAAGGAGTGGTTGCTTCGATTGCAGCTTATGAATATGCAACTTTAGAAGATGTCTTTGAAAAAGCTCAGGAAAAAAATGAAGATCCATTTATTTTAATTTTAGATGGAATTGAAGATCCGTACAATTTAGGAAGTATTTTACGTACGGCAGATGCTACGGGAGTTCACGGTATTATTATTCCGAAGAGAAGAAGTGTTTCTTTAACATCTACTGTAGCGAAAGCTTCTACAGGGGCTATCGAACATGTTCCAGTTGTTCGTGTAACGAATTTAACTCAAACAATTGAACAATTAAAAGAACGTGGAGTTTGGGTGTTCGGAACAGATATGAAAGGGACGGATTATCGTCAATGGAATACAAAAGGCCCAATTGCAATTGTCATGGGAAATGAAGGAAAAGGAGTATCTCGCATTGTTAAAGATGCCGTGGATGAGATGATTACCATTCCGATGACCGGACATGTTCAAAGTTTAAATGCGAGTGTTGCAAGTGCTTTAATGATGTATGAAGTTTTCCGTTCTCGTCATTAATAGGTGATTTATGAAGAAACAATTATATATCATTGATGGGTATAATATGATTGGTGCATGGCCGGAATTAGTGAGTTTAAAAAAACAAGGTGATTTAGAAAGTGCTCGAGATTTACTCATCCATCATTGCGCTAATTTTAGAAAATTTGAACATGTTGAAGTGTGGATTGTTTTTGATGCACAATTTGTTCCTGGAATTACTCAGTCATTTGAATCTTCTCAAGTGAAAGTTATTTTTACAGCAGAAGATGAAACGGCAGATGAATATATTGAGAGAACCGTTAGTGAAATGAATACGCAAGTCATTCAAGTGTCTGTAGCAACGAGTGATTTAGCAGAGCAATGGGTCATTTTTCAAAAAGGTGCTTTAAGAAAATCTGCAAGAGAATTTTTTAAAGAAATTCAAAGAAGTAAGAAGAAACAAGATCAATTATCGAGACAATATCAAGAAATTTCCAGACGTCGCTCACCATGGAGTGATGAACAGATGGATCAATTGAATAGTTTACGATTCAAATTACAAGAAAAAGATTGAAAGTTTTTAGATGAGAAAGAGCTAAGTAGTTGAACTTAGCTCTTTTTTCATTTTGAAAAGTAATCGTTTACAAAGTTTGTTTGTTGCAGTACAATTGAATCGAAATATAGAAGTTGTATAACAGGAGGATAGATGAAAACATAAATGTGGATTGTTGACCTAGGAAGAATGCTTTAATAACGAAATTTTCATACGCTAAATGACAACTATATACACGATATAAAATAGTAAGATGCAATGAGTGAACATGAAGATTGGGGGAGAACAACATGAAAAAAATAATCACTTTATTACTAGGAATGTTGTTATTAACTTTAGGAAGTTCGACTGTGTTGGCAATGGAAAGTGAGAATATGGCTTCTGATATCGGTCAAAGTGAATTTGAGAGTTTAGCAACAAAATCAGAAGAGAGGTTGAATCAATTATTTTTATCTTCAGATATTCAATGGGATAAAGCGGTGAAAGTGTATGAAGAAGCATCGTTTTTGGAAACTGTTCCTCAGATTAATGATGCAAGTTTAAAAGAAGAATTGAAAAAAACAGAGTATTATTGGATTGTACCAACTTCTCATCGTCAACAAAAAGTAGAAATTCGATTTGATATTGTAAAGGATTTTGACAGAGAAGAAGCGAAAAAAGCTGTGGCAAATGGATTGACGAGTGCAGAGAGTGTTGCCGAACAAGAAAAACAAATTGGGAAATGGGATATTACTTCCGTAGGTGAATATGAAGAAGGAGCAGAACCATTTGCTCAAACAATAGAAAAGGTGTTAAAAGAGCAATCAATCAACCCAAAAGCCATTTATTATATCCACCCCACAAAAGTGATGGTAGATCCAATTGTTTTAGTGAAGTTAGCAGATAATGAATATCGCATGCTTATTCACTCACTACCATTTGAAGAAACTCAGATGAAGAGTGAAGCAGGAACATTAAAATTTGATACACTTTATCCATACGAAACAGCGCAAAAGGTGTTAGCTGCTTACTTAAATGAAAAATATATAGAACGAACAGGTGAAAATTCAGATCCAAGGCCATGTGGAGTTATTTTTGTCGAGCATTATAGAGCGATGATGATTGTGGGAGTCGTGTTCGTTATTATTGTTGGGATCATTTGTTGGAAAATTTTCAAAAAACGTCAGTAAATTACTACTAAAGCTCAAATAAAACGAAAATTCTGAGGCGACTTCAGTCGTCTCTTTTTTATCTTCATAAAATCTTCATACTTTCTAGTTAACGGATTCATAAAATTAAGGTATACTAAGTATGAAATCATCCAAAAAGGAGGAAGTAAGATGCATATTTTAATGATTGAAGATACAGAAGCAGTATGTGAAATGATGGAAATGTTTTTTGAAAAAGAAGGTTGGACAGCAGAGTTTTATCATGATGGTAAAGAAGGGTATGAGGCATTTGTTAATGATCAAGATAAATGGGATCTAGTGATTTTAGATTTGAATTTACCTTCAATGGATGGCATGCAAATTTGTCGCCAAATTCGTCAAATGAATGAGCAAGTACCAATTGTCATGTTAACAGCAAGAGATTCAGAAAGTGACCAAGTCATTGGGTTAGAAATTGGTGCTGACGATTATGTGGCAAAACCATTTAGTCCATTAACAATGATGGCTCGTATTAAAGCATTACATCGTCGCATTGGTAGAGGAGTTGCTAGTGAAGCTCCAACAAGTTCAGGACAATTTGATATTGAAACAAAACATGTTTCGATTAATACAAAAACTCATGAAGCCTTTATTGATGGGGTGAAAATTGATGGATTAACTCCTAAAGAGTTTGATTTATTAGTTTTAATGGCACAACATCCTCGTCAAGTATTCTCAAGAGAACACTTATTAACGAAGATTTGGGAAGATCCTTTCTTTGGTGATGAGCGTACGATTGATGCACATATTAAAAAATTACGTCAAAAAATTGAAGCAGTAGGCCCTCATGTCATTCAAACTGTATGGGGTGTAGGATATAAATTTGATGATAGTGGGATTTAGAAGATGAAATATTTTTACCAACAATTAGTAGGATTTTTATCAGTTGTATTAGTATCCGTTGTTGTTTGTGGATTATTATTTTATAATGTTATGACGAATAAAATATTCTTACAGCGTTCGCAACAACTATTTGGATATGCCAAAGCGATTTTAGTAAATGATTTAACTGCTGAACAAATTAATAGCAGCTTATCCTTGTTGAAAGATGAACATTTAGGAGTTGCGATTTTTGATAAAGATAATAAAATGACCTATCCAACAACAGTATTAAATGTAAAAAGTTCATTATCTGATGAAGAATTACAACATCTTCAAGATGGTTCTGCCATTAATATGAAGCAAACAAAGCATAATTTTGTTGGTGAAGCAGCTGATTTAGTGACGATTTATTATCCAATTTTTAAAGACAAAACTTATACTGGTTTTCTAGCAATTTCTAGTCCATTAAGTCGTATTGAAACAGAAATGGCAGAACTGAAAAATTCTATTTTAGTAGGATTTTCATCAGCAGCAGTGGCAGGAGTTATTCTAAGTGTCATATTTGCCAACTATCAAACAAGAAGAATTAATCGCTTAAGAAAAGCAACCCATGAAATTGCAGAAGGAAATTATGATATTTCTCTTCCAACTCAAAAACGAGATGAATTCGATGATTTAGTAATGGACTTTAATAAGATGGCAGAGTCATTGCAGAGGTCTGAACAAGAAATTGAACGACAAGAGAATTTAAGACGTCAATTAATGATGGATGTAGCTCATGAGATGAGAACACCACTAACAACGATGAATGGATTATTGGAAGGATTAATTCACCATATGATACCAGAGTCTCGCCGTGAGAGAAGTTTAGAATTAATCACGAATGAAACACAACGTCTTATCCGATTAGTGAATGAAAATCTAGATTATGAAAAGATCCGTTCAGATCAAATTGTTTTAGTGAAGCAAAATTTTTCAGGTGCAGAAGCTTTACAAAATGTTGTCGATCAATTGCAAGAATTAGCTAAAAATAAGGGGAATGACTTACGCTGTGAATGCCCAGAAGACTTTACAGTTTATGCGGATTATGATCGCTTTATTCAAATTTTAGTGAATATGACAAAAAATGCGAATCAGTTTACAGATAAGGGACATATTCTTCTTAAAGGCTGGAATGAAGATTCGAAAGCCATTGTGCAAATTATTGATGATGGAATTGGAATAAGTAAAAAAGAAGTAGAAGCAATCTGGGAAAGATTTTATAAAGCTGATGTTTCAAGAAAGAGTACAAAATATGGGGAGTCTGGAATTGGCTTAGCCATTGTTCATTCATTAATGAATAGTCATCATGGAACAATTCAGACAGAAAGTGAACTTGGAGAGGGAACGACATTTACACTTACATTCCCTGGGAAAGAAGAAAAAGAATAAGGAAAGGGATGAATCGGGAAATGTTTTTTTTAGAACCAATCTATCAATGGCTAGAACAGTCGTTGGACGGACGAATAAATCATTTCCCTTTGATTCGTCTTTTAATGAATAGTATCGATCATGCTCTCATATTCTTTATTGGATGGCTAGGAGTATGGTCGATTTCTCTGTTATATAGAAAATATTACAAACAAAAGATTGATTGGAAACTAGAAGGTTATCTTCATCTATTTATTTTCTATTTACTCGTATTATTAAATATTACGATTTTTCGTCAATCGAGTATTTTTAAATTGATGAAGATTTCGCCACGACCGTTGCAAGACATTTATTGGATACCTTTTGTAGATAGTGTAAAACTATTTATACATGGATCACTATTTGCAGCTTATTATAATGTGTTCGGGAATATTATTTGGTTTATGCCAATTGGTTTATTTTGTGGGATTTTATTAAAGGAGAAAAGCCATTATAAATTATCATTTTGGGCAGGTTTATTCATTTCACTTTTAATAGAAATTAGTCAATGGTTGTTTTCAACGGGTGTGACTCATATTGATGATGTCATCTGTAATGTATTGGGAAGCGTTTTGGGATATTGGTGTTATCAAAAATATCAAGAAAGAAAAAGGAGATTAGAATTATGAAAGAAATCATTTTAAAAACGAAAGCCGCAAAATTAGTGAAAAAAGGCTCTCCTTTATTAAATCAAGAGGATTTAGCAAAACCACTCGAAGCAAAAGAAGGCGAATGTGTTCGTGTTTGTGATGAAAAGAAAGAATTTTTAGCAATGGCTTATGTAGGGTTTCAACATAAAGGGATTGGATGGGTTTATTCTAAAAAAGATGGTGAAAAACTAACCCCTCAATTGGTAAAAGGCTTATTCCAAAAAGCAGCACAAAAACGTTCTTCTTTAATGATGGATGACAGTACAACAGCTTTTCGTCTGTTTAATGGAGAAGGAGATGGACTAGGTGGAATTACGATTGATTGGTATGATGGATTTGTAGTTGTTTCATGGTATAGTGCAGGGATTTATCAATGGAAAGAGTTGATAGTAGACCAATTGCAAGAAGCAATTCCAAGTATCCAAGGGATTTATGAAAAGATTCGTTATTCTTCAAAAGAAAAATTACCGGAAAGTCAATTCGTAAGAGGAGTGAAGGCGAGTGAACCATTAATTGTTCAAGAAGAAGGAGTTCGTTATGCAACGTATCTTGATGAAGGATTGATGACGGGTATATTTTTAGATCAACGTGAAGTTCGTACATTAATAAGAGATGACTATAGTGCTGGAAAAACTATCTTGAATTTATTTAGTTATACGGGTGCTTTTTCGGTTGCTGGAGCAATGGGTGGTGCGGTTCAGACAACAAGTGTGGATGTTGCCAATCGAAGTTTAGAGAAGACTCGGGAACAATTCAATGTAAATGGAATTGATGCATCTGAGCAAAAGATTTATGTAATGGATGTGTTTGATTATATTAAATATGCTGCAAAGAAATCTTTAACATTCGATACGATTGTGTTAGATCCTCCTAGTTTTGCTCGTACGAAGAAGAGAACTTTTTCGGTTGCGAAGGATTATGCTAGTTTAGTGGAGCAATTAGTTCCGTTAACGGCTAAGAAGGGGACTCTAATTTTGTCGACGAATGCGGCAAATGTTTCAGAGAAGCAATTTTTAGAGATGATTCATAAAGGGCTTCATTCTTCTGGGAGAAGGTATCGAATAACTCATCAGAAGAAATTGCCGATGGATTTCCCAGTGGCGCCACATACACCGTTGAGTGATTATTTGAAGGTTGTTTTTATAGAAATGGACTTTTCTTAAGTAGTAAGGTTCGGCAGCAGCCACCGAAGGTGTCTCATGCCTAAATCGGAAGCCTTAAGTCTTCCGATTTCCCTAAACGATTGGCTTTGTTAGCCAATCGTTTTTTCACAACAGTGGTGATTGTCGCTCATTAGCTCGCTTTCGCTCGCCTTTTACGATCTACGGTCGCTGATTATTTGTTTGCTTTGCTACCGATATCGTTTCGGTAGAAGAGGCCTTCTGTGTTTTGTTTATCGAGCTGGCTGTAGATGATGTTTTGGCCGTCTTTGACGGTGTCTGCTGTTGTTACTAGCATGTAGACACGTCCGCCGTTTGAGAGGAGGTCTTGGTCGTTTTCAGCGAAGTTAGCACCAGCATAGTAAGTGATGATGTCGCCTTCTGTCTTGGCTGGAAGCTTGACACCCTTCTCATAAGCGAGTGGGTAGCCATTTGAAGCTACAACCACACCCAGTGTCACACCCTTGTCCGTCCAAGTAATAGCTGGCTCCTTGCCTTCCAAAATGTCAGTAATGTTTTGCGCGAAGTCAGATGTCAAACGAGGTAAGATAATTTGCGTTTCAGGATCTCCGAAACGAGCGTTAAACTCGATGACTTTGGGTCCATCAGTTGTCAAGATAAGACCAGCGTAAAGGACACCAAGATATGGACGACCTTCTTTGATCATGCCTTCGAGGACTGGCTTGACAATGGTGTCAACCGCTGTGTCAACCACGCTCTGTGACAAGTGAGGAACTGGCGCATAGGCACCCATCCCACCAGTGTTGGGACCCTTGTCGCCATCATAAGCACGTTTGTGGTCCTGAGCCGTTGGCATGATGTAGAACTTGTCACCATTGACAAAGGCAAAGAGAGAGAACTCCTCCCCGTCAAGGAATTCCTCGATAACCACACGCGCACCTGAGTCACCGAATTTGTTGTCCAAAAGCATCTCGTGAGCAGCTTCGACTGCTTGCTCAACTGTCTCCGCAACGACGACACCTTTCCCAAGGGCCAAACCGTCTGCCTTGACTACGATTGGAGCGCCTTTCTCTTCGATATAGGCCTTGGCTTCCTCGAAATCTGAGA
>ERZ772906.131-NODE-131-length-44727-cov-5.686828_pt1 | contig 44727 bp, 44 predicted proteins | sample MGYA00511338_ERZ772906 | MGnify/ENA primary metagenome ERZ772906 (study PRJEB29015, sample SAMEA2738076) | human oral metagenome | biome: human oral; feature: human-associated habitat; material: saliva | place: China | collected 2212 ... | reverse complement strand
CCATCAAAACAGAAATATATGCAGAAGTCGAATGCATTACATACATTCAATCATCACAAAATTTTGTAGTTTTTAAGCTTGCTTGACTAGCATATCTTTTAACTATACATCATAGGTAATTGTAAGAATTCTCCTGATAATCCATATTGTATCAGTTATATTCTCCGACTACTTCTTCTGTTCTAATATCTCAATAGAATTCTACAGCCGAAGCAGTAGAGAAAATTGAGAAGATTGCCAAGAAGGATCAAAGAAGAAGTTTTATTTTATTTGTCATCCTTTGTACAATTACCAATTAAAAAGTCTAAAAGTTGTCTATTTAGAGACGCTTTTATTTCTTTTTTTAATTGTATATTTTGTTCCTCAAGTTGATTATATTCATCAACTAATTTATTATATTCTCTTACTAATTTGTTGTATTCTTTTTGCTCAGTTATGATAATAAAAAAGATAGTTCCTACATAAATTATAGTTAAACAAAATACTCATAATACATCCATCATAATATGTTGTTAATAAATAAATCTATATGTGTCTTCATTAACTTTTTTAATTTCCTTATATATTTTTTTAAAAATCCTTCTTCGATAGAGAATTTCCATATCTAATATCATTAGTAAGGATCAATCCTTACTTTCTATTTTTATAAATCTCATTTTATCTAAAAAATGAATGTAAAAGTTTAAAAAAGCAAGCTCAAGCAAAAGAGATTAGAGCAATATATCCTATAAGATGAGTCGCTCACGATATTCATTCTTCACTATAAGGAATTTGGCACTCTAATTTTCATTGATTTTGCACGCATTCTCGTTTAAGCATTGATAATTTGCGAAAAAAGATAAAGAACAAAAAACCTATACCATCCGTGATAAAGAAGGAAATGGAATTAGTAATAGAGTATATATTTGGGAAGGAGTAAGACTTATCCCTGATGGGGTAAAACAATGGAGAGCCTATGCAGAAGAAAAGAAAAACAAAGAATATCTCTCTAAGAACTCATCCATAGATAAAAACAATCTCATAAAAGAACTTGAAAAAGCGATGCCTTCTACAAAAGAACTTAGCGTTACCGATAGAGAAAAACTCGCAAGAGAAACTAACAAAAGGCTATGGTATCTTTTAGCACAAGCGAAAAAACTTTGATATGAGATCCACAACGAACCCATTTCAAAACTTCAGCTTAGTAGCTGACTTATGGAGCTTCATCTCATCAGCGGATCTTCTGAAAGAGACGAAAAAATATGGACGAATAACACTGTCTTAGGTGAAACTATCTATGATTTTCTTGATGGAAACGAAGGAGAATATAAGACATATCTAACACAAAGAGTACATGCACTCCGGCAAAAGCTCGATCCTCTTACCAAAGTTACCAAAATCAATGTAGAATGACCAGTCAACAATAAAGAAAAACTAGATAAATGAAATCTTCTGTATTGAATCGAGATCTTTAAGACTACGATTGATAATTTTAGAGCAAGTGAAGGAGACTCTCGACTAGATGATGACGACAAATATTTAACAAAAATGAAACAAATCTTGCAAAATGCAGAAGCCTCAATAAAAGATGCAGAAAATCTGAGCAAAGATACCATTGTTAAAAATATCATCAATCCTCTATGGAGCGAATGGGCAAAATTTAAAAACATTGGCAAAACAATATCAAATGGAAACTGAAAAGTGAGAAATAATCCAGTTTATGCTACTCACTATAATTATCTTAATAATGTATTTTTTGGGAAAAAAGATCAACAAATCAATAGCTTAAGACAGTTGTGAAATCTGAATCGCGTTTTTGATAAAACTGAAACCTCTCATCTTGGAGATGAAATCGCAAAGCATGCTGATCAAATTGATATCAAAACCAATAATCAAGACATCAATAAATGCATAAATACGATCAAATCAAAACTTTCTGCTCAAATTGATAATAACGGAAACTATACAAATACAAAATTTCTTGATGGTGCCTACTCTGCTGCAGCCAATGGAAGAGATACTCTTATGTCATGGCTTGCACAAAATAAAATGATTCCTACTAGTTGGATTAATACCTCTCTTGATAAAGATACCTTGAAATCTTTTGACGATCTTTGTTCGAAACTCAATCAACAAAAGAAGCTTGCCGAGAATCCCCCTGAGACACTTCAATCACTCAAAGAAAAACAACATGCTGAAAAGATTAAACTTGAACAAAAAGCCTCAAAATCCGAAGACGACCTCAAAAGACTTCAGACTTTGGACTTTTTAGAAAAACATCCTGAAGAGCAAAAGAGGATTAACCAAGCAACGCTTGATAGCCTCAAAAAAGAACTTAAATATGGGGGATTAGTAGAATTAACAAATTCATGCCTTCTCAAATCTTTTGTCGAAAACTGATGAGGAGCTAAGGGTAAAAACGCTGATGTTTATAACGATATTATCGGATATGGACTTTGGGATCTCAGTGATGAAAATGCAAAAATCGCAGGAGAAATTATTGTGGAAATTGCTATTACCGTTGCGATTGCTGTTGCGACAGGTGGTATGTGAGGAGCTATTGTTGCAGGAATGTTGAGAGGACTTGCCACTGGAGCAAGGGCTGCGAGATGGGTTAAGCTCGCAAATACGATCAGGAAGGTAGTTACTATTTGACAAAGATCGTACAAGGCTCTCAATTGGACAGGAAGAGCTACAAAACTCTGACTCCAAGCAAGTGGTCTTCTGCTAGAAGGAACTGCTTTTAATGCAGTATCGAATATGGTTCATAGTGCTACACAAGGAACCTCTTTTGATACGCTTAATCTCAATCCTCTAGCAAAAGAAAATATTAAAACAGCTGCCTTCCTCAGTGCACTCTCTGTAAGTAATCAACTTGCTCATACAGTATGGAAAGTCTGAGCTAGCACAAGAATTGGGATCAATCTTCAAAAAGGTCTCGAAACTGCTAAACTTACAGCTCCTACAGCACGATGAGGACAAGTCGCTAGTGAATTATGAGCAATGATTGCAGCTGAGCAAGCTATCAATCTTACTTTTGGTCATGATGTTATTGATCCAGAGACATGAGAAGTAAAAACAGAAAGAAGCCTTCATGCACCAACACAACAAGATCTCATCCAAATGATCGGTATGATTTTGGCGTTCAAACATATAAAACCAACTCTTTGGCATCGTATCGAACAAAAAATGAATAATGGGACACTAGAAATCTGTAGAAGTATAAATCCAAAGGAAGTTCTGGTAAGAGATAAGGCTTCTCAGAAAGTTATACCACTTCAAGAATACATTGATAGTCAATATAACAACTACAAAATGAGTCCTGAGCAGTACAAACTTCGTAATCATAATCAATGGCGAGAAAAGCAAAGCAAGCATGAATTAGAAATTCTTAAAGCACAAGAAGTAATCTCTAAGAACCCTAATCTTTTAAACTCACCAGCAATGACTACGCTCAAAAAAGCAAAAGACATAGTCAATCTCTCTCCCAACGATATCAAAAGAATTCAAAGAGAAATCTGACTAACATGAAAGGAGGTAGATGGAGTCTTTGGACCAAAATCTAGAGAAGTATTAAGTCACTACCTTGAGACTCTCAAAATAGCTCCAGAAGCTCAACCTACAGGCAAAGAACAACTATCAGAAAACACTCAAATAAAAGATAGATTACAACAGTTAGGAAATGAATTAAAGTACTGAAACATCAAAGATCTTAGCGAGATTTCTCCAGAACAAATAAATAAAGTCATTCAAATAAAAGAGGAACTTCAACAGTTAGGAATTGAAATAAATGAGTATAACATCAAAGCTCTTAGCGAGATTACTCCGGAACAAATAACTAAAGTTGTTCAAATAAAAGAGGGACTTCAACAACTTGGAGTTAAAATATATGACTGAAACATCAAAGATCTTAGCGAGATTACGTCAGAACAAATAAGTAAAGTTGTTCAAATAAAAGAGGGACTTCAACAACTTGGAGTTGAAATATATGGCTGAAACATCAAAGATCTTAGCAAGATTACGCCATCTTTACTAAAAGAATTAATAAAGCATGATGTAAGAATCTCCTCAGAAGAGCTTATTCTTGCTAGTCAACTTATATGAGACTATAACATAGGTACCATAAAAGGATTATTGGAAAGAAAAACAAAATATCTCGAAAAATACCAAACCCTATCGGACAAAAGATTTGATGAACTTTTTAGAAAAGTTGATACTCCTCTTGGATGAAAAAAGAGTCTCTATGAACAATTTATGGAAATGATAAACAATCTCTTAATAAAACTAAACTTAAAACAAATTCAGGATTTAGGTCTTCTTCAATATGGAAAAAATGGAATAGCTGAGATTAAGCAGACAACTCTTGGATACTGTTATGCGTATACTGGTTTTAACCTTCTCAAAAGGTCTAACTTTTTTGAAGTGATGATCAAAACATCGATAAGAGAGACTGCTGAATGATGGGAGGTAACGGTTCCTTTTTGAAGCAGAAATGGGAAAATTATAAAAGTTTGAAAACAGGAGATTCATGATTCATATAGAGTACTTGATAAGGAGACTTGAACTTACCAATCCAAAGAATCGAAAACCACAAGTGAAACCTCCACTTGAATGAAAGTTCTAGAAATTGCATTTATTAAAGAGTATATTTTAGAGCACAATTATTTAGGAGATCAAAGAGTAGAATCAAAAGAAACAAGAGCTATCTATAAACAAGCTATAGAATGAGCGAGAGAATCTTTTAAAAAAACAGGCGACTTCAAACTCAATGGTGAACTTCTCTGAGCTGTAGAATGAGGACGAACTGGTGATTTTATCAATAGAATGATATGAGAAAATGTAGTTAAAAACACCTTCCTTACACAAGAATCAGATCTTTCTAAAAAGGATTCTCTTTTCAATTTTATCAACAATGGGACCCTAAAAATTGAAGTAGGATCTAATAAAAACAATCCACATCTTAAAGTTGACTGAAACTTTACTATCAAAGATATATCAGGAAAATCACTTACACTTACAATAAATCATGCATATGCATTAGAAAGAGTTTATACCACTAAAACTTGAGAAAAAGTGGCAGTTATTTCAAATCCTCGAAATACTCATGAAAAAATCCATGTCAATCGAAATGATGCTATGACTAAGTTTCATGCACGAGATGTCAGTTACATCTCTCCACAAAAACTCTTCACAGAATAATTTTAATTTCTTAGACAAGAAAGATGGAAACAATCAATAAGATATCAAACAGCAATCAATTCCCACAAACACTTAAAAAAAACATAAAGAACATAAATCTTCAACTTAAAACGCTTTTATCATTAAATAGCAAAGAGGAAATGGATAAAAAAAGGTTTTTGTCTCTTGTAGAAAAACTCCCTATTACACAGCAAATTCTTCTTCAAAAAATTACCAGTAAATTTTCTAAATGAGAGCTAGATAATCGATATAGTCCAATCAATGAAATTCGTGCAATATTAGCGGAGTCAAATGGAGCATTTTCTCATGATTCACTACAAATTATTGATTTCTTAGAAAATACTTTTAACAATATCGAAAAACAAACTTTATTTATCTCAAATTGGGAAGAGAGCATCAATGATAAACTTGCTCTCTGCCCTACTGAAGAACAACAAAGCATTGTGAGTGAAGTAGAAAAATTCTTTAAAGACGGAGAATAATCTCCTTACTTGCATTTTAAGTCTGATTTTCTATACTGAGAGTCAGACTTTTATGTTTTTTTTGGGAAAAGGATTATGCAACTATTTTTTCATGAGAATATCCAGACAAGCTGAGACCTCCTCAAACTCAAAGATGCTCCAGAAATCATCCGCCAACTCAGAAAAGTTCTTAGAGCAGCTCCTGGATATGTTTTTTGTGTACAAAATTGTGAGAAGAGATGGGAAGTTGAACTTGAGAACTGGACTGACAAAGAGATTTCTGCAAGAATTATCAAGCAGTATGAAAAACCAAATCCTCAAGCTCAATCTGCAATGCTCATTGCACTCCCCAACAAACAAGACAAACTCGAACTTATCGTACAAAAACTAACTGAAATCTGAATTCAGACTTTGTTTTTATGGGCATCAGGAAGATCTGTAGTCAAGAGTTTTTCCCCCAATAAGCAAGAACGCTTACATAAAATTATGCAAGAAGCACTTGAGCAATCACGAGGATGGGAAATGCCTAAAATCCAATTTATTACCGATCTCAAGGAGCTTTATGAAGAATATCAACTTTATATCTTTGATCTCAAAGAAAACAGCAACGGAAAAGTAAAAAATATCGATAAGCCTCTTCTCTGAGTGATCGGCCCAGAAGGAGGACTAACGGATAAAGATTACGAACAATTTGGGAACGAATGGTGCGGAATCAATCTAGGAGAACAAGTCTTGAGGATGGAAACAGCAGCTATTATCTGATCTTGGCTTATCAAACAAGGAAAAATTAGCTAGCTAAAATTTATAATTTCATTTTCCAAAAAAAGGAGACGTTTCACGTTTCTTTTTTTGTGTTTCGACTTGAAAAGAGGCAGTATTTGGATAATATCTGGATATTCTTTATTTGCTAAATCGTGCAAAGATGAAAAAACAAATATCTGCGATCTGAATTTTTTCTTTTTTGGGAATATGTGTAAGCGGTGTAGTACTAGCAAACAATCAACCAAAAATCATTATTGATTCAGCAACAAATAAAATTCTGATCCAGACATGAGGTCAGACTTTATCCCTAGAAGATGTAAAAAACCAGAGTGGAGGTAATATTCTATCTTGAACAACTACCACTCCCCTCTCTGGAAACCTAAATACTGGTACTACGACACCCCTTCCTACAAAAACATCTCTCCCTACAATAAAGCCGGGGGCAGAAACCTGAACAGAACTAGAAAAGGCAATTTCATGGATGTATGCTAATGGACTTACCAAATATGACACGCTCAGTGGTTATAGACCTCAAGATCCCGTATTAAGAGAAGAATCTGCAAAAATTATCGCACAAGCATATCGTATTCTTGGATATCCGCAAGAAAGCAAAAATAGTCAATGTAGCTTTAATGATGAAAAAAGTTTTGATAGTTCTCTCAGTGGTTTTATCGCTGATAGCTGTAAATGGGGAATCTTTAAAGGATCAAATGGACAATTTCTCCCTCATAAAACACTTAGTAAGGCTGAATCCTTAACGGTTTTGATGAGAATCTTTGAGGGAAATAGCAGTAGCGAAAACTTTACTCCTCGATGGACAATGTACTTTGTAAAAGCAAAGGCTATTGGACTGACTAAAGAAGCGAATGTAAACTCACTTGATAGACCTACAAGCAGAGAAGAACTTGCATTGCTCATCTATAGATTCAAAAATCTGATTTTGAATAAGGATCAAAATTCATCAGCAAAAAGTCAACTGAACAATGTAAATCAGAATCCTACTTCTTTTTTGCAGAATTATCTGACAGGATCTACTACTGGAAGTGCTTCAGTAGCAAAAGATACCCCATCTACAAACCCACTTCTAAACCTCCTCTCTGGATGAAATGATAGCTCTAGCTCTCTCAGCATCCTTAATAACCCTGAAATCACCGAAGCAATGCACCGAATGAAAGATGCATGACTCACTAGTGCAAGCGATATTAGTACTTACAACCCTTTTGAATATCTAACCAGAGAACAGGCTGCAAAAATGCTCGTACAGTTTGCCAAAATTGAGAACTTTAAAGCACTCTCTGGAGCTGCGTTAAATTGTAATTTCAAGGATGTTAACTACGCAAATGGAGGACTCGCAACAAGTATTCAACAAGCATGTCAAATAGGACTCATGCAAGGAAATAATGGACTTTTCTCTCCAGGACAAACGCTTGCGAAATCAGAATTTATTACTCTTTTGATTAGATTAGCAGAGGGGAAAAAGCTAGATGAAAGTCAGAATCCTTGGTGGAAAAATTACTTTATCAAGGCGAGAGAACTTGGACTAATCAATAATGATGATGCGCTTGCAATCCAATCTCCAATCACAAGATACGAAACAGCACTTATCTTTTATAGATTCTGGATCAAGCAAAAAATCCTCAACAACCTCAACACTTCTCAACTCAAAAATGAACTCATCTCAACAGTAAAAGGCGCTGATGGAGAGTTCCTCAATACTAGTGGAAATTATTCTGTAAGTATCGATGCAAATCTTCTTAAAAATCAGTTTTTTCAAGAGGGATTTGCGGAGTTGCTAGGGCAGAGATATAAGCTCAAGAAAACCAATATCACCACTTTTGATATCGCAAATGAAAGTTTTGTACGATATGGAGATCTCTTTTCTATTAGCAATGATAATAAGATAGGTAATATCAATATTATCGTATCCAATGGAAATATTATCGATGGAAACATTAGACTCTTTACTCCTGTGACAACTTGGAGAATTGCTCCAAATGAGAAAACAACCGCATGGTTTTATCTCAAAAGAAACTAGAACAATTTAAATTAAAAAAAGACTAGAAATCTGATTTTTAGTCTTTTTTTGTTTATTACTAATTCTAAACTGTTTTTAGAAGATGAAGCTGTACATCAGAAGGAAGTCCCTTCCTTGAATATGTCGTCGCAACGGTTTGAATATTCAGTCACAACTCTTTTATCTTGAAAATGCATTGCTTAATTTCCTCTAATGAACAACAAAGCCCCCTCCCACTAAGCATACTTGTAATTGAGGGCAATTCAGGCATTTTTGCAAGCTCCTCAATTTGTTCTATTGAATACTGAGAAAAATGTCTGATCATCCTTTTTGCATATTTTGGCTTATCATATAGCGAAGTTAAACTTCTCAGACCTCTTGGAGAATGAAGCACAAAAGTCTGAATCTTGTCTGCTATCTCCTCCATAGCTAAAACATCTGAAAGCTCTGTTTGCGTCTTTTGGATAAGGGTATTGAAATTTTCTCTCCTTTCAAGTGCTTTGATTGCGTTTTGATTTTTCTCAATCTGATCTTTGAGATTATGATACACCCTGTCTGAAGATCATTTTTGCTGAGATTTTAACTGCTCAATCTCTGGAGTCAGATTTTCTTTTCTTTCTTCATATGCTTTATCAATAGCATCAAAAAGCTGAAGCATAACTGTCATAAAACGTAAATAAAAATTCTTATGAGTCTTGTATTAAAACTTAACTTAACAAATCTTGGAGTAGAATATAGAGATCTTTGGTCGTATTAACGGTGAAATATGGATTAATTCCCTTACTCTTTTTGCCATGTCTATTGATCCAAATTCCTTTCATTCAGACCCATTGAGCCCCATCAATATCTCTTTCAATATTATCTCCAACCATAAGAGCCTCACTCGCAAGAACACCCGCCTTATGACACGCCAACAAGAAACCTCAGGAATGGGGCTTCTCTGTTCCAGCCTCCTCAGAGGTAATCAAAAAATCAATATCTTCTGAAAGATTAAGCTTTGCCAACTTTTTGAGTTGAGTATAGGTGATCGAATCAGTAATAATTCAGACTTTTATTCCCTTTCTCCTTAGAAACTGAAGTGTTCTCTTACTTCGCGTCTCCCTTTTCATCGCAGCATAAAAGGTCGACCAATAAAGATCATAAATTTCAATAATTGTCTTTGGCAAAATTGCATTCTTACATTTAAGGTTCATTTTTTCGAAGAATTTCTGGAAATACAAATCCCTATTGTGTGAAGCCGCAGTTCAAGCAAGCTGCATCTTAACCTCTTTCTGAGCAAGTTCAAACATCAATGCAATGAGCTCTATCTTCATCTTCGTAAGACGATTAATTCTAGTGAATACCTTTGCTAGTGCTTTTTGATGAGCATATTCATAATCAAAAAGAGTATCATCGAGATCAAAAAATACTGCTTTAATCATAGATAATCGGATATAAGAAATAAAAGAGTTTTATTCTGTAGGAGTGGATGGCAAATCATCAACTCCGATATCACTACCGACTCAGAGTCTATTAGATATTTCAGCATCTACAAATTCTCTTGCTCTACCATACTTTTTGGAAGAATATTCCATCAACAATGGCGCTATTTTTTTATTTTGATAATCCTTGGTATAAATAGAATTCATACTAAACACCTTAGAAGTTGCATTGTCGATATTGAGCTTGATATAGGACTTGTAGTTTGCAATTCCTACAATATCCTGAGGTCCAAGGAGTGGAGCATATTCTTTCTCCATAAATTCAGCATCAGGAGCACCGATTTTAAACGACATCATCGTACCCACGTTACCAAATACGGCAGCCTTTACATCAGACTTTCCTCCTCAAGAGTCTCAAAGCCCTTTTCCCGCCTCAAGCTGTGCGATATACTGGTGAGCCATAATAAGCCCGAGTCTATACTTTCTGGCCTCAGACAAAATATCCGCAAAGGTTCCAGATACAAAGTTTTGGAATTCATCCACATAAAGATAGAAATCTTTTCTATCCTTTGGATCGAGTTTTGCTCTTCCCATTGCAGAATTATAGATCTTGGAAACAAGGATCATACCCAAGAGCTGAGCATTCATTTCTCAAATTTTACCTTTGGAGAGATTTACGAGAAGAATTTTTTGATTATTCATCACATCATCAAAATTGAATGCTGATTTAGTTTGTCCGATGATATTTCTAATAAGTCTATTGGTATTAAAAGATACAAACTTTGAAGAGAAATACGGGATAATTTCAGCTTTTTCTCTATCTCCCATAGCATTATAGGTCCTCTCTCGTCGATTTCTTACAACTGCATTGGTGACTTTGGCTACTTTGACTTCTCTATAGGCTTCGTCAGTAAATAATCTTACTACATCCAGCAAGGTTGGCCTATCTTCAAAGTCCTCCAAAATAGTCAGACTTCCATATTTGAAATATTCCTGAATTCTTGGTCCAAAAATCTCTGGTCCAAACATTTTCAAGAAAATTTCTGTCGCATCATTTACGGTTCTATCTGCCTCATCAAGAGAATTAATTTCATAGAGATTAAGTCCCATTGGACGATCTTCATTTCCTGCATCAAAGTAAACTACATCTTTAGCTCTTTCCTTTGGCACAAAACTCAGTACATCTTCTGCGAGATCTCCATGTGGATCGATAAGACAAATTCCATCGCCATTCCAAAGATCTTGTCTTGCAATAGTCTGCAAGAATACTGATTTTCAGGTACCTGACTTTCCTATCATATAATGATGTCTTGTTCTATCTTCTCTCTTCATATAAACAGGAGAAAGCTGATTTCTGTAAATATTTGTCCCCAAGAGAACAGCATTTTTATAGAGCTTATATCCGTAAACCGTCTTCTTGTCTATAATTTCTCTGACAAATTGTTCTTCTCATTTTGTTATGATTTCAAGTCCATTGATGGTTTGTTTACCATCAACTTCAGAGATAACTCCTGGATGTGCTGTTTGATACTCGGCAAGTGGAGTCAGTTTTTCTTCTTCTATTTCTCTAGAAGCTACCGCTCGATGATTGGTATAATCCTTAAGAATATCTGAAAGCTTTCCATCTTTGAATTTTTCAGCCAGAATTCCTGTCATAACCTTTCCATTTCGCTCATCATCTGAAAACTGAGGAAGATTTGCTGGTGCTGGAAGAACTTTATATTGCATCCATTCAATAATTGGCGAACGATTATAGATACTATCTGGGAAATGATAAAGACTACTCAATTCATTAGTCGAAAAGTAACTATACTTGTAGAAAAATCCTGTCAAATAATACCCCACTCCAACCCTCCAAAGTGGTTGAAAAATCCACGGGAACATATCATGCTTGGTATTATCATCAGAAAGTCTATTGGCATATTCATCAGTATAGACATTATAAGCGGATTCCATTGCTTTTAGATTTTGCTTGGCTTGACCTTTGACATCTGAGGAAGAAACAATCAATAATCCTGACTTGTAGATTGGATTTCCCGCTTCTTCACCGATAGTATTAAGCGCTTCTTCTTTGGCTTTAACCATTCTCACCATAGTAACATTAGCTTCCTCTTTTTGATTTGCTACAAGCTTACCTGTCCATCCCAAGAAAATCACAGAAAGGAGTTTCAATGGATTGAGCCAAGTACTTCGTGACCAGAGCGTCGTTTCATAGAGTGAAAGATTTTTATATAGTCTATCAGCTGCCTTTTGTCTCTTGGCGTTGTATGAAGAATCCTCTGGCTTGATAACTAAGATTGCAGTCACAGTATCGTAAATTGAAACTTTACTCATCGTATCGATCACATTATTGATCGGATCATCCGGAACTTGCTTGAAAGTTTTAATCGTATATACGGGATCTTTTTCTGGCTCAAGAGGCATAATATCTGAGTATTTCTTTTGGAATGGGTCAGGTTTTTTAACTCTTTCTAGTGAACAATTGGCAAATTGAGCTGAGATTGCACTTTCTACAATTCCCTGATACTCTGGATAGGTACCGATAATAAAACTAAGCTGTCCCTGTTCATATTGATAAATCATCACAAGCTTTTGTTTCCCAAAAATCTTATGCATCATCGATTCCTTGGTACTAAGATCAGAAATCTTATGAAGCCCACTATAAAGCTGAGACATCCTTGACACCTTTTCTTTCATATCCCTTGCAATCTCTTTTTCCTGCTCACGATCTGTCTTTCCATCTGTCTTTGGAAGCATAACTTTGAGATAGATCATTCTGCTCGTATTGAGAAATGAGTAGATATATCTCATAAACACCCTTCCAATCCAAGTCAAAAGTATGATTGCTAAAATAACCAAAAATCCATATCCAATCCACTGCCCTACTTGATGCATTGTTTCAAGCCCTTGATCAACGATCTTTGCTGTTTCTCCAGTAAGATACTGAGTTTTAAGATTTTGAATCATCTGTCCATGGTCTGATGTTTGATTGTGTCCAGAAACAATAGATGAAGTCTGATTTTTGTCTTCTTTTTGAGTATTTTGAGATGGAATTACAGGAGTTGTTTGTTCAGAAGAAGATTGAGCATTTTTGAGCGAATTTGGACGCTCAGAACCGTATTTATCTACATTACTTAAAAAAACTGAAATCTGAGAGTATCCCCCCATTTCCTTAAGACATTCTGTCTTCTGAGCTCCCCATGCGGTAGAAGTAAGCTTAGAAAGATTAGACTTAAGACTGCGGTTGATATTGTACTGTTCTACCAAACGAGCATCACAGGTCCTTTCTCTATTTGGAGCTCCGTGCTCACTATTTTGCTCAATAAAAGTAGTAATTTTAGAAAAACCTCCCATCTTACTCACACAATCAGATTTCTCTGCTCCTCGAGCAAGAGTAGTCAACTGAGATGCATTAGTATTAGCAGGATTAAGATGTATGGTATCAAGGAGTTTCTGTGAACAGTTTTCTAGAGTCATATTTTTGTTTTTTTGAGTAAATTTTTACTCCTCAATTATAGTTAGAAATAGTAAAAAAATCAAATTTTGTACATATATTTTACTTTTGAACGCATAAAATATCAGAAATATTTTCATAAATTTTTTAAGGAATCCTCAAACTATTTTTTTCACAAAATCTCAACCTACACACTTTGCTCAAAATCTATTGATTTCTTGGTTACAATTGTTACACTGACAGTGTTTAGTTCTCAATTTAGCTACTCATGATGAATAAAAAAAATATTCTCTTGCTAATTATTGCAATTGTGTCGCTAGCTGGAGCGGTTTTTGCAATTAGATGGTCAAAACAAGTGGATCAACAACTCCAAAATCCTGAAATCTTCACTGCTCAAACCAACTCAGGAGAAGAGGAAGCACAATATCTCAGTTCTGCGTTTGATAAAATTTTCTCCGGAGAAGATATGGCTAGCCTTTACGAAGGACAAACTGGAGATTTTAATACAGCAGGCGCAATTGATGAATAAAAATATACTCTCTGATCTTACCTTTACTGAGGCTGCTCAACTAGATATTTTTACTAATATTGAGGGAAGAAAGACGATCTTCTTAGACAATACTAGCCCCCTAAAATACTCTATTCTAGCAAAAAATGCAAATATTGATATCGATGTAAACACCACTCGTGATGGATCAGAATTAAAAATTTTTATTCTGACTCCTGTGATCAAAGATCACCCCTCTAAAATCAATATCAATCTAAATCTCAGACATAACCGCTGTAAAATTGATTTGCACATGGTTTCTCTCGTCTTCTCTGATGCAGAGAATCAGGCCTGTGCTACTATTTACATGCAACCTAACATTCAGGACTCTTCAAGCAGATTACTTGAGGAAACGGTTGTCTTGAACGAGAAAATCAAGGTAAGAAATCTTCCAATCTTGGATATTCAAGCAAACAATATTGCTGCAGCTCACGGAGCAAAAATTTATCGTCTAGATGAGCAAAAACTTTTCTACCTGCAATCAAAATGACTCTCAGCGCAACAAGCGAGATCACTCTTGATTTCCTCTTATCCAAATATGCTTTTTGAAGATACTATGGAAAAAGAAGAGGAAAAAGAGCAGATTATTGCTGAATTTTTAGATTTTGATGCTCAATATCATGCGTAAATACTTTGATTTACTCTTGGATTTACTAGAAATTGAAGATAAGGCTAGCTATGAGAAACTAGCTCAACAGATTGAAGATGCTCCTGCAGAGGCAAAGATACTCTTTGCTCATAGAGCTAGATTTATACTCTCCTGATATCTTGACCTCTTGAAATGAGAACTTGCTCCAGAAGAATTTGTCTTGCTCGGAGATGTTGAAAGTAGTATCCCCCTTTGGCAAGAGGGGCAACTCAGCTCAGAAAAGCTTATTCAATCATTATTAAATGGAGAAATTCCTGTAGAAGACGTAATCATCTTGGATCAAATAACCTGGCAAGTAATGCTCGGACAAGAACAAAGAGATCTGCTTCACAAAAAGCTTAAACAAACTGGGAAAACACTTATTCTTGGCTAACAATTAGAATAGGCAAAAATATCCCAACAAGAAAGACCCTCTAGATACTATTCCAGACTTTTAATTCTTATCTCTATATCACCATGGCTTACAGAAACAATGATATTCTCAACTCATTCAACAAGCTTGCTCGTAAATTTATGGCCTTTACTAAGCATCAAAAAACTTTTGTATTGTTTTTGTTTGTATTTACTGCAGCAGTTATCCTGTTACCAATGCTTAGTGTAGAGCCAACAAGTGATGACACTAGCGGTTATCATCTTTGGATTTGGAACCTCAAGCTCTTTAAGTCATTTTTGATCATGTTGATCTCACTTGCATGACTTTATGGACGAAATCTCCACTCTAATGTAAAAGCATTTATGGTAAAGTGTTTTGGTTTTAGAGAGTCTGAACCAATCTTGAACTTTATGTTTTTGTGGATGATCGTATCTGTATATATGCCAATGCTTGATATCGTTGCATTCTTGCCAACATTTACTGGTTCCATCTCGCTTTCTCGAGGAATCTGGGTTCAGCTTTTGATCTTACTCGTTGGAATCATTATTGCAATCAAAGAAGTACAAAAAGCTGCAAGTCAAAATTCACAAAAGACTAAAATTCTGAATATTGTGGATGATGAGCCACAACAACCAAGAGTTGAGAATAAAAGAATTGTACAAAACCTTTTTGATGAAGAAGATATGGATTAAAAAAAAGAAACTCCTAGTATGGAGTTTTTTTAGTAGAAAAAAATCAGACTTTTATTGACTTTTTAAATCTCGATTAATCGGTGTTTTCCCCTGAGATATCAGATATGCATTACACTGGGAGAAGGGACGAGAACCAAAAAATCCTCTATCCGCAGAAAATGGTGAAGGATGTGGGGACTTGATAATCAGATGTTTTGACTGATCGATCAGTGAGATTTTTTGCTGAGCAAATGCTCATCGGAGAATAAAGACAAGTCCTTGTTTTTCTCTCGAAAGAACTGAGATTACAGCATCGGTAAAGCGATGTCGCCTTGCATCTTTATGAGAGTTTGGAGAGTCTTTGCGTACGGTTAATCCTGCATTGAGAAGAAAAACCCCTTGCTCTGCTCGCTTTTGGAGATTTCACGATGCAGGAGGATCAATATCCAAATCAGACTTCAATTCTTTAAAAATATTTCTTAGAGAAGGAGGAATTCTGATGCCCTCTGGCACAGAAAAGCTTAATCCATGCGCCTCTCATACTCCATGATAAGGGTCTTGTCCAAGAATCACAACCTTTACTTGATCAAAGGGGGTGAGATCAAAGGCACGGAAAATATCCTTCCCCGAAGGAAAGGTAATAAAACCCTTTTGATGCTCAGAAAGGAGAAAATCCTTAATCTGCTGAAAATAAGGAGAGGAGAATTCAGCTTTTAAATGTTCTTTCCAAGAGGGATGAATATTAACGGTTTCTGGATTCATTTTTTGGAATAAGCTAGTTAAAAAGATCAGAGTTAATGGAGATTGGCTTGTTTCTGCGCCTCTTCAGCAAAAGCTTTTCCTTTTTCTTCAAAGTTCTTCCATAATCCATAAGGACAAGCCGTTGAGAGCAAGCAGATTTTTCCCTCTGGAGTATGCTTATAAGCAAAAGTAATCGCCTCCTCCATAGATTGTGCATGACAAATATTTACAGAGGTTTTACCAAGAAGTTTTGCCATTTTTTCTCATGTTTGTGGGAAGAATACCAAATTCTGAATTCAGATTTCTTTCACTTTTTGCATCAAAGGTCAAAAATCAAACCCCCTATCTGTTCCTCCTAAAAAAAGAGTTCAAATCTCAGATCAAAAGGTCTTAATCGCTTCAATAGTCGAATCTGGAGTGGTAGAAATTGCATCATCATAAAAGCGAATTCCCTGATATTCTCCTATAAGCTGTAATCTATGAGGCAATCACTGGAAAGTTTTAACGGTATGCTGAATAGAGGACATAGGGATTTGAAGAAAGAGTCAAATTGCAATAACAAGACTAATATTCTGTAAATTATGATCTCCAGGGAGTAAACGATCTTCTGTAGGGAAAAGCTCCTGCAAATGATGAATAAAATAGCCATTATTTCGAGAAGTCTCTCCGTCTATTCCGTACGTATAAATATTATGATATTTTTGTGCTAAATCAAAATCTTGAGCGGTCTTTGTAAGGATAAAATTATGCTCAGAATTTTTGAGAATATTAAATTTTGCTTGATAGTAGGCATCAATACTTCCATGCCAATCCATATGTACTGGGAAAAGATGTCCAAGGACTGAAATATAGGTATGGGGCTCAAGGTCCTCAAGCATAAAGCTCGATAGCTCAGCTACAACATAGTCATACTCCTGATCAAAGTCGATCTCCTCCAAAACAGGTTTGCCAATATTTCCAACAAGCTTAACATTGAGTCCTGCGTCTTTGAGCATAGCATATACCAGAGAGGTCATAGTGGATTTTCCCTTACTTGCTGTAATTGCAATTACTTTTCCCTTGTAGTTTTGAAAGAAAAACTGCATCTGAGTCAGAATTTTATCCTTTTGAGCAAGTAGCTCTGGAGTATAGGGAACTCCTGCTGACTTAAATATTACATCAAACTCATCCAAATGAGCCAAATAATCCTGACCAGAGCGCACGGCAATCCCTGGAGTAGCGACTGATTGCGGATTCATATCCAACACAGTTAAAGAATCAAATGCAAAATTATTTTCCAACAAAAAATTGAGTGTTGACTTTCCCTCAAGTCAAAAACCTAGAATTGCAATCTTCTTCCCAGCAAAACAAGTTGTATCCATTACAATAAGTATTAGATCATAAAATCAAAAGAGAGTATAGTAATTTAAGTATTTTTTTCAAACCGAAGAAATAGAAAAACTGTGACAAAAAAAACTCACCACAAGAGTGAGTTATTTTATATATCGGAATCAACTTAGAAAGGAAGATCATCACTTGAAGATGATGCAGATTCTCCTTTTTCTACTCTTCGGCAAGTGATAGAGTTGAAATATCTACCTGGTTGATTTTTAGATTCGTTTGCTCTAGCATTGAGGTGAACAGTGATAACATCACCCATATTTACATCTGAGAGAAGATTGATCTTGTCTCTAAAGAAATCTACAGCGATTGAACCTTTGAATTCTCTATCAGAAATTTCTTCCAAAACGATAGTTTGTTTTTCGATGTCACCAGCTCCGATAGTTTCTCTAGGTCCGATGTACTTTACAGTTCCTTGGTATTGCATAATGTGTAGTAAATAATAGATAAAATGAATTTACTCGTTTTGTAATTTACATTTTTGTACAAGAATTGCAAGGGAAAATCTCTTTTTTGATCAAAAAGAGTACTGCAAAGGTCAAATAACAGTCTGCAATATTAAAAACAGGGAAATTTCAAAGTGAAATAAAGTCTCTCACTCCTCACAAAAATAGCCTATCCACAAGGTTTCCAAGCGTTCCTGCAATCAGCAAGATAAATATCCAAGTTGAGACAGCTTTTTTGTAATACAAATAGATAAAAAATCAGAGTGCTAAGAGCGATATGCACCAGATTAATATTTGATTGATATGAATCCCTCGAGAAATACCATGATTAAAAACAGGAGTTAAAAAAAAGAGAGACTCCCCTATTCTAAGGTCATAAAAAGCATATTTTGTACCCCGATCAATTAAGAGAAGAACAAGGATCAAAAGTCAGATTTTTATCTTATTCATTGTAGTTTCTACTAATAAATGAAATGGAGTATAGTATTCTTATCGCAAAAAACAATAATAACTTCAAAATAGACTTGACATTTTCTACAATAATGATATAAGTCTATTGTTTTGAGTAAAAAACAACCTCAAGACAAAATATCGCTCACAATACAAAACAATTAAAAACACAAGATTATGAACAAAAGAAAGGTGGGATCAAAAAATCCAAACACCTCCTCCTCTCCAGCGAAACTAGTATACTCTTCACCACAAGCTGCCATGCCACTCTCTGCAAAGGGATTCCTTGGACTTCTGAAACAAATGGAGGGGAACCTTAAAAACTGTCACTATCATGTAACAGAGGCAATCTGCATTGGAAATGAGTTTTCTAAGTTCTCCATCCATCTTGGATGTGGGGTCTTTGAAAAAAGTCTCTCCGTTGAAGGAGTCGCTTTACTCAAAACACTCTCACTAGGGAGCTCAACTATTAAGGAGATGCTAAGTCTCAAAACGAGCCACATTAGCACCCTGAACTTTGGATCAGCAAAGATTCATGGTCAAGCTTCCTTAGTTGGCATCAAATCTAACGGCATCGACTTTGGTCAGGCTCACTTCAATGGAGGAGGATCCATGAAGATGGTATACTCTACGGGTCCTCTGAATCTAGGAGAATCCATCTTTGAGAGTGGACTTAGCTTGGAAGATGTTGGAGCAGAAAGTATCAATGCAGGCTCCGCCAATCTTGGAAAGCTTACACTTAAGGAATTGTACTTTGGGACTTTCTATACAGGCAACGCTACAGCCTCAAAGCTTACTATTCAAGGAGATAAGCTATCCTTCAGAGGAAATCTCCTCGATACGAGTCGGATTCTGACTCAACTAGATTCAGAAGCTAACCAGAACTCTCTAGAGACTCGGCTGGCGCTCGCTATCGAGGCAATAGTGGACAGCCCCACTAGATACTCCTTAGTCCGCTTTTTAGGGACAGATGAGTAACTAATTATAGGATATGAAATTCTATCCCTATAACTAGCTCAGAGGACTTTATTTAGGTATTCCTAAGTAGAGTCCTCTTTTTTTTACAAAAGGGAAAAAGAGGAAGCCTTCTTTCCCCTTATGTTATTTAAAATAGATTACTTATCACCTCCCTTACAGGCTACAGGCTCAATTCTACAATATGCTGTTTGCATAGAAAAACAAATCTCATTTCATCACTTTGGCAAAAGTATGAAGAAAATCTCATGATTTCCTTCTTGTCCCTGAAGTGAACAAGCAAGCTGATAGGGTTTATAAGTCAAGTTTATCTGATCCTTTTCTGATCAATCAACATCAAGCTTAGTAATTTGAAAGTTTCAGTTTTGAGGGGAAAAGAAAGATGAAGTCTGACTTTTTTCTTCTGTTTTTGAGGAATCTGAAGAAGATTGAGAAAATGCATATTTAATCGGTTCAGTTTCTCATTTAGTTAAGGTTAAAGTCGCTTCATTATAGGGATTTCCCTGATAAGAAGAACTATTGATCACTTGGAGAAAAAAGGTATCAAAGTCGGACTTAACCTGCTCGACTGTAGTATTAGACTTAAGGGATTTGAGTTGAGATTGGTTGAACCCCAGTCACATTAACATCAAAACTCCAATAATGATAACTACAATAATGATTTCGATCAAGGTAAATCAGCTTTTTCTTTTTATTTTCATAATTATAGTCATCAAAAATTAAACTCCTACATTTTCCATTACAGAAAACACTACTCCAAAAATTCCTGATGCTACAAAAGCAACCATCACTCCCATAAAAATAAGGATTACTGGTTCAAGTACTTTTGAGAACTGAGAAATCTGATTATCTAACTCTTCTTGATACATTGAGATAATATTTGAGAGAGCATCTTCAAGATTCGCCGTTTCCTCCCCTACCTTAATCATCACGGCCACATTAGGATAGATGAGATGCGACTCATACTGTATTGTATCAAATATTGTTTTTCCAAGCTGTAGTCCTGAAATAATATTTTCGATCATCTCCTTATATGCAGGGATATCCAAAACTCCTCTCATCAAACGGAATGTCTGAACATAATCTAGCCCTGATCAGATCATAAGCTTGGTATATCTTACTCGCTTGATCAAATAGTAGGTTTTTGTCATAGATCAGAGCATAGGAGTATTGAGCATAAAGCTTGATAGCCACTTTTTACCACTATCTGTAGTTGTATAAATACCACCTACAACCAATCAAGTTATGAGAACAATCAAAATCTTTCTCCAAGAAGCAACAAAGAAATCTGACATCCCCTTAAGGATCAAGGTAATTCAAGGTAATTTCTGATCTCCTCCAGCAACCATATCTAAGATATCTGGCAATACACTAGAAAACAAGAAAAGTACCGCTCCTACTGCCATAATAATCAAAATTACTGGATAGGTAAGCGCAGACTTATATCTATTTTTGATGCTCTCAAGATAGGTATACTCATTTGCAAGCTCCTGAAGAACAACATCGAGATTTCCAGTATTTTCTCCTGTTTTTACAATAGCAGCATCTGACTCATCAAAATACTCTGGCAAACGAGAAAGTGCATAAGAAAAGCTCTTTCCCTCATTGAGGTGGAAAATAATAGAGGTCGCAACCTTTTTGAGCGCATAATTGGTAGTAGATTGTTTGATCGTTTCTACTGCTTGTAGAATAGAGACTCCACCTTTGAGCATATAGACAAGCTGTTTATAGAAAAGAATCTTATCCTTTACCGAAAAGGACTGCATATCCATACTCTGCATCAATGAGATGACCATTTGTTCAATTCGTCAGATTTTTTTTGTTTCTTCTGGCATAGGAAATGATTAAAAGATAAGAGAATTATTTAAAGTAGTATGCAACAAGTTTAAGTTCTGTCTCTTGAGACTCGGAGTAAGCCATCATATCATAACTTACTTCTTCAATATGATAGAGAATACGATCATTAGGCTCGGAAATAATATACTTTTCAATATTATCTACAAAAGAAACCAATTCATCTTTGGATGGGAAAACCACCTTAACAGAAATAGGAATCTTATAAAACTGACTCTTTTGATCGATCAAAGTTCCAGATCAGATTTCAATACTGTGGATTTCTCCATTTCTTGGAGAAGATGAGCTCGAAGGCTCAGATCTAATAAGATATTGATCAAGATTTTTAAGAATTTTCTTCTCATCAACCCCCATTTTATCAGATTTTAGTCCTCAAAGTTGAAGATAGGATCTAACGGTATGGAGTTGATCACTAACAGAAGGATCTATCGAATCGCAGTTTGTTTTATCATTAATACAGCTCAAGACAAGATCTTGCTGATGTTCTGCAATTTTTCGTGTTTTTTTCTGACTGGTAATATGAGCTATCTCCTCATCCAAAGATCAGTTTTTTTGCTGTTTCTGTGAATATTCTTCTTGTGTTGTCTGGAAGGTTGACCAAGCTTTTGGCACATAATTCGCTCCAACAATCACACTTAAAATAAGGAGAATAATAACATAAATCTTATATTTTGCAGTTACAACTCTCGCTACCTGAAGATGACTTTCAGAAGCTACACTTTGCACCTCTGCAGCCATCTGTTGAGAATAGGCAGAGGTATTTTGTTGTTGAATAAGATTATTGATGAGAGACTGATCCTGTGTTGGCATTATTAACTACGTTAGCAGATAAAGTAAATTTGAATGTTGAACCCTCTTCAGATTTTTCGTACTTTCTAACAGAAATATCTGAAAGAAAGTCTAGTCCATTAAACTTATCAAGTAGTCCTCCACTTCCGAAACGATTTCCATAAAGCACTTTCAAATTGGAAACTTCTCCATTGAGAGAGAGTTTTTCCAAATCTACTTTAAACTCTGAAAGTTGGACTCCTCCTCTAGACTCCTCTACTGACTTAATCGTATCTAGGATTTCAAGGATACGATGTACATAATCTGACCATGGGATACGAGAGGTTTTACTTTCCAAATCTTGAATATGCAGATAATGAGAAAAGTTTTCATCAGCCAAAAGAGATGAAATCTGATTTTGCTTATCGGAAATACCCTGATCTAAGACACTAGACTGCCTCTGAAGATAATAGCTATATCCGTATAATGCTCCCATAGCTCAGATCCCCAAAAGAAATAGGGTAAGCAACAAATAGTAATGTCTCCTCCAAGATTGTGTTTGCTTTGATAAAGCCATCAAAAAAGTTTAAAAGAATAAATCACTTATAAGTATATCACTTTTGTAAAAATATGCAAATTTTGAATAAAAAATATCGCCTACTCCATAATCATAAAGTATTGACATTTCAACTTGAATACATATAATCCTTTCCGTAAAAAAAACTAAATAAAATGAAAAGAAAATTAAAAAAAAGAAGTACACAAGCTCTCAAAAGGGCAATGTATACAAGAATTATTGTCATTTGCGTATTTGGCATCACTGTAGGAACAGCCCTTGCTAAAACAACAATTGATATCGCAGGAGAGTCTGGAATCATTTTGGCTATAGTATTTATGATGATGATCTTCATGTTGATGATCTTCGTGATTAGAACAACTCCTTTAGAAGGAGAAGTTCCTGAGTCCAAGAGGGAAAAAAACCAATCCTGGCTTGAAAACTTCATCCATGATGAAGATGGATTGCGATAAGCCTAGAGATAGCGTATCCAATACTTGAACCTAAGGAGAAAAAAACTATTCCTGAATTGAGAAACTTGATCCATGATAAAATTGGATTGTAATGAGTCTAGAGGTAGTGTAATACACTACCTTTTTTAAAAAAACAAAAACCTTTCCTTGACATTCTGCATTAATTTAATATAGTCGTGGCCACATAAATAAACACTAAAACTATGAAACAAGAAACAACACTCACTGACCTGAAAGAAAAGGTCAAACAGCATCGAGAAAAGGTCGAATCTAGCTTTGAAATGTTGGCGGAAGGTCAACGTAACTTAATCCTTCTGAAAAGGCATCTACGCAAGATGAGGCGCGTCAGACTCCTCTCGTATGATCCTTCTATGAAAGGAGCAAATACTACTTCTCTAACAAAACTCCAACAAAGTACTAATAATCTGTTGGAGAGGGTTGAAAATCTGCTCCAAACAGCAGAAAAACATTTAGAAGCAGCAGATGGAGAACTTTTAACTGCTGAGTGCGACGTACTACGCGCAGATCAGAACCAGGATATCTTAGACAAGATAGAAACCTTTTTAAACCAATCTCAAGATGAGAGAGCCACCGCTCAAGAACTCCTGGACAAAGCTGACAGCTTACAAGAACAATTCAAAGGGATAATTAATCAGATCAAAGCTACATTTAACAATGTAATCTCTCAAAAGGAGCAGGGTTAAAGAACTCTTTAACTCTGCTTTTGCTTTATAGGAGATTAGCCCTGACCAATACTACTCTCTATTAAGCCACAAAAATTCCTAGTCCCTCTTGCAAATAAGCATAAAATCACTATAAAAAAACAAATTGTCAGTTGGTAATATACAATTTCAATTGGTAGTAGATTTTTATTTGATTAAGGCACAATATCATGCTTCGTTCGCATACTTGCTGATCACTTACAGCAAAAAATATTGGAGAAACCGTGAAACTCTCAGGATGGGTAAACAAGAGCAGAAACCTTGGAGGAATGCTCTTTATTGATCTTAGAGATAGATATGGAATTACTCAGATTACTCTAGATCCTGCAAAGGTAAATTTTGAACTCCCAGAAATCAAGGCAGAATATGTACTTCAGGTAGAAGGGAAAGTTATTGCAAGACCTGATACCATGATCAACAAAGATATGATCACCTGAGAAATCGAGGTAGAACCAACAAAAATATCAGTTTTTTCAACTTGTAAAGAGTTGCCTTTTTCTGTAGATCATGAAAATCCAGTAGGTGAAGATCTTAGACTTGAATATCGCTATCTTGATCTAAGAAGAAAGACCATGAAAGAAAATGCAGTAATGAGGCATAAAATCGTGATGGAAACCATGAATTTTTTTGATAAAAAAGAGTTTTTGCATTTAGAGACGCCAACTTTTGTAAAAAACACTCCAGAAGGATCTCGTGAATATGTTGTTCCTGCTAGATTCGAACCAGGAAAATTCTTTGTACTTCCTCAATCTCCTCAGCAATTTAAGCAAATGCTCATGGTAGCTGGATTTGATAAATATTTTCAGATTGCGAGGTGTTATCGTGATGAAGATCCTAGAGGAGATCGCCAACCTGAATTTACACAAGTGGACTTTGAGCTTTCTTTTGTAGAGCAACAGGATATTTTGGAGCTCATTGAAGAATACTTTATGCACTTGTCTGCAAAGTTTTATCCAAACAAAAAAATAAAAGCTGAACCATTCCCAGTTCTCACTTGGAAAGAAGCAATGGATTTATATGGAATAGATAAGCCAGAACTCAGAGTAGATAACTTTACCTTTCACGAAGTAACTGAATGGGCAAAAAAGTCAGATTTTACTGTTTTTCAACAAGCACCTTGTGTAAAAGCACTTGTCTTGCCTAAGGAAATGGGAAGATCAGAAGTTGAAAAGGAATACGAATTCCTTGCAAAATCTTTCGGATCAAAGGGAATGCCTTGGCTTTGCTTAAGCAAAGAAGAAGGATTAAAGGGATCAATTGCAAAATTTATCGATGAAGCAGCTCTTGAAGAACTCAAAAAAATCACAGGAGCAACAGAGGGGACAACCATCATCTTTCAGGCTGATACTTGGCTCAAGGCTTGTGAATATCTTGGGAAACTTAGGATTGAGGCAATCAAGCAGCTCGACCTATTAAAAGGGAAGGAAGATGAATTGGCTTTTTGCTTTGTAGTAGATATGCCGCTTTTTGAGGAAGGAGACGATGGAGAACTAGGAGCTACCCACCACCCATTTACCAAGCCAACTGACAAAGATATTGAATTTGTAAAGAAGCTAGGAAACAAGATTACAAACGGAGAAAAAATGACCAACGAAGAAAGAGAGCAACTCCTTGAAGTAAAGTCTGATTCTTATGATATTGTATTGAACGGATATGAACTTGGTGGTGGAAGTATTAGAATCCACGACGCAGAGCTCCAACACGCAATTTTTGCACTTTTGGGACTCAGCGAACAACAAATTCAAGAAAGATTCGGACATTTGCTCAAATGTTTTGCCTATGGAGTGCCGCCTCATGGAGGATGCGCCTTTGGACTTGATAGAATTGTGATGCTTTACCAGAATATGGAAAACATCCGTGAAGTAATCCTCTTCCCGAAAAATCAGAAATACCGTGACTTGATGCTCAATGCTCCAAGCGATATCGGAGAAGGATTGATTCATGAATTGGGACTAGAAGTTTTACCACAAGAAGAATAATAGAAAAAGAAGTCTGAACGAGAAATGAGATTCTTTATCAGACTTCTTTTTTATTTTTTGTGAAGATTATTGTTGAACTCCTGGTGTAAGATCTGATCTTGGGTTTTCTGAAGTTTGCTCGAGTTTATCTAGAGAGGTTGTATTTTCCGTTTCTGTCTGAACTGGAGCTTGCGGAACTCATGCACCAGCAATCTGATCAATTTTGTTGATAGGATTTTGAACAAATTCCTTAGTATTTGCAAGGGCTTCAGATCCCATATCCTTGGTTTTTTGAATTACTTGTCCAATACCTTGATGGAGCTGAGAAACTAAGCCTTGTTGACCTGAGTGATTTTCCTGAGGCTGGTTTAAGGTTTGTGAAACCTGATTGACTACAGGCGCAGTGATATTTTGAGCTTGATTTACCACATTTTGAGTAGCATTTTGCACTACAGAAACTGGATTTTCTACAAAATCAGTAGCATGATCTTTCATATTGGAGATTGCTTGTGTTGAGTTCTCCACAATCTGAGATCAGACTTGTTGTGTTTTTTGCAATGTTGATCCCACGGTTTGAGTTGCCTGTGAAGCTAGGTTTTGTGCTGTTTGAGCTGTTTGCTGAGCAACATTGGAAACCGTATTCGCAATATTTCCTGGTGCAGAAGCCACCATTTGTGCTGCTGAATTTGCAGTGTTAACCACCGTATTTGAAATATTTTGAGTAGTATTTACGACAGAGTTGGTAATTTGCTGTGTTTTTGCCAAGAGTCCTTGGGTACTAGCAACAAGCTTGTCAAAGAATCCAGGTTCTGACTTGGCCTGTAATGGGGCAGATTGCCCAGCTTGAGGAGCTTGCTGTGAAACAGTATTTGCAGCTCAAGACAAAGGATCTGGCTGTCCAGTCGCTTTTGCAATAAAAGAAGCTGAACTTTTAAGCATTCTATCAAAGAAACCTTCTTTTTTTGGTTGAGAATTTACAGAGCTCAAATCTACTGTTTGAGGAGTTTGTTGATTTTCTGGCATTGTATTTTTGTAGAAACTAAAATAAGTTCTTATATTCATTATAACTGTTTTTTTATATTTGTCAAAAAAATGAGAGAATTTTGCTTGTATTAAAGCTTAAGTTCTGTACAATGGAATCAGATTTCTTTTTCTCTTATTTTGAATAAAAAGATTTTAACTGGATTATAAGAACTAAAAAATGAATAAAATCCTGATCTGTAGCTATGATACTACATTCCTCCCAGAGAAAAAAACTCCTGAGGCGGCATGCCGAGACATCAAATGTGCTGAAGAAATCACGATTGCTCCTGGAGAGATCAAACTCGTAAAAAGTGGAATCAAAACCTATATTCCAACTGGTCGATACTGTAGAATGTATGCTAGAAGCTCACTTCCCCTCAAAAATGGTCTCATGCTCGCAAATAGCGTAGGAATCATCGATAGCGATTATAGAGGAGAATATCTTATGCAGCTTTTTAATTGCACGCAGGAGCCAATTACGATAACAAAAGAAACAAGACTCTGTCAGATTGAATTTTGTCCACATTATTGGGGGAATCAACAGTTTGGAACGAGCGATATCCCAGCAATTGAAACCTGTGTAGATGTCGACCTTTGGGAAAGATTTGATGAAGAATTTAGCTCAGAGAGAGGAAGCTGAGGATTTGGATCAACAGGGAAAAACTAATTTCTTATCCATAAGAGAGAACTAACTATCTCTAAACATTATAAAAAAGACAAAAATCAGACTTTTATTTTTCGTTTTCTATTGACGATGAAATCACTTATAAAAACACCAACTCAAATCAAAAATATTACTGAATCTTGTAAATATCTCACAGAACTGCTTTATACTCTTAAAGATGAGACTAAAGCTGGAGTTAGCTTGATTGAACTTGAAGAATTTGCAGACCAGTGGATCAAAAAGAGAAATTTGAAAGGAGCATTTAAGGGATTTGAGTGATTCCCTGCGAATCTTTGCCTCTCGGTAAATGATTGTGTAGTTCATGGAATCCCAGATGATACGATTTTGAAAAATGGCGACTTGCTCAAAATTGATGCTGGTCTAATTTATGAAAAGGGAGTTTCTGACTCTGCTATTAGTGTGATTGTGGGAGATGCCAGTGCTAATCCGCTTGGTGCTGATCTGATTAGAGCAACAAAAGCTTCTCTTGATCGTGGAGTAGCAACGATCAAAACCGGTGGTTTTGCCTATGATTATGGGAAAGCTGTCCTTAATACGATTACCAATGAAGGATTCAGAGTTTTGAAGACTTTAAGTGGGCATGGAGTGGGAAATGAGGTTCATGAGATGCCTCTTTTCCTCAACTACCCTGCTGCTGCAATGAAAAAAATCCAATGGACTCCTGGAATGGTCGTAGCTTTGGAACCAATCACAGCAGTAGAATCCGACGATGTCGTATATCATGAAAGCGACTGGAATCTCTACTGTAGAAAAGGAGATCTCGGAGCACAGTGGGAATATACGGTTTTGATCACTGAAAATGGTCCTGAGATTTTGGCTGGAGTAACTGAGGATTGGTATTAAAATAATGTACTTTAGGAGCTCAAAGATTCCTTAAAATAACAAAAAATATCGCTTTGCGTTATTTACTTCGTAAAAAAATCTGACTCAAAAATCAGATTTTTCTTTTTTTTAGAAAAGATAATGTTCTGCAAGAGAAAGAAAGAGGTCAAATCCTCAGTCATTTGAAAATTCATGATTTACTCAGTCCAAAATAATGACTTGCTTTTGATCCGTTTTGATTGGGTCTAAGAGAGGGACATAAAAGAAATCATGGTCTTTACTTCACTGAATGATTTTAAGCTCTCAAGAATATGTAATTAGAGCATCTTTGAGCTTAAAAAAATTGACTGACAGTACAGGGTTGATCAAAAGAAGTTTTTTTACCCTAGGAAAAAGATATCAAAATCTCCCCCAAAAATGCGCCCCTGCTGAATGCCCCATCCCATAGATCTCCCAATCACCAAAACCAGATTTTTTCATCTGTTCTTCAACAAAGTTCATCGCACACTCAATAAAGAGCTTTGGATCATCTCGAGATATTCATGGGTTCTCAACCACAAATACATTAACTCCATATTTCTCAGCTAGATTTGAAGCAATCGTGATATATTTATTTTGATACCCTGAGGTCGTCCCTCATTTTCAGACAATAATCATAACGACTTTATTTGTTGTCCCCTTATATTCAGCAACTTCTACCTCATAAGCATGAGGAGAAAATTCAGGGATTTCCATTCATGTAGTATCGGTTGGCAATTCAAATGAATGATAAATTGGATGCATAAGGTTAATTGGTATGGGTGTAAAAGATCACAATCTACTTTATTATTACTAATTTAATCGTTTATATTCTTTTAATCCAATTATTTCATAGTCATCTGTAAGTTTTGATGAATAAACTTTCACTTCTCCCGATATATTTCCAAGTGAAATTCGATCACAATCTTCTCATGTATCCATATAACATTGTTCTTGTTGATTACAATGAACTGAAATAGGAGAAATCAAATCTGTCCAAAATCAATTTTTAAAAGAATATACATTATAGTTGCTCCAACAACTCTGTCATCTAATAGGCTGAAATCAGATTTCTTCTGATCAATCTTGATTTAGATCTCCCTCATTTACTGGTGTTCATCACATACAATCTTCAATTGAGATCGTTGGTATTGTATTTTTTGAAAAATGAATATAACATACTCAATCTGCATCTTCTCTATATACATATGATGTTGACCGCATATATTCCATACCTCCATCTCAATCAAAATCTCATCTTATAGCATCTAACGGTACTTTTATATTTCCTCATATTGTTTCCTCTATGTTCTTTTTCCCTTGTTTCAACTGAAATATTCCTTCATACCAGATTCAAATCGCATACATTCATATCAATACTCCAACACCCACAACTACAAAGGCCCAAGAATTAACTAAAATTTTTTTATAAGAAAGAAATCAAGAAAATTCTCCGTTTACTACATAAGAAATCGTCCTTCTTAAAAAATCTGTCAATATAATAAATCCTCCTAAAAGAATAAGAATAATAATGATATATTTTCGCCAATTTACTATCTCGTAAGTGGAATAGATTGTAGTTTCTGCATTATAATACTTAGTAAATTTAAATTCATCTTTTAACAAAACTATCAAAAAACATAAGATAGGAATAGTAATCAAAAAATAGATCACTTTCACGAGTCTCCAAAGCGTTTCTCTTCGTTTAGTCATTTTCTCTCAATAAAGATATAAAATATTCTAACCTATTTCATGCTATGTTGGTAAAAGCTCTGAGCAAATTGAGCGAGAAGTTCCTTATTAGTAACTTGAGTTTTCCATCTCTCAGGAATAGCATCGTAACCATAATACGCCCCTGCTAAATACCCATACAGACAAGCATTGGTATCCGCATCATATCAGAGATTAACTACCTCAATCATTCCCTTCTCAAAGGAATCAAAATTGAAAAATCACCATAAAGCTACCTCTAATGAATCAAGCACATAACCATATACTGTTCATAACTCAGATTTTTCTTTATTAAGATAAGAGCCTTTAACCACTGGAATCAAGTCGGGATGTATCTTATGCATATCCCATCGCCTTTCTACTGGCGAATAAGGGAATATCTGTAAATCTGACTTTTTGACTCCGTTCATCGCTCCAATAATAAGTCACACAAAATACTGTGCACAGCTAATACACAAATCTGTATTATGTATTGCTTTACAAGATTCCCCTGCATAATACAAAGCTTTTTGTGGATCTTTCGCATAAAATAAAGGAATCGGTCAAATCTTCATCAAAGCACCATTTCCATCTTTCTTTTGCCCTGAAAGGTCTTCTTCTCGTGGTCTATTTTGTAACTTTCCTTCTTTGTACTGTTTGTATTTTCAGAGGCGATCAAGCGTTTGCAGTCCTATTCAAAAAGCTCTGTTAGTGCTTGACATATACCCCTCTGAAAGCCATTTTAAATATTTATTCAGTTGGTCTTCTATATCAAAACCTCCACAATCCAATAAACTCTGAGCCAAACATAAAGCTTGAGCAGTATCGTCCGTATAATCTCCAGGGTTAGTCCTAAATTTTGGTCTTCACTGAAAATCTTTTACTGGGACAAACTTATCAGGAGTCAAGAATTCCGTTGCAGAGCCTAAAGCATCTCCAATCGCTCATCAAAACATTACTCCTAAAAATTTATTAATATCTCTCATCATCCTACCTTAAACTAAATAAAGATAGTTTACAAAAGAAAAATTATAAGTCAAGCTCAAAGATTTTTACATCATCAACTTCTCTATTGGCATTTTTATGGAAAAATCATATATTCTTTACGAAGTAAATAACGCGAAGCGATATTCTTTACTGAAAATTTTGGAGAAAAAATATAGGAATATACTTTTATAGGGAAATTTACTTTTATTAGATATTTTTAATATGAAAATGATCTCATGAACGGAAAAGTAAACTCATAATCACAGTCTGAGTCTCCTTAATTTATTTCACCAGCATACCCAATACAAGGAAAATTTCCTACTCCTCCAATTGTAGTTTTCAACTTGTATTTATAATTAAAACAAGAACTTCTTGTTTCAAGGCTTCTTGTTCCTGCTTGAGGTATGGAATAAGAGGGCTTCCCTCTTCTATCAATTAGAGCTTTTACATTCTCTCTTGTTGCAAAAGAACGAATGAGTGCATCAAATTCTTGAGTAGGGGCATTATCAATGACATCAAGAATTTCTCCAGAGGATGCTTGATTGACTTGCTTGTTGAGATACTTCTTGACCAGTGCATTCACTCCCAAAGAAGTAGCCAGATTCAAATCATAATCATCCTTTGAACTCCAATTAGGCATCTTGTTCAAATTATTAGTACCCCCTAATTTTACAAACTCATCAGCCACAAGTTTCATAACTGACTCCAATTCGTCTTGAGAGAGATTCCTCCAATTAGGAAGTGTCTCTTGCTGATCTATAATCTGGATCAACATACCATACTTATTCTGAGTGATCAAAGTAGAATACTCCTTGATCAATTCAGAATTCTGCACTTTTGATTGTTCTTGCTCGAGAACTACCTCATTAGAACAACCAAAAAGCATCACCATACTGAGAAAAATCATAATTCCCCAAAAAAATTTTGCTTTCATAAATGTATTCTTTAGATTAAGAAAATAGAATTAGTATTTCTCTGATACCGAGATGACAATACTATACTTGTACTAATACGAATATCAAGAGTAATATATATTTTCTCCCCTTGCTTTTCTAAAAAGAAACGATATAAGAACATTAAGTTGATTTTAATGAGATAGGAAACATGATGAAAAAAGCACGAATTATTTGATCATGTGTTGGACTTTATTTTTTGATATATTGAGGAATAACTTGGCGATTAAGCTTTAGAGCTACTCACTCAGATCCTTACCAAAACTGCATTACCATCGATGAATATCTCGATCAAGCACTAAAGTATCATACAAGAGAATTTGTCACCTATTACAATCAGCAGTATCTGGATCGAACAAAGAAGCTCCAAGCTGCTGGGGTAGAAAAAGTTCCCATAGACAGAGATCAGATTTTTAATCCTTTTTCTCCTCACTGAGATTTTAGAGATTTTGAGAGATTTGGGTGGGAAAATAACACAACGCTTGCAAGTCTTGCTCCTGGTGTCAAAAGTCCAGTCGTAACGAGAAGTCAGCTTTTTAAGCTTATTCCTCCGCCAAATCACACCAAGATGATTCAAGATTTTGGACGAAAGGAGGACAAGACGCCAACCTGTATTGATGGAAGAATCAATTCAAACCCTGAGTTCTACTCTATTGGTGATTTTAGAAGAAAACACAAAAATAAGACCGACTTCATCGATGGTAAAGCCTTTGATCAACGGCACCAGCTCTATCGGTTTTATCACTTTGAGGGTTACATCTTAGAACCCGAGACTCGAGAATGGCTCTATAAGGATGGCGGCATTAGTTCAGTATATAGTTGAATGTTTGAAAGTAGCTTTGTCCCTGAGATCGAAGATATAAGATCATATTTTATTTGGGATACTTTTCTTAATAAAGATCAAAAACAGTTATATTTGTGATCTAAAATCATATAATACTCTTTACTTGCGATACAAATATTCAAAAAAACAACTTAAATAAAAATTATATGAAAACATTCATTTATCTTGCACTTAATTTGTCGAACTATGAAAATCGTCTCACGAAATGTCAATGGAATTAGAGCCGTCTTGCAAAAAGGATTTCTCGATTTTGTAAAACAGGAAAATCCTGATATTCTTTGTCTTCAAGAAGTAAAAGCCTTTGAACATCAGATGCCGACTGAACTCAGATTTGCGATGCAGGACTATGACTATATCTGGCATCGCAGTGAAAGGCCTGGATATGCGGGGACTGCGATTTTTTATCGTAAGGATCTAAAAATAGAAAAAAGTCTGAATTCTTTCGATGATTGCCCAATAATGAACGATGATGGAAGGGTAACCTCAGTTGAATGGTCTGATTTTGTGCTTTTTAATATCTATTTCCCAAATGGTGGGGATAGAGCGGATGGAACAGAAATGCTCAGCTATAAACTCAAGTTTTACCAAGACTACCAACAAGAAGTTCAAAGGCTGATTCAAGCTGGGAAAAAAGTGATTACCACGGGAGATTTTAATATCTGCCATCGTCCTATCGATATTGCTAGACCAAAGGAAAACGAAAATTCAATCGGATTTCTTCCTATTGAGAGAGCTGAGATGGATAAAATGGAATCGAGCGGCTTAGTTGATGTTTTTAGACTTCAAAATCCAGAGATTACCGATAAGTATACTTGGTGGAGCTATAGAGCTGGAGCTAGGCCAAGAAATGTAGGTTGGAGATTGGATTATTTCTGGGTGAGTAAGAATATGCTTGATCATCTCTGAGAAATGAAGCATCATGATCAAGTCCTCGGTTCTGACCACTGCCCTATTGAATTGCTGATAAAATAACACTAAAATAATTGTTTAAAAAAACTTTTATTGATATAAGAGAAATGCGATGAGAAGTCAGATTTTTTTCATCATTTTGGGAGTATTTGTTTTGAGTGGCTGTGTAGTAAAATTCAAATCTCAGGACATAAACCAACTATCATACAACACTACAACAGAAGGAAATTCTGATTTTGAAAAACATTCTTTTACTTGATTTTGAGTAGAACCCTTTTGGGACTTTACTTTAAAAAGTGGACAGTTTAGCTTTAACGATCCTGAAGGAAGCAAGAGCTATCTGGTAAAGGGAATAGAAACTGGGGGAAACTATATCTTTTCTGGAGAAAATATTAGATGAGAACTCATCTTTGAAGAGTGTCAAGATGCAAGTAAAGGCGATCTGCACAAATATAAGATTTCCCTGATACTTGATGGAGAAAATAAATATGAATGATGTGCTGATCCTGAAAAATAAGTATTTCCCGCAAATAGATAAAAGCCTCTAAATACGGGCTTTTTTAATTAAAGAAATTTTTCTGTAATAATCTTTTGAAGCTCAGACTGGATTTCTTGGATAGAACGATTAGCATTGATAGGATGCCAAGAAAATTGCTGAGCAAGTTTTTGATGAGCAGATCTTACTACTTGCATCAAAGCATCATTTTGCTCATGAGTATGATTTTTCTCTATACCTGACTGAAATCTTTCCCCATCAAAAAAGAGATCTAAGTCTGATTTAAGCAAATGTTCATTGATTTGTAGAAGGAAATCATAATCAAGACCACTTCCCATACCTCGAGCAATTCCAGTTCCTACATAGTCTTCTGCGATGATCCACGTTCATTGTTCGAGCTTTTCTTGTAATAAGGGCTGATATTGAGTACGGTTAAGAACCTGCAAGAGCTGAAATTCTCTCGGAGAAAACTGATGCGGATTCCCCTTTCTCAAATAATCATTGAGCAAAGGACCAGAGGGAGCCAGATCATAAATTGCATATTTGAGATATTCAGCATGAATCCCCAATTTTTTAAGTCGATCAATCAATAAGTGTGCTTGTGTAGACTTTCAGAGATTATTGATACCATACAGTACGATCAGCTTTCATCTTTTTTGCATTTTTCTATACTAGAGAATTAAAAATTCACATTTAGTCTATACTTTCTCATGAGAAAATCAAGTACGGTTTTTTATTTTTTCTGATTGTTTTTGAAAAGAAAATAAATAAAATCTGAAATAGATTTGGTTGCTATGAGCAATAAAAATAAACAACATTTTTTACACTATCAAATACGGTAAATCTATGACCTTTTTCTTGATACTATTGATCATTTGAGCAGGAGCTTCTTTGCTATTCAGAGAGAGCTATCTTGGAGAATTATCAATGAGTTTCCTCCCCTACTGGTGAGCTGTAATGAGTATTGGGCTTTTGATAAGTCTTTGGGGACTCTGGAAATATCTCCACTGAAAAAAAGAAGAGAAAACCAGATTCTGGATTCAGTTTTCTACTCTCTTTGTAGTAGGATTTGGGAGTATTCTTGGGGTTTTTCTCTGGAAATTTCACAACTTCTATAATCATTATCAACTCTCTGGAGATAGCCAAGCAAACTTGAAAGTTCTCTTTTCAAATATCTACAAGGATAACCTAGGATATGATGAGCTAACCGGAACTCTTGCAAGAGAGAATCCTGATGTAGCAATGTTTGTCGAATTTGAAGAGCACCACTATGAGCATTTAAAAGGATTTTTAGAGAAACAATTTGCGTTTGTTGAGTACTTACCTTGGTCTACGAGTATTGTCATGAGTAAATATCCTCTTACACTACTTCCCACCTCAGTCAAAGGTCAAAAATGGAGATATCACTATTTCCAGATCCAAAAAGGAGATCAGCATTATTTAGCTTATTTAGTACACACCTCCTCTCCTACCTCACAAAGGCATTTCAACAATAGAAATCATCAGCTAAAAATCATCTCAAATGATTTTCTCACCATGCATCAAGCATCCAGATGAGAAAATGGGAAAGTCTTTATGGTTTGAGATTTTAATATCTCTCCTTGGTCAAAATACTATGAAGAATTTTCAAATGAATTGAGTGGGACTATGGACAATGCTACGAGATCATTTCCCTATTATTTTAGCTGGAACCTAGCAAAGCTCCTTAGAATCAGCGGAACTCTAGAAGGAGTACCTGAACTCTTTTTCTCCCATATTGATCAGCTCCTGGTCTCTAAGAGCCTCAAGATAAAATCTCTCACTCCCCTTCAATTTTCATGATCTGATCATAAGGGATTCTTGTTTGAAATCGAATAATAAAAAACAAAACTCTAAAAAAGAACAAAATCTGACTTCAGACTTCTTTCCTCCTATAAAAGAAAAACTAGCTCTTATGCTAGTTTTTTTCTCTATCTTGAATTGCAACTTCTATTTCTCAGACGATATTCTTTTTGACCCAAAGAACTTTCAAGAGGAGATCTTTGTTTTGCTGAGCATCGAGATCCTCATGAAAATGCAAAGGAATCCTAATCTGCTCTCCCACTACTGGAAATCTCTCTAGATATGAAGTAATAAAATAACTCAAACTTTCAGATTCAAACTCATCTTCAAGTCCCAAATTATCAAAGTGAAGCGATAACTCTGATAAGACCTCATCCATTCTCACATAAGACTGACAGATTAGAGCTCAAGATTCTGTGGTTTTGATAGTTGATACTTCCTCATCTTGTTCATCTTGAATTTCTCCAAAAACCTCTTCGATAATATCTTCTAAACTCACGATTCCCTCTACTCCTCCATATTCATCTACTACCACCGCAATATGCTTATGGGTTTTTTGGAACTTTTCCAAAAGTGAATCAATAGGTTGAGACCTCGGAACCTTCATAATAGGAGCAAGAGGAAGTTCGCTGATCGGAGTCTCTCAAGACTTTGTTTTTTTAAGTCTGAGGAGTTCTTTGATCATTACTACTCTATCTATAGCATCAACATGCTCATGATAAACTGGGATACGAGAGAAATGATAATCTGTAAGTATAGCAATTGCCTCATCAAGTGTTTTACTATCATCAAGTGCTTTGATCTTAATTCTTGGTGTCATAACCTCCTCCGCAGTAAGCTCATCAAAATTGAGAAGTTTATTGATCATTTGTCCTTCATCTGCATCTAGGATTCCAGACTTTCTAGAAAGATCAATAAAAGCTTCTAAATCTGACTCTGAAACCTGATTTTTCTTTTCTTTTTTTGATATCCCTTTCATCATTCGTTCTAGAATTCGAACAATAGGAAAGAGTAATTTGATCAAGAAGGTATAAAATGGAGCAATTAATAATGAGATCCTATCTGCGTGTCTTGTTGCAAAAGTTTTAGGGAAAATCTCTCCGAAAAGAAGTACCAAAATTGTTACAACGATGGTAGAAATCGTAATAACCGCAGTCCCTTCAAAATTGATCTTTGCAGCAATATCTAGAGAAATTATCGTTGCGAGAGACGCTGCAAAAATATTCACAATATTATTTCCAATCAAAATTGCAATCAGCATTCTCTCTGGATTGAGCTTAAGCTTGTAAAGCGCTTTACTCCCTGCAAGTTTGTCTCTAAGGAAAGCTGAAGCCCTATGAAGGGGAATAGCAGTAAATGCGGTTTCACTCGCTGAGAAAAAGCTTGAAAGTACAATTAAAATAACAAATAAGGCTAACGATCGGGGATCCATATTGTGGATAAAAAGATAAAATTAATTTTAGTATAGCAAAAGAGCTGATAATGTCAAGGTCTCTTGAAAGGGAGATAATAGAAGAATAAAATCTGAATTTATTTCAAGATCTCTTCAAATCCACGATCCAATGAATGAAATACCGTCAACTTTTCATCTCTAATCACTCGGAGGAGATCACAGGTTGACTCCAGGAAATCTCTATCATGCGAAACAATAATTGATACTCCATTAAATTCTGAAAGCATCTCTTTGACAGCATCTTTACTTGAAAGATCGAGATGATTGGTTGGCTCATCCATTACAACGATATCAGGGTGTGCAAGAAGCACCTTGGCAAGCGCTACTTTGGATCTTTCTCATCCAGAAAGTGTTAGGATTTTTTGTTCTGCTTTTTCTTGATCCATTTGAAGTGCTCAAAGATAGCTCATCATCTCTTTGTATGAGACTCCAGGTCAAACCAGCTCTTGGGTAATAGTCGATTGGGGATCTAGATCATCAGCAATCTGAGAATAGAATCAGATTTTTATTTTTTCATGGATTCGTACATCTCAATACAAAGCAGGAATTTCCCCTAAAAGCGTCTTGAGAAGTGTTGTTTTTCAAACTCCGTTTTTTCCGATAATCCCGATTTTCATAGTCTTGGTAACTTCAAGCTCGCGAGGTAGCGAGATAAGAACCTGATTCCCATAACCAACAGAAAGCTCAGAAATTCTGATCAAAGTCTCTGGTAGTCTTCGTTGGACTTGAAGATTTGGCTTATGCGCAGTTTGGAGCTCTTCTGGTGCTTGAATAACATCCATTTTATCAAGCATTTTGATTCTGGATTGAACTTGAGCTGCTTTGCTAGATTTATAACGAAATCTCTCAATAAAACGCTCTTGCTGAGCAAGATATTTTTGCTGAGCAGTATAGTTCTTAAGGTGAATTTCAGCTCTTTTCTGTTTTTCTTTGAGAAAATCTTCATACCCACAGTAGTAAAGTTCAAGCTTTTGATTTTGGATTTCTATAGTTTTATTGAATGCAGATCAGAGAAATTTTCTATCATGAGAAATACAAATCAGAGCCTTATTCCACATTTGACAAAACCTTTCGATAAACATAATTCCCTCGATATCCAGATGATTTGTTGGTTCGTCAAGAATAAGTAAATCAACATCTTGCAAAAGAAATTTGGCAATTTGGACTTTGGTCTGCTCTCCTCAAGAAAGTTTTGAAATAGGAAAGTGCAATTGCTCCGAAGTAAATCAAAAATACTTCAAAATCTCAATCTGCAAGTCATATTTTTGATATGCTTCATTTGCGATCATCCATTCGATAAGTTCTCCTTGTTCCTGGATTAAGGCTATCGGATCTCACTCTCCAGTCTCGAGCAAATGCTTGATCTCATCGAGTCTTTCAACTGTTTTCGTAACTTCTGGAAATGTTGTTTTCATCTCATCAATCACGATTCTCTCACGATTTTCCCAGAGGAGATCCTGAGAAAGAAATCAGATTTTTGTATCTTTTAACATTTCTATTTCTCCATGATCAGCCAATTCAGGATTGAGCAAAATTTTGAGGAAGGTAGACTTTCCCGCACCATTTTTACCGACAAGAGCAATTTTATCATCAGGCTTGATTCTTAGTTCTGCTTGATCAAAAAGAATCGTCGATCAAAGCTGCTTACTCAGCCCCTTTATGGTAATCAGATAGTCTGCATTCTTCTTATTGGTATAAGAAAAAAGATATCTCGGAATACTTGAAAAAGAACTAAAAGTCTGATTTTTTTCCTCATTCTCCTCTTCTCGCTGAATTCAAAATTCTTTGGTTAGATATTTTTTGAGAGATTTTTCCTTTGTTGATTCCTTAGTCTTCTCATTAAACTGAGCTAAATAATCAAAACAAAGTTCGGAAATCTCCTCACGAGAAAACTCAGGGAAGAGTTGATATACTTGATCAATAATTTCATTGAGATTCATAAGAGCAGTGCATGATAAATTAGTGCTATAAACTTCTATCTTGAAGTTTTAGATAACGAGAGCGAAAAGACTGAGAAGACAGCTCCTGAGCCTGATAATGAGTATGGCAATCCAGCTTTTGAGGGGAAAAGAAAGGTGAAATCTGATTTTTACAGTTTATTTTAGAGATTTGAGCTTGTTTAAAAACTTTTTTGCTCAGATCAATGGTCAAAGGAGTAATCTTGGTCTTGTCAATAGTTACTCGGTGCTGATCAACAGCCTTTGCATCAGTAATAAAGAAAAGTTTGGTATGATCTCCAGATTCCTCTGTCTTGATGAGAAAAGGAAAGTCTGAAGTATTAGTAAAGACAAACTGCTTACTTTGCTCATAAACAGCCGCATCATCGCCCTCAACCTCAGAACCATAATACTGCATATACCGATCGTTGTGACCTCGTCTTTTGTCAATTCTGACCTGAGGAGATGATAATCAGGCACGAAAAAGCTGACTCGCTACTCCACAAACTCCTCCATAAAAGGAAAAGGTCTTGGCTCCACGCCCCGTACAATAACCTCTGAGATTTGTGAGGAACGCATTAAAATTAAATGACTCTCAAGGGTTAATAACTTTGCCATCAAGCTGCTCAAAAGCAAGGAGATAATTATGCTTGGTACAAGCATCCAACATAGAAATATCTTTGAATGAGGAGAAAACTGCAATCGAAAGATCAGAATTTTGACCTGTTATGGTAATAACTGTTGGTTTATATACCGTATTTCGAAGTTTGGGCTCATATCCTCAGCTTAAATAATGAACAATCCCTGTCCAATGCTGATTTACTTCATCAATAAAATTATCAGCAGAAGGACTATTGTTTTGTCTTTGAACGGAAATATCTTTGTTAGAAAGCGGAGTTGGAGAAAAAAAAGGAGATAGTGCCGAAGCCTGTACTCCTGAGATTAATATTATACATAACAAAAATGACAATACAAACCTCATCAAAGAAAAGATTAATTTAAAGTTTAGAATCAATAATTCTCCATGATATCTTTTACAAAAAGCTGAGAATCTGACTTTGGATCTCTTTCATCTCTTCTGGAGTCAGATTTAGCGTTTCTTCTTTGCGAAGATCGTGCATTGAGTTTGATGGAATCAAATGCAAGTGCGTATGTGGGACATCTCGCCCAGCAATCATGAGCTGAGTTCTTTGACATCAGGTAGCATTATCTAATGCTTGTGCGAGCTTTTGTGCAGTTAGCATAAGTGCTGAAGCATAGTTTTGAGGGAGATTAGCAAAATATGGTTCTTCGATCTTTGGAATAAGCAACGTATGACCTGGAGTAAGCGGATGAATATCCAAAAACGCGTATACCAACTCGTCTTCATAGATCTTATAAGAAGGAATTTCACCTGCAATAATACGAGAAAAAATAGATGCCATAACTGTTTATAAAAAATAAAACTTCAGCAAAAGTATACAAAAACTCTTGTGAAAATCAAAGCAAAAGCTTTATTGCTACGATTTGTCGGTAAATACTACTTCAATATTATGAAATAATGAATACTGCGGATCTTGACTATCATCTACGCTATAAATCAAGTATCTATTGGCTCGGTCAGTACTGTAGAGGATTTGATGATTTCTGATTTGATCAAAGTTATCTCGCCAAAAGGGATAATTATTTCCGCAAACCTGCCCTCCAACTCGAAATTCATCATTTTCTTGCGGAGCAAGTTCATTGTAAGTCAAAAGTCTATACGATTCTAAGCTATTTTGAGCTGTTGGATGCTGAAGAAGATTTCAGACTACCTTTTCTGGAGCTCTCTCATCTGAAATGATAGTACAATACTTTTGTCCGTTGATCTCAAGGTTTTGAGAGGTTCTGATCTGATAGTCGGACTGTACAGCGGTATCGAGGTCTTGGTCAGGATTTTTGTCTTTTATGAGAAAGTGATTGATAATTCTGTAGCCATCGGCATTTTGCGACTCGAGAGCATTATTTTTGACAAGGAAGCCATGAGCTGCATCAGCTTGTACTGCTTTTTTCCAGTCTTGAAGTGGCACTTGGTCATCAGGATATGCAGTAAGTTTGAGGCAAAGCTCAGGAATAGTAAGCTGATAGTTTTGTGCGGTCTCATCTCGAGCAAAGCTCACTTTTTTTTTGAGTTTAAGGTTCTCGTAATAATGAGGCTGAAAACAGTCAAAAGTCTGATTTTGGTCTTTTTTTATATTTTCAATTGAAGGAGATTGACATCAAGTAAGGAATAAGATTCAAGTGAGAAGGACAAGAAATGGTAATTTTTTCATTTTGGAGGAGAGAGAAAATAAAACCTAACGAATCTGGCACTGTGTAAAGGTCTGCTCCTCATCTGGAAGCGTATCACAAAATGGGAGATCAGACTTTTGTTTTATTTGTCAGGAAAAAGAAGTAGTCTGACTTTTTTGATCGTTGTGTTGAATCTCTCAAAAAGAGTGTGGGATACTCAGGCAATAGATGGCATAAGCAAACAAAGCTATCAAAAGCACAGCTCCTGAAATGATAATTCGATTTTCAGTTTTCATTTTTAACATTACTAACTAAAGAAAATATTACTCAGTCTTTCGTTTAAAAATTTTGTTCATAAATCGAGTTTCAAAGCGAATGATCGGATCTAGGACAAAGCGAGTCAAGAGATCCATTGGCTTTGGCAGAAAAAGAACAATCGGAGTAAGCAGACCAACCACAACTCCTGCCAAAATATCAGTCGTTCGATGCACGGTAGTTCCGATCCTACAAAGTCCAGTAATCACAGCAAAAACAAACAAGAAACCTGACCAGATTTTAAGGTTTTTATTATGAGAACGGAGTGCCAAAAGCAAGGTTGCCATTGCAATTGAAAAAGTTACCACTGCATGATCAGAAGGAAAGGATGTCACTGGCAAAAACTGATGCAAAATAGTATCCTTATCTACAACAACAGTCCCAAGCTCATAAATTGGCCTCTGTTTGTCAAAAAACTGCTGAGAAAGGATATTTACAATCACAGAAAACAAACATGAAAAGAAAATGATTAAAGCATCCTGCTTGAATAGCTTATTCTTGGTGATCATCCCTCTTAGATACCAATAAGTAAGGAATATTGGATAAACAAAAACAAAAATATCCGCTCCAATAGGATAAAAATCAGCAATCCACTGATGCTTATTTCAGAGATCGACAAGCATTTTAAGAAAGTCATAGCCCCATTTTGGCTCCTGCATTGCAATTTTAAACATTATTGTACTTTAAACAACGAATTAAAACAAAGGCGAACAAGCGATAGTATTCAGATTTATCTATTTTTTTGAGATGGTTTTGTCTTTGGAAGATCTTTGTAATAGCGACAAATCTCCTGAAGTTTACAGTCAGCACACTTGGGATTTCTCGCTGTACAGAAATAACGACCAAAAAGAATCATCGCATGATGTGCTATCTGTTTATACTGATTTGGGATAAGAGTTTCAAGAAGTTTTGAAGTTTGAAGCGGTTGAGCTGTCTTCACAATGCCCAAGCGATTGCAAATACGATGTACATGAGTATCTACCGCAATAACCGGCTGATGATAGAGAACATGAAGAATCACTTTTGCAGTTTTCTCTCAAACTCAAGGGAGTTTTACGAGTTCATCTTGTGTGGAAGGAATTACACCATCTCCTTGAGCAAGGATTTGTGCTGTTTTCCGGAGATTTTTGGCTTTGGATTTATATAGACCAATAGATTTGATTGATTGCTCAAAGTTTTCGAAGCCCATCTGAAGAATATCTTCAGGCTTTTTAACTTTTTGGAAAAGTGAGGAGGTAACTTTATTGACTTGCTTGTCAGTAGCCTGTGCTGAAAGTGCAACAGCAACGAGAAGCTGAAAACCATTATCAAAATTGAGCTCGGTTTGAGCATTTGGATAAAGTTCAAGGAAATAAGAAAAAATCTGATCAAATTTTTTGGTGGAAATTTTAGCCATTGAAAGGAAAACAATAAAAGAGGAGTCAGGTTTTTTTGACTTTTATAGTGGGATAAGTATAATTAGGTATTTACTTTTTTCAAGAGATTTTATGCTAAGACATGAAAGAGGCACTTTAGAGTCAGAAAAAACACTCTCCCACGAAAAAATCGGGAAGATGGCTTCTTCACACCTGGAGACTCTCAAAAAAGTAAGACGAGAAAATGAAAAAATACAAAATGAAGTTGGGAGAAGAACTATCTCAGAGATTTTGACTTCTGGAGAAACATTCTATATGGGAGCTTGCGTAGATTCAACCTTGAGTTTTTTGTTCAAACTAAAAGAAGAAATTCCAGATGAGAAATTAGAACTTGGATGTGAACTCTTGAAGCAAAAAGAGACCTGAAATCTGACTTTTCATCTTTTTTTGACTGATCATTCAAACAAACCTCAGAGGGTGATTGACTTTGTAGGAAACAATTTTGTTAGCATTTACGAAGGAGATTATCAGAATCCACAAGAATGAAAAAAAGTCACACAGCTAGGCAAATTTAGCATCTCAGGAGATAAAATCGAAAAATCTGATTCTTTTCTGACAATCGCAGACAAGATGGGGATTCATCTACCTCCTGATCTTTTTCAAGCATATTTAGCAAAGCTTCAGGGCGACAATACACCTGAAAATTTTGAGCAATTTAAGCAAAATTCCCCCATTAGCATCAAAATCAAAAATCAGAAAAGCAGTACTGAAGAAGCGGTATTGGGAGTGGTGAAAGATTAGTTTTTGGGGATTACTTCCCCTGAAAAAAGCTCTCTAGAGCATTTCTAGAGAGTTTTTTCTATAGTGGAATTTGGCAAGTTTTGATTTGAAAAGTTCATATGACAGGATTATCTCCCGTTCTTTTGAAATCTTTATCAACTAATTCAGGATTTGATTTATATTTCTTTACTATTTGTCCATTGGTATATTTATTTACAATAAGCTTATCTCATTGAAGTTTGCTTACAACTCGAGGTGATTCTATGATAATATTTGTTTCAACATTATCAGATTCATTATGAATAAAATTTCAGACAGTGTATACTTTTTTATTATCTATCATAAGATATTCTTCTTGTTCACTTATGCGGAAAAAATAATGTTTTTCATTTGCTCCATAAGAAATATCGATCAGTTTCTTACACAGTTTAGATTCTTTGCAGTTAAAGTATCGATAAACGGATCTCTCATCTAATTCTCCATGGAGATTAATGCTGTTGAAGTAAGGATTTTCCT
>ERZ772906.125-NODE-125-length-45229-cov-34.480653_pt1 | contig 45229 bp, 49 predicted proteins | sample MGYA00511338_ERZ772906 | MGnify/ENA primary metagenome ERZ772906 (study PRJEB29015, sample SAMEA2738076) | human oral metagenome | biome: human oral; feature: human-associated habitat; material: saliva | place: China | collected 2212 ... | reverse complement strand
TTAGCAACGAAACTCTCACAGAGGTCGTATGTCTTACCAGTCTTCTTCAAAATCTCAGCCTCAAAGTAGCTAAGGGTAGAGTAGTCCCAGCATGTACCTGAACGGTTCTGGTCCTTGATACTTGTAATTGGGTTCTGCTTTACTACTGTAAAAACAGGCTTGTTAGAGGCTGCACCCTCTTTCTTGTCTGCGGCATTAGCACCTATCGCAACCAAAGCGAGCAATGCTACAACTAAAGTTTTTTTCATAAGTCTTTTTAAAAAGTTTGGTTGCCGTTACGAGTTGTACTCTTGCAGCAACCTTGATGTAAATATTAATTATTAATGTTCTATTACTTTCGGTTTGCTGTAATGAAGTCTTCAACATCCTGCGGATGATAAGGAATTATATCCTTGCCAATGAATCGGCAACCATCCTTTGTGATGAGGATGTCGTCTTCGAGACGGATACCTCCGAAGTCTTTGTACTCATCTAACTTATCGAAGTTGAGGAAGTCTGCACAATGTTTCTTTGCACGCCAATCATCGATTAAGGCAGGAATGAAATAAATACCTGGTTCATCCGTAACAACAAAGCCTTCTTCCAAGCGACGACCCATACGCAGGCAGTTAGTACCGAACTGCTCAAGGTTAGGGCGAGTCTCTTCATCGAAGCCAACGTGAATCTGATCGAATGACTCCATATCGTGAACATCCATACCCATCATGTGGCCAAGACCGTGAGGTAGGAACATTGCATGTGCTCCAGCAGCTACGGCAGCATCTGTATCACCCTTAGCCAATCCAAGTTCTTTCATACGGTCAAAGAGAATACGGCAAACAGCAAAGTGTACGTCCATGTACTTAACACCTGGCTTAGAAAGCTCCAATGCTGCATCGTGGCACTCTTCTACAACCTTGTAAATCTCCAACTGCTTCTGAGTGAACTTACCACTTACTGGGAATGTACGGGTATTGTCTGAACAGTAGTGATTGATGGTTTCAGCACCACAATCACATAGAGCAAGGCGACCAGCCTCTAATACTGCCATTGAAGGATTGCCATGCATAATTTCACCATGCTGAGAGAAGATGGTTGGGAATGATACCATCGAACCGTATGAATTAGCGATACCACTAACCTGACCACCAACGAACTGCTCGGTTACGCCAGGTTTACCCAATATCATAGCTGTTGTGTGCATCTTGTAGCCGATAACAGCAGCACGCTCTAATTCTTCAATTTCTTCCTGTGTCTTTACAGAACGCATCTTAACAACCGCACGGATAAGTTCCAAACTTGCAGACTCTTTCTGCTGGTTAGGATGAATACCGAAGAGGTCGAATATCTGAATCTTAATATCAGCACGATAAGGCGGTAGGAAGTGAACTTTACGATGCTCGCGCAACGCATTGTTACAAATTGTCTTTAGACCCTTCATGTTGACAGTGTTAGCTACACCGACAGCATCGGCCATATCCTTTACGGAGTCAACGCTACCGTACCAAACAATATCGTCGATATCAATGTCATCACCAACAAGTGTTTCTGTGTCATTGTCAATGTCAATAACACCAACTAATCCGTCACGTTTCTGACCAAAATAATAGAGGAATGATGAATCCTGACGGAATGGATAATACCCATTCGCAGGGAAGTTTGCAGGCGACTCATTGTTGCCAAAGAGGATAATAATACCCCCTCCAACAAGCTTCTTAAGCTCTGCACGGCGCTTTACATAGGTTTCTTTGTTAAACATATTTCAATTATTAGTTGGTTTGATTGCAAAGATAGTTATTTTTGTTTGAAAGTTATTAACTTTGCAGTTGTTTTTTAACGAGAATTTATGCAAATAGATAGGAATACGGGCTTAGTGTTAGAAGGAGGAGGTATGCGTGGTGTATTTACCTCTGGTGTGTTGGATGCTTTTATGAAATATAAGCTTTATTTTCATTACACTGTAGCGGTTTCTGCCGGAGCGTGTAATGGTTTGTCATACGCCAGTCGTCAACCGCGTCGCGCTCGTATCTCTAATATTGACATGCTTGCCAAATATGATTACATAGGCTTGCGCCATCTCGTTACACAGGGATGTATTTTCGATCCAGAATTACTTTATCATCGTTTCCCTTATGAGCTGATTCCTTTTGATTATGAAGAGTATTTCCGTAATTGTAAGAATGGAGATATCTTTGAGATGGTGGTAACAAACTGTCAGACAGGTTTTGCAGAATATCTTACAGAATCATCAGGTGATACGCATCGTTTAAACGAATTGGCACGTGCTTCTTCAAGTCTTCCATACGTTTGTAAGATTGTTGAGGTAGATGGAAAGGAGTTATTGGATGGTGGTATTGTTGACTCTATTCCTATATTGCGCTCTATAGATACAGGGCACGAAACGAATGTGGTTATCAGTACGCGTAACAAAGGATGGAGAGAATCTGGGCGTGACCTTAAGCAACCCAAGTTTATCTATCGTAATTACCCTCGTTTACGTGTTGCTCTGAGCCGTAGGATAGAGGCATACAACCGTCAACTTGACTTGGTGGATGAGTTGGAAGAACAAGGTAAGATACTTGTTATCCGCCCTGAAGAGCCTGTTGTTGTTGGTCGAATGGAGAAAGATGTAGAGAAACTTGAGAATCTTTATGAGGAAGGTTTCCGGTTGGGCGAAAGATTCGTAAAGGATAATCTTCCACAACTTCTCTGATAATCTGCCGTAAAGGTCTATTGTACAAAGGAATAAATAAGAAATAAATAAAAGAATAGGGGCTACCTGCTGTCTTAGTGGATAGCCTCTATTTTTATTGTTACTCTCTTTGTTTCTTCTCTTCTCAACCATAATTGTTTTCTCCCTTATACCCTTTCAATAGAAGATTAAATATGACTTCTAAATGATGAAAACCCAACAAAGAGCATTTTTACAAGCTACCTTGATATATTTTTCTTACTTCTTATTTTCCCTTTCTAAATACTTTTGTTATCTTTGCACAACATATTAAAAATGAAAAAGCGAATGAAGAAGATAAATTTTCTCCTTATTGTGTTGGCTGCAGTGCTGGCATTTAGTTCATGTAGTAAGACAGAGACCTATGCTGATCAGTTGGAACGAGAAACTGAGGCAATCAACTCATTTATAGTCAAGAAAGGTATAAATGTAATTACTGAAGAGCAGTTTGCAAAGCAAGGGAATACAACAGATACAACAAAGAATCAGTATGTTCTCTTTCCAAATACTGGTGTTTATATGCAGATTGTAGAGAAAGGAACTGGCGAAATAATCAAGAAAGGCGAGACAGCTACTGTTCTCTGCCGTTTTACGGAGCGCAATCTTCTTAGAGATACTTTGCAGTTGTCAAATCAGTTCCTCGTCTTTGGTCCTAAGGTAGATAAGATGTCTGTTACAAACACAAGTGGAACATACACTGCTTCGTTTGACCCATCTTCAAGTGTGATGAGCGAAATCTATCAGAGTACTTCTGTACCTGCTGGTTGGTTGGTTCCAATGCCTTATATTGGTCTTGGTAGATTGGTTAACGCATCATCAAAGTTGTCACATGTGAGACTTATTGTTCCTTCACAGCAAGGTCAGCAAAATGCGTCAAAGTCAGTCTATCCTTGCTACTACGACCTTACTTTCCAGAGAGGACTTTAACGAAAAGGAAAGAGAAATAGAGCAAGAAGAAAGTGCGAGAAAGAATAATAACGCAAGAGAACAATAAAGGTAATACCCTTCAAAAAATATTTTAAGTATGACGCTTATTAAATCTATTTCCGGCATCCGTGGAACTATCGGAGGTCGTGCGGGAGATACACTGAACCCGCTGGACATCGTTAAATTTGTTTCTGCATACGCTACTTTCATTGCGCGTAAGCACCCTGGAAAGAAGCTAAAGATTGTTGTTGGTCGTGATGCACGTATCTCTGGTCCAATGGTCAAGAATGTAGTATGCGGTACGCTGATGGGTATTGGCGCGGATGTTGTGAACATCGGCTTGGCTACAACCCCTACAACAGAGTTGGCTGTACGTATGTGTGGTGCAGATGGTGGTATCATCATCACAGCTTCTCACAATCCACGCCACTGGAACGCCTTAAAACTTCTGAATGAGGAGGGTGAATTCCTTACTGCAGCTGATGGTGCTGAGGTGCTGGATATTGCAGAGCGTGAGGACTTTGATTACGCTGATGTTGATGGTTTGGGTAGCTATGTTGACGATGATTCATTCGATGAGCGTCATATAGAAGAGGTGATGAACCTTGAATTGCTCGACCTTGAGGCTGTTAAGAACCGTAAGTTCCGTGTTGTAGTTGATGCTATCAACTCTGTTGGTGGTGTTATCCTGCCTAAGTTACTCGACCGTTTAGGCGTAGAGTATAAGTTCCTCAATGGTGATGCAACTGGCGACTTCTCTCATAACCCAGAGCCAATCGCAGCAAACCTTACTGGTATTATGGACGAGGTTGCTAAGGGCGATTATGATTTGGGAATTGTTGTTGACCCTGATGTTGACCGTTTGGCATTTATTCAGGAGGATGGCCAGATGTATGGTGAGGAGTACACACTCGTCACAGTGGCAGATTATATTCTCGAACATGTAAAGGGTAACACTGTAAGTAACCTATCTTCGACTCGTGCTTTGCGTGATGTAACGGAGAAGCATGGCGGTAAGTATTATGCTTCTGCTGTTGGTGAGGTGAATGTTACCACAAAGATGAAGGAAGTTGGTGCCGTTATCGGTGGTGAAGGTAATGGTGGTGTAATCTATCCAGATAGCCATTATGGTCGTGATGCCCTCGTTGGTATTGCTCTTTTCCTCAGCTCTTTGGCACAGAAGGGAATGAAGGTAAGCGAACTTCGTAAGACCTTCCCAGAGTATTTCATTGCAAAGAATCGTATTGATCTTACGGCTGATACAGATGTTGATGCAATCCTCGTTCGCGTGAAAGAACTTTACGGACAGGAGAAGGATGTACAGGTAACTGATATCGATGGCGTTAAGCTTGATTTCCCTGATGCTTGGGTTCATCTCCGTAAGTCAAATACAGAGCCTATTATCCGTGTGTATAGTGAGGCTAACACAATGGAGGCCGCTGATGCATTGGGCAAGAAATTGATGCAGGTAGTTTACGATATGCAGTAAACTTAACCTTATTATATAAAAGAAGAGGATGCTTTGGGAATGTTCCGAAGCATCCTCTTTTTCGTTGATAGGCGTTGAATATAATATTTTATCACTGGTTTATATATTCCTTTTGTTGACTTATAAGGTATAGTAGGATTCTGTTTTATGCCCCTATATACGCTCTTTTTATTTTTTTAAATATAGAGGTTTAATAATTCTCTTCCTATATACGTGAGTCATTAGTGTATTATTATATACAAGAATCAGGTCAATAACAAGTTCATTCCCCATCTTCTTTTATGCTGTTGATGCTCCGCACGTGTGGTGTTGATGCTCCGCACCAATGGTGCTAACGCCTCGCACCAATGGTGCGGAGCACTAAACACAATACTATGGATAGCCTTTTTGCCAATGCTTTACCATAGATAGCGTTATTGGGAATAGGTCATAACGCTATTCTCGTTTAATCCATTTCAGTATTGTTGGGTCTTTCAGCTTGTTGTCTTCTGCAAGGAGTACCATCTTAGAAACAATCTCCACGGTCTTTGGATCTTCATCCATAAATGGGAGATAGAGTTTCCCACGGTGCTGACTGTGTACAGGAATGATAGGAATCTCTACGCCACCGACCTGACGCACATTACCCGAACCGAGGTGAATAGTATAGTCGGCAAGTGAGCCTTTAACGTGAATAAAGTTGTCTGAAACTGTTACATTCTTAAACTTCATTAAGTCAGCAGTACACTTGATAATAGCTGCACGCAGTTCCTTCGTTGAGTGTCCCGTTTCTGGGTCGACACCACCGACGAAGGCAATGCTAACCGTCATGTCCACATCACGCATCACTTCGCTGTAGAGAATTGGGTCAATATCCGCAATCTTCAGTCGATTGTATGTGCGTGTAGATGAGAAGTAGACATACTCAATGGCTGGAGCTTCCACATCAGCAGGAGTAAACCAGTTGGCTTGTGCATAGAGTTCAACAGAGATTCCTTGGCGATAGAAGACCTTGCGCAGCCCTCCTTCATAGTCTGCACTCCACCCACGGCTACGCAATGCAGCTGCAGCCTGCTTCACCTGAATCTGATATCCACTGTAACGAAGTGACTCGTTTTGTTCTGCTTCATCAGGTGTTGGGATGTAAATCTCACGGAATATCTGTTTGAAAGGTTGTACAATCTTCTTGCTGAAGATGAAATTTTGCCATGCTGACCACGTACTATCAGCATAGAGTTGCTGGGCATGTACGATAGTAATTGGTTCGTCAGCTTTCATCTTCTGGATACCATCAAGAGTTTCCAGTCCCTCGTTGGTATAGAAGCCAGTGATATTTCCTTGTCGAAGGAGTAGCAAGCGGAACATCGGACTGACGATAGGATTCTCAGCAATCACCTTTACATCCTGTGGACGTAATGGTGTCTGGCGTATCATCATGTCCTCCATAATTGTGCGGGCACGCTTTCTCTGCTTCGTCCACTCCTTGCCCATAGCAGCAATATTGAGGTAGTCAGGGTGCTTCTTAATCTTTGCAGGTACCGTTTTCAACACCTTCTCACCTTGTTGAATGATGAGTTTGTTGGTGCCATCCTCTGCTAACTGTAGTCTCAGTGTGTATCCCTCCACGTCTATTCCTTGTAGGAAAGCTGCGTTGTCAGTCACCTGCTGGCTCTCCATACGCCACGTCAGCTGTATCGGGTCAGCATACCCGGCACCGCGTGAGAGGTTGAGTAAGGCAATCTCACATACCCTCTTCTCTGATGCTTGACGCTGTGCGCCATACTGCTTAGACTCTTTCAGAAAGGCTTGTATAAGCTGGTAACGGCTCTGTAATGCCTTGTCGCTCTTGTCTGGGAGTAGTCCCAATGAACAAACAGCATCTTTGTTGCGTTTGGAGTGTATCTGTTCTATGATGGTTTCTTCGTCTATCTTGCCGAGAGCTGTGTCTGCAAAGCGACGTGCGCGACTGTGATAGTTGCTGTTTCCGATGTATCGTGCAGCCTTATAGAACAGGTCGAAACGCTTTTCTCCAACCACGGTATAAGCCTCGTGGAAGAGTTTTTCGTCAAAGGCTCCATCGGCAAGATCAGATGGGTCGAGGTCGGTGAAGAGTGCCGTTGCTGCCTTCTTCTCGTCTTCACCCATCTCCTTAGTATGTGCAATGAAGTAGTAATAGGCAAGATCGAAGCCTTCCCAGTTAAGATATGCTTTGATAAGTGCAACCCACTGCGGTGCAAAATACGCTAACTCTAAAAGCCTGTCGTCTTTGATAGTCTTAAGTATTTCTGGCTTATCTGTTTCGAGTGGGAAGGTACGCTCAATGATATCGGTTAGCACTGCACGCTTTTCAGTGCCGTAGCTACTTGCTATCAGGTGGTCTTTGCCCAATGCTTTCATTGCCGTAACCATATATTCAGCACCCTGAAGTACCATTGCGTCATTTATACGGATGATGATATTAGAGGCTGTTGTCGGTGCATTGAGGCGCGTCATTTCAATCTTGAAGAGGTGTTGAGCTATCTTATTGATGATTCTCTCCAGATTCTTGTAAGTCTCTTTGCCGTAACGTGCGTCAACGTTCTTCTCATCTTCATATTGCAGAGTAAGTCGGTGGCCTCGTGTATTATAGATATAATTACCTGCGTTACGTAGCTCTTCGCCTTCGTCATTCAGCAGTAACTCCATAAAGGCATCGTCAGACAGCTTGCCTTGAAGGTTGTAACGCGACAATATGAGTGCATCAATTGTAAAGTATGTAGGGTATCGCTTCTTGTCCATTCGGGCTATTGGCGCATACTTTCCATACATTGCCATTGACATATCTGCAAAGAGTTTGAACTCTTCTTCATTTCTCCAACAGCTTCTTGCGTATCTCATTGCAATCTGGAAGAGTTCGCTATTGAAAACGTGTTTATCATCATCTGAACCGTAACCGGAAATCCTTGTGTATCTGTTGGTTGGACAATGGAAGAAAATCAACGCCAGAATGGAGTAGGCTTGAGAGAAAAGTAGGGAAGGGTTCTTCTTTTCTAAATCGTTGAGCAATACTTGTACGATGAGTCGGAAATGGCTGCCATACTTCCACGTTTCAATGCTTTTCTTGTTCTTGAATGGATAATTGTCAGCATCAAGTTCTACGAATTCGGTGCTATAGCTGTCTTCAAGTACTAATAGCATTAAGAAGATACCCAACAAATCTTCATCCTTGAGAGGATGATCTGCCAGAAAACTTTTCCAGAGTTCAGGATAAGGGAGTGCGTCAAGTGTATGCTCGTCAGACGTAAAGGAAAGATAACTGTCACCAATTGTTTGGGTTCCTCCCCAATAGCTCTTATACTCCTTGTCAGCATTGTCCTTTATAATCTTTTCCAGTTCGGTGTATAGCTTGCGCAGTTCATCAATGGTGTAGGTAAAGACAGAGCCTGCATCTGCACGGTTTTTACCGGTAACCTTATTGAATACCTTACCAAGGAACGACTGCGAATCGTTCTCTGTCAGGAAAGGATCGGATAGCTTAATAGTCGGAATGTCTCCCACATTGTACAGACCGTAACCATCTTCTGCTCCGGGATAGGTTGTAGGAGCAGTTGTATTTGCCTCTTCACTTGTAGAAGCAAAGTCCTTTGTAAGCTGTTTGCTGCCCTCCCTAAGCTCAGTCAAAGCGGCTGTTATATAGTCTCCCTTCGTTGTCTGCAAGCGTTCGTATGATGCTTTCAGCTGTTCGTAGGGCAACGTAAGTAGTACACGTACAGCCTTACTTCGTGTATCAGAAACCTTGGATTTTAGTTTCTTCTCTATATCTTTGACATCTGTTGTGGTAAATTCTTCCTTGTAGAAGAAGGTTAAGAGGAAGTCAAAGCCATCTTTCTCATAGCCAAAGATATTCTTAACAAGGAACTGGCGACGTGCTTCAGGACTGCCTAAAGGGTAATATTCCTTCATAAAGGTGTATAAAGGATTCTTTTTCTCATCCTCTTGGCTATAGTTATAATATCTTATGAAGTGCACTCCCCAGTTAGGTATCTTCTCAAGGAGGATATGGTCAATCGTTTCCTGTGTCTTCATTTGGCTGGCAAGTACCCATAGAGCATTGATGAAGTGTTCGCGTGAAAGACGGATTTTGAACCATTCAAAGCCTTTGAAGGTGAAGTCCGTGTTATTCTTAACCTCCTTCTCCCATTTCGCAATCTCATCAAAAAGCTTTTGGAAAAGTTCACGTTTTTTGCTTGAAACCGTTTCAACCTTTCCATATTTATACTTGTCCTCTCTCGCCACATCACTTAGCTGATCAATGAAGAAAGCCTTTGTGAAAGGATCATCCAGATGTTTTACAAAGAACTCGAAGTGGTCAGTAACTTTGAAGTGTCTGGAACGATCAAGATAGTAGATGGCTGCAATACGGTTCTGGAGAGGGGCATTGCCATCAATTAACTGTAAGGCATCACGCTGTGCAATGCTGAAATCCTCAGCACCAGCGGTATATAAAGCAATGTAAACGAGTAGTGCATTCGGACCCGTATAGGCTTTTACTCGTTCCTCTGGGTGGGTCAAGAATAGATGAATACCTTCGAAGATAGTTTTGATATCCTTGTCGGAAACAGACTCGTAGCCGATGCCGGCCCACGTTTGAACAGATCGTCTAACGGAACTATAACGCAGAAGTCCTTCTTCGGCAATGACATCCAGCATCCGTTTATAGAATGTCAGGCTGTATTCATTACCACATTCTACGATACTCTGGCGCAGGCCCTCTTGTAGTTTTGCAGCTCTCAGCACGTTGAGGAGGAGGGTATGCAACTCCTCGTTATTATTAGATTCTATGGCTGTGATGAGGCTTTGCGTAAGGATTCCGACATTATTTTCACTGGTAAGTACCTCTTTTACAGTTTCGATAGTTTCTGGTTTTCCCTGCTGGATGGCAGCTGTGAGAACAGGAGTAAATGAGATATAATAACTGGTTATATCAGGGTATTGTCCACGGATTAGCTCGTCAATCGTGAGACCGTAGGCAGCTGCGGCAAAGAAGGCACGCATTGTGTCAGATATATCATCTGCTATCTCCTGTAAATCAATACCTTTTCTTACATCTATACGATAGATACCTTTTGTATGAGAGAATTCTTCGAGCTGCTTTAAATGTAGCTCTAAAAGTAGAGAATAGTCCTTCGGTAGAATGTGAGGAAGGTTTGCACCTGCAGAAATAAGTTCCTTTATGGTACGGAAAGGAATCTTCTCTTCGTCATAACCTTTGTAAAAAACATTTAGGTAGTAATTGAATTGATAGTCTTCTTCCTTGCATGTGTTTACTAATCTTTTCTCCCATATATTACATTGGGATAGGTTGATGCTATTGATATATTGCGAACAGTATTCCTGTAACTCCTTCTTTGTTTTCATATTTTATTCCTTTCAATAAGTTTTTAGATGGTAAATACGTTCCAGCCAATGCTAATTTGCTGGTTAGTAAGACTTATAAAGTAGTGATCTTTGCTGAATCTAATACTTTTTCCCCTCACAATTTTCTCTCTAAGTTTAACCTTAAAAATAAAGACCTGTGAGCATTGTGAGTCTGAGAAAGACGACTTCTGCTCCTTGGCAGAGTATGATAGGGGCATCCCATTCCATTATTTCTTCACCGTTGATGAATACTCTGAAGAGACCGTCATCGTATGCCTGCTTTGTTCGTTCCATCGCTTTTGCCATCGTATCGTGGTTTTCGCCATAGTTCTCAGCAAAGCGGATGCGTCCTTCTTCTGCCTGTGCAGCTATCTCACTGTCGGATAACGCATGATTCTCTTTTGGGGTCTGCGCTTCTGTTAAGCCTTGTAGGGTTAATATGTAGAGTAGGGCTCCGAGCGTATTGACGGTTTCATCAATTTCTACAGTATGCCTTCCTAATTCTTTTCTACTGCCCAACTTCTTTTTTATAATGTATATATCCATTCCGTTTAGGTATTTTCTTTCTTTTGCAAATATAGGAAATAATCTGTAAACAACTGTCTCTTATTTTGTTTTTGTATGTAGAATGTACAAGGATAGGGTGATAGACTAAAGCTGGTGAGAATAAGAATGAAAAACTAAGGTTACTTATAGCCGCGGGAGAGTTCGATAACTATGGTTAGAACAGATATATAAATGAGTAATAAAAGGTATCGGCATGAAAACACATCCTATATAAGAAGGTTATAAGGGGGGTAAAACGAAATGTGTAAATACAATAGTTGGGTTGACGTGATTATGTTATTTGTATATCAGAGAGTTACCGAATATTAGAGGATGAACGGAGCGTAAAACGAAATGTTACAAGCGTGTTACATTTGCGTTACATTCGACGAGCGTTTGAACGGTGTTTGAGTCGATAATATTACATAGGAGGCTAAATGGGGCGATTTGGGATGTTTTAAGCCTGAATATGTATACTTAATAGTGTAAGGAGTATTGACGGCAACAAAGGCGAAGCAAATAGCTTTGACAGGGTTGTTTTATGTATAAATTGATGAGGTAGGTTATTTACAGCTTACCTTTTATTTTACGCATTTAGTAAAATATTATATACTTAAAATATCGTATATAGTAACTATTTTGTATATTTGCAAGTAAAAAGAGATAACTATGACAAAGGTAATACACGTACAATTGATGAAAGGGAGGAAGAATTATTACTTTGGCTCAATTCCTGCGATTTACAGCGTTCTTACAGCTGAGGAGATAGGTATTAAGCAAAGTTCGCTGGAGCGTGTAGGATTGAGTAAGGGAGGGGTTGTTCTGAACAAAAAGGCTTGTATCAGGGCTGGTGAGCTTATACGCTCATCGGTGACAAAATAAGGGTATATTTGAACAGCTAAAACGCTGATTGAACGATAGTTGAACGGCTTTCAATACGTTTTTGAACGGTTGAAAGCCGTTTTCTTTGTTTTATGGGGTTGTAAAGGTGTGTTTTTAGGGTAAAAAATGGCTTTGGAGTGACATTAGGGGTGACGATAGGGGTGACAGTGAAAAACGAAATGTGTAACGAGGGGTGACATTAGGGGTGACACTTTTTATATGTTTTTGACCACATTCACCCCCCTAATAAAGACGAAAAAAAGCGGATTGACCCTATTTTTAATCATTTACCCCCCCCCATTTATTCCGTATAAGGAGGGGTATAGTACAATAAGATAAAATTAAAAAACTTCCTGAAATGCCTGATTTATTGGGGATTTCGCTTATATTTGTGGTGTAAAATCATTAAAAAGTGTGCGCGTGGAGGTCAAATCATCACTTTTTACGCATAAATTTAGAGTAAGATATGAAATATAAGGGACTTAGTGAATATGTAGAAAGAGAGGTTGCACTTATGGGTGCAAATGGTGCATTACATAGGTTTGAGTCTATGCTTAAATACGCAGAGACAACTATGCAAGAACATCTACATGAGAAATGTGCGGATGCCCTTGATGATTGGTTACCTATAATAAGAATGTTTATTTCAGATTGCAAAAACGAATTCAAATAGAATTGCTATTCATTGCCATCATCTATAAATGTAACGTTCCTGATACTACTTGATATTTCAGAAACGAGCCCTATGTGGAGTCTCTTGATGTATTTTGCCATTTGGCTATATGGAACGGTAAAATGCTTGATATGAATTTCAGCTTTACCTGTATCCTGCAACCTACTGGCTATTGCATCATGTCTTTTTTCTAAATCTTCACTTTTTATCACGTATGCCATTGCGTGAAGATCATGTCTTCCGAAAGGTTCGAAATCACAACATTCCAAACCAACTAAGAACCAGTTTGCCAAATCAACACCATTATCAGTGCACAACTTCCACAGGTCACTATAATTATGTCCATCAATGGCAATTATCCCTTTCATGTCTGTATACTGAGTAGAAATTCTCTCTTTGAGAATATCTATATTAAAATCTTTCATTGTTAATAGAGTTTAGTTAATAAAAATATTTAGGATTATATAAACCTACTTAAACTATCGAAAGTATTAGACATACTATAGCTTAAGTATTTTACTCAACATCAGAAATGCTTATAACTGTGCCCAGGCTGTCAAGTGTAAAGATTTGGTTGTAGATCTGTGTTGCACCATATTGATTCTTTGCACGGTACTTATGACGTACTATGAACCATTTGGTGTGTGGGTTCTGTGATACTGGACTCCATTCAACACCATCATAGCTTTCAGGATCATTCAAGTTCTTTTTTAAGAACTGTTTTACTTGACGCACCGAGGCATCTAATACGTCGTTGTGAACAATGGCTACAGGTTCTTTCTTCTCTTGTGGCTCTGGCGAATCACTAAATGCACCTGCAATCAATACTGATACTACGATTAAGGCAATAACCGCTAATATAGAAAGATTAAGCTTTGCCTTTTTCTTTTCTTGTGGAGTCATTTCACTCCATTTCTTTTTTTCTTTCATATTAATTACATAAATCTACTTACGTTACCAAGTACCTCAAAGACACGGAGGATTCTGGACTTACAGAATTCTTGCTCGTCGTATTCCTCTGTATTAATAGGTATGAATCGGAATTTGTTTGAATCATCAGATTTGCGCAGTATCTTGATAGTTCGTATAGTGTCTAAGACCACAGCATAGATTTCACCATATTGTACATCTTCAAGCGTACATTCACGAAGAGCTATCATATCACCATGACAAATCTTTGGATACATTGAGTTACCTGTAGCATTACACCACATTTGCGCTTTTTCGAATCCATAGACAACGATGTTTGCAGTAGGAAGAAAAGTCTGATCGTTGATAATCAAGTCAAAGCCTGCAACGAAATCTACATCATAATAAGGTACTCCTACGTTTGGATCATAAGTAACTAAAGGTGTAGATTCATCTGCCGTATTTGTAGATACTTGTTGCTGTTCAACATTTGTATTGTTATCAGAGGATGTTTTGAGCATTGGGCCATTACCTGTGAGAAGCCATTCTGATGAAACGTTTATGCATTTTGCGTATATAATATCAATATCAAAGGTATTCCTGCTAATCCATGTATTAACAGCCTGTGGAGACACGCCTATCATGCGAGCAAACTCAGATTTATTTCCGTCAGAATAGTGCTCAATAAGCCTTAAAAGTCTATCCTTTTTCTCCATAATTAAACATTTTGCGTAAAATAATTGCCTAAATATTTGTTTTGTTTATGCAAAGTGTTTATCTTTGCATCGTGTTTAAGATATAAACAGCGTTCAAAGGTACAAAAAAGGGGCGTGATTTGCAAATATTAAATATATAAATGATATGGATAAGAAAATTTATGTAAGTGAAAAGAACAAGGCGCACCTGCGTAAAGTATTTGACTGTTCGACTATGATGGTATGGAAGGCTCTGAACTTCAAAAGCGACAGCGAGCTTGCAAGGAAGATTCGCTTCACTGCACTAACACAGCTGAATGGAACTCCTAATTGGAAGCAGGCAGAGGTTGAAACTACTCACGAGGAAGCAGAACAGACAATGACACAGACCTTCGGTGAGCGAGTGAAATTGGTTGTAGACCGCAAGGATGGCAGCGTGAGTGTCTTTGTTGATGGGATTGTGACACGTCGAGAGCAAGATATGAACATACCTGCCTTCGTGGAGTTGCAGAGTGAAGTTGAATTAATGGCTATGAGCTTATAACTATAATTGGGATGGAATACTTCAACAAGATATTGTGCGTAACCTACGCGGAACTGACTGGAGGTGGTGATGCAGTTATTAAAGCTGCTACATTACGTCAGAACATGAGCCGTGGAAATATTGTCAGCGTACACCGTGGAGGTGGCGAGGGTGGTCAGGCACTTTACGCATGGAGTTCCATTCCTCAGAAATACAAGGCTCGATATATGGAACGATACGGTGATCCAGAGCAACGAATGAAGGAAGCAATGATGCGTGACCGCATACGGCTTGACAGCGAGGCACGTGAGTTCTTTGAAAACTTCACCTACGAGAAGAACGGCAAGCAGGAACATCTGACAGAGAAACTCATAGAAGAATACACCATTAATGCAAGTGTACTGAAAGAACTATTAAAGATGATGGCACAGCGTAGAGCTATTCGTCAGAGTCTGAACGGCAGCACTGCAGGAGCTTGGGAGGTAATCTATCAGAGTTCTGAAGCTATGCGTGAGGAGTATCAGCACACCCTTCCACAGAATGAAGCGCGACTGAAGGCAAAGATTAAGGCTTTCAAGGCAGATGGCTATAAGAGTCTTATCAGCGGTAAGGTTGGAAATAAGAACACACAGAAGATAACAGACGAGTTCGGACAGCTACTCATCGCACTGAAACGTTGCAGGGTTCCAGTCTACACCGATGCGCAGCTCTTTGAAGAGGCAAACTGCCAGGCAGAAGCAAACGGCTGGAAGCCACTGAAAAGCCTTAGCGGTATGAAGCGTTGGCTAAACAGCGCTGCGATAATGCCACTATGGTACGATGCTGTGCATGGTGAACAGGCAGCACGACAGAAGTTCGGACGCAAGCATCGCACGGCACTGCCAACGAAGCGTGATGCGCTGTGGTATGGTGACGGCACGAAGCTTAACCTCTACTACCAGGACGAGAACGGCAAGGTGCGCACCACACAGGTCTATGTCGTCATTGATGCGATGAGTGAGGTGATGCTTGGTTGGCATATCAGCGATACAGAGGACTACGAAGCACAATACCACGCATATCGCATGGCAATTCAGACCAGTAAACACAAGCCTTACGAGATTGTTCACGACAACCAAGGCGGACATAAGAAACTGGATGCCGACGGACTGTTTAAGAAGCTTTGCCACGTGCACCGCACCACGCAGCCTTATAATGGTGAATCAAAGACCATTGAGGCGGTGTTCGGTCGGTTCCAACAACAAGTGCTGCACAAGGATTGGCGATTCACTGGTCAGAACATTACGGCAAAGAAGATGTCGAGCCGTCCGAACCTTGAATTTATTGAGGAAAACAAGGACTCACTCTATACGCTTGAGGAACTGAAGGATGCTTACGCAAAGGCTACTAAGGAGTGGAACGAAATGGCGCACCCTGCATACGGCAAGAGTAGACAGGAAGCCTACGACAGCAGCGTGAATGAGGAAACGCAGCAGGTTACGGCACACGATATGGTGGATATGTTCTGGGTAACGGCTAAGCGTATGAGCACCTTCACCAACCAAGGTATTAGTGTTACCATTAAGAAAGAGAAGCGACAATATGAAGTGATGAGCGAACCTGGTGTTCCTGATCATGAGTGGCGAAGACAGCACACTTACGAGCGGTTCGTTGTCAAGTATGATCCTTACGACTTCGGAAGCATTCGCCTCTATAAGAAAGAGGCTGACAGCAGTCTGAGGTTTGAACGAGTAGCAGAGCCTTACGTTGTGATACATCGTGCGATACAAGAGCAGACAGAAGGCGAAGCAGCATTCATCAGACAGCAGCAGGCTGCGAATACCACTGACCGCATTGAGCGAACAGTTGCTGGACGTGAGATTGAAAAGGCTCACGGCGTAATGCCAGAGCAGTACGGATTACGTAGTCCAAAGCCTAAGGGAATGACAGCAGCCGAGCGCAGACAGATAGAACGCCGTACTGGCATCTATAGCAAGTCGCCAGAAGAGTATAAGATAGGACGAAAGACGAAGCAAGTTAGCCTTGAGGACTGGGCAGAGGTTGAGACGGCTGTGGTTGATATGGCAGCAACGGCAGGAAAACTATAAAGAAACCGATGATAAGTCATTCACTTACGCATCAAAAGTGGGTCACTTAGGCTTTAAAAGTGATAAGGTAATTATAAGCAGCGAGGCATTGCCTCACTGAACAAGAACAATAAATAAAAGAACAACAATATGAAACTAACAAAGAACGAAAAAGAACAGATACAGGAGAGCTTGAAACAATATGTCAGCAAGTATCCAAGTCAGAACAAGGCTGCGCAGAGCCTTACAGGAACAAGTAGCGCAACAGTGAGCAGCATCCTGCAAGGTAAATGGGAAAACATCAGTGACGATATGTGGCGCAACCTTGCATCGCAGTTGGGAACTACTACTGGTACAGACTGGCAAGTCGTTGAAACGAGAGCCTATCAAGAGATGGTATTCGCAATGAACGATGCTCAAACAGTTAAGAACGTTACGTGGGTAGTTGGTGAAGCAGGTTGCGGAAAGACAACCACAGCTAAGCTGTATGCAGGTGAACACAACGAGGTGTTCTATGTCCTCTGCTCAGAAGATATGAAAAAAAGCGACTTCATTCGTGAGATTGCACGCCGTATCGGTCAGAAGACAGAAGGTTACAGCGTTAGAGAGCTGCTTGACAGAATCATTGATGATCTGATTCAGATGAACGCACCATTATTACTCTTTGACGAGGCGGACAAGTTGCCAGAGCGTGTGTTTCATTACTTCATCGACTTGTACAATAGATTAGAGGATAAGTGTGGTATCGTCTTCTTCTCTACAAGCTATATCAAGCGTCGTATGACAATGGGACTGAGATACAACAAGTGTGGATATAACGAGATACACTCACGTATCGGTCGTAAGTTCTTTGAGTTGGAGCGTACAGGAGCTCACGATGTCTATGCAGTTTGTGTGGCAAATGGCATCACAGACAAGGCACGTATATCAGACGTGGTGAGAGATTCGGAAGAATACGAGTTCGACTTGCGCAGAGTAAAGAAGAGTATTCATAGAGTAAAACTTATGACTAAAGCCTCCCCCAGCCCCTCCGAAAGGAGGGGAGCTCAAACAGTGGTAAAACAACATTCAAATACTGCTCAAAGTTCAAACCTCAAAGTTCAAAGCAATGAATAGAGCAATGTCAGTAACCGATATGCTGCGCATGAAAAAAGAAACCTATCCATTTGAAGGAGACTGGGCAGATGCCTTCGGAGCACCAGAACGAGGCGGTGTATGGTTCATCTGGGGACGAAGCGGAAGCGGTAAGACCAGTTTTACGATGAAGCTCTGTAAAGAGTTAGCCAAGTACGGAAAGATTGCTTATAACTCCTTAGAGGAGGGTTTCTCACTAACAATGAAGAATGCAATTATGAAAGCAGGTATGCAAGATGTTGCACGGCGGTTTGTTCTCATCAGTGAAAGTATGGAAGATCTTGATGCACGTCTCAAGAAACGCAAAAGCCCCGACATAGTGGTCATCGATAGTTTCCAGTACACACAGATGAGCTTTAAGGAGTATCAGGAATTCAAGGCTCGACATCGTGATAAGCTGCTCATTTTTATCAGTCAGGCAGACGGCAACAAGCCTTCAGGTCGAACGGCAGTGAGTGTTATGTTTGATGCAGCACTGAAGATATGGGTGGAAGGTTACAGAGCAATCAGTAAGGGACGCTATTTTGGCAATCTTGGCTATTACACGATATGGAAAGAGCGAGCAGATATATACTGGGGTGAAACAAAAGAGTAAAGGCTATGGCAAACAAGCGAGACAACCTATTGTACAGGCTACGAAAAAAGGGCGTACAGGCCAATACCTGCGAACGCGTTATCTTCTTCGGCGTGGGTGGCGAGCCGTTCAAGATAAAGCAGATAATACGGCTGTGCCGTGAGTTTCATTTCAATGTGCAATTAGTAATACAATAGACAAATGAATACTTATATTTTAATGTTATCAAAAACCTTTCCAAAGGGACATCTCCATGCTGGAGAACAAACCTTTTTTAAGGAGAAGCTCGGTATAAGCAAACTGCATACTATTCGTGCAACTTATTCTCTATGGGAACAGCGTATTGCAGAAATACAAGCAGGTAAAGGTGTATTGTCTATCCGGCAATGGGTGGGCGAACCGTATAAGAGCAAACAGGTTGAAATTACACAGCTGACTGCAAATGAGGGTGTCGGTATTCAGAAACTAATATTTATCGACAATAATATCATGCTACCTGTTATTGAATATGGGTCAGGTAACGAATTCAAATCGATGGATAGATACATGTTTGCAAAAAATGACGGCCTTTCTTTCAAAGATTGGAAAGCGTGGTTCAGAAACTATGATTTATCAAATCCGTTGGCAATCATTCATTTTACAAATTTTAGATATTAATATTAAGATGAGCAAGGAAAGACGAATCATTGAGATTGCTCCAGGGCTGTTGAGCCCAGGAGGGCGCATGGGAGAGCGCTTTTTGAGCCGTGGGCACGTGTGCACCTATTGCCAAGGCAACGGATACCACTGGCAGGAAAACTGCTATCGTGAACGCTACAAGCAAGGATGCCCCGTGTGTAAAGGCAGCGGACGGCTTGATGCAGTGATTAATGTTGAGTGGAAAGCTTCAAAAGAATAGTTATGGAAATGTTAAGATACAAGTCAGTATGTCCGAACGACAAACCAATGTGGCTGTTAAAGCTACAGATGACCATCAGTAACACTTACTCTTTGCGAGGAATAGAAGATACTGAAGAGGAGTGGAAGCAGTTGAAAGACTTTATAGACTGGTTTATATCTAAGTTGTATGTTCGCAAAGACATAGCAGTGAAAAGCGATATAAGCACCTACCTTATGAGAGAAGATGGTCAGACTCAACTGCTTATCAAACGAAACGGAAAATTAATTCAAACATATTATATTCAAAACTAAAAGATTATGGCAACATTTTTAGACAAGCTCAAGAAGAGATTGCAAACATGGCATGAGGAACGTGCCGACAGAATGCAGAACAAACGACAGGCACGCCTCGATGCAGAGGCACGTGAAGCCGTACAAGTAATGGAATTCAACGGTGAGCTATATGTGAGCATACACGGCATACCATTGTTCGGTCAAAGTGACCTTAGCGATGATCTTACAGAGGCTGTAGCTTCTGGTCGTAAGGCATATAAAGATTGGAAGGAGGAAAAGCTATGGGAGCGAACAGGAACTACGCAAGGTTTTATACCCTGTTAAAAAAGATGCCGGGTGCTGACAAGGAAACGCTGGTCTATCAGTTCACTCAGGGGCGGACGGTTCACCTGCGTCAGATGTCAGCAAAAGAGTATGATGCGATGTGCAGGCAGATGGAGGATATTACGGGCTATGACGAGCGAAGACGCAGGCAGCATGACATCCTACGAAAGGCACGTAGCGGAGTACTGCACCAGCTGCAGATATACGGCATAGATACGACAGATTGGAACCGTGTAGATGCTTTCTGCAAAGACCCACGTATAGCTGGAAAAACATTTAGAGCGTTGACAGTGGATGATCTCAATGCTTTGAATACAAAAATAAGAATAATCATTCGAAAACGTAAACAAGAAGACGAGTAAACAGGTTGACAAGTTATTAGTACAATTAACTTGTTTAGAGGTAAACTCGTAAACCAATCAACTAAACATTAACAAAAATGATGAACATTAAAGACATGAGTAAGGAAGAGCGAGCACGGCTGCTCGCTGAGTTACAGAACGAAGAGAAGAAGAACCGCATCGAGCGGCGTGAGACCTACGAGGGGTTACGTGCTGAGATGATGCACGATGTGTGGCAACGCCTGACACGTGTTGTGACTGACGTGCGTGGATTCCACGACTGGTTGCAGGGTGAAGTTGAGAGCTTCGTAAGTGTGATGCGTGATTATGGTCAGGTTCGCAAGACAGATCAGCGCAGCTACACGATTACTGATGGCGATTTTCGCCTTGAAATCTCAAGTAATAAGGTGAAAGGCTTTGACGAGCGTGCAGACCTTGCTGCAGAGCGTCTAATCGACTACCTCAAGCGTTATATGAAGCAAAGCGAGAAAGGGTCGGACGATCCAATGTATCAGATGGCAATGACACTGCTTGAACGCAATAAGGCTGGTGACCTCGACTACAAGAGCATCTCTAAGCTGTATGAGTTGGAGGATAAGTTCGATAGTGAGTATTCAGAGATTATGACGCTTTTCAAGGAGGCAAATGTAGTCCAGAAGAACGCTATCAACTACTACTTCTATCAGAAGAATCCAAAGACCAATGTCTGGGAACGTGTAGAACCAAGCTTCTGTAGGTTATAAGATAAAATCATTAACTAACTCCTGTTTAAGAATAAAACCGCCCATTAATGTGTACGAACACACATTTGGGCGGTTTTTATTTGTAATAAGCAGATAAAAAGGTGTAAAGACTTGCAAATAAGATGATTATTTGTTAATTTTGCAGATATGAGTAAAGGAAGGGATAGTAAACTGATAGAAGCACGCAACAGAAGGTTATTTGAGCGTTACTTTTACTGGACGGAGGAACGACGCCTCCGTTTCGATGATACTATCCGCATACTTTCCAATGAAGAGTTTTATTTGTCTGAAAGCCGTGTGCTGCATATCATTCGTGATATGATTAAACGTGGCGAAACTGTAGATGGAAAACAGATGAAAGCACCGCTCTTCACAGGCTTTCGTGTTACACCTTCACACCCATCTTCACGCGTAAAGAAGGTTTCTGAACCGTCCTTGTTTCCTTAACCATTTCTGACACTGTACACTCGTACATCATCTCATACACTTTTATTCCGTGCTTCCAAGTAAAGAACTTGGAAGACTTACGCATTAGTGGAGCATCAGTACCAAGGCAGGTTCCCTGCAGCAGCTGGTGCAACTGGTGACGCATTTCATTACGCTCTCTGACAGCCTGTGTGGTTCCACTCGTAGCGTGCGTATCATCATAGCAGTCTACGATGAGACGGATGCGAAGCCTACAAGTTCCTTTCTGTGCAAGCATTCCTATATCGCTCCATTCTGTCTGCGCTTCTTCTATGAGTACTGCAGGGAACGTTAGCGGATACATATCAGTATCCTCGTCCTCTATATTTTCAAGTTGTCCGTAGTCTTCGTCAATTACTGAAAGCGACGGCATTTTCTCTTTGATAAAGTCTATCAGTTGGCAGAGTGTCTGTTCCATATTTATGTTCTACTTACAAGTTCTTTTATTTTCTCTAAGCTCTCATCAAGCATCTTGTTAATCTTTGCTGTCAGCTCACGGCTATCACCAATGAACTGACGTCGTGGAATGCGTGCTGTGATATTAAGCTTTGTCTTTTTCGTGAGTGCGAGAGCCTTCCACATCTTAGCTCCAGAAGGTAAGTCTTTTGGAAGTTTCCCTTTGCCTTTCACGCCTGATAGTGCATACACCTTAGCCCATGCCATACGCCGCATACGCTTTGTAATAGTTGGATGCGTATTGATAGTACCACCTTCGTTGTGAACAGCTGCGTAAGGTACAGGATTGGATATTGTAACTTGCCCAGGTGATGGTTCGCTCTCTATTGAACGCATAAGATGATTGCGTCGAGAGGTAAGAGGAGAGTATTTTGCATCCGTCGTATTACCGTCCTGTCGTTTCGTACGTTTCCATTGGTGAACTCCTCCATCCGTGAAGCCACCATCTCGAAAGTTCTGTTTGAAGTGGTTTGCAGCTACGACACCAACCTTTCGAGGAAGTCTATCCGTCACCTCCTTTTGTATCTCGTCTTTGACACGTGAGATACGCCTTTCTATTTCTTTTGCATCCATAATATAATTTTCCTCGTTTTTTATTTTGTGGAATGAAAATAAATATCTACATTTGTGGTGTGGAGGGAGCGTTTAATCCCTATTAGGACACGTCCTCCATTCCAACCAGAGTGTTTACTCTGGTTTTTTTATTAGCAATATTCCCTTATTATTGAGACAATATATCACTTTAAACTTTCGATATTGTGAAGTTCCTCTCAGTCCATAAAATTTATTATATCCTTCTTCAAAGATGGAATAATTAAAATTATCATTTGGGAATAGCAATACTGCGACTTCTGTATTAGGCTTCGATGCACAATGTTTCAAAGCTTGTCTAATGTTATTTGAAGTACCCGTTTCTGCACCAGCAATTTCAAACAACATATTATCCCAAGTTCCTTCTGTATTCTTCTTAAATAATACAGTATGATCCTCCTTTTCCAAAACTACTTTATGCCCATTCTGAAAGCCAACCTCTTGAACAGTTGTTTCATACCATCCTTTTTTCTTATCAAAGCTATGTTCAACATGTGTCGCTTTAAGTCCAGAACTCTTGGCATCAAACTCCACATCTTTGTATAAAGGGTTATCTTTATATTCAAGATATTCATTTCGTCTCTGTTCTCTTTGTTCAGATGGAATGGCAGCATCTACATAAGGACAATTATAACAATCCTTCTTCCTCTTCATGAAGAGGGTCGTAATCCGCCCTTTAACACCAGGTTTATAAAAAGAGCATTGACTGCATTTGTCTGAGAAATACGGATGAGTGTCGTTGAATATATGCCCATCTTTACCCGGGTTGTTTTCAAGTCCTTTTTGTGGCAGAGGAGCATCCATATCTGCAGGACGATTTACAGGATCATCAGTAGCTTCAAGTGAGCACTTACAGTTCCATCGGTCGCCAGGGTGGTGCGTGTTCCAAAAAGGATCATCAATAGGCAGGGTAAGCTTCGCCATCCAATAGTCACGATGACTCCCTTCAGGACTTGGTGAAGTCGTCGGCATCCATCGTAGGTTAGGTAGGATATCCTTGTTACGTTCAAACTCACGCCAGTCTGCAGCGTTGTGCGCACGGATAACAGCAGTGTCATACTCTGTACGAAGCCACGCACCGACGTGATGCGAGGTGATTCCCTTTACATCATCTACCCATTGACGGAAGTCTTTCAGTTTACCATCACTGTCCAGCAGGTTCTTCGCAATCTCTCCAGCCAACGAATGTACTTTGAATGCAGCGAAAACCTCATTAGAATGGCGCAGGGCACGATAAAACTCCTCATCATGTGTACTTGTAGCATTGCTCTGTGAAAGTCCCTCCACAGTCGCCTCATTGATAACTTTAATAACAGCCGACCATAATCCAGGATCAATACCTTCAGCTAATTCAGGCTTGTTATGGATTCTCCGTAGAAAAGCCTGCACAACATTAAATGAGATAACTGGACTTTCGTTGTGGAAATGACTATGACCAGAGCAAGAGCAATGCTCACCATAATAGAGCGTATCAATCAGAAGTGCGCCCCTTTGTCTGGGGCGAGTCCGAAAAAACTTTTCAAATGCTGTTTGAACGCTGTTTTATCAGTGTTTTTGTCTTGCTTCTTTTTGTCATCATCATTACCCTGCAAATCAAGCTGCTTTCTGAATGCAGCCTTTGCAGCCTCTTTCTCCTCCTTGAGCTGTTTGTAGTTGTCAGGCTTAGCTACACAGAATGTTTCATAGAGGTAGTCGTCATCAATCGGAAGACCCATTGAGGAAAGCTTCTGAACGATGTCTATCTGTTGAGCTGGGTTAATCTTGTCTTTCTTCGCATAGACGAACTCACCACCTTCCACATTGAAACCAAGTGAGGCGAAAATAGGACGCATATCATAATTGAGGATGTCAAGAATGAAATCACGATCATCAGAGTTCATCTCGTCCTCTTCCTCCTTGTGTACAGAACCGAGTGCCTGCGTTCCTGTTGACTTAGCGTCTGTAGTGAGCGTGTTTCCCAGCACACGTATAGACATCTTTGAGTCCCAGTACTCAGCAAAAGCTCTATAAAGCTCGCTGGAACCAGTTTTGTTGCCAGCCTCTACAAGTTTCAGTTCGCTTTCTTTTGGATGGATGTATGCTGCGTTCGCACCCTGTCGGCGTGCATCAGCAATGACACGACGGCGTGCGTCCTCGTCTCCAGCATCGTAAGTGTACTCACGAATTGGCATACCAAAGATGTTACAGAACTGTGCCCAGTCTGACATATCACCACGCTTATAGAGTACAGCAGGCAGAAGTTCTGCATAAATACCAAGGTCACGTTCGCTCCCAACGAAAAGCATATCAGGGAAGTCATCAATAGGCACGCCATCCATTGAACCTTGATACTTGAGCAGCTTACGATGTATAGGGTCATAGTGCTTGCGATTGATAAGGTCATAACGGATATTACCTTCCTCATTGAGATAGAACTGTACGAGTGTGAAGCCCCAGAACTCTGACATAACAAGGTCTTTCCTCAGCTGTTTGAACCAAGGTGATTTTATTTGATTGTTGATTACATCATCAGGTACACCATTTCTTCTAAACTCAATAGGAATCTTAGTTACGCCTCGCATACGTTTTGCAATGACTCCAGAGAGATGAAGGTCAAGAGAAGTACTGTCATACATATCGTACAGACGTGCTCTATTGGAGAAGTCTATTCCCTTTGCAGCCTTAACAGATTGCATATACGCATTCATGTCAAACATGAATATCTCAGGCATCTGTAGCACGATGTCTGGCTGTCTCATCCCTTGTGGAACGAGCATTCCACCTTGTATTATTTTGCCTTGATTAGGACTATTTTTCTTCTTTCTGTTCATAGCAATGTTGGTCTTAAGCCGTCAGCTTGTATTTGCCAACGACTATTGTTCTTAAGTTCATCTTCAGGCATCAATGGAGCACCGTCAATCGTTACATCTCCTCCCATTACGCCTTTCAGCCATTCTATAGCACGCTCATATCTATCCTGGCGTATCTTCGCAATCTTATAAGGGTTGTGCTGTGTGAAGATATGATAGATAGCGATGTCAAGCGCAAACATAAGAATGAGTGGGTGTCTATCTTCCCCTCTTGCGGAAAAGATGGCGTTACAATCATAAATCTTATTCAGATACCCCCTCATCTCACTTACCGCTCTATCCTCACATATCTCAACTATCTGAGGATCATAAGTTGGACTTTCTTTACGCAGCAGCGCATCAAGTATCTCGCGGTGAATACTTGCATCGTAGTCTTCTATATTGATAAAGTTATTCATAATCACATCTTATAAGGATTTTGCTCATCCATTGTATGAAAACTGATAGTTATAGTGGGTTCAACCTCTGCCATCTTCTCATCTAACATTGTGATTCCACCTTCAAGAGAGTCAGGTCCATCAGCAGGGTATGGCAAGTTAAGTTCAAAAAGTTTGCACTGGTTGATAAGCTCCTGCATCATAGGGTTGTCTTTTTCCTCTTCATTGAATACCCATTGACAATTACGATCAATCGGTTCAAGGTTGGCTTCGATACGTGTTGCCTTATCAGCTTTCTTTCGTCCATCGCTACGTATAAAAAGAGTTGTTTTTCTTCGCTGCTGCTCCTCACGTAGTAGCGGCTTGAACACCTGTTCGTAGAATGGGTCTTGTAGTTTATTGTTCTCTATGTACCAATATACAGGAACCTTGCCTCCTACGTATTTGTTAAGTTCAAAGTACCAGCCAATGAAATTTGCATTTGTCTCGTGAGCCAAAAAACCTTTTATAATGTAGTAGATACCTTTGTACTTCCCTATTAGCCAAAGAGACTTGGTAGACGAACCTTTCTTTTTGCTGTCAGAATAAGCAGGGTCTCCATATCCGATAAGGAACTTAAACTTAGACAAAGCAGGGACTTTCCCAAAAGGAAGATTACGGAAGATCTTACCTTCCGAAACAGGGTTATTGAAGTACTCTGCTTCTACGGCTCTTGCAGATATTCCTGCGAGAACAGTATCAATCTGCTCTTCTGTGTTCTTGACAGGCCAAGTAGACTTTCCGTTCTTGTCACGTATGTTTACAATGTCCCAGTTCTTTGCTATTGCGCCAGCACGTGCTATACAACAGTCTTTAGCAATGATGTTACCGCACCATAGAACAAGGGTCGGCTCAGAGATGGAACGTGTTGGATAGAGTGCGCCTTCAAACCAATCCCACTTCTTTTTAAGAGTTTCAGGGTTGCGGCAGTCCTCATCTGTGTCATAGTCATCAAGATAGATGACGTCAGGTCGTACAGCTTCGTTTCTTGCACCACGTGGAGCACTACCAGCACCAAGTGCAACAAACTTAGCACCACAGCGACATGTAAAGTCTGTTTCTGTCCATTGTCCCACAAGCTGTTGAATACCATAAAATTGCTTAATGCGTGGGTTGTTCTCAAAATTAAGTCTGAAAGGTGTAAGTAATAGTGTTGCTGACTTTATAGTTGCAGATGCTAATACAATGAACTTCTTACGCCCAGTGAGCGCAAGATACATCAAGACAAACATAGAAACCGTGGACTTTGCGAGCTCACGACTCCATGAGAGCACTTCGTACCATTCATCGTGTTCAATAATACGACGAATAGCACGCACGTGAAAAGGTGCAAATTCATATTTAGCATACTTGGGAAAGAAATACTGAATCCATTTAATAGGATCTTGTTCCAGTTCCTTTCGTCTGCGTTCAATGTCACGCCTTGACAGCCCATTCTCAACAGGCATGTCAGAGATGAATGATTTATGGAACTCTTCCCAGTTCCTTAATGCAAGTCTTTCTTCCTGTGTCATTTTGCTTTTGCCATTTGGTCCTTGATGAACGCATCAAAGAGGTTGTTAAACTGCTTAGCTGCATCAATATCAAGAGGACGTAACCATGAGAGAAAGCGCATAGCGACACTGATACAGTCTGCAACACCAACATCACTTTCTAACTTTTTGACAGCACCAGCGAGTTTAGCAAGCGCGTCTGCCTCTTGAGCTGTAGCAAACCTCTTACCTTCTTCACGATTTTGAATATTGTTGTTGATTTCAATAATCTGTCGCTGGAACTGTGCTATAATCTGGTCAGGTGTGATTGTAAATGAAGCTTTAAGCTCCTCCCAACCTCCTTCACGCACCCAGCGAGAGACAGTCTGCCTTGTAGTTCCGACTTTTGCAGCTATCTCTTCTTGTGTGCAACTTCCCTCCATATAGAGAGACTTTGCAATACCTTTTTTGTCTATATTCGTCTTTGTCATATTGCCTAAATCTTTTGCAAATATCTTATATTTTATGGACTTTTTGAAATCCATTATTTATAACAGCACTGTCTGTTTGCACCATAAAATCAGCTGTTTGCGCTATGAATTTACGATTTTGTCACTCCCAGAAAAAACATGATATTTGCATCAAAAATTGAAATAATGAGTTCAAACTTTTTCAACATTATACCTGGTAATGGAACTGTAGCTATCCTCTTATATGGAGAGGTCGGTAATGGTCAGCCTGTAGACAGCGGACGAGTGGTCAGTGAACTACTTGCCTTGCAAAGTCAGTATGATAAGATTGATGTACGCATTAATAGCAATGGTGGTGATGTTTTTAGCGGAATAGCCATTTACAATGCTCTTCGCACTTCAACGGCAGACATTAATATATATGTTGATGGTGTTGCTGCCAGCATTGCTGCTATTATTGCTCTCTGTGGTAAGCCACTCTATATGAGTCCGTATGCTAAGCTCATGCTTCATAGCGTAAGCGGAGGTACGTGTGGCAATGCTTCAGACCTGCGCAGGATGGCTACAGTAATGGAGGAGCTGGAACGTAACCTTGCTGGTATGATTGCTGCACGTTGCGGAATGAGTGCAGAAGATGTATCAGCAAAGTTCTTTGACGAGGTCGATCACTGGATAAGTGCACAAGAAGCAGTTGAAATGAAACTTGCAGATGGAGTGTATGATATGCAAGATGACGGAGTTCCAGCACCAACAACTCATGAGGAGATATATCAATATTTCAATAACAGGTTGACAAATCAACCAAAAAACTATCAAAACATGGCATTAATAGACCAATTAAAGAGCATCCCATCATTTAGCAATATCAATGATGAGGCTGCAATTGTGAACAAAGTCAGAGAGTTGGCAAACAAGGCAACCAAGGTAGATGCTCTTGAAACAGCCAATGCTGAGTACAAACAGCAACTTCAGTTATCTGAAGCAAAGGAACAGGAGGCTATCATTGATCAGGCGATTAGCGAAGGTCGTATTACCGCAGAACAGAAGGCACACTATGTTAAGCTTATGGCTGCAGACCGTACTACTACAGAAGAACTCTTGAACAGCATCAAGCAGATGCCTAAGCCTCGTGCTGCTTCGTACATCAATCCAGATGGTACTGGTGGTGACAGTTTCACCAATAAGACTTGGGACGAACTTGACAAGGCTGGACGTCTTGGCGACTTGAAGAGCCAGAATAAGGACCTTTTTGCAGCCAAGTTCAAGGAGAAGTTCGGTGTAGACTATCGAGAGTAAGAAATACAATACAAATTTAAAAGATAAGAAACTATGGCATTAAACAAAGAAATCTGGCAGTCAGACATCGTAGAGAACTTCTACCCTGATAATTCCTTTGCTTCTAAGAGTGTTGACGACTCTGTGTTTGTTGAGAACCACAAGGTACACATTCCTAACGCTGGTGCTCCTTCAAACGTAGAGAGGAACCGCAGTCAGAAGCCTGCTACAAGCAAGCAACGTACTGACCACGATCTTGAGTACGATATGGACGAGCTGACAACTGACCCTGTGTACATTCCAAATATCGACATGGTGGAGCTTAGCTATAACAAGCGTAACTCTATTTTGAGTAATGACCGCGCTCAGTTGCAAGAGGCTGCTTATCTCAATTTGCTTGATCGTTGGGGTCAGGGTGTTGATACTAAAAACATCATCAGTACGTCAGGTACAAGCAAAACCACAGCTCATACATCGTCTGCTGCTACAGGTATGCGTAAGTCTATCTGTAAGGCAGATGTTCGTAAGCTTATGACTGCTATGGATGCAGACAATGTTCCAGAGCAGGGACGTTACCTCTTGCTTGACGCGTTTATGTATGCTGACTTGTTAGCAGACCTTGCTGAAAAGGATCAGTTTATGTTCCTTAACTCTGCTGACCAGCAGAAGGGTATCCTTGGAAATCTCTATGGCTTCAACATCATGAAAAGAAGTCGAGTTCTTCGCCTTAATAACGGCACAAAGAAGGTTCTTAGCTGGGATAAGCAAGATACCGCAGACGAACTTGCAGCTGCTCTTGCTTGGCAAGAGAATTCTGTCAGCCGTGCTATGGGTGAGGTCAAGATGTTTGACTCAACAGATAATCCTCTGTACTATGGTGACATCTACTCTTTCTTGCTCCGTACTGGTGGCTGTGTACGTCGTTACGACAAGAAGGGTGTCTACCTTCTCGCAGAATCTTTAACCGCTTAACTTGTGAGTTATGTTACCGAGAATTAGAATTAGATACATGAATGGCCTACTGGGCACCGTCGGGGAAAGTCCCGACGGCCTGTTCGCCTTGGTGTGTAGTGCGACTGCTGTTAATGACACATTTGCTCTGGAGCGTGCTTATACTATTCAGAGTGTAGACAGTTTGACGGCACTTGGCATCACTGCAGCGAATAACGCCAGACTTTACAAGCATATCTCAGACTTCTATACAGAAGCAGAGAATGGAACAAAGCTGGTAATATTCGGAGTTGACAAAGCTAAGACCATGACGGAACTCTGCGACCGCCAGACTGGAGCAGTGAAGAAACTCATTGTTAGCCAGAATGGAGCATTGCGTGGAATCTTTGTTGCACGTGACAACACAACAAAAGCTGCAGCAACTGATGGTTTAGAGGCAGACGTATTTACAGCCTTAGCAAAGGCGCAGCAGACTGCAGAATGGTCAACAACTGACCTGTATGCTCCTTTATTCTTCATCTTGGAAGGACGTGGCTATACAGGTGCAACACTGAAAGACCTTAGCAATGAAACGTACAATCGTGTTGGTGTTCTATTGGGTGATACGGAAGCTGACTCACAGGGTGCATGTGTCGGTACTTTAGCTGGTCGCTTAGCAAGTCTTCCAGTGCAGCGTAATATTGGTCGTGTCAAGAATGGAGCATTGAAAACAACTCTGCTCTATGTTGGCAAAAAGAAGGTAGAAGAGGATAGTGAAGTTATCTCTTCTATTCACGATAAGGGCTATATCACAGCACGGAAGTATGTTGGGCGCAGTGGTTACTTCTTTGCCGACGACCGATTGGCGTGTGTCGAGACTGATGATTATGCTCATCTGTCAAACCGCCGTGTCATTGATAAGGCTTATCGCATTGCCTATAACACACTGTTGGATATGATGCTGGATGAGTTGGAAATCAATTCTGACGGCACAATGCAGACAGGAGTTATTACAAGCTGGCAGCAGACTGTAGAGAACGCTGTTAATCGCTCTATGACAGCTGCAGGAGAATTGAGTGCCAGTGATAACGGCGAAGGTTGTTCATGCTACATAGACCCCAAACAGAATGTAGTAGCGACTTCAAAGATTGAAATGACATTGAAGGTTCGTTCATTTGGTTATGCTCGCTATGTTGATGTCAACCTTGGTTTTCAAGTAACAACAGTATAGACATGGTAAATACTAAGGAATACGAGTGGTCAGATGTGACCGTAGTTGTTGCAGGTCGTCCTGTAACTGGTCTTCGAGGTGTGAAATATGGCTCGAAGCAAGAGAAGGAACTGCTGTATGCTAAGGGTAATAAGCCTCATGGCATTCAGCATGGCAATGTAGACTATAGTGGTGAACTTACCCTACTGCAGAGTGAGTATCAAGCATTGAAGAGTGCTGCTAATGGCAACATCCTCAATATGAGCTTTGATATCGTTGTAGCTTACGGAAATCCTGAAAACGGTGATCCAATTACAACAGACATCCTCAAAGGTGTGGAGTTGACGGAAGATCAGACAGAATGGAAGCAAGGTGACAAGTTCCAAGAGAAGTCACTGCCATTCATCTACATTGACCAGAAGAGTTTATAACAATTAACATCAAAGATATGAAATATTCAACAGAAGACATTAATAAGTGGAAGGCCACGCATGGTGATTTGTTTGAAATCAGCGTAGAGGGCAAATCTTGTGTATTGCACAAGCCTACACGTCAAGATCTGAGCTATGCCAGCGTAATCAAAGACCCTATCAAGATGAGCGAGGTCATGTTGAAGCAGCTCTGGGTTGCAGGTGATGAGGAAATCAAAACCAATGATGAACTCTTCATGGCTGTAGTTGCGAAGATGGATGAGGTCTTGAAGGTAAAGGAGGCTGAGATAAAAAAACTTTAGAGGAGGCCGGGGTTGATGACTTCGATAACGCTCAGGATATTATCTTCATAGATACTATGCTGCGCTACTACCTAAGCATTGATCCTGAACTCCTGCCAGACGAGAAATGGGCATCAACGCTCAGCGCACTCAAAGAGATAAGAAAAATAGAAAAGGACTCTAATGGACAGCGTACTTAAGTTTTTAATAAAACTACAAGCAGATGGTGGTAACGTTCTGACGGTTGCTCGTCAGACTTCCACCCAGCTGGACGATATATCACGTAAGGCACGTACTACTGGTACACGTCTGCGTGAGGCTTTTTCATTTTCGACACTCAAGAGTTCGCTGATGTCCATTCCTGGTATGGAACTCCTTACCAATCCCTATGCTCTTGCAGCTGGTGCTATTGGTGCTATTACCAAGATAGGTGCTGAAGCAGAACAAACAGCCGTTGCCTTTACAACCTTAGTAGGAAGTGAGACAAAAGCTAAAGGAATGCTTTCTGAAATTGCCAAGTTTGCAGCTGAATCACCTTTTGGTAAGTTAGACTTGACCGAAAATGCGAAGACTATGCTTAACTTCGGAGTGGAGACAGGAAAAGTTCTACCACTTCTTAAACAGTTAGGAGATATCTCTGGAGGAAATAAGCAAGCTTTGCAAAGCTTATCATTAGTGCTTGGTCAAGTATCAGCAGCTGGTAAGTTAGCTGGGCAGGATAACCTGCAGTTTATCAATGCAGGTTTTAATCCATTGCAAGAACTTGCTAAGATGACAGGTGAATCTTATGCGAAGTTGCAGGATAGGATGTCAAAGGGACAAATCACCTTTGAAAATGTTGTGCAGGCAATTCAACACGCTTCTGGAGAAGGTGGAAAGTTTTTCAGTATGATGGATAAGCAGTCTCAGACAGTCGCAGGTAAATTTGCTACGCTACAAGACACGTTTATTCAATTAGCCGTTGATATTTATAATAAGATTCAACCTTACGTATCTCAAGCTCTTGATCTCTTTATAAGTATAGTTCCTGTTATTGCTGAAGCAATAGCAAAGGTTATCAATGTGATAGAGGGTGTTATAGGGTTTGTATCACGGTTTAAGATGGAGATATTAGCTCTGTCGTCTGTCATTGGTGTTGCTGCAATAGTCTTTAATGCACAGGCAATAGCGATGTCAGCTTATGCAGCTGCTATCGGTGTTGTGACAACTGTAACGAAGATATGGACTGGCGTTCAATGGTTGCTCAATGCTGCGATGGATGCAAACCCTATCGGACTTATTATCATAGGTATCGCTGCTTTAGTCGCAGCAGTTGTCTATTGTTGGAATAAGTTTGCTGGATTCCGCGCTTTTATCCTGACAATGTGGGACACATTAAAGGGTTTTGGTAATATCATCAAGGATTATATCATCAATCGCTTCAACGAAATGCTTGCAGGACTTGGTAAGCTCGGTGAAGCCTTAAAGAAACTATTCTCTGGAGACTTTCAAGGAGCAGCAGCTTCTGCAATGCAAGGGTTTAAGAAGTTGTCTGGAGTTGAAAGTACTGCCAAGGCTATCAATGGAACCAAACAACTTGTGAGTGGTGTTGGAGGGAATTTTCAGACACACCTTCGACAAGAACAGCAAAAGGATAAAAAGACATCTTCTGCTAAGAAAGAAAATAAGATAAGTACCCCTGGATTAAGTGGTAGCACAGGTGCTGTCGTTTTTGGAGAAGGTGAAAGCAAAGGCAAGAAAGGAAAGAAAGGTAAAAAGGGTGGTAAGAAAGGTGGTCGCAAGTCTGCTGAGGAACTCGCTACAGGTGGCACTCGCAACACTTCCATCACTATGCACATCGGAAAATTCTTCGATAATATCAATGTTTATATGAACGATAAGACTGACACTGCGGAACTTGAGCGAACTATTCTGCAAAGTATGAACCGAGCGTTAGCTATAGCAGCAAGTACAGACAGATGAACAAGATAGCACGATTTGCACTCGAAAACATAGCTCTGAGAGTTACAGGTAACAAGATTCCTCCTTACTGGCTGTTCAATGTGAATAAGCTCAGAGAGGTGGACAAAGAGGAATATAATGAAATCAAGTCAATGAGTGATGAGGAGTTGGAGGATACTGTTCGCACTAATGCACTTGGTATACCAATGCAACTACCTCTTCGTCTACGTCTTGAAGAAAGTGGTGCTCAAGAGTGGCTTTTGCCAATTGAGCCAATGATTAGTCTGCAAGGTCAGAATATCATCGTGCGGCGACACGTTAACAAAGGTGCTGTAAAAGGAAGCATTAAGGAGCGGTGGTCACAAGATGATTATACTATCAGTATAGAAGGTATCCTTATCGGTGAAAATGGTAAATATCCTGAGGAAGACGTAAGCCGTTTACGCTCATTCTGTGAAGCTGGACGAGTGACAGCGTTAAACCCTTTGCTGGAAATATTCGGCATATCACATCTTGTCATTGAAAGCTGGGAGATTCCTTTCACAAGTGGCTCTTCTAATCAGAACTATTCGCTAAAGGCATATAGTGATGACATATATAAACTTCTCTTAAATCAGCAGGACTTAAAACGATAGGCTTATATGTACACAATGGCTTACGACATAGAGATAGGAGGCTGGCACGTTGGAATGCTTGACAGTGTTGAGGTGCATCGAAGTGTCGAACTACTTGCTGATACGGCAACTATAACATTACCAGGTGCGCAGTATAATGTAGCCTTGGATGTTGAAGACAAACTTCACAGAGGTGATAAGGTTATTATTCGCTTTGGATATAAGGAAGAAGGCTTAAAGGAGGAGTTCACTGGCTGGCTGCAACAAATCAGTACAGATGGTGGCAATATTAAGCTGACTTGTGAGGATGATCTGTACACCTTTCGTAAGGAACTCAAAAACGAAGTACTGAAGAAAGTTTCACTTGCTGATCTTCTTAAGAAGATGGTGCAGGGAATTGGGGAGAACTACTCTATTCAATGCTCTTACAGCTGGACCTATGCTAAGTTTGTCATTCACAATGCTACTGGATATGATGTACTTAAGAAGGTGCAGGAAGAATGTGGTGCAGATATATATCTTTCTAATGGCGTTTTACACGTACATCCCCCAGGTGAGGTTGTCGGGGTGAACCGCTTTTATAACTTTGCGCTGAATGTGGAGGCGGTTAATCTGACCTATCGACAAGCAGCTGATCGCAAGGTTCGTGTAGTGGTCAAAGCTCTTCTTCCTGACGGAACTGTAAAAGAGGTAGAGGTCGGAGCTACTGGTGGTGAGAAGGTAGAAATAAAATGTCCTACTTCTGATGCTGCAAGTATGAAACTTCGTGGCGAACTTGAAGTTAAACGTCGTAGTTTTGACGGCTATGACGGAAGTATCACAACTTGGCTCATACCTGAATGTGTTCCTGGCGATATGGCGTGGCTTTATGATACGGATTATCCACGTAAGGATGGCTGCTACTTTGTAAGAGCAGTAACAACAACTTTCAGTAGAGACGGTGGTAAGAGAAAAATAGAACTTGGATTCAGATTGAGCTAAAGATATGGATCAATATAAGGAATTAAGAGAAAGGTTGCGAGGTGTAGCACCACAACAGGAGATGACTGTACTACAAGGTATCGTTAAGAGCGTAAGCGGTAGCACTTGTGACGTGGAAATTGGAAGCCTTCTCGTACCAGATGTTCGCCTTCGTGCATCTGAAACAGATGATAATGGAGAGATGCTGATAGTTCCAAAAGTTGGTACTGCAGTCATCATTGGGAGTCTGTCAGGAGACTACTCAAGCCTTGTCGTCTTAGCTGTGGATCATGTTGAATCTATAACGATAAATGGAGGTAAGCTTGGAGGACTGGTTAATATTGAAGATTTAACCAAGAAACTTAATGACCTGGTTAAAGCTGTCAATAGCCATACACACCAAGGAACTCATGGACCAACTGGTCCACCTCTGACTAAGGCACAGGAGTTTAAGAAAACTGATTATGAAGACGTAACTATCAAACATTGATATGAAAGGTATTACATTGATAGACTATGAAGTGGTTATACAACCGCATCGAGGACCAGACGGGAAGATTATTTCTGGTCTGGTTATCGGTGACACGCTGCATCAGAATCAGGCTTTGATTCTTCACTTACATAAGGGAGAGTTGAAAGAACGACCGATGACTGGCTGTGGCATCAGTGATATGCTGCTTGACAATGATCCTATCTATTGGAGAACGCTCATCAGAGAGCAATTAGAGATGGACAGACAAACTGTGACTAATATAAAAATAACAACCAAAAGCATCGAAATAGATGCACAATATTAAACTTAAGCAATATGCAAAGAAACACGAAGGAATGGATACAATACGGCTCAGCCATATTTCTGCTTGCAAGTGGTGTGGCAATGGCTTTTCTGAGTTTCTTCTTTAATGGGGGCGATGTTAAAGACAGCGTGCTGTGGTATGTGTCGCAGACTTTGGTCTATGCCGGCTCAATCTTCGGTGTGGGTATCTACATTCAGAGTAAATGGGGCGACGTGAGAAATTACATCGACCGAGTTGTCAACTCTAAGAACGGAAAGGAGGAAGAATGAGAACGATTAAGTATATTGCAGTGCACTGTACAGCGAGTCATCAGTCACAGACTATTGAGAGCCTACGACAGGAATTCCTCCGTAAAGGATGGGTTAATCCTGGATACCACTATGTCGTAGCACCAGATGGCAGAATCACCCAGCTGCTTGATGAAGACAAGGTGAGCAATGGCGTGAAGGGTTTTAATTCCGTTTCTATCAATGTAGCATATATTGGAGGTATAGACAGAATGGGCAAGCCAGCAGACAACCGCACATATGCACAGAAAGCAAGTCTTCTCACACTGCTTAGTATGCTGCACAAGAAATATCCTGTAGCTGTAATTCAAGGACATCGTGACTTCTCGCCTGACTTGAACCATGATGGTAGAATCACCTCAAACGAGTATATCAAGGCTTGCCCTTGTTTCGATGCAAAGGCAGAATACGCAAACATCTAACAACACCGATATGAAAACATTAAAAGTATTATTAGCAGTTATTCTTACTGCTTTCCTTTTCTCTGCATGCTCGCATAAAGTCTATGTGCCTGTAGAGAGTGTAAGCACCGACACGCTGCACGTTATCAGTCATGATACCATAAGAGTTACAGAACGGCTTACACCTGTATCACTGCAGTTGCCAGAGTATCACCAGGAGTGTGCAACGAAAGACTCTGTTTCTGTTTTGCAGAATGCCTTGTATCGCTCAACGGCAAGAATACATAACGGTGTTTTGACGCATATATTAGAAAGCCTTCCAGGTGCGGAGATAAAAGGTCTTACAACGGTGCATGACACAACCCACATAACCATACACGATAAGGATCATAAACAATATAAGGAGAAGCCAAAGATAGTTTACAAGGAAAAAGAATTGAGCTGGATTCAAAAGCGAGCAATGGAAACTGGTTTTGTTACATTCGGCGTTCTTATGATGTTAGCTCTTTATTTCGTAATAAGATGGAAGTTGAAGTGAAAGATGGTCAGACCTTGGCTGACATAGCTATACAGGAGTATGGCTCGCTGGAAGCATTGCCTGCTTTGGCTGCTGCTAATGCTATTGGTATGACTGATACGTTAGAGGCTGGAAGCAGATTGCAACTTCCTGACGTAAGTTTTAACCGATTAATACAACAGTATTGCAAGGCTAATGATGTATCTCCAGCAACAGAGAGAGGTATGACGGATGTCAAGTTAAGGGTATTCAGTGGTGAGTTCTCGCCACAGTTCAATTAAAGTAAACAAAATATGGCTCGTAGTATAGCAGAGATAAAACAAACAATGACAAATGCCTTTATGGCGGATAGTACAGTAAGAGAACGATACGGACTATCGGAGAACGATACCTTTTATGATAGTTTCTCTGTGGTTAGTATCGAGAATATTCTGTTTTACATCGTGGCTGCCTGTAGCCATATACTGGAGGTTCTGTTCGACCAGTTCAAGGCGGATGTAGACGATAAAATCAGTCGTGCAGTAGTAGCAAGTGTACCTTGGTACTATAAGATAGCAAAAGAGTTCCAGTATGGTGATGCTTTGATATTTAATGAGGCGACACAGCAATATGGCTATGAACAGGTATCTGAGAAGAAGCGAGTCGTCAAATATGTTGCTGTACGTGACAGAGGCTCTTCTGTAGAGATACTTGCTTCAGGTGAAACAGGTGGGCAGCCTGCAGTTCTTTCAGATGATGTTCTAACAGCGTTCAAACAGTATTTGAACCGCGTTAAAATAGCAGGTGTTGTGCTCTCTATTCGCTCGTTGCCTGCAGATAGAATAAGTATCAATGCAACTATACACGTCGACCCATTGGTGATTGACAGAACAGGTGTAAGAATAGCAGACGGCAGTTATGCTGTAGAGGATGCTGTGAACGTCTATGTCAGAAAGATTATCTATGGAGGCACTTTCAACAAAACGAAATTGGTTGATGCTATACAGAATGTGGAAGGTGTGCAGGACGTAGAGCTACATATCTGTAAGTATAGCACGGATGGGACTATATATAAAGAAATCAGCGGTAATAATTACACCGCTGTTGGTGGAAGTTTTGTTACTGTGAACCTAAGAAATACATTGAACTATGTGGTATAAATTAGATATCATCAAACTTGGCTTTCAGTTGTTGCCTCCAATATTGAGAAGCAAGGTGCTCGTAGCACTACTTAAAGCGATGCTGCGTGGAATAAGGGATTTGTATAACCGGTTTTATAGTTACCGTTCTCACGTGTTGAATCGTCTCAACATAACGGCAGGTGTTCAGTATATAGAGAAGATCCTAAATGATGCCTTCTTTCTTTCAGAGCATCAAATTTACATCGTCTCTGCTGATCAGAGAGTACAGACTGTTTTACATTTCAAGAGTGAAGGTCTGACCCCTGTTTATGTGAGTGGTAATCCTCCGCTGTATGTCAGAGCGTATGATGATGTCCCTAAGCAGCCTTCTTTCATTGTCTATGTACCGTCATTCCTATGCACATCAATAGATGCTGCAGAAGACAAGTATGGAGGGCATAATTTGACAACTATATTAAACCTATTGAATCATTATAAACCTGCGGGACGCTCTTTCCGCATAGAAATATACGAATATGAATAAGATGCTCTTTAGTGAGGGTGGACAGCCCCTCTACATCGATGATCTCAAAACATTGCAGGAGAATCCAACCAATCAGATGTCTGCACTTCTTCAGGCTCTTGGTGCTAACACATCAGCCTTTCTGCTTGAACGCTTCCAAGGAGAGTTGAAGAAACTTAATGAAGGGGATAAGACTACTACTTTTCAAACTAAGAAGAACTGGTTGGTGCTTGATGGAATCATTTATGAGATAAAGGAAACTACACTGGTTGCTCATAGTTGGAATGATCCATTATATGTTGGTGTTAGAAAATCTACTTCTGATGTACGCACATTTGAGGATGGCCAGGAACGTGCCTGTAGAGAAACTGCAGAGGCTTTCTTAACATTTGAAAAGACAGAAGGTGTCTTTAATGTCAGTGAATTGAAAACGCTCTTTGACCTTATAGCTCCATCAATAGTTATTAAGTTGTCTGAAACAGAATATAAGGATATGCCGTGGGTACTGAGGAATGGTTACTCAGGACAAATACAATCTAAAGTGAGATCTGACTATACTATTATAAAGGTTGATGTACGAAGTGACAAGTCAGAATGGACTGATGGTCCTGGAGTAATCTTCGAATACCCTACGACACGAGTGTCAGTACCACCTGTTGTCTCTGGTGCTATTGTTGTAGGAGTAAGCTCAGACAATGGTCAGGAGCAGGTTGTTCACATCCAAGTGCTATCGGGAAAAGGAAAACTCATAGGAAACTTGGGAGCATCCAGTCTTCCATCTCCTGCTAACTGTCCTATTAACACATATTTCATCATTCCAAAATAAAAAGTAATAATGGATACAATATATAGTTTGCTCAAGCGAGCAAAGGAACTCAAAGAGAAAAGTCAAGTAGATAGCATCACACCTGAAGAGGTAGGTAAGCTGCACGAGGATACATTAGCATACATAGCCTCATTGGAACAGTCTACTGATGGACTTGGCATTAAGAAGGTTTACCAGTCTAAGTCAGCTATGGAGGCTGATACAGACCCAGTTGGAACTAACGGTAAGGCTCTTCGCTACGGTCAGTTAGTAAGCATCTATGATGATGCACACGCAGATGGTTCTGAGAATGGAAATATTTATGCGTATCAGAAACCAGGCTGGCTGCTGATGGGAAAGGTCAGTGGTGGGGCGGGGCTTTCTATTGTGCAGGAGGCAGGTGATAGCACAACATCTGTAATGTCGCAGAAGTCGGTATCAGATGCTATCAAAGAACTTGAACGTAAAGTGCAAGATAGTGCACAAGCAGCTGGGGCAGCGGTTTCGTTGAGGGAAAAGTTATACGGTAAGAAGATTACTGTGACGAAGGGTAGTGGCGCGACAGTCAGAACACACAAGATTGTGTTAGGAAAATGGGGAAACGGGTTGTATAAGCATCTGTTAGTGCCTGTTAAGAAGTATGAGAGAGTGCATTTACGAGCAAACCCAACAGAAGGCTTTGAATATACATTCCTTGTTGACGACGAAAACTTACAACAGACAAAAATATCACCTACATACGCACAGAATTACAGGGGAGAAGTAAAAGCTAAAGCAGGTGAGGATTTTTTCGTTGATGTTCCAGTTGACGCAGATTACCTGTACGTGTTATTCTATTATGAATTTCACACACCTAAGAATAAGATGGAGCCGTCATTAATTGAGCTTATCAAGGAGGGCGATTTTGAGGGACTAAAAAAAGGGAACTCAACAAGTTACAATGACGGAAAATCAGTCGTAACCTTGGGAAGCTCATTGTCGCAGTGTGGGCAGGAGTTTAAGACACTATCATGGGTAGAACGCCTTAACGACCTTGTAGACGTTAATATCGTAAACTCTGCAAAGAGCGGTGGAAATTTAGAAACGAATATCGAGAACGTGTCGAAAGGTGACTTGATTTACTATGACAGCGCAAAGACAAAGATTGTAGTTTCGAGAAAGTGTAATTGGTCTTTTAAGCCGTCATATTTCCTTTGGGGCAACGCTGCAAACGGAACGCCAGCAGGTGGTCTTAATCTGTACAATCAGTTAAAGAAAGCGTATGCAGTGACAAGACTGCATGGCGCACAGATGATTCTCGGAGGTGAAGACGCTTCATTAATAGGTCAGTACGAAAACAACAATCATTTGCCACTGTTGGGTGGTGCAAAAGCTTATGATGCTTGCATTAAGGCTTTTGCAAAAGACTTTGATGTTCTTGTTTCTCCTATTAGTGTAATTCATGACAAGTTAACACATAGTGGTAGTTATGGAACGTTGCCTTATAAGGGTACTGTTGAGAAGTTTATGGGTGTTCATGGCGGTTACAGATGTTCTTCGCCTTTTCTTATGCACGCAGACTTGTTAATCAGGTTGTCGCTTTCTAAGAGCATCAAGGCTTATAAGGTGCGTGAAACCTATAAGAACGGAAATCCAACCGTTACGGACTTGGTATACCAAGGTAACGAGGAGCGTTTGAAGTTCTTTAGAGGTCTTATGCCGGGTACGAATGGAATAACGCCTGTTCAGAAGATTGATAACATGGATAACAGAAATCACTCTGTGCCTGAGCCAACTATCGCAATGACAGACAGAGTGTATGACAGCGAAACTTATCATTTCCTGTATGGAGATGATGTCACATTCTACAAGTGGGCTTTGTTTGAAATTATCCTTGAGCAGATGTTGATTGATAAGTTTACTTTCAGTGTAATTTCGTCAAAACGTCCGACTGCTGTTTATTACGCTGTCATTAACGAGGGTGTGACTGAGTGGAGGGCGACTAATTTTGACTATTCTGATGGTGTGGTATCATTTACGGCTAACGATGAAGATAGCGTTATTGATATGTCTGTACAGGATTTCCGCAAGAAGCATATCTTGCAAGACTATGACAAGGTGCGTGTGCTTGTAAATTATGCAGACGAGGAAAGTTGGACGATGGCAAAACCTGTTGTAAGTGGGTATAATGGTATTGCTAAGCCTGTTCAAGGTGTAGAGAACAAGTTGCGTAAGTTTGGCACAGAACTTATGGATAAGACAAGCGTTGAAAGCGGTTGGACGTTCGGAGGTGGCGCAAGTGTAAAGGCTTTCCCTGCTTCAATGGCAAATTACACACGTTACAACGATGTGAAGAAGCATATACAGCTTGAAGTTGACGGTGATAGTTGTAGCAAAACTATTACTATAGAAAAAGGAGTATCAAGGGTTGCCGTGCGTGTTATTGCGCAGATGTTCCCAAAGTATGCAACAAAGCGTTTTGTCGGCACATCAGATGAGAACTCAGAGTATGTAGATGCAACGAAAGCTACCGTTCGTCCTGCTGACTATAATTGCGGAAAGTTGATTGTAACATTGAATAAGTCTGCTGTTCAACACGCTATAATCGACAATGGTTGGTCTGAAAGCTACTTTGAATTTGATATTGATAGCTCTGATACGGAAATCAGTGTCAAGATAGAGCGTGATACGTTGGTCGACAACAGTTATATCAATCATTTACGCCCTGTAATGATTCACGATGTGAGCGTACAGAAAATAGGATAAATGTTTTATTTCAGAAATCCTTATTTGAGAATCTTTTGGGGTAATTTATAAAAAGCCCCCAGCCTTGTTAATAAGCAACGCCAATCACTTTTAAACAATGTACGCCACAAGAGCGCGACCGGGGGCAAATATCCTCGCTCGCTCTTGTGGCGTTTTATTGTATAATAAAAGTGATTGGCGTTGCAAATTTACGAAATTTATTAGATATGAAGATAATTGAGATTGTAAAAATTAACAGGGAACTATTAAGAAACCTCCATATTGCTGGAGTTAGATTGGATGACGCAAAATATATAAATTTATATACAGAATATAGACATATGTTGGAAAATCATGAAAAGGTTTCTTACATAGTGGCAGTTCTTGCAGAGAAATACGCTATTAGCGAGCGTAAAGTTTATGCTCTTATTAAGCGATTTCAAACCGACTGCAATTTGTTTGCAGTGTAATCAGTATATACGCTTATGTTTGTGAAAGAAAAACTCACGACCTTTGCATCATGACAAAGAAAAAGTATTATTCCGCTCCGCTTCCATTTGTAGGTCAAAAGCGGATGTTTGCAAAAGAATTTAAGAAGGTGTTAGAACAGTTCCCAGACGGAACAACATTTGTTGATTTATTCGGAGGCAGTGGCTTGTTATCGCATATTACAAAGTCCGAGAAACCACATTCTAAAGTCGTGTATAATGATTTTGATGGATATAGGCTACGTCTGGAGCACGTGTCACAGACTAATGAGCTACTCTCAGAGCTTAGAAAGGTAGTTTGTGATTTGCCTAAGCATAAACCTATCGTAGGAGAAGCACGTAAATGGATATTTGAGTGCTTAATTAAGCATCAAGAGCGTTATGGTTATCTGGATTTCATCACAATATCCTCTTCTCTCTTATTTTCGATGAAATATTGTCTGAATATTGACGACATGAATAAGGAGACGTTGTATAACAATATTCGCTCTACTGATTATCCGCTTTGTAATGGCTATTTAGATGGTTTAACAATTGTTTCAGCAGACTATAAACAAGTTTTTAATCAGTATAAGGATACTCCAAATGTTGTATTCCTGGTTGATCCTCCTTACCTCAGTACCGAAGTTGGTACTTATAAGATGTATTGGAAGCTTGCAGATTACCTCGATGTACTGTCAGTTCTTGCTGGACATTCATTTGTTTACTTCACAAGCAATAAGTCGTCTATTCTTGAACTCTGTGACTGGATAGGTCGAAATAAACATATCGGCAATCCATTTGAGAAGTGTACTAAGGTAGAATTCAATGCTCGTATGAATTATAATTCAACCTATACAGATATGATGCTGTATAAGAATGCTGGTTAAATACTATTCAAATGCTGATAAAACGATGAATAAATACTACAATATTTTAGACAGAATCATTCATACAGGAAAGTAACAGTGTAACAAGAAAGGGGAAATTAGGTATCTGTTGAACGAACAGTTAACACTTACTCCTTCAGACTTACTCGACATCTTCGAAACTCACAATATAGCACGTAGGAAGCTAAAGGATGAGCTACAACTTTTCATGAAAGGTGAAAGGCAGATTGAAAAGTATCGTAAGGCAGGTATTGCTTGGTGGGATTATTGTGGTTCAATTCTTGTCAATAGTTATCCTACATATCTGGAGAAATTACCTCCACTAATAGAGAAGATAAATCGTGAAAAGCGTAGCAGCAAAAATTATGTATTGTTCTTAGGCGAGACTGGTGCAGAAACTAATCAAGCACCATGTCTTAGCCTTGTACAGTTCCAAATAGATGAAGGTGAACTTGTAATATCAGCTTTTCAGAGAAGCTCTGATGCGAACTTAGGTCTTCCAGCAGATATCTATCATCTTTACTTAATGTCAAGGCAAATAGAACTTCCGTTGAAGTCTATAACGCTCAATCTTGCTAATGTGCACATTTATAAAAATAATATAGAGCGTACAAAAGAACTTCTTAATGGTAATGAAGATATAAAGTTTGAACTCAACGTATAATCTAAAAGGTGGCAAAATCTTGCAGAATTATCCAAGTCTTGCAAGAATTTACCACCTTTTTAATGTTGCGTGCGTGTTGAGAATTGTTACTTTTCGTTTTGCATCAAAATATCACTTTTCGTTTTACAACGCACCTACTTTTCGTTTTGCCGGATTAAGTTATATTACTTTATTATATATACCTATGATAATACTCTTAACGGGTCTTATTGTTTATCTTTAACTGATGTAGTGATGCTCAGCACGTGTGGTGCTGACCAATAGCACAAGATGTGCGGAGCATCAACACTAATGGTGCAAAGAACTAAACACTTTGCAATATATAGCAAATATGAATATAAATTGTTGTTAAGAAAAGGCCATTCTATCAAAAGTAAGCGAGCCTGGTTTTATTAGTAGGCTTATTCTCAAAGAAAATTACATCCTTATTTGTAGGCAATATTTTCAGATGTGCCACTTATTCAATTTCGGTTTTGTAAGATAGAATGATATAAAAAGAAAAGCGGAGGTCTTTAAAAGACTTCCGCTTAATTCTTGAAGGGTGGGTGGTGGGATTCGAACCCACGACATTCAGAACCACAATCTGACGCTCTAACCAACTGAACTAC
>ERZ772906.97-NODE-97-length-51080-cov-4.756257_pt1 | contig 51080 bp, 50 predicted proteins | sample MGYA00511338_ERZ772906 | MGnify/ENA primary metagenome ERZ772906 (study PRJEB29015, sample SAMEA2738076) | human oral metagenome | biome: human oral; feature: human-associated habitat; material: saliva | place: China | collected 2212 ... | reverse complement strand
AACATCGCAGGGTAAAAATGCGCAACAAGACGATGCTTTTTGCGCCGGATTGCGGCTGTTTGTTTGCTTTGTGCGCCTATAAAAAAATCTTAAATGAACGTGGATTTGCTTGGATTCATCGGAATTATTGCTTATTTTTGCCACGCAAAACGTTTCAAGGAGGCGTTTCGCTCAGACAAAGCTGTAAAATCACATTTGCTTTTATCTCAAAAGAACATACTGACGCCATAATTGGCGCGGTACAAAATTCCCCACGAAGAAATACATCTTAATATATGGCACTCTATTCCATAGATCAACTGCAACAAAAGAACGAAGAAGACTTGCGAAAAATCGCAGACGAATTGAACACCCCGAACAAAAAGAGCGATGATAAACAGACGCTGATTTACGACATACTTGACGCTCAAGCCGAGCAAACGGCAGAGCAAAGACAAGCTGCTCCAAAACACCGCCAACGCATCCAAAAGAAAGAGGCTGTATATACGGCCAATAGTGTAGGCGAGACGCAACGACTTGAACAAACTTCGACGACGGCTACAAAACGCCGCCGCGGACGGCCGACAAAAGCTGAATCGGAGGCCATGAGGCAGGTTGCGCTCAAAGATGAACAAGTGGAGGCAGAGAAGCAGACAGTGCCACCGATTCCGACTGCGACTTCGGAAGAACCGACTGTAGAGCAAAAGGAAACGAAAGCGGAAGAAGTGCCCGATTTTATCAGTGAGCAACTCTTCAAGCAGGCAGATATGGCGGCTTTGGCTGATGCGGTTATAGATCTGGATGAAGTGAAGCAGCAATTAGAAGGTAAAAACGATAAGACTAAGGAAGCGGAGGCGCTTCCGATGGCGTCCGAAGCACCGGCTGCAGGACCAGCGCAAACTCCGACTGCGGAAAGCGCGCCACAACCGGAGGGTAAGGGGAATATGATTAAAGTGAACGATCACTTTTATATTACGAAAGATATTCCCGTTATTTACAATGATCCGATATATGACGAGCAACCGGAAGTAGCTCCCGTACAACGGCCGAAATTTCGCCGTTTCAAAGACGATCCATTGGTTAATGCTGACGCAGAGGCTGCACAGCAGGCACCAATACAAGAACCGGAACGCCCTAAGCGCACAGCAGCTGCACCGGCACCGGTCTTGGAAGAAGAATTGCTGGATGGACGCGGCGTCTTGGAAGTGATGCCTGACGGATTTGGCTTCTTGCGTTCTTCAGATTATAATTATCTGACTTCTCCGGACGATATTTATGTTGCTGCAAATCAGATCCGTCAATATGGATTGAAGCAAGGCGACGTCGTAGAAGGTAAGGTTCGGATTCCGGGGAGCGGCGATAAATTTTTTGCGCTCCATCGTCTCGAACGTATTAACGGCCTTGACCCTGCGGCAGTGCGTGATCGCGTGGCCTTTGAGCACCTTACGCCGCTCTTCCCCGAAGAGAAGTTTAAGCTTTGCACAGGTCGCCACGACTCGCTCTCGTGTCGTATCGTGGATCTCTTTACGCCTATCGGAAAAGGACAGCGCGCTTTGATCGTAGCACAACCGAAAACGGGTAAGACATGGCTGCTGAAGGATGTGGCGAATGCGATCGCAAAGAATAATCCGGAGGCTTATATGATGATCTTGTTGATCGATGAACGGCCCGAGGAGGTTACGGATATGGCGCGCACGGTGAATGCGGAAGTTATCGCTTCAACTTTTGATGAGCCTGCACAGCGACACGTGAAGATTGCAAACATCGTACTTGAAAAGGCTAAGCGTATGGTTGAATGCGGTCACGATGTGGTCATCTTCTTAGATTCCATTACGCGTCTTGCACGCGCTTATAATACGGTTAGTCCGGCAAGTGGCAAGGTTTTGACGGGTGGTGTTGACGCAAACTCGCTCCAACATCCGAAGCGCTTTTTCGGTGCTGCACGTAATATCGAAGGTGGCGGCTCTCTGACCATCATTGCTACGGCACTTATTGATACAGGTAGCAAGATGGATGAGGTGATCTTTGAAGAGTTTAAGGGAACGGGCAATATGGAGCTTCAACTCGACCGTTCACTCAGCAACAAGCGTATATTCCCTGCTGTCAACCTTGTGGCTTCAAGCACACGCCGTGATGATTTGCTCCAGGATAAGACAACACTCGACCGCATGTGGATCCTCCGCAAATATATCAGCGACATGAATCCAATAGAGGCAATGAACTCTATTCACGACAGAATGTTACGTACACACGATAACAATGAGTTCTTATTATCAATGAACGGATAAACCTATCAATCATTTATTAAATACTTTCGAAAAGGCCATACCTGTGAAGGAGTGGCCTTTTTTTTATGTTCTTAAAATGCCATGAAAGCCGTATATAAAAGCATTTTTCTTGCTTTTGGTAGCATAAATCCATATTAAATCACTACATTTGCACCTGTGAAAGAGTAGCTTGTGCCCGTTGTGCATATACATAAAGGTATTTGTCGGAAAACAATAGCGCAACTTTGCTTTATCCACAATATTATTTCAAGACAACCTAATTGTTATTTATGAACTCGTTAAAAGAGATTTTTAGAATAGGAAAAGGCCCTTCAAGCAGCCATACCATGGGACCTGCACATGCAGCAGAGATATTTGCACGTCGAAATTTAAATGCAAAAGCTTTTGAAGTTACTTTATATGGCAGTTTGGCAGCTACAGGAAAAGGTCACCTTACAGACGTAGCCATCACCGAAGTGCTATCGGAAATTGCTCCTGTAGAAATACTATGGCAGCCAGGAACGGTGTTGCCTTACCACACAAATGGTATGCGTTATAAAGCCTTCAATGCTGAGAAGCAAGTTGAAGACGAGTGGGTGGTCTACAGTGTGGGCGGTGGTGCCCTTTCAGAAGGCAAGGGAAAGGACGACCTTTTCTATACTGAGCCAGTTTATGAGCTATCTACTTTGAGGGATATTCAGAACTGGTGCGAAGACAACGGGCGCGGTTTCTGGGAATATGTGGACGAGTGTGAGGGCGCAGAAATATGGGAATACCTGCATGAAGTATGGACGATAATGTGCGAAGCCGTAGAGTCTGGATTGGAAAACGATGGTGTTCTGCCTGGTCCGCTAAAACTTTCACGCAAAGCAAGCAACTATTATATCAAGGCACAGAGCTATAAAACCAGTTTACAATCACGTGGTTTAGTATATTCTTATGCCCTTGCGGTGAGCGAAGAGAATGCTTCGTGCGGTACCATCGTAACGGCTCCAACCTGTGGTTCGTGCGGTGTTATGCCAGCTGTGTTATACCATTTATATAAAGCCCACCAGTTTTCGGAGCGCAAAATACTACGTGCTTTGGCAACAGCAGGTCTGTTTGGCAATATCGTAAAGGCGAATGCGTCAATCTCTGGAGCCGAAGTTGGTTGTCAAGGCGAGGTCGGAGTGGCCTGCGCTATGGCTTCTGCAGCCGCTTGTCAGTTGTTCGGTGGTACACCTTCGCAGATTGAATATGCGGCTGAAATGGGCTTGGAACACCATCTTGGCATGACCTGCGACCCTGTGTGTGGACTTGTTCAAATACCTTGTATAGAGCGAAATGCATTCGCAGCATGCCGTGCGCTCGATGCACAACTATATGCGAACTTCAGCGATGGGCGCCATCATATATCGTTTGACAAGGTGGTTAGGGTGATGAAACAGACTGGACACGACCTGCCATCACTCTATAAGGAAACCAGCGAAGGCGGTTTGGCGCACCATTTTGACCGTTAAAGCAAATCGTTAGTATGCACATTGAATTGTAATAGAGGGCATACCATATCCCTTTACAGATATAAACAAAAACCATAAAGTAGCAAGTTGTACGCTACTTTATGGTTTTTGCTTTTTATAGACTTATTCTAATCCTAATCCTTCGTAGTTTGTTTGCCGAACTAAAGCACTACTGAAGTTCTGCAACCACGTATTCAGAGCGTGTACCAATCCTAAATTTTCCACCCCAAATACCAATGCCTGACGACACATAATATTGTGTTTTACCCTTTTGCAATGGTCCGAAAGCCTTTTCATATATAAGGTCTTCAATCCAACTGATGGGCCAAACCTGTCCATAATGCGTGTGTCCAGACAGCTGAAAGTCAATGCCTGCCTGCTCAGCTTCCTCTAAATGATAAGGCTGATGGTCTAAAAGTAGGGTGTAATACCCCTTTGGCACCTTCTCCATAAGGTTTTTTAAGCGTGCTCTACGCTTATTTGTGCGGTCATCGCGCCCCACAACTGTCAGCGTATCGCCACCCTTTAAAGGCACTAAAGCATAGTCGTCGATAAGCAAATGAATGCCTGCTTTCTCGTAAAACCGCTTTGCATCAGGTTCTCCGCTATAATATTCGTGGTTGCCAAGACAAGCATATACGGGTGCTTTTAGCCTTCTAAACTCTGCTGCCATATCCTGTTCAGTCAAAGCACGGATACTCCTATCAATGATGTCGCCAGCGATAAGAATAGCTTCTGGTTGCTCTTTGTTCACCTTGTCTACCCACTTTCTAAACTCGTCAGCCCGATTATGGTAGCCCAAATGCAGGTCGGTCATCATCACAACACGATGCTTTTGTTTCATTTTCTTTTCAGCATTCAGCGTCAATTCTACACGTTCCTTGTGCAGATAGTTAAGATAACCATAGACAAACAAGCCCACGATGACGACAAAGATAGTTGCTGTTCCTGCCCAACTATTGTATAAAAACGATTTCGGAACAAGGCGAACAAGTCGTCCTAAGTCGAGAACGAGGAAGAACATGAGCAGGTATAATCCGATGAAAATAGAAGAATTACCCACTTCATACAATGCTATTGCCACAGGCATGGGGCTTTTATCTAAAACAAGATTAGCGAAAATAGTAAGGAAACACAGCAGCATGGCACCCACAACAAGCCATTTACCAACCAATCCTAACGGCAACAGCTGCCAAACATGCCAACCAATGTATCCGCTACTCCCTAATAAAACAAGGAGAAACGCAACTATTCCTATTATACTCATATCCTAAACAGTCTTATATTTTATCTATTTAGACCAATCGAACAAACATTATGCCGAAATCGTCTGCCTACAAGAGTGTACCATAACGTCTTGTTTGCCATTTAACAACCTACAATAAAAAAACTTCGAAGCATTGGATATTACATCTTATCAATGCACCGAAGTTTTTTGTTATAGTCCACTTAACGACTGCTTAGAGCCTTAAGAACTTCTTCACCTTATTATAATAGTTCTGTGTTTTGCTTATGTTGAAGTTGATTCCACCATGCCACATGCGAATAGCCTTCTCTATACTGTTGGCTATATTGTAGCGTGATTGGAACAAAACGAACATCTCTCTCGACTTAGCAGGACTGAAGCGGTCGGCTAAATTATAGCGTTTCTTGCTGCCTTTACTCTTCAAGATGTTATTACATTCGTTTACTACGTGATGCGAAATCTGCAAAATTCCAGCGTGTGGACCATTCACCGCCTTTGCATTTCCTTTACTTTCTACATGCATAATAGCGTCCATCACAGGTCGCCAGTCAAAATTTTCAATCTTTTCGGCGGTTCCTGCACTTGCAGAACCAGCTGCCATTGTCATTAAAAATCCTACAATCAATAATTTCAAAATTCTCATTATATACAATTTTCCGAAGCCTATAAACTTGCCAAAAGTATAGGTAAGTCATGCGGTAGGGCGTACATGAGAATCGGTGCACCTAACCTCGGCTTCATATTAACGGCTGCAAAGGTACGAAAATAATGCCTGATAATCAAGTTATTAAGTATTACTTAACAAAACTAATGATACAAATGGTTACTTCATAAGCTTTGTTTAAAAACCTTAAAATGCTTGGTTTTCTCAATAATATGATTTCTTTACATCTGCTTTATACCACATTTTGTAGAATGTAAATTTTGCCAATTCCAAACTTTACCGTATCTTTGCACATAAGAAATAACTGCATATAACAGGCTAAAATATTCTTTTTTGCCCCATTTAGCAGTACTTCTGTAATCTGTTTTAATGGCTCCGTAGCTTAGCTGAATAGAGCGCAGGATTCCGGTTCCTGAGGTCATGGGTTTGAATCCCATCGGAGTCACAGCATAGGGAATACTTTGGTATTCCCTTATTTGTTGCTGGTAAGTTTGTCGGAAAGGTGGTAAAACAATGTGTTAAGAATCGAATAGCAGCTCGAAAGAAATTCTTTTGTTCTATCCTGTGGGTAGCGCTTCTTAATGTAAACTACTGAATAGACAACCACAAAAGAACAAATTGTACCACCTCAATATAGGTATGGTTTGCCCATATAATCACTCTGAATTGTAAAGAAAAATACAAGCGAAAAGCAAGGTAAGTTGTTTCGCATTGTAAAAGCGTCTGTTTTGCGTTGCAATATAGGCTCTTTTGTCGTGCAATACAGGCGCTTTTACAATGCGAAACAATAGGTATTGCAACGCATTGATAGTAAGGCGATTGTGTAAGATTATCTATCCTGTAAAATGTTTACACTTTTATCGCTCTAATATTTTAGCGTTCAAACATTGCTTTGGCACTTGTAAGAGAAAGGAGTAGGGGGTATATAATGAAAGAAAGTCGTTCCTTTTGAGAACGACTTTCGTTTGTTTAGTTGCGGGTGCAAGACTCGAACATGCGACCTCCAGGTTATGAGCCTGGCGAGCTACCAACTGCTCCAACCCGCGATATTAACCATTTGCAATTTTAAAATAAGTTATTTGGACTTGTTTCTGAATTGCAATTGCAAAGTTACACAATTCTTTTGAAACATGCAAAATATTGTGGAAAGAATGAAAGAAAAGCACTTTGTTTTAACATTAGTAAACATTTTAAGCCTTTAAAAAGTTCATAAGTGGGTGGAATATAATTTTGATAAGTAAATAATTTCTATTACCTTTGTCATTCATTTTACCTATTGCCGCAAGGGTAAAGGTGGATATGAAACATAAACAACAATAATATGGTGTGGCATAACAGCCACGCTGCAACTTAGACAATATAATACATGGAAAAGAAAATTGTAATGGTTACGGGCGCAACAAGTGGTATCGGCGAGGCTTGCGCTAAGAAATTTGCACAAGGTGGATACGATGTTATCATCACAGGACGTCGTAAAGAAAAGCTTGACACACTAAAGAAGGAACTCGAAAATATGGGTGCTGAAGTGCTGGCAATGCAGTTCGACGTGCGCGAACGCGAGGCTGCGAAGAAGGCAATAGAGTTCTTGAAAGGTAAGTGGGCTACTATCGACGTGCTGATAAACAACGCTGGGCTTGCATTGGGCTTGGATAAGGAGTACGAAGGCGACTTTGAAGATTGGGATATAATGATAGATACCAATATAAAAGGCTTGCTAAACATGACTCGCTTCGTAGTGCCTGCAATGGTGAAACGTAACGAAGGGCACGTTATCAATATTGGTTCGGTGGCTGGCGATGCAGCTTATGCGAACGGAAATGTGTATTGCGCTACTAAGGCAGCGGTGAAAACAATTACCGATGGTTTGCGTATTGACGTAGCAGAGAGCAACGTTCGTGTTACAAATATAAAGCCTGGATTGGTGCAAACCAACTTCTCGAATGTTCGTTTCCATGGAGATGATGCCCGTGCCGATAATGTTTACAAGGGTGTGAAGCCGCTAACGGGCGACGATATAGCCGATGTTGCATTCTATGCAGCAAGCGCTCCTGCTCACGTTCAGATTGCTGAAGTGCTCGTTTTGGCTACACATCAAGCCAGCGGGTCGGTAATTGTGAGAAAGTAAACGGGGGTATTGTAGTGCAATAATCTCGAAAACTAAAAGGCGAAGTAGGGGAATGTCGTGGTTGCGGCAGTCCCTTACTTCGCCTTTTGGTATTTATGTGCGTGGTTTCTTCAGCTTTTCTTTTAGTCGTTTAAAGCTTTTTATGCCTAAGATAGTTAATCCGCTATATTGGAATGTCTTTGCTAATCCGAAGAAAATAAACCACAATACGCCTTTTGTTGTAGCAGAATTGTCGAGCGATAATTGGGCAAAAGAGGCTATATAGAACGGAACGCACATGGCCAAAACGATGATGCCAGTGCGAAACGACAGACTTTTAAGCCACGCTATGAAGCGTTTCAATACAGTAGGTGTTGTCATTTAATGGTTTGTTTGTTATCCCTCAGAGGGAGCGTTTCCCTATTTTAGAAATGTGCAAGCAAACTTTTTGCTGCTTGTTTTAGTTTGCGAAAACGTGCTTATCGGAAGTTATCCCACACCTTTTCAGCGGGTAAAGGCGAAACCACAGCTATGTTTTCTTTGCTTACGGGGTGTATAAACTCAACCGTATGACTGAGTAATGATATGCTACCGTCAGGGTTTGAGCGGCGCGCGCCGTACTTTAAGTCGCCTTTAATAGTGCAACCAATGGCCGAAAGTTGGCATCGTATCTGATGATGGCGACCTGTTAGTAGATTCACCTCGAGCAAAGTGTAATGCTCTGTCCGCCCAATGGTTTTATATTTTAATATTGCTTTCTTTGCATTAGGCACTTCGTGGTCGTGCGCATAGCTTTTGTTTTGCTTTTCGTTGCGTACCAACCAGTGGGTCAGTGTACCTTCCGACTCTACTGGTGGTGTCTGAACCATCGCCCAATAAGTCTTCTTCACCTCTCCATTTCTGAACATATCGTTTAGTCGAGATAGTGCTTTCGACGTCTTAGCGAAGACTACTAACCCCGACACAGGGCGGTCTAAACGATGCACTACGCCCAGAAACACATTGCCAGGCTTGGCATATTTTTCTTTTATCCACGCCTTAATGGTTTCAGAAAGCGGTTTGTCGCCCGTCTTGTCGCCTTGTACTATCTCGCCGCTTTCCTTATATACGACGATAATATGGTTGTCTTCGTAGAGTACTTGCATAGTGAATGAAAGTCTATCGCCCTTCTCCGACGATGGAGAAGGGGATAGAAATGTAGAAAGGAATATTACATATTCATACCGCCATCAACCTGAATGACCTGTCCAGATACGTAGCTTGAAAGGTCAGAAGCAAGGTAGAGGGCTGTGTTTGCAACGTCTTCGGTTGTTCCGCCACGGCGCATAGGAATCTTTGCAGCCCATTCTTTGCGAATATCCTCAGAGAGTTGCTCTGTCATAGCGGTCTCAATGAAGCCAGGAGCAATAGCATTGGCACGCAAACCCTTAGGTCCCATCTCCTGTGCAACGCTCTTTGCCAAAGCAATCATACCTGCTTTAGATGCTGCATAGTTAGCTTGTCCAGCGTTACCATGTACACCTACTACACTCGCCATGTTGATAATGCTACCTCCACGTTGGCGCATCATTACTGGAATACATGCGTGAATGAAGTTAAAGGCACTCTTTAGGTTCACAGCAATAACTGCGTCCCACTGCGCTTCAGTCATTCGAAGCATCAAACCGTCCTTAGTTATGCCTGCATTATTGACAAGTACGTCGATGCTACCGAACTCTTCCTTCACTTGTTTAACTACTTCTTCAGTCTGAGAGAAGTCTGCTGCGTTGCTCGCATAGCCTTTACACTTAACTCCAAGTGCCGCTATTTCAGCCTCAGTAGCCTTTCCGTTTTCGTCAATAACGAGATCTGTGAATGCAATATTAGCACCTTCACTTGCAAACTTAATGGCGATAGCCTTACCTATTCCACGTGCAGCTCCTGTGATGAGGGCTGTTTTACCTGTTAATAATCCCATGTTCTGTTTGTGTTTATTTTGTTAATACCAATGTTCTAAATATGTTTTGCTCACAATTTTTGTTGCTATAGTCTATATATAAAATATGTGTTAGCATCGTCTTATTGTGTTATTATCTGTCTTTTCAAGGCAAAATATCTGCATATTCAATGTGCAATGCCTGCTTTTTTGCTTAAGATAGTTTACTTTCTTAATAGCTATTATCTTCGCGTTTGGGCTTTCCCATCTTGTTTCCGAGTGCTCCGTACACCACTTTAGCTACGAGAGGGCGACTGCTTTCTTCGGTAAGTCCATGTCCGAGACGGCCGTATATGAACGGAACTTCGAGACCTTTGATACAATAATGGGTTATATCGGCAACCAAATCAACGTTGTCGATGTCGAAATCGCCGTCAGTTTTCGCTTCAGTATATACCTTTCTGAATAGCTCTATTTCGTCTTCGTCGAAGTTTTTACGTACTCTTTCCACCATCCAAATATTGCGAAAGAACTCCGCTCTTAGGTTTCCGTTTCGCATTACAGTCTCTTTTATCATGCTTAGGTGGGTGTAAATGAGTTCGATAATCTTGTCGTGAGGAGGTATTCGCTTCGATGCCACCTCGTCTAACTTGTCAGATAAGCGTTCCAACTCGGCCTCAATAACCGCAAAATAAACGTCGTCCTTACTTTTAAAGTAGGTGTATAGCGTGCGACGACCCTTGCCTGAGGCCTCAGCAATATCGTTCATTGTAGTGTTAGCAATACCTTTTTTTGCAAAGATTTGCCTTGCTACGTCTACAAACATCTGTCTTGTTTTGGAAATCGACATCTTTTTTCTCCTCCTAAAATACTCTTTTTTGTGTGATGAAAGTCCTACGCTTTCGACCATTGCACAATGTTATTATTATGTGCAAAAGTAGAGAAAAAAAACTAAACGCACAAGTAATTCAACAAAAATACTTATTTTTTAGGATTCTAATAGTTTATAAATATTATAGAATTACTAGGGCTTTAGGGTTTCTAGGAACTCTAGAAAAACTAGAAACTATGGAAAATAAGGCGCACCGCAAGCACTGTTTCCAAACAGCCTATGCTTTCTTATACCTCAATCTCCAAGCCATCGTAGGCAAAAAACACATTTTCGGGCAGATCGTTTTGGGCTTCTTCGTGAAAACCTATCTCGTGTGTAAGGTGTGTTAGATAGGTTCTTTTGGCCTTAACAGTACGGCTGAAGGCGATGGCATCGTCGATAAGCTGATGCGAATGATGCTCTCTCTGCCAACGTAAAGCATTCACCACGAGTGTTTCAACGCCTTCGAGATACGGCAATTCAGAAGGATTGATGGTCTTCATATCGGTGATATAGGCGAAGTTTTCTATGCGATAGCCCAAGATAGGGAGCTTTCCGTGTATCACTTCAATGGGTTCAATAGTACAATCGCCTATCGGAAACGCATTATGTGGGGCGATAGCGTGCAGGTTTAGCTTAGGTACGCCAGGGTAAAGATGCTCTTTAAAACAGTAAGGGAAGTTGTGGCGCAGTCCTTCACAAGTGTCTTCGTTAGCATAAATCTCTAAATCGGAAAGCCAACTGAAGGGGCGAAGGTCGTCAATTCCGCCTACATGGTCGTAGTGGATATGCGTTATGAGGATACCATCTATCTTCTTATAAGGTACAGGAAGTATCTGTTGGCGGAAATCGGGGCCACAATCAATGAGTATTCGTGTGGTTTCGGTTTCAAGTAAAGCCGATGTTCGCAGTCGTTTATCCTTTATATTACTGCTTTGACATACTTTACAGCTGCAGCCAATAACGGGTACTCCGTTTGAAGTTCCAGTACCTAAAAAACGTAATTTCATTGTTGTTGCTTAGCGTATGTTCACCTCTGGGTTGATTTCAATGCCGAATTTCTGCATCACATCGTGCTGAATGGTTTTGCAAAGGCGTACCACTTCGTTGCCTGTTGCCCCACCACGATTTACCAATACCAATGCTTGCTTATCGTGTACGGCAGCTTTTCCCATTGCTTTTCCTTTCCAGCCACATTGTTCTATCAGCCAACCTGCAGGTATTTTCTCGTGTTCGTTGTCGATAGAATAGTGGGGCATACCTTCGTATTGTTGTGCTAATTCGTTATATTTCTGTGTCGATACCACTGGATTCATAAAGAAACTGCCAGCATTGCCCAGTACTTTTGGGTCGGGTAACTTGGCATTTCTAATCTCAGTAATAACCTCTCGGAGTTCAGCAGCCGTAGGAAAGTTGATTCCTTTTACTGCTAAAGCAGCACGAATGTTACCATAATCCAATTTAGGTTCATAGGTTTCAGAAAGCTTATAGGTTACTGCGGTGATGAGAAAGCGGTCCCGCCATGTGTGTTTGAACTTACTTTGGCGATAGCTATAGTCACATTCGTCGTTCGTAAAACGACAAATGCGACCTGTTTTAATCTCTACAGCCTCCACAGACACTATCAAATCCTTTGCTTCCACGCCATAAGCGCCAATGTTTTGCACTGCGCTGGCGCCTACTTCGCCCGGTATTATGGATAAATTCTCGGCTCCGTAGAGTCCATTAGCTACACAATAGGCCACGAAATCGTCCCAAACGTAGCCCGAACCACAGCGAACGTGGCACGAATCAATCTGTTCGAGAAAGCGAATACCTGAATGTAACACTGTTCCATCATAATCGGCAGTGAGCAATAAGTTGCTTCCTTCACCGAGAATAAGTAAAGGTTGGTCAGCTTCGGTAAGCATTTTAGCCACCTGTTGTGCCTCTTCCACCGAATTATATTCTATGAATCGTTTGCATTTAGCTTCGATTCCGAACGTGTTATGCCTTAGCAGGCTGTAGTCTTTCTCGTCTATCATAGTCCCTTTCAGGTTGTCTTTCGTTCCTATTCCTTTTAAATAGCTTTACTTTTTAGTAGGCAATAATCTTCTCTAAGCGCCAATCGTTGCCCTTTTGCTTGAACTCTAGCTGTGTTTCAACACCATTAGAGAGTCCTCGGAACACAAGTATTTTCTTCTTACCTTCACCATATTTCTGCCCGTAAAGTATGTTGTAGATGTAGTTTTTAGGTATTTCTGGAAGGTAAGTGCTCCATTCTGACGCAGGAATTGTAGTGTTTACCTTGTTCGTACCTTCTCCTTCAGGGTCTAAACCAGAGTATGGCAGTGGGTTTTTAATGCTTCCTCGTCCGTCGTTAGCAAAGAATTTCTTCAAGAAATTGAGGAAAGAAGTGTTCTTTTTCTTCTCGAAGCTGACATTCATAATCTTGTTCATCTTCCATTTACCATCTTGATGGTCGAAGCAAAACTGCTTTACTATACCTTGATGCAAGTTGATTTTTTCCACGATTACAGTGTCAAGTTCAGTTGATTTAGCGTATTTAGCCTGCTCTTCGTTGTCGAAAATCAGCGTGTAATAGCCTTGTGGACGGAAGAATCTTTCCATTTTCCAATTGTTACGTGCTATCTGTTCCGTCATGTTTCCATTGGTTTCAACAGGCAACGGGAACTTGATGCGATTCAGTTGCAACTTTTTATTGGCGATAAAGTTGAAGAAAAAGTCGTCGAAAAGTTGGTCGGCGGCTTTTGGCATAGGTGTTTCTGCAATGATTTCTGTTACCGAATCTACTGTATCAGTAGTGTCAGTAGTGGCTATTGAGTCAGCTTTTGCAGAATCAGCTGGCTCTACCTTTTTGTTATTACAGCCTGTTGTGAAGCATAACATAGCTACACATAGACCAAAGACAAGTAAAATGGCTTTTCTCATATTCTAATAAATGTAATTCTCAAATTATGATGCAAAAGTACTATATTTATTTTATAATAATGTTGTAAAGTCAATATAATAATGCTGTAAAGGTAATAATTTTCTTTCATAGCGTTTCCCTGTTCAAATTATATATTGTATCTTTGCACTAAAATTAGGAATTATGATTCTCGAAAAGATAGAAGAACTATTAAAGGAAGTGAGTGTTGTTTCGGCTAAAAATGCCGAAGACGTAGAGCAACTCCGCTTGAAATATCTCAGTAAAAAGGGCGAAATAAACGCTTTAATGGGCGAATTCCGCAACGTTGCAGCCGATCAGAAGAAGGTTGTAGGCATGAAAATCAACGAGCTAAAGCAGCTTGCGCAAAACAAAATCAACGATTTGCGCGAACAATTGGAGTCATATGAAGCACGAAGCAACGATATAGACCTTACTCGAACAGCCTATCCAGTGGAGTTAGGCACCCGTCATCCGCTTACATTGGTAAAGAAAGAGATTATAGATATATTTGCACGAATGGGCTTTACCCTCTATCAGGGACCGGAAATCGATGACGATCAGCATGTATTTACGATGCTTAACTTCGCAGCGGACCACCCAGCGCGCGACATGCAAGACACTTTCTTTATAGAACGCAGCAGCACTATGGACGTAACAAAGAACGTTTTGCTGCGCAGTCATACTTCTAACGACGAGGCACACTATATGTCTACCCACGAGCCACCTATCCGTGTGCTATGTCCGGGACGTGTTTACCGCAACGAAGCCATCAGTGCGCGTGCGCATTGCTTCTTCCATCAGGTTGAAGGATTGTATGTAGACAAGAACGTTAGCTTCACTGATTTGAAGCAGGTGTTACTTACTTTCGCACGCGAAATGTTTGGAGCAGACACCAAAATACGCTTGCGCCCAAGCTATTTCCCCTTCACTGAACCCAGTGCAGAGATGGATATAAGCTGTAATATATGCGGTGGCGAAGGCTGTGGGTTCTGTAAACACACTGGTTGGGTAGAGATTTTAGGCTGCGGAATGGTCGATCCTCACGACTTTGAAGCTTGTGGTATCGACTCATCGGTTTACACTGGCTATGCATTTGGTATGGGTGTAGAACGTATTACCAACCTTAAGTATCGTGTTAGCGACCTCCGTTTGTTCTCGGAAAACGATGTTCGCTTCTTGAAAGAATTTGAAAGTGCAGAGTAAAAGCGTTCGCTTGATAATATAATAATGTAGGGGACAAGTTGCAATAACTTGTCCCCTATATTGTTTTCTTACTATTTTTAAAATCCGATGAAACCTTAATGTCTACCCACTTCTTTCTATTTATGATAGCTTTATAGCAACTCCTCAATGCTTATAAATCCATAAACAGCGACCCCAAAAAATGTAAAGATTGTAGAAGATAGTTCATTCTGTGTAACTACCACATTGTCAATACTTTGCAATACCTATTGTTTTGCAATGTAAAAGGGCCTATATTGCACGGCAAAACAGGCTCTATTGTGTCGTAAAACAGGCTCTATTGCAAAGCGAAACAATCTGCCTCGTTTTTTAATAGAATTTTCTTTACAAAATAAAACGATGTACAATGCTTTCTTTGCGTAGGGAAATCGTAGAAGAAGGACAACTATTCTATGGTGTCCAAGCACCGAAATGTGTTGGGAAGTGGGTGTGTGGCGTAGGGTAGAAGTTCTTTGTATTGGTTGTCATCAGTTAGTTTTTGTATTGCCTCATATAGGTTAGCAGCTACCTTTTGCATTGCCAATCCTCTGAAATCCGTTATGTAGATGTCCATTTCACCGCTTTCATTGCTGCCCGATGTAAGGTCCCAAAAGAGGTATTCGCCATTGTCGCTACAAGCAAAAGGGTAGAGATTTTGCAGTATGGAGGTGGTAACTTCAGGTGCAACATCGAACCAAAGTTCTCCATTTACAACATCGTCGTAATACGTTGAGCGTATTTCAGCCGACCTTACAAATAGGGAGTCGCCATCGTTTCCCATCGGAATGTATATATGAAACATATCAGCTGTAAGACCATACCCATATTTTCGTACAAAATCTACATAGGAAACAGGAAACGTTCGTCCATTTTCGAATGTGTGAGAACTTAACGTTTGTAAGTCTCCAAAACTGTTTTGCGTACCTATTATCTCAAGTTTAAATTTGTTTACCTTATCCATGACAAAGTGTTTTCGGTCTTTATACATTATCGTTTCAGCAACTTTCTATTGTATTTCTGCGGTTCCGAAATTCTCAAAACCATTATGAAGCATCGTATTGCATACGAGCTGAAAGTGCAGTTATGAATAGGATAGCCAGGAATTCAACAGCAATAACTCAGTCTAAGTCCTGACTCCAGTCGATAGAATCGCCAAACCAACCATTCTTTTGTCCTAATTCCAGGACACGCTTCTTAAACTGTTCTCCATCGAAATTGGGGTTATCTTTAACAAATTCCTTATTACCAAGACCTTTGTCCAACCATTGTAGAAAGATAATACCCAGCTCAAACTGTTGTTCTATCTGATATTTCGTTTCGTAATCCTCAACCGAAACACAGAAGTCAATGGTCAGATACTTGTCTTGTTTCGCATAGCGAACAAACGATTTCCTATTGTACGATTCAGGCAAACAACGAATAGCAACACCAATCGATACCTCTTCGGTTGCAAAATTGTTGTTTATTTCCTCTACCAAAATATCTCTTAAAGCATCTCCAAGAAGGCCAATCTTTGCGCCAGAAGTGTCTGTTACTATCGAAAAATTCATTGAAAAGCGTCTCCTTTCTAATTATTCCTCGTCCTCGTACCACTTCTTGATATACAGATAATGGTCGGCAAACAAACGCGATTGTCCTGCTTCCGCAGCCTTGATGCGCTTGGCTGGAATGCCACCCCATATCTCGTTGGGAGGAATTATCGTACCTTGCAGTACCACAGCCCCTGCTGCTATCATCGAATTTTCGCCCACTTCGGCATTGTCCAGTACCGTAGCGTTCATGCCAATGAGGGCGTTTTTGCGGATAGTAGCGCCATGTACCACTGCCGAATGACCTATGCTGGCACCGTCTTCAATCACTACTGGCTTGCCTTCGGTCTGATGTATGCACGCCAAATCCTGCACATTCACCTCGTTTCCCATTATAATGGCGTCTACATCGGCACGTATTACCGCACCAAACCACACCGAACAATCGTTGCCCATGGTTATATTACCTGCCAACGTAGCGTTTTCTGCGAAGTAGCAACGCTCTCCCCACTTTGGACTTTTGCCTCTTGCTGATTTTATCAGAGCCATCTTTCTTTGTATTTTATTGTTGTTTTCTTTTATTTAAATGTCGTTAGTACATTGCTAAAAGTTATTTAGCTCTTCCCAAATGCGCTGCACGGGCAGTCCCATAACATTGAAATAGCTGCCTTCAAGCGCTGTAACACCAACGTAGCCAATCCATTCCTGTATGCCGTAAGCACCTGCCTTGTCTAACGGAGAATAGGTTTCAACATAGTATTCAATCTCTTTTTCCGTCAGATTCTTAAATGTTACGTCTGTTGAAACCGAGAAACAATGCTGCTTTTTCGTCGTTGTTAGGCACACACCCGTAACCACTTGATGCTTCCGACCGCTTATTTTGCGCAACATTTCTTTTGCTTCGTCATCGTTAGCAGGCTTTCCAAGAATCTCGTTGCCCACTATTACCACTGTGTCTGCCGTAATAATAAGCTCGTGTTCAGTTATTGTATCTTTGTAAGCATTGGCCTTTTCGCGGCTAATATAGCCAGCAACGTCTGCAGGAGCGACACTTTCGGGATAAGTTTCCGCTATGTCTGGCTGCACACGCACGTCGAATGCAATGTCAAGACCATGCAATAACTCTTTCCTTCTTGGCGAATTGCTCGCCAATATAATATGATAATCTTTGAAACTCATAGTTGTTTTATTTCTCTTTTCGTATTAGTTCTAACGTTGTTTGCAATGTGCTATCGGCTAAAAGAGTGGTTTCAACAGCATTACCACCCAAAGGCTTTTGCGTTTTTCAGCCACTTTCCCTGTGCGCGCAATACCTGTTCGATGATATCACGAGCCACTCCCATGCCGCCTTCATAGTCGCTTACGTAGTCGGAAATGGCTTTTATGTCTGCGCAAGCGTCCTTTGGACAGCACGAACAACCCGCTCTTTGCATGATTTCGTAGTCGGGAATGTCGTCGCCAACGTATATAATCTCTTCTGGTTGTAGGTCGTTCTCCTTCAGATATGCCTCCCATGTGTTCAGTTTAATGGCGCAATTAAGGAACACATCTTGCACTCCGAGATAAGCATAGCGCTTTCTTATCTCCTCGTTGCGGCCCCCTGTCATTATCGCAACCTTTAGTCCGAGCTTCACCGCCAGCTGTATGGCATAGCCGTCCTTAATGTTCATGGTTCTTACGGGGTCGCCTTCGCTGTTCATGGCAACCGTGTTTTGCGATAGAACTCCGTCTACGTCGAAAACAATAGCCTTTATTTTCTTTAACTCGTAGTTTATCATTGCATTATAATAAATAGTTAAATGATTTCTATATGCTTATTTTTTACTTTTCTCATGAATGCTTTTTGCCATCAGCTCGTATATTTTTTGTGCTTTTGGATTGTCGTTCATGAGTTGCATTTGTGCCTCAATAATGTTTTCATCGTAACGAATGGCAGGTCCTGTTTGTGCCTCACGAGGCGACAATTCGTGTATTTTTCTTGCCGTTTCATCGGTCAATGGCAACATAACATCGAAGGGAAGACCCACCTTTTGCAGTACTTCGGCTGCCAAATCATAGCAATGATTGACGTAATTGCATGCCCATACGGCTGCCAAATGCAGATGACGGCGGTCAGCAGAAGACAATTCTTGAACGTTATTGCTAACCGATTGCGCTATCTCAATAATGGTTTGCATCGTTGAAATACTATTTGCTTCAACGAAAACAGGAATGTTACGGAAATCGACAATACGTGTTTTAGAGAACGTTTGCATCGGATAGAGTACGCCATAGCGCTTTGTTCGTCCACGAAACACATCTATTGGCATCGAGCCAGCGGTATGAACGAACAGCTTTTCGCTACGATTGGGACATATTTTGCCGATAACTTCATCGAGAACACTATCCTTTAGTGCGATAATATAAAGGTCGGCATCGTTCGTTATAGTCTCCAAATCGTCTGTTGGCACGGCGTTCAGCCTTTCAGCCAACTGCTTTGCTGCCGCCATCGTTCGGCTATAAACCTGCACAATGTCGTGTTTGGCGTTGTAAAGAGCATGCCCTAAAACGGTGGCAAGATTGCCGGCACCTATCAATGCTATCTTCATAATAAGTACAAAATTACTAAAAATAAGGAGAAAAGCTAACCTTTCCTCGCTTTTTTACAAAACATTTGCTATTTTTGCAAGTGCAGTGTACGAGCCAGTTTCGTGCATATTTCATTGTGTTTTGACCGCTTTATTGATGCAGACCCAGATATTTACACACAGCAAAGACCTGCCAACGCTTTGCGAAGGCAACTTCTTTCACAGTCGGGACTTGTTCTGTATGTTAGAACAAACGCCACGATTGCAGCCGTGTATGGTGGTTGTTACCAACGAAAAGGGCGAAACCATCGCGCAAATACTGGCACAAATCCGTAGCAAACGACGTATTCTCGGCCTCAATTTCACTCGCCGAGCCCGCATATATGGGGAAGGAGTGTATCGTAACGGTGTCGATTTTACGGAGAAAGCTAAGCTGTTTGATGATATGATGGACGCTCTTGTGCGTTACATGCTGCGACATTGGTGCTACCATATCGAGCTAAGCGATATGTCAAAGAAGATGTTTGGCTATCGAACTCTGCGCCAACACGGCTTCGTTCCTATTCCTTGGATACAGCTACACCAGTCGTTACACAGTCGAATGCCTGAAGAACGAGCTTCAGAAAAGGTGCTTCAGCGTGTTAAATATGCCTTGGAGAACGGGTTTGAGACACGCGAAGCCAAAACAAAAGAGGAAATTCACCAACTCTATCGCCTCATAAAAAGATACTATTTGCTACGTAAACAGCGCTACATACCTAAGGAAACGCTGTTCCAACTGGTAGGTTCCAGCCATCACGGGCATATTTATATCACCTTATACAAGGACCGTATCGTTGGAGGAAGCGTTGTTGTGGACTCTGGACGTGAGTCTATGCTGTGGTACGATGCCGCAATGGAGAAGCGCTACTTGTTCTATCACCCCCACACACTGACAGTTTGGAATGCCATTAAGGAAGCCCACAGACGAGGACAAGACCACATTCACATTCTTAACATTGGACTTCCGTTCTCGCGCAGCAAGTATCGCGACTTCATGTTGAGCTTTGGTGGTAAACCAATAGGATCCTATCGGTGGTTTCGTTTTTCCAATTCTGTTATGCGCCGTTTCATGTTTTGGTACTACCAAATATAGATGTAGGAACCCATTACGTGCGCAAACACACAGTCTATATGCAAGAAACAGAAAACAATACATATATATAATGAAAGTAATAGGAATTATCCCAGCCCGCTATGCGTCCTCTCGTTTCCCGGGTAAACCCCTCGCTAAGCTGGGTGGAAAGTATGTAATACAACGCGTTGTAGAGCAAGTTAGCTCCGTACTCAGCGATGTTTACGTTGCTACTGACGATGAACGAATCTACAATACCGTGATTTCGCTGGGTGAAAAGGCCGTAATGACAAGTCCAGACCACCAAAGTGGCACCGACCGCATAGCTGAAGCATTGGCAAAAATAGGCGGAAACTTCGATGTTGTGGTCAATATTCAGGGCGACGAACCATTTATTCAGCAGAGTCAAATAGAGACTGTTGTGGCCTGTTTCCTTGATGATGACACGCAAATAGCAACGCTTGGAAAGAAGTTTGCAACCATCGAAGAAGCTAAAAACCCTAATTCTCCAAAGATACTTCTCGACAATCGTAGCTACGCAATGTACTTTACACGTGCTCTTGCTCCTTATGTTAGAGGCAAAGCAGAAAGCGATTGGCTTTCAGTTTATCCTTTCCTTAAACACATTGGTCTATATGCTTATCACACAGAGGTATTAGATGAAGTTACAAAACTTCCTCAATCGTCTCTTGAATTGGCTGAAGGCTTAGAGCAATTGCGTTGGTTGCAGAATGGATTTAAGATAAAAGTGGGACTCACCGATGTGGAAACTGTCGGCATAGATACCCCAGAAGATTTGCAAAGAGCAGAACAATTTCTCGCTCAACAAGGCGAGAATAAATAGTAAAAAAAGTCTTTTAGTATTTACGCAACGGTGCTGTCGTTTCATAGATAGTACCGTTGCTTTTTTTGTTTTTGCCACTTTTTCGCTACAGAAAATGCAGTCTGGCTTCTTTATTTATAGTTTTTGAATATGTAAAATATATGTAAAGATATTTCGCAATCACCATTTTTGTGTAACTATCTTACTTTCAATACGTTGTAATACCCATTGTTTTGCATTGTAAAAGTGCCTATTTTGCGCGGTAAAACAGGCACTTTTGCGTTGCAATATAGGCTCTTTTGCAAGGCGAAAGTATTTGTTTCGCTTTTCATTGTAATATTCTTTACAAAATAAAAGCAATATAATGATGTTCTAACCGCTATTTTATGGTAAAACAACCGTATTACTTTGAGCTTTTCTAAACGTTCTTCTTAAATAAAATTATTAGCACGCTTATTATTTGCTACTTTAGCTGTTTTTTGGTAACTTTGCCACAAATTAGCTAATTATGGGATTTTTTGGGCTTTTCAATAAGAAGAAAAAAGAGGTCCTCGATAAGGGTCTTGAGACTACAAAGCAAAGTGTATTCTCGAAAATAACACGTGCAGTAGCAGGTAAATCAAAGGTAGACGACGAAGTATTAGATAACTTAGAGGAGATACTTATAACGTCTGACGTTGGTGTTGATACCACTTTGAAGATTATACAGCGTATCGAAGAGCGCATAGCACGCGATAAATACGTCTCAACTTCAGAGTTAAACAACGTCTTAAGAGCCGAGATTGCAACGCTCTTGACGGAGAATAACACTGAGAATGCGGAGGATTGGGACCTGCCAACCAGCCATAAACCATACGTAATATTAGTAGTTGGTGTGAACGGAGTGGGCAAAACAACCACCATTGGTAAACTTGCTTATCAGTTTAAGAACGCTGGAAAGAAGGTATATCTTGGTGCGGCAGACACCTTCCGTGCCGCTGCTGTAGAGCAAATTCAGATTTGGGGCGACAGAGTAGGGGTGCCAGTGGTGAAGCAACAGATGGGTTCCGACCCAGCAAGTGTGGCTTTCGATACCCTACAAAGTGCGAAAGCAAATGGTGCCGACGTTGTTATTATTGACACAGCTGGCCGTTTGCACAATAAGGTTGGCTTGATGAACGAGTTGAAAAAGATTAAAGACGTAATGAAAAAGGTTCTGCCTGAAGCACCAGACGACGTTATGTTGGTACTCGACGGTAGCACGGGACAGAACGCATTCGAGCAGGCTAAGCAGTTCGCATCGGTTACACAGATCACCTCTCTCGCTATAACGAAACTCGACGGAACCGCTAAAGGCGGCGTAGTCATAGGCATTAGCGACCAATTAAAGGTGCCAGTGCGATACATTGGCTTGGGAGAAGGAATGGAAGACCTGCAATTATTTAATAAAGAACAGTTTGTTGATAGCTTGTTCAAGCAGGATTAAGCTTTTCTCTCGCACCGTATTCAGGTGGAAAAACAAGAACCCAAAGCGTGGGAAAACAATTGAATGAAGAAGAATCAGATAGATATTATAACAATGGGATGCTCGAAGAATCTTGTCGATTCAGAACTTCTCATGAAACAATTTGAAGCAAACGGCTACGATTGTGTACACGATTCGGAAACCCCAGAGGGCGAAATTGCCGTTATAAATACGTGTGGTTTCATTGAAACAGCAAAGGAAGAGAGTATCAATACAATACTCGAATTCGTGAATAGAAAGGAGAACGGACAGCTAAGACAACTATATGTGATGGGCTGTTTGTCCCAAAGATATAAGGAAGAGTTGGAGAAAGAGATTCCAGAAGTGGATAAATTCTACGGCAAATTCAACTTTAAACAACTCATTTCCGACCTCGGTAAGGCTGAAATACCATCGTGCGATGGACGCCGACACCTTACAACGCCTCCACATTATGCCTATATCAAAATTGCTGAAGGGTGCGATAGACATTGTGCTTACTGCGCTATTCCACTGATAACGGGCAAGCATCGCTCGCGAAAGATGGACGATATCCTGCAAGAAGTGGCCGAATTGGCAGCTAACGGAGTGAAGGAGTTCCAGATAATAGAGCAGGAACTTACTTACTATGGCATTGATTTAGATGGTAAACACCATATTACTGAACTTATTTCGCGTATGGCTGACATACCCGGAGTGGAATGGATAAGGTTACATTACGCCTATCCGAACCAGTTTCCATGGGACTTGCTCGATGTTATTCGCGAGAAACCACAGGTCTGCAAGTATCTTGATATAGCGCTTCAGCACGTTTCCGATAATATGCTATCGCGCATGCGCCGCCACGTAACAAAGCAGGAAACAATGGATTTCATTCGTGCTTTGCGTGAAAAAGTGCCAGGATTGCACATTCGCACAACGCTTATGGTGGGCTTTCCAGGCGAAACGGAAGAGGATTTCAATGAGTTAATGGAGTTCGTAAGATGGGCACGGTTCGAACGTATGGGCGCTTTCGCTTACTCACACGAGGAAGGTACATACAGCGAACAGCACTATGAGGACGATGTTCCAGAGGATTTGAAACAGGAAAGGCTTGACAAACTGATGGCTTTGCAGCAGGAAATAGCTGCAGAAATAGAGGCTGAGAAAATAGGACAGACACTAAAAGTGATTATCGATCGCAAGGAAGGAGACTACTATATCGGTAGAAGCGAATTCTGTTCGCCTGATGTTGACCCTGAAGTATTGATAAAAGTAGACGTCAAACCCCTTGTTATCGGCAACTTTTATGATGTGAATATAACGTCAGCCGACGAGTTTGACCTCTACGGAGATGTGGTAAACGAATAACAATTTCGCATCGTTGAGATACACACTTTATGTTTTTTAAAAGCAAATAACCCAAAGATGAACAACAAGGAATTTATAAGCACATTGGCAAACAGAATGGGTCGTTCGCAAGATGAGACACAAAAGCTTGTGAATACCGCCTTACAAGCTATGGGCGATAACTTCGAATCGGGCGAGCCTGTATTGGTTTCGGGCTTCGGTTCGTTTGAAGTGAAGAAGCGACTCGAGCGTATTATGACCAATCCAGCGACTGGATTGCGTATGTTAGTGCCGCCAAAGTTGGTCCTTAACTTCCGTGCTACGGGGTCAGTCAAGGAGAAACTGAAGAAAGGAGGGGCTGAATAATGGCGAAAACAGCACTACAACTTATTGCCGATGCGGTGGCAAAGAAACACAAAATAACGGTGAAAGAGGCCGAAAAGTTTGTGTCTGCCATGTTCGATGTGGTAAACGAAGGGTTGAAAAACGACAAACTTGTTAAGGTGAAAGGGCTTGGTACGTTTAAGGTTCAAGCTGTGAAGCCTCGCGAAAGTGTGAATGTAAACACTGGAGAACGTGTGTTGATAGAAGGCCACGATAAGGTTTCGTTTACTCCTGATGCTTCTATGAAGGAACTTGTGAATAAGCCTTTCGCACAATTTGAAACGGTTGTGTTAAACGATGGTGTAGATTTTACCGACATAGATAATAAGTCTGACAATGTAGAAAAGGTAGAAAGCACCGATGAAATCGTAGATTCATTGAACGAAAATGCGAATTCTGAAGAGGAAAAGACTGAATCTAAGGAAGAAATAAACCACAAAATAACCCAAGAAAAACCTGTTGAAGCGGTGCAAGAGCCAGTAATTGAGGCTTCAGCGGTTGCGGTTGAACCGAAAGAAGAGGTTGTAGAAGTACCGCAAGTTGAACAGGAAGAAGTTGTTGAAGAAAAAGAAACAGTTGTGGAAGAGCAGGCTGAAGCTGTTGAAGAACTGCCTGCGGCTATTGCTGAAATACCAGAAGCAATCGTTGAAATACCCGAAGTAGTTGCCGAACAGTCTAACTCTAACGACGAAGAACTTCCTAAAGCTAAGATTGAACCAGTGGAGTCTGCTATGGAAGAAATAACAGATACCAAGACAAAACAACCTGTTCCAGAAGTGAAAGAGGTACCTAAAGCGATTGTTGAAGCAACTGAATCAATATCTACTAAGCATAAGGAAGTTACAGAACCAACTGAACAACCAAAGAAAACGAATTGGTTACTATGGTCAGCGATAGGTTTTGCTATCATAGCGATTATGTATTTCTTCGGCTATAAGTTTGGAAAAGATGCTGCACTTCGCGATAATAAGCTTGCAGTTCGTACCCAAACAGAGGATAGTATAGCTGAAAAAACAAAGAAAGCAGCGCAGAAACTTGTTGTCAAAGCGCAGAAGCCAGCTGTAAAAGAAGTTGATTCAGCAACTGAAGAAATCAATAGGTTCAAGCAGATGAGTTCTGATAAGCGCATCAGATATGGTGCTTACGACATCATTGGTATAGAAAAAGTAGTGGTATTGAAGAAAGGTCAGACCATGCAATCGTATAGTAGAAAGGCACTCGGACCCGATATGGTGGCATATTTCCAAGTGTTGAACAATGCCACAACGATGACAGCAGGCGACACCATGAAGGTTCCAAAGGTGGAACTACGCCCAGAATACCGCACAAGATAAAGTTATTCTTTTTGTAAATACACTTTATTAACTAATAAATGCGTGGCTCTTTAAAGAGTCACGCATTCTTTGTTGATAGAGCATGCAAAACGTTTTGGAGAGGTAAACAATGGTTCGAAAGAAATGATCAATAAGGAGTAGTAACCTACTCTCTATGCCATTGATAGACAGTAGACATGTAAAGAATTTACATAAGCGATATTGTTGTATAACTCTTTAGTTATCAATGCTTTGCAATATAGCCTGTTTTGCGTTGTAAAAGTGCCTATATTGCACGGCAAAAGTGCCTGTTTTGGAATGCAAAACAGGCACTTTTACAAACTAAAAGCATAGTGTTGGTTATTTCGTTGAATAATTCTTGACAATTCAAAGGAGTTATATTCAGCGGAGTTGGAGGGCATAATGCATTATATCAATGCAATCGTTTGACAATGTAAAAGTCGTATTTATATGCTTTTGATATGAATAATATCGTTGAAAGGCACTAACTTTGCGTTGATAATAGTATTAGTAATGAAAGTAAAGTTGATGATTAGAATATCAAAAAAGATAAGTTTGTAATTAGGGAAACAAGTTTTTCCCATCTCAAAAACTTAATTTTAATTTGATATTGAAAATTTGATTAGTACGACTAAACATTTTTATTGGTTTAGAGTAAAGCCCCATTTGCTGATAGAAGCAAGTGGGGCTTTCATTTGTTCTTATATGGATAAGGTGGAGAAAAATCTTATTTCAGCTGTTTCTTTACCTCATCAAGTGCTACAATCCAGTTGGTATCGAGAGAGAACTGAGTAGGGTAGTCTTCACGATTGTAGTATGCTAAGATTACCTCGTCGTCCTTATCGCCATACAATGGGTTGTTTATACTGGCATCACGGAATATCTTCTTCACACGATTTTGCTCTTTTTCGTTCGCTGCCTTCGCGAAATTCTTAAGGTAAAGATTCACGTAGTCGTACATATAGTAGGCCATTGAGTCTAAGCGAGAGTTCAAATGAGCAATCTCTTTAGGCGTTAATTCCTTGTCAGACACAGACAGTGCCTCCAAAGTTTTGGTCTTTAGATATGATATAGCGTCTACTTTGAACGATGCAATCTTACGGATTTCGGTGTCTTCAGACTTATCTGAAGCGACCTTATACGAGCTTCTATAAATCTGTTCGTACACACGTTGCGGTGTTTGCGCATAAGTAGTGGCAGTTAATGCCAAGGCAATGACTGCCAAAGCTGCTTTCTTTAATTTAATCATTATAATCTTGAGTTTTGTTGTTATCTTATACTTTATAATATTGAAAAACCTTCTTTCTTTTCACGAGGAATGTGTTTCGTGATGCAAAAGTACTACAATTTTGACATAAAAACGTGCAAAACGTTTAATTTTTATATAGTTTTATGTTATTTATTACTAATGCGTGACTTGTTCTTTATGGCGAAATCCTTCCACGAACCATAATGTTTGGCATCTGTTTCGGGGCGGTTCGACTGTAGAAAATGGCAGTATGCAGCGCCAAGAGCGTCAGTTGCGTCCATAAATTGAGGCATTTCGTTATCCTGTAAGTGCAATAAACGTTGCAGCATACCAGCAACTTGGTCCTTAGAAGCGCCTCCATTGCCCGTTATTGCCATCTTTATCTTGAGCGGAGCATACTCGAATATCGGCACATCTCGCTGTATTGCGGCTGCAATAGCTACGCCTTGAGCGCGCCCTAACTTAAGCATTGATTGAATATTCTTACCAAAAAATGGTGCTTCTATCGCCATTTCATCGGGTAAATACTCTTCTATGATACCAGTAACACGTTCGAATATCTTGCCCAAACGCAGATGAACGTCTTTCTCTTTGCGCATATCGATGACTCCCATCACCACCATTTCAGCTTTATTGCCTTGTGTTCGGATAACACCATAGCCCATAACGTTGGTTCCAGGGTCTATACCAAGGATTATTTTAGTAGGTCGTTGCTGCGCTGTTGCCATGTTCTTATCGGTCCATATAAGGGTTGTGTGCCAACTCGTAGCCTATTGTTGTTTGCTCACCATGCCCAGAATAAACCACAGTAGTGTCAGGAAGCTGCGATAATTCCCTTAAACTGCTAATCAGTTGAAACATACTTCCACCCTCAAAGTCCGTTCTTCCCACGCTACCACGGAAGAGAGTGTCGCCTGTAAACGCCATGTTTTCTTCCTTACAGTAGAACGTTACGCTGCCAGGAGTGTGGCCAGGAGTGTTGATTATCGTAAGTTCGTGCTCGCCAAACTTAATGTTTTCGCCTGCTTCAAAGGTCTTTCCGACTGGCGGAAAGTCGTAATTAAGCTGCATTCCGAACATATTTTGGGCTTGTTCCTTAAGCGAACGTAAGGCAGGAGCGTCCTTTTCAGACACCTCTGGTAGTAATCCGAAAACGTCGTTGATGGTGTTTATACCGAAATTATGGTCGAGATGGGCATGCGTTGCCAGCAAATAAACAGGCTTCAAGTGATTCTCCTTGATGAAGTTTACTATCGTTTGACGCTCTTCTTCATAGAAAGCACCACAGTCAATGATAACACATTCCAAGCTGTTATCCCATAACACATAGGTGTTTTCTTCTATCATGTTGAACACAAATCGCTTTACTTGTATCATATTTCTTTGTTTATTAAGTCCTCTTTTTTACTTTAATACATTACAGTTAATGCACTAAACACGAGGAACATATATTAAATTCTTTTCTTCAAACCACTCTTCTGTGAACCATTGCGATAGGTTTTCTACCAGCGCAACCTTTCTATAGGGTTGCAATTCCTCTTCAAGATTGCCTCCTTTCAGTACGATTACACCATTTTCGAGTGCATTATGATTATCCTTAGCGATATTCTTGCGCACTATTTTCATTAGGTCTGGAAGCGGCATTACTGCTCTTGAAATGATAAAGTCGAACTTTCCCTTTTCTTCTTCCCCACGTTTGTGTTGCGGAAGTACGTTTTCCAGTCCGATAGCATTAGCCACTTCCGTTGCAACCTTAATCTTTTTGCCTGTTCCATCAATCATTTTGAAGTTTGCTTGAGGGTATATTATCGCCAAAGGGATACCCGGAAAGCCACCACCAGTACCGAAATCGAGCACGTTAGTGTCGTCTCTGAAGTTTATAAACTTGGCAATAGCGAGCGAATGGAGTACGTGGTGTTCGTACAAATTGGTTATATCTTTGCGCGAAATAACGTTAATCTTTGCATTCCAGTCCTGATATAGGTCGTACAAAGCAGCGAATTGCTCCTTCTGTTTGTTTGTTAGTTCGGGGAAATACTTAGTTATAATGTCTATCATTATATGCTTCTTAAATTAGTTTTCTATAGTTACACGTACTTCATTCTTATTTATTTCGCCTGGCGAATAGACGAAAGTTGTAGAGTCATCGTACAGAATGAAGTTCTGAGAAGCGTAAGGTTTTATGCCCACAAAGTAGCCTTTGCTTTGCGCTTGCGCCTCATCGTCGTCGTCCCAGTCGTTGTTTTTCGCCATCTGAGCGATGATTTTCTTCGTCAAAGTCTCGTTATAGTCGTCACCAAAGACCTCTTTCAGCGTGATTTGCCTACCCGTTTTAGGGTCAATATTAAAGCAAAGAGAATACTTTGTTGTGGTTTTACCCGTCTTTATCGCTATATCCGAGATATAAACCACATAGTTTTCCATTCCAGGAACTATCCGTGTATTGATATTTAGAGCCCAATCAAGTTGGCTTTTCTCATGTTCTCGGTCCTTCAACCAGCGTGCCAGCTCAGTGTATTCCGCGCCATAGTGGCGTGCCAATTCCGAAATGGCGCGCTGCGGTGTTAGCTTTTCTGCACTCAAAGCAAAGTAATTGGGTTGCAACGTACCCATTCTTAGCAATGAATCGTTGGCAGCTGCATACTCATTACCCTTTAAAAAGGCATAACTTATATGTATTTTGCATGCAGCGTCTTTATTGAAACGAATGGTTGTATCCATTGTTATCTTGTCAACGGGCACCGCTAACTTAGCTTGATTGGCCTTCTTTCCGTTGCAACCTGTTACGATAAGGCAAGCTAAAGCAACCACTGAAAGGCATATAAAACTCTTCTTTACCATATAAATGGCAAAGTTACAAAAAACTTTCGTAACTTTGCATAACGTTAATAAAATATGAATGAAATGATAAAAGCGTGTCTTTTCGATTTAGACGGAGTGGTTTTCGATACGGAACCGCTTTACACTGAGTTCTGGGGGAATATCTTTAAGGAGTTCTATCCTACGGAACAAGGTTTGGAATTAAAGATAAAGGGACAGACGCTCAGCCAGATTTATGGACATTATTTTGCTGAACAACCCGACCGACAGGCTGAAATCACACGCCGATTAGATGCTTATGAAAGTAAGATGCAATACCATTTTGTTGATGGTTTCACCGACTTCGTGCAACAGTTGAAGCAAAATGGTGTAAAAACAGCTATAATAACGAGTTCCAATAAAGCCAAGATGGAAAATGTTTACCGTCAGCACGCTACCTTTAAACAGCTTTTCGACGCTATATTTACGGCTGAAGACTTCCGTGAAAGTAAGCCTTCGCCAGACGGATATCTTACTGCTGCGCGTGCGTTAGGCGTTGAACCAACTAACTGTATTGTGTTCGAGGATAGCTTTAACGGATTGCGTTCGGGGCTTGCTGCTAAGGCAAGAGTAGTTGGTTTAGCCACTACGAACTCGGTAGATAGTATTAAAGAGTTTACAAAAGAAGTAATACCAAACTTTGTTGGTTACAAGCTAACAGAACTATAATAAAACATAGAAGCCATAATGGGTTATTTATCAACAGACAGAAAGAAGATTACGGCAAAGACACTTCGTGAGATGAAGGTTGCTAAAGAGAAGATTGCGCAGATTACTGCCTATGATTTTACAACAGCAAAGATATTCGACGAAGCAGGAATAGACAGCATTTTGGTTGGCGATTCGGCATCAAACGTAATGTGTGGAAACGATACTACTTTGCCAATCAGCTTAGATGAAATGATATACCATGCCAAATCGGTGGCTAAAGCATGCTCTCGCGCCTTTGTAGTGTGCGATATGCCCTTTGGTAGTTACCAGGTTTCTCGCGAAGAAGGGGTGCGTAATGCTATCCGAATCATGAAGGAAAGCGGTGTCGATGCAGTGAAATTGGAAGGTGGTAGTGAGATTATTGACACCGTAAAAGGTATTCTTGCAGCTGGTATCCCAGTGGTTGGACACCTTGGATTGACTCCTCAGAGCGTCCATAAGTTCGGTGGTTACGAGGTTAGAGCAAAGGAAGAGGCGGAAGCAGATAAGTTATTGAAAGACGCTAAGTTACTAAATGATGCGGGAGTGTGCGCTTTAGTATTAGAGAAAGTGCCTCGTTCGCTTGCAGCGGAAGTATCGAAGCAGATCGAAGCGCCCACGATTGGCATCGGAGCAGGCTGCGATACCGACGGACAAGTGCTTGTTTATGCTGACGCTTTGGGCATGACGCATGAATTTAAGCCTAAGTTTTTGCGTCATTTTGCCGATGTTAGTAAGTGCATGACAGCAGGAATAACAGACTATATGAAGTGCGTTAAGGAGCAAACATTCCCTAATGCAGATGAGTCTTATTAAGAGTTTGGCGATTCTCTTCAGCATTTCTTAAACAACAAAAGATAACAGATAATTATTTGTAATGGCTCTTGTGAAATCATAGAATACCATTCTTATTTTGTAAATAAACTTCAAACATATTTCCGTACAATCGGTTTTGCATTGCAAAAGAGCCTATATTACAACGCAAAAGTGCCTGTTTTGTTCAGCAAAACAGGCACTTTTACAATGCAAAACAATAGATATTGTAACACGTTGATAACGAGATGATTGTGCGAAATAATCTCTCCTGTAAAATCTTTACACTTTTCTTACAGTTTTTCTTCAACTATATGGCTATAAAAAAAGGTAGCAAGTAAAAAATAAAAGGTAGGACGTTCTTTGATTTTGCCCTACCTTTCTTTTTTAAATTCTATTTCTTTTATACTATTTTCTAACGGCGTTCAATAACTCTGAATAGTGTTCCTGTTGGACAAACGAACCGACAATAGGGGCGCGCAACGAAGAACGAGAGCACTAAAAATACACAACCGAGCACCAAAACAACCACAGAGGCAGTCTGAAAGATGAAGGCTGTAAACACTTCATAGTCCATCCACTCCAGTCCAACGCCTGCTAACGTGAGTACTAACAAGGCTGCAAAGAGGAACTTACGGAAGGCATTCAGTCGCTTTACCGTATTAATGCCCAAGCGCCACTTTTTGTTTTTCGTTTTTGCAGCTATATCTTGGATTGCTCCGCACGGACATACGTTCGAGCAATAGTAGTTCTTTTTGCCGAAAAGAGGGTAAATAAAAGCCGTTATCAGCATGATAATCGGAATGAGCGAAGCCCAAAAATGAATTCCGCTTGACATGTAATTGACAAACAACGACCATGATAAAAAGGTGCCACAGCCAAAACCCAATACTATCACATTGAGCAATAGCTGCACCGTTCGATAGTGCTTGTTGCGATAAAACAGCGGAACGATGGCAGCAAGGAGTACAACCATGAGTCCTGCAATGGTCTTTTCGTCGAGATTCATCTGCTCTATTATTGATGGTTGCACCGCTTTTTTGGCAGCATAAGCCAATCCTTGTTGCATATTACCGATGATTCCGTGCGATGAATAGGTTGCTCCGCTGATGGCATCTACCTTCAAAGCCTGTGCCTCTTCGATGGTTTTACCATTCCATTTGCTTAACAATGGCTGCACTTGTTCGAAGAATTCGGGCGTTTCGGCGTTCTTTAGCGCCTTCACCTGCACGATTATGCCTTTTTTAATGTATATTTCTAATGGCACAGCACCACTATATCCCACGATGTCTTTGCCCAATTTGGTGGTGTTAATCACCCTTGTGCCATCGTCAAGTATGTGCATTGTGTCAATCTTTGTGGTCTTTACGCTGTCGGAAGCCACCGCTTTCACACTGTGTCCCCATACCTTTCCATCGCGCTGAGTGGCCGCAACAGCCAGGACAAGAAAGCATAGTGCAAGCATTAAAACCTGCTGTAGTTTCTTCATTTTACTTGTTTGTATGTTTAGATTATATGTTCTTTGATGTCTGCAACTATCTGTTCATCAGTTAGATGGTTCTCTATCAGCAGTTCTTTCACATCGTATCGATCGTAAAGTTGCTTCTTAACACCAAAGCAAAGTGTGCGCATGGTAGACGGTCCGTAGTATCTTGCAATGCGTTCGCCAAAGCCTCCGTCGAGCGAACCGTCCTCAATGGTTGCAACAAGTTGGTGGTTCGCCTTAAGAGAATGAAGCAATGGTTCGTCGATTCCCGATAAATAGCGTGGGTTTATCAGCGTTGCGTCTATGCCGTCGGCCCTCAATGCCTTTGCTACATTCTCGCCTTTCGCATAGAAATCGCCTGCTGCAATGATAGCAACCGTATTGCCTTGGTGCATCACCTTATACTTATTGAGTTCCGAATAGTCGGTTTCTACAGGCTCAGAAGCATGATATGCACCATATTCAGGCACACGAATGGCCACCGAATATTGGTTTTGATAGATGGCCCAGCGCTCCATTGCAATCATTTCCTCGTAGTTTGTAGGTGCAAGATATACCAAATTAGGAATGTGCGACAGCATTGGTATGTCGAAAAAACATATATGTGTGAAGTCGTTCATACCATAAACGGAAGCACCCGTAACGTTAATGACGGCTGGATTGCCGTTTACTGCAAGGTCTTGACATAGCTGATCGTATGTGCGTTGCATGAAGGTGGCGTGCGTTGTAAACACTGCATGAGCGCCACGCTTGGCCATTGCCGACGCCATAGCTACTGCAGCTTCTTCTGCAATGCCCACATCGAAGTGCTGTGCGCCTACCTTTTGGCGGGTTTCAGCATCGAAACCAAGAATTGCAGGAACACCTGCTGAAAGACAAACTAACTTTGGATTCTGCTTCATCTCCTCACGTAGCCATTGTCCAAGCATTGCTGGCATGTACTCACGCTGCTTGCGTGGCTTGCGCAAAGAGCCATCTTCATTGAAGGGGAAGTGCCAATGCCATTGTTCTTTGTTATCTATGGCAGGCTGAAAACCATGTCCTTTCTCGGTGTGAATATGCACAACGATAGGGTGGTCGATATCTTTCACATGCTGAAATACCTCCACCAACTTTGCCACATCATTGCCTTCTTCAAGATAAATGTAGTCTAAGCCGAGCGTACGGAAGTAGTTTTGCGCACACCTACCATTGCTTTCACGCAGTTCGCGCAAGTGTTGATAGAGTCCGCCGTGGTTTTCTGCAATACTCATATCGTTGTCGTTCACTACCACAATGGCATTTGTTCCGAGTTCGCCAACGATGTTCAGTCCTTCAAAAGCCTCTCCGCCAGAGAGCGAACCATCGCCAATGACAGCTATAACATTCTCTTTTCCGACCTGAATATCGCGACCTTTCATCAGTCCAGCGGCCAAAGCAACCGATGTAGAGGTATGTCCTATCTCGAAATTATCGTATTCTGGGCTCTCCAAAGGCGATGAATAGCCCGAAATACTATCCATTTCGTTGTCGTCGAAGAAGCCCGCTTTGCGTCCTGTAAGTATCTTATGAGGATAACTCTGATGCGATATGTCGTAGACAATCTTATCGTTTGGTGCATCGAAAACATAGTGTAGAGCAATCGTTGCTTCCGTAAAACCAAGGTTAGGACCTACGTGTCCGCCATGTTTCATGACACGATTCAACACTCCTTGACGCACTTCTGTTGCCAAAATATGTAGTTCTTCCATTGTCAAGCCCTTCATATCGGCAGGTGAGTCTATCTTTTCTATTATCATATTATCCCGTTTTAAATTACAATTTTACTTTGTTTTTAGCGGCAACTATCATCTGTTTCCGCTGGCAAACGATAGAGCAAAGATAAGAAAAATATTTCTTTTGCAGAAGTTTTTTTGAGCTTTTTAATGTAATGAAAACTGCTTGTTAGGAATAAAAAAGAGGGCATTTTCGCCCAAACCAATATTTTTTTGTAAATTTGCAAACCCTCGATTGCGGTGGCGAAACATCGACTTTTGCTGCCAAACGAAAGGATACATATATATAATAAGGTGGAAATTGTCCACCACCAAATATAAAAAATACAGGTCTAAACAATGAAATATATCATCATTCCTGAGCGAAAAACAACCCCTCAGTTGCCTTTCTACTTTGCCGTAGAGGAATATGTGGCACGTACTTACACCGATGACGATTACTTTATGGCGTGGCGTGTGGAGCCAACAGTGATGATTGGACGCAATCAGCTTACCGAAAATGAGGTGAACGTTGACTACTGTAAGCGCAACGGCATACATATTTACCGTCGCAAAAGCGGGGGAGGTTGCATCTATGCAGATAAGGGTTGTATGCAGTTTTCGTACATATCGTATGCTGAAAACGTAAATCGTGCCTTTGTAGAGTATATGCAAGGCATTGCCGATATGATTAAAAGTCTTGGCATAAACACCGAACTTTCTGGCAGAAACGATATTCTTGTAGAAGGAAAAAAGGTTGCAGGAAGTGCATTCTATGGTCTTAAAGGACGCAGCGTGTTGCACAACTCGCTTTTATTTAGTACTGAATTGGAACATCTTGAGCATGCTTTGACACCAGGAAAGGAAAAGTTGCAGAGCAAAGGAGTGGCTTCTGTGCGCCAACGTGTTACCAATGTGAGCAACTATACCGACCTCAGTATTGAGGCATTTATGGACTATGTGCGCAAGTATATGTGCGGTGATGAAGTGTTGGAACTGACTTCCGACGACATGAAACATATTGAAGAAATAGAGAAGGAACTTGCTTCTGACGACTTTACATACGGCAAAAACCCTAAATATACGGAGGTTCGGAAGAAACGTTTTGCTGATGTGGGAACCATTCAGGCACACATCGAATTGAAGAACGAGAAGATTTTGAACATCAATTTGATGGGCGATTACTTCCTTTTGGGAGATATTGACCGCGAATTGCTCGACCTATTGCGTGGTGTTGATTTTACGCGCGAAGCAGTATCAGCAGCAATTGAAGGTATAGAAATAGGCAATGTAATTCGTAATTTCACTACGGAACAATTCTTGCGCTTGCTATTTGGACGTCCGCCACATGTGATGAAGCCTGATTGGTTAAAGATAAATCTGACCTCGAAGAAGTCTTCTGGCGAAACAGCGGGCATTCTTGCGCGACACCATATGAACACGATCTGTACCAGCGGACTATGTCCTAATCGCACCGAATGTTGGGCTGCACGCACTGCAACGCTAATGATTGGTGGCGAAATATGTACTCGTAAATGTAGATTTTGCAATACATTGAGTGGTCGTCCTAATGCTTTGAACCCGAATGAACCGCAGCATGTGGCTGAATCTATTAAGGCTTTGAACCTTCGTTATGCCGTTATTACATCGGTAGATCGCGATGACTTGCCCGATTATGGTGCCGACCACTGGGTGAAAACGGTGGAAGCTATTCAGAAACTGAACCCTGACACTAAGATAGAACTGCTGATACCTGACTTTATGGGCAAGAAAGAGCTGATTCAAAAGGTGTTGGCAACAAAGCCTCATGTGTGTGGACACAACATGGAAACGGTGCGCCGACTGACTCCTTCTGTGCGCAGTGTAGCACAATACGACCGCAGTTTGGAGGTATTAGCAGAGATTGCACGTAATGGTGTGCAGGCAAAGACAGGCTTTATGTTGGGCTTAGGCGAAACGCATGAAGAGATTTTGCAAACTATGGATGATATTCTTGCAACTGGTTGTAAGCGTTTGACGTTGGGACAATATCTCCAACCTACTGCAAAACACTTGCCAGTAGCTGCATACATCAGTCCGAAGCAGTTTGAAGAATATAAGAAAATAGGATTGGCAAAAGGCTTTAAGCACGTAGTTAGTGGACCATTAGTGCGCAGTTCGTATCACGCAGCTGAAACAGTATAAGCCGAACGAATGCTTTTTCGATGTGTTGGAGGTTAGAGATACCATGTTCTTAACAGTGGAGAAAGAATAGGACTATCTAGAATTTCTAGTTTTCATAGAACTTCCTCAATATTCTAGTAAAGAACTCAAGAATACCCTTTATTCTGTAAAGATAATTCGTTGAATAAACACCAATATTGATTTTACATTGCAAAAGTGCCTATATTGCAATTCAAAAGCGCCTGTTTTATCGTGTAAAACAGGCGCTTTTGCGATGTAAAACAACCCCTATTGCAACCCATTGATAACAAGGTAGTTGCATAGAAACCACTCTTCTGTAAAATCTTTACATTTTTCTTGTTGCTTTTTAAGTGCTATATATTAAGGCGCAACCCTTACTTCAACAGCAGAAAACGAAATATACGGAAACGAAAAAAGGCATTCCAAACTACATTGGAATGCCTTTTTGCTTATTTATAATCTGCTATTTCGTACTCTTATCTACTGATAAAATTGTAGTCAGAATCGAACTGTTTGGGGTGGCGACCGATGAGAACAGTGTTCAAAAGGCAGTTAGCCACAACCTCTTCCTTCGACAAATCCACCTTCGGATCGATGCGAACATCTTTTCCTAACAATACTTCCCAAGGACCATTGAAGTTGCTATCGTCTGCACCAAAGAACATTTCGTTCGTATCTGGGTCCTCCATGAGTTGATAACGAATATACTTTTTCGATGCAATAGGGTTGATGTCTAACAGCAATTCGTAAGCGTGCTGGAAGGCTTTGCGCTGATTGCGTGCCTTCGGATACATCAATCCGATGTATGGAAAGATTTCTTCAAACTCGTATGCCTGGAAGTATTCTTTTAATTTCATAGTGTCGTTACTGACTTGTTCTTTAGAATTTAGCCATCTTAATGGCTACTATTGCACATTCGTCGCCTTTGTTTCCGTACTTGCCACCACTTCTATCCTTTGCTTGTTGAAGGTCGTTAGTAGTGAGAAGTCCGTATATTACAGGGATTTCACAACTTGCATTAAGGCGCGAAATACCATAGGTTACACCCTGACAGATATAGTCGAAGTGAGGCGTTTCGCCACGAATGACACTTCCGAGTATGATAATGGCATCGTAACCACCATTGAGTGTCATCTGATGAGCGCCATATACGAGTTCGAAACTGCCTGGAACAGTCTTCACATGAATGTTTTCGGGAATGGCTCCGTGCTTCTCTAACGTTCTAACAGCGCCATCAAGAAGTGCGCCCGTAACCTCTGGGTTCCACTCTGATACTACTATTCCGAAGCACATGTTACTGGCATCGGGAACAGAAGTAAGGTCGTAATCCGATAAATTGTGTAATGCTGTGGACATTTCCTATATCAGATTAGTTGCTTGCGCGCTCGATATACTTATCAATATCTTGGCTCATAGGAGAGTTAACATACTTTGTTTTAATCTCCTCGTAAAGCTTTAATGCGTCAGCCTTCTTGCCTTCGCTTTCAAGAATAATGCCTGCTTTTCTCAAAGCCAATGGTGCTATGCTGATATTAATACCTTCGAAGCCCTTAGCATTGGCCATATCAGCTGCCTTTTTAAAGCTTTCTACAGCCTTATCGTTTTGGTTATTGTTTGCATAAATGTCTCCAAGAGCCATCTGAGAGGCTGGACTGATGATCTGATCGTTCGATGTTGAGTACTTTTGAACGTTCTCTAAAGCCTTAGACCAGTTTGGTTTTTCTTGGTGTGCATAGCAAAGACCAACGTAAAGATTAGCGAGATTGCCAGCGTCGGTGCTGCTATAATCGCTTTGTACCTTTTGGAATACCTTGAGAGCTTGGTCGAACTGCTGCGCTTGAAAAAGCTTTTGAGCTTGTGCCAGCTGTGTGCTTGCTTCTGTTTCTTTAGGTTCAGAAACGAAAGTCTTGTAGAGGAAGAACCCAGCAACTACTACAAGGATTGCTACAATAGCAATGATAGCGGTCTTTCCGTGCTTCATGAAGAAGGCTTCCGATTTGTTGAGGGTTTCTTCATAAGTGCCCTCTGCTTTTTTGTTTACCATTTTTGTTTATCTTTTTTTATTATTTTCGCTTTGTTTTTGCTACGCTCTTGTTAGATGCAAGTTTGTATAACGTGGCAAAATTACTGATTTTCTCGCACATATTGAAATATATTACGCTTTTTTTTAACATAGATACTAAAAAGGCCGCACTTATCTATAAGAGCGGCCTTACGTTTAAACCATAATGCTATAATCTATTATCTAATTCCTATTTTCTTTGTAATTGTGCCTTCAGTTGTTATGATACGTACAACATAAACACCATTTTGGATAGGTAGGAAGATGCTGTTGGCAATGTTAGTTGTACTAAATGCCTTTGTACCAGCTATATTATAAACTTCTACGCAACGTACATTCTTGGTGTTGTTGAAGTTGATAACGTTACCATTTATGGTGAAATTAGTTTCGTTTTCGGTTGTTTGAATCTCATCAATGCCTGTTACTACACCTAAGTAAACTACTTGAGTGTTGTGTCCTGCAAGTGGAACTTCTTGTCCATACTTCTTGCCTTTAGGACGGTATTCAGCGTAAAGGAGATACTTACCAGGCTGTAACGTAGCCTCAGGAGCCAACGAGAAGGTGTATTCTTCGCTCTTTCCTTCTTCCAAAGTAACTGATTTCATGAATGCCATCATACCTCCAGCACGCGTAGCAGGGCGTAAACGTACGTAAACAGATACTCCCTTAACTGCTTTGCGTGCAGTAATCTTGAGCTTAAAGCCGCCAGTACGCTTTCCAACTTCAAGTTGTGATGTTGGAATAGTGAACTCTGTGCATGACAATTCAATAGCGTCGTTGTCGAGAACTTCAAGCGTATATTCCTTCTTTTGGCCACCCATAGGAGTTTCAATACCATTTACTACATAGTAAGGAACGAGCGAATACTTACCAGCAGCTAAGTCTAAACGTGAAGAGTAGACTGCTTTTGCTAATTCCATCTTCTTATAATCAGCTTCCTTCGTCTGAATAATGTCGTATACTTTACTATTATCGGTTACATCAACTGCCTTCATCAACATTGAGGAATTACCTGCAGCGCCATAGTTTCGTGCCTCTTGGAGAATGGCAATAATATCGCCTTGTTTAACAGCAGCATTGTTTTCTTTGTTGGTATTGCTAATCCAGAGCATCTCACTTTCTTGGTAGAAGACAGGAGTAGTTATCTCTTCTAATACCTCAAGGATATTGTCTTCGGTGAATGCAGGCTTGAAAGGATAGCTTTCCCACTTTGCAATGTTGTCTCTGTAGCGTTGTCTATCTTCCTCTGTTGCATCTTCTTTAGGTTCAGTTACGTTTACATTCTTCTCAAATGCAGTTACTTTGTACTTACCAGCAGGTAGGTCGTTAGGAAGTTCGCAAAGCAATTGAATCGTCTTTTCGCTATTATCGTACACCTGATGGAAGGTGGCTTTGTCGTTCTCATGAACATAATAGACCTTTGATTCGTCGTTTACAGAAGTGAACTTGAGCCAGATATGGTTAAGATAAAAGTCGTCGCTGTTATTCTTTAGTACTAATGTGAACTTACCAGACCCTTTTGCATGAAGTTCGTTTTCAGCAGTAATAGGCTTCATAAGTGTAACGTTTGGTACAGGTTCGTGCTGTTTAACGCTTACAATCTTATTATCTTCTACGGTTGCTTCGCCATAGTTAGGCAAGTTGTTAGGGGATAAAACAAGTTGCCAATCATCGCTTCCATTGGCCTTTACAGCAAATTGTATTCTGTAATCGCTGCCGTTTGGCACGTTGCCATCAATCTCTTTTTTAACCCAATGGCTGATGTAGAAACCTGTAGTATAGAGGTTTCCGTCAACATTTACAGGGGCAAATGTCTTATCTTCTTCCTTCAAAACGGCTTTCACCTCATTGTTCTTGTCAATCAAAACAAGGCCTACCTTACCTATAAACTTATCGCAATCGTGGTTATCGATGCGTTGCATGCCCAGAATTTGGCCACCAGCTTCGACTACTGCAATGCGACTTGAACCGAAAATAGCCCATGCTTTCTTTCCAGGAGTACCGCCATTGAGAGGTTTAATGCCCGTGATGATTTCTTGTTGAAGGTTATAACCTCCACCATTAGCGCCAATTCCAAGAGAGTAAGGCTCAAGAGCATTTACTCGGAAATATCCGTTGCTCTTGCCATACCAACCCCAGTTGAAATGGAAATAGTCCTCGCTGTCGTATCCATCGCACACAAATGCGTGTCCTCCCTTGCCATCTTCGTTGGTTGCAGAGTAGAAAACAGGACGTCCCGCATCAAGTTCGGCCTTAATCATGCCTATCCATTGAGGAGTAGAATAGTACTCGCGTCGCTTATAAGAGATACCTGTATCGTAGCCAAAGTAGTTAACCATAGCTCCAGTTACGGCTTGTGAGTAGGCACCAGCCTCACCGCTGGGCATGAAAGACATATGTACGCTGAACGCAGACAAGCTACTTAGCGTAGCAACCATATCGTTTTCAGTTTCGTCGGCATTGTCTTTCTCCAATCGCTCAGGCATTTTTGTCCAATCAAAGTTGCCTGTTGTGAAGTCGACATCGTGTCTTTTGCCAAGGTTATCTGTGTAGCTCATGTTACCAGTACCCTGTGCTGGCCACTTGTGATAGCGCATAATCTGTGCCATAGCAGTAGCAACACATCCTACATAATAATGTTCTTTCGGATTGTTTTCGGTGGGTTTCTTAGCAGGCATCTTATTAAAGAAAGGTGCGTCTTGTCCCCATTGTATGTTGTTCAGCAATGGTTTAACCTTTACTTCGCCACGTGGAGCAACGCGTTCGTCCTCTTTTACGAAGTCAGTAGAGCCTGTTCGCTGTTGTCTTTCAACAGCATTTGCGAACATCTTCATCATGTTAACGACGTTAGAAGGAGCACCTTCTAAGTCGAAAGTGCCCTTGTCGCTATAACCAATAATTGTGCCTATGGCGTCGTCTCCAGATACAATGACGAAGCCAGCATTGTTTTCCACGTTATAGACATAGAAAGGTGAGTAGTTAGCCGTGGTCGAAAATGTTGCATGCATTAACTTTCTGGGCATCGCCATAAGGTGTGCCTTAACATTTCGATGATGGTGTTTTGCCAGGAAGTCCTGCGCTATGCGCTGTGCTTCAGTCCTTGAAACTTTTTCGGCAAAGGCTGGTATTGCGAGCAACGCAAATAGCAGCAAGAAGTTGAATGTACGTTTCATGCTTTTAAATTTAGTTGTAACAATATAATTTTATGATGTTTATTGTTTTCCAGGATGTCTACAAAGTTAGTCGTTTAGGATAAGCGTTAGTTCGCTCATTCGATTGCAAATATAGTTTTTTATTCGTAAAGTAGTATAAATAATAAAAAAAAATGCAATGCGTTAAGTATTTTTTAACATTCTCACATAAAAACTGAATATATATAATACGGGTATTTTGCATATATGCAACTAGCTGTATAATTATACCATAGTGTAACTTTCAGAGTGTCAAAGGCTTACAAGTGTGTTCTAAAAGAGCCTGTTTTGCGTTGCAATATAGGCTCTTTTGCGACGCAAAACAGGCACTTTTACAGCGCGAAAGAGGCTCTTTTGCATTGCAATAGTGTATATACAAAAAGAGGCTAATATTATGCAAGTTCTTCAATGCATAATGTTAGCCTCTTTAATTTAGTTGTTATTGGACTATATGTCCTTAGCAAAGATTACTTCTCGCCCTTATCTTGCAAGAAGCGTTCTGCCTCGATTGCTGCTTTGGCACCACTGCCTGCTGCCACAACTCCTTGACGATAGATAGGGTCGGCAACGTCGCCAGCAGCATAAACACCTTCGATATTAGTAGCCGTAGATGTACCTTTGGTTACGATAAAGCCTTGTGGGTCGAGTTCGAGTTGACCCTTAAAGAGTTCTGTGTTAGGGGTATGGCCGATTGCAAGGAAGAATCCATCAATTTGAATGTCGTACTTCTCCTCGTTCTCTTCGCCCTTGAAGCGTACCAAATGTGCACCTTCTACACCATCTTCACCATAAAGTCCGAGCGTATTGGTGTTGTAAAGGATTTCTATATTTTCTTTTTCCTCTACACGTTTGCGCATGATTTCAGCTGCACGAAGGTATGGCTTGCGTACAATCATGTATACTTTCTTAGCCAAACTTGACAGATACATTGCTTCTTCGCAGGCTGTATCGCCACCACCTACTACGGCTACAGTACGCTTGCGGTAGAAGAAACCGTCGCAGGTAGCACATGCACTAACACCTTGTCCGCGATATTTTTCTTCGTCAGATAAACCAAGATATTTTGCACTTGCACCTGTTGCGATGATAAGTGTATTTGCTTCGATAACGTTGCCACGCTCATCTTCCAAAATGAAAGGACGCTTGCTGAGGTCTGCCTTTACGATAGAACCATCGCGAACGTCAGCTCCAACGTTAGTAGCTTGGGCTTTCATTTCTTGCATTAGCTCGTTGGCGTCAATACCATCTTTAAAGCCTGGGAAGTTCTCTATAATTGTTGTAGTGGTTAATTGTCCACCTGGTTGCAAGCCAGCGTATAGCACTGGTTGTAGATTAGAACGGCTTGCGTAGATAGCTGCAGTGTATCCTGCTGGGCCGCTACCTATGATTAATGTCTTTACTTTTTCCATAGTGTTTGTTATTATAAATATTTTTCTTTCTTTATTTGTTCCTTTTTATCAATGCTGCGATGCATTGTTATGATAAAAGACAGGGTAGGGTGTCTGCCTATTTCGGTGGGAATAGACCGAAGAGACGTGCATCTATCATATCTTCAATACGCTTGAAGTCTTGCGGATTGGTGGCGAAATCGGTGGTATCTCCATCAACTATCATCAGCTCACCCTCGTAAGTTTTAATCCAATTCTCGTATCTCTCGTTCAGACCGCGTAAGTAATCAATGCGCATAGTCTGTTCATAATCGCGTCCTCGCTGCTGTATATGCTCAATAAGATGGGGTACGCTACTCCTTATATATATAAGAAGGTCGGGCAGTTTCACCAAGCTGAGCATAAGATCGAATAATTGTGTGTAGTTCTCAAAGTCGCGGTCGCTCATCAATCCCATATCGTGTAGGTTGGGAGCAAATATGCGTGCGTCTTCAAATATAGTACGATCTTGAATGATTGTGTCGCTTGAGCGTGATATTTCAACCACATCTCTGAAGCGTTTGTTCAAGAAATATATCTGAAGATTGAACGCCCAGCGGTTCATATCCTCATAATAGTCGGCGAGATAAGGGTTGTTGTCCACTGGTTCGAACTGTGCCGTCCAGCCATATCGTTTGGCAAGCATTGTTGTAAGTGTTGTTTTGCCTGCTCCTATGTTTCCTGCAATAGCTATATGCATATTCTTTTTAATGAGTATTGTGTGAGTTTGGTTGAATATTAAAACAATCCGAAGAGTTCACGATCAATCTTATCGGTAATAAAACCAAAGTCTTTCAGATTGTGTTGGTAGTCGAGTTCGTCTACATTTATGGTCAGAACGCGTCCCTTATACTGGTTTTGTATAAAGTCTTCGTACCGTTTGTTAATGTTTTCGAGATAGTCTAACGGCATGCGTTGCTCATAATCACGGCCTCGTTTCTCAATGTTCTCTACCAAATGGCTTACCGATGCACGAAGATAAAGCATGAGGTCGGGGTAGCGAACAGCGTCGGTCATATCCTCAAAGAGTTCCATATAGGTTTCATAATCGCGATGATCAAGGTTGCCCATGGCGTAATTGTTAGCTGTAAATACGTAAACGCCTTCATAAATGGTTCGGTCTTGAATCACATTAGTGTCAGACTGGCTGATTTCCAGCAAGTCTTTAAAGCGCTCTTTTAGGAAAAATACCTCCATAGCGAACGACCATCGCTTTATATCTTTATAGTAATCGTCGAGGTATGGATTGAATTCCACCGACTCATAGCGTGGTTGCCAGCCGTAGCGCTTGGCTAACATGGCTGTCAGCGTAGTCTTTCCACTTCCAATATTTCCTGCTATTGCTATGTGCATACGTCGTTTCCTCTTTATTGCATCATAGCTTTTCCGATGCAACCACTTGGCATTTGTATTTTCAACATAGCACAAACAGTAGCTGCAATATCGTTGATGGTAGTCTCTTGAGTTGATATTCCTTGTTTAACATGCCAGCCAAACATCACCCAAGGAATGTGTGTGTCGTAAGGATAAGGCTGTCCATGCTGTGTTCCAATGTAGTCTGGAGAGTTCTTTGCACCGAAGAATTGCGCACGAGTAACTACTCCTATCTCTCCAGAACGATGGCGCATATATCCATTTAGCATACGTGTTTTAATGAAATCGGGCATTGTTTCGGTCGCAACACGCTCTTGATCGAATACGAAAATGTATTGTGGATCTTGCTTTAAGTAGTCGATAGCCTCGTCAATAATATCTTGTTTCTTCTTTCCTGCTTGTGCTATCATCTTGTCATCTAATGAGAATTGATAGTTGTCTTCGCCCATAACAGGTTTAATTCCGAACTTATTTTGCAAGTGATTGTTAAGTTCTTGTACGGCTTTGTTGTACTCAAAAGCTCCAGCAGGTATGCGATGCTTCTTCAAGAAGTTATAGTTGTGAGCCGCACCGTGGTCGGCTGTGAGGAAAAGAAGATAGTTTCCACGTCCTACTTTTGCATCTAAGGCATTGAGGAACTCGGTTAAATCCTTATCCAACTGCATATAAACGTCGTGGTTTTCCTTACCGCGTGTGCTATATTGATGGCCGATTGCATCGGTAGAAGAGATGCTGACAGTAAGCATATCGGTTTCTTTACCTTGACCTAAACGCTCGTTCTCCAATGCTGCAATAGCCATCTTGAAGGTTACAGTAACTCCTTCATTGGATGTTCTGATATTATAATTAGGTGCAGTACGATTGGCTTTGTTGAATTTTTCTACCCATTCTGGCAACTTGTCCATATAATATGTAGAGGTAACAAAGTGTCCTGCAGAGGTGTCCCACCAGTATGCTGCATCGGCAGAATGTCCTGCAGGCAAGATAGAAGCACGGTCCTTGAGCGATACACCAATTACTTTTGAACGGAAATTGGTAGCTAATTTAAGTTCATCACCAATAGTTGTAGTAAGCAAACGGTGCGGACTCATCTGTCCTTCCTTATTGTTTGAACCTACACTGCGCACGGTTGTATCCGTACAACAGTACACATACTGGTCGTTTTGCCACCAGCTATTGCCGCAAATACCATGAAGAGCTGGTACAGAACCAGTGAAAACAGATGAGTGTCCAATAGCTGTGACCGTTGGAGCGTAGTTTATTTGAGTGTTTTCGAAAGAGAAACCCTCGTTAAGAAGTCGGCGCAAACCACCTTGGCTATATTCGTTTTGATAGAAATAGAGGTAATCCCAGCGCATCTGGTCAACCACAAGACCAACGATTAGCTTTGGTCTTTCCACTTGAGCTTGCATTGTCAGCGCCATAAAGAGCGTCAGAACGAAGAGTGATACTTTTCTCATTTTTAGCTATTTGAATAGTTTTTATTGAACTTTTGCTCTACCATTGGCATGGCAAACGGTAGTTTCTTTAACCTTGCAAAGATACAATTTAATTATGAAACAAGGGTAACAAACTTGTAAGTATTTTCCGTTGTTCTCAATTTCCCTACTTTTATAATGTGTAATCTTGGCAACATCAGATTTTTATTCTATATTTGCAGAAAAATAAAAGTTATGGAAATGAGATATATAAACAATACTGTGCGCCGTCAAGACCGACTCTTAGACGAGGCGAGAGCACTGGAATTGCTGGAGAAAGGAGAGTACGGAGTGCTCTCAATGGTATCTGATGAAGGCGGTTATGGTATTCCTGTGAACTTTGTTTGGGACGGAAAGCAGAGCGTTTACATACATTGTGCGCCTGCAGGACGTAAGTTAGAGGCGATAGAAAAGAATAACAAGGTGTCGCTTTGCATCGTTGGTAATGTGAATTTACTGCCTGGAAAGTTCACGACAGAGTACGAAAGTGCTATCTTTTTCGGTACTGCGCACATCCATCTTACCGATGAAGAGAAGATGGAAGCATTGCATTTACTTATCGATAAGTTGTCTGCCGACTTTAAAGACATAGGCGCTAAGTATGCAGAAAAGAGCTTTCACAGAGTGGAAATCATTCGCATCGACTTTACAGAGTTCAGCGGAAAGCAGAAGAAAGTGCCGCATTCAGCACAATAAATAGTATGAGCGGGCGATTGTAAATATATACAGTGGACCGAGAAATCTATTGTAATTTAAAAGATATTGTCATGTTCTGATGCTGCAAAAAGATTGATATTATAAAAAAAATAAATACTAATTTGAGAATAAAACGAACGACTTTATGAAGGACAGATTAAAGAAAACCTTCCTTGTTGCAGGGTTTGCGTGCGTTGCACTTGTGGCAACAGCTGCCACAGCACAACAGGTTAAGAAAGGAAAATCTATGTATTCGAATCCATTGATGCAGAAAAGCGCATTGCCATTTGGTGCGCCTGACTTTAGTAAAATAAAGGATGCTCATTATCTTCCAGCCATTAAAGCTGGAATAGCAGAGCAACGTGCTGAGATAAAAGCGATTGTAGAGAATAAGCAAAAGCCTACATTCCAAAACACTATCTTGGCTTACGAGAAGAGCGGACGCCTGTTGGACAGAGTGAAAGGCATCTTCTTTGCTGTTACAGAGGCTAATAAAACAGCAACAATCGAAGAAACTGAGAAGGCTGTAGTGCCTCTATTGACTGAGTTTGAAAACGAAATCAGTTTCAATCAGAAGTTCTTTGATCGTGTGAAATACGTGTACGACCACGAAAGAAACAGCTTGAAAGGCGAAGATAAAGTACTGCTTGAAGAAATTTACAAGAACTTTGTGCGTTCGGGTGCATTGTTATCGAAAGATAAGATGGCTCGAATGAAGGAAATAAATAGCCGTCTCGCACAATTGCAGCAGGACTTTGGTAATATGCTTCCAAAGGCTTCTGCGGCATCAACTGTATGGGTAAATGACGTGAAAGAACTTGCAGGACTTAGCGAAAATGCTATCGCACAATGCAAGAAAGATGCTGAAAGCCGTGGAGGAAAGGCTCCTTATTGCATCGTTATCACCAATACAACCCAACAACCCATTCTTGCAAGTCTCGAAAATCGTCAACTTCGCGAGCGTGTTTACAATGCTTCAATTCACCGTACCGATGGTACAGGAGAGTTTAATGCCTTCCCTTTAATTGTGGAAATTGCTAAATTGCGTGCTGAAAAGGCTGAATTGATGGGTTATAAGAACTATGCGTCTTACGCTTTGTCTAATGTAATGGCCAAGAATACCGACAATGCGTATGCTTTCCTTAACCAACTTATCAAAGAATATCAGCCAAAAGCTGTTGCAGAAACTAATGCTATCGAAGAATATGCACGTAAAACACAGGGTGCTGACTTTAAGTTGCAGCCTTACGACCGCTTCTATTATTCTGCAAAAATGAAGAAAGAGCAGTACAGTTTCTCTGATGATGAGGTGAAACCTTCCTTCAATATCGACTCTGTCCTTATTAATGGAATCTTCTATGCAGCTAATAAAGTATATGGTTTGAGCTTCAAAGAGCGCAAAGACCTGCCTACTTATCACCCTGATATGAAGGTTTTCGACGTGATAGACAATAATGGTAAGCAGCTTGCATTATTCTATTGCGACTACTTCCGCCGTCCTTCTAAACGCGGTGGAGCTTGGATGAGCGCGTTTGCAAAGCAAAGTCGTTTGAGACAACAAATCCCTATTATATATAATGTATGCAATTATGCGAAGGCACCAGAGGGTCAGCCAACGTTGTTGACTTGGGATGAGGTTTCAACAATGTTCCATGAGTTTGGTCATGCACTCCATGGCATGTTGTCAAACTGTAACTATAACACGTTGAGTGGTACTGCTGTTGCACGTGATTTCGTGGAAATGCCATCGCAATTTAACGAAAGTTTTGCAAGCATACCAGAGGTATTCAACCATTTTGCAAAGCATTATAAGACCAATCAACCTATGCCTGCCGACTTGTGCGATAAGATGTTGAACTCTATTAACTTCCAAGCTGCTTACGCAATGGGCGAGAACTTGGGTGCAACATGCGTAGATATGGCTTGGCATATGCTCGATTCTAAGAATATTCCTACTGCTGAAGAGGCTAAGAACTTCGAGACTAAAGCGTTGAAAGAGGTAGGTTTGTTAGACAACCAGATACCTCCACGCTATTCAACTTCATACTTCAATCACGTTTGGGGTGGCGGTTATGCAGCTGGATACTACAGTTATTTGTGGTCTGAAGTGCTTGCTGTGAACATCGCTGATTACTTCGAAAAGAACGGAGCACTTACTCGTAAGGTTGGTAACGACTTCCGTAACAAGGTGCTAAGCCGGGGTAATACGAAGGACTTAATGGAGATTTTCTCAGACTTTACTGGCCTTAAGGCACCAGACGCGTCTGGCTTGCTGAAGGCAAGAGGATTGTAAAAATCCTATAATATTATTCTTTTTCATCTCTACCCGCCATTGCAGCTGAATGCAATGGCGGCTTTTTTATAGATTCACATCTTAATGTCTAATATTTCAAAAAGCATTTGAAGCGTCATATTTCTTTCTCTTTGAAAGTCTAAAAAAAGTAGATTGAAAAAGTGTAATCTATTCCTTCTATACTTGAAAAAATAGATTACGTTTTATGAATAAAAATGTTTTCAAGCTGAAAAAATATACTATTGCACCGGTATGTCTATTCTTTCACCATGCAATAGAGCCTGTTTTGCAATGCAATACCCATTGTTTTATCGTGCAAAACAGGCTCTTTTACAATGCAAAACAATGGGTATTATATTGCATTGATAATCAGGTGAATAGGTAGGATTAGGCGTTTTATTGAATCTTTGCAAGATTATGCACTTCTATTCGTCTGTAAAAGGCATTTGAATGTAAGGTCTCTACAAACTTACCTTTACCCTTATCAACTATTGTTTTTGTGGATTATAAACAATTCATCGGTGATACTTACCTTTTCATTCATACAATAAAAACGTTGGATACAAACAATTTATTCTTGCAAAGTAATATTTGTACCAATCATAAAGAATAAAGTTTGCAGTATTAAAATCACTTCGCTTGGTTTTAAAATAATAGGGTAGGTGAATTAGAAAGGTAGATATAAGCTTGTCATTACAAGTAGCATGTTGATCAATGATATTATTCGTAAAGCACCTTTCCCGTATTATCGTTTTAGTTTTCCCGTATTATCGTTTTAGTTTTCCCAAATTGTTGTTTCCGTTTTTTCAAATTGTTGTTTCCGTTTTCATTCATTAGATAAAAACCTATATGCTTTTTTAGCAGAGTAGAGTTTTCGTTTAAATATCTTGAAAAAGAACCTATCAATTTCAAAAAACATAGATTTAACACCCAAAGAAAAGGGGATTGCAAATAAAATGCAATCCCCTCTATACTTTTAAAATATAAATGCTTAGTTTTTAAAGAAGTCCTTAACAGCTTCGTTAGGAACCATCTTTTCATCGAAGATGTAAGCTCCAGTCTTAGGACTCTTTACCATCTTGATTACCTTAGAATAGGCGCGGCCATCTTTACTACCGCTTCTAAAAGTTGCAACGGATTTCTTTGCCATTTCTTTTCTCTCCTATATTTACTTAATCTCGCGGTGAAGAGTATAACGCTTAAGGATAGGGTTATACTTCTTTAGCTCCAAGCGGTTGGTTGTATTTTTACGATTCTTAGTGGTGATATAACGAGAAGTGCCCGGCATACCACTTTCTTTATGCTCTGTGCATTCGAGGATTACTTGTATGCGATTCCCCTTTGCTTTTTTAGTTGCCATATTGATTCTTTGCTATTGCTGCCTATGAATTTATGCGCCTATATATCCTTTTTCTGCGGCACGCTTTAGAGCTTCGTTAAGACCGATTTTATTGATCAAACGAAGACCATCTGCTGAAACCTTGAGGCGGATCCAGCAATCTTGTTCCGGCCAATAAAACTTCTTCTCGAATAGGTTTACATTGAAGACACGCTTCGTCTTATGATTAGAGTGCGATACATTGTTTCCTACCATCGCACGCTTACCTGTAATTTGACAAGCCTTAGACATCTCTTTGTATAGTCGTTATTTCTTATAATACTCATTGTCAATTACTTGCTGTGCATACTGCCGTCCGGTACGAAGTTTAGCATCATTACCTCTATACGATCAAGCGCCCATGCAGAGCCGTAATCGGGTGCAAAGTAAAGCATTTTTTTTGAGATGACCAAGTTTCTCACTCGTGTTTTTCGGTTTATAGGCTCTAGTATAAAGCCTAATGGAGGGGAGAGGGGGTGGAAAGGAGGGGAGAGAAGCCTATCCCTATTGCGATTTTCTTTCTTAGGATAGGTGGAGGGGAGTCTCCGTGGCAAGGGGAAGAGGGGAGGTCGAGCTGCATATGTGTAAACAAAAAAAGGATACTCTCGTATCCTTATGTGCTCTAGATCTCTGCAAAGCGGATCCCTCTCGTAAAATCCCTTGCCTACCAACTTGGGGAGTGGGTTAGGGTGCCCGAAGCGGGACTTGAACCCGCACAGCTGCAATAGCTAAGGGATTTTAAGTCCCTCGTGTCTACCATTCCACCATCCGGGCGACCTCATAGGCGCACAGAGCCACCCACGTGTAAGAGAGCAGAATAAGTTACTCTCTTTTACAATAAATCCTCCAAAGGGTTGTATAAATCATATAGATTCATCATAATCCCTGTGGAGGATAGAGCGGAAG
>ERZ772906.96-NODE-96-length-51481-cov-4.376911_pt1 | contig 51481 bp, 45 predicted proteins | sample MGYA00511338_ERZ772906 | MGnify/ENA primary metagenome ERZ772906 (study PRJEB29015, sample SAMEA2738076) | human oral metagenome | biome: human oral; feature: human-associated habitat; material: saliva | place: China | collected 2212 ... | reverse complement strand
GTGACAAAAGCCATCCGGTTAAAATCTAAGCCACATTAATGAAATATTCCTCTACTATTTCATTTGATGTTTTAAATCCTAACACTCTTCTCAATATATTATTTGTTTGTCCACTATATCTGTTCTACATTTTTATGTGTTATCTTCTCTGTTTTTAGTCCCTGTGAATATGTTGCTGCCTTGCCACAAAAGCATATCCTTTACCAAGTTCCATCAAGGACTTATGCAAATTGAAAAGGACCCAATAATTCCACATATATATTTTTTTTAAGATGTCTTCGGTTTTAACAAAATTATCCATAAATTATTTTGCCCGATATTTTCTAATTTATTCTCCATTGCCATCGCTCCTTGCGATTCTGCTTTTAATTATTTCTTGAACTTATATTTTCCTTTTCCGTGACCGAATACCGGTTCAATGATATCTGCCTGTACCAGATTGGAAAGAAGTTTTGAAGAACCTGAACCCTTCAGTTCAAGGAGTTCCATAACTGCACTTCTTCCAAATATTCCATCAAAGCCAAACTTCTCAAAAAGTCTGTGAATATGAACAGTCGTTTTTACTGAGAAACCGCTGCATTTTTCAGTAAATACACTTTCAATGTCCATTTTTGTATCTTGAATGTCCACTTTCTCACTCTGAATATCCCCTTTTATATCTTCAATGTCCATTTTTTCTTCATTCAAAAGCCCACTTATGTGAAGCTTTCGATTGTAGAGTTGATTTTTCTCGTTCAAAAGCAGGTTCCTAAGAAACTTTTCCAGATATTTTGTAGTTTCGTGAATACCTTTTTGCAGGTTTGTATAATTTGCACGGACAAGTGCGTTTCTAAAATACCACGCATTTTCAGCAAAAATATCATTGATTGCAGAGAAACCAAGTGTTCTCAAATGTTTAATAAAGAACACTGCTGTTGTTCTCGTATTGCCTTCTCCGAAAATATGGATTTGCCATAACCTTGAAATGAATACTGCAAGATGATGAATAATCTCGTCCATCGAAAGGCCTTTGTAACTAAATTCTTTCTCCTGAGAAAAATCATATTCAATGGTTGCTCTCAATTCAGAAGCACTCCCGTACATAACTGTTGCCCCATCAAGTACCCATTCTTTCTTTGTGATGTTATAATCTCTAATCTTTCCGGCGTGTTTGTCAATGCCCTGAAATAATTTGCGATGAATAGAGATATACTCATTCGGAGAAAATGAAAACGCTGTTTCTGAAAGAATTCCCGCAATACGGGAAGAAACCTTATCTGCTTCTTCAGTACGTTCGTCATCAGACAAATGCACCGAGCTTTCTTTATAGTAGCTGTCAATAAGACCCTGTGCTTCTTTCATCGTGATTTTGCCTTCAATATTCTGAATAGCAGTATCAATCAAATATTTAGATGGTTTAAGTCCGTCCACCGCCTGAAGTCCGATTGCTGTACTCCACGCATAACTCTTATGAGCTTTATCCGGTTCAGATTCCCTCAAATATTCCTTAAACGGGTCTTGTTCCATATCCACTACCTCACTTCATAATTTTAACTCATTCTTGGTTACAATTACACGGATATTATTTTATCACATCATATTCATTTTTTCAAAATGCATGCACTAGAATGCCTTTTTCATTCTATGATTGTCAAACATTGACAATCATAGACAATTTATCAAGCAGGTCAAGATCTGAGGTTGTAATATATAGTATAAAAGTGGTACAAGATCAAAAATATTAAGCGACATAAACTAGAATATGTGGAAATAGAATAAATACTAAAATTCCACAGGATATAGAATAAGCACAGAAAAAGCATCTGGCTGAAAGATTTTACAATCTTAAAGTCATATGCTTTGTTTATTAGCTATATCCAAAACCAAGAGTTATGATTTTGCTAATTCAGCTGTCTTTCTATACTGTACATAGAAGAAAATCGTCAACACTATGTTTATCACCATAACAACAACACTAGCTTCAATCTTATAATTACCCCCAGATAAGATCTCATTTCCTGATGATGCCATCGAATATAAGCTTGGGTAATCATCAGCTAAACTGACACCACCAAGTATTATCGCTCCAACAATATTCCAGATTGTATGAGCCAATATTGGTGCGAGAATCGTTTGTTCAGATTCATATAACGCAGTTGTAAACAAACACATAGTGATTACATTAATTACAGGTATTACGCCTGCTTCAAATGCTCCGCCATGTAGAAATGTGAAAATTATTGTTGTAACGACTATGGCTAATTTCAGATTGTATTTTTTCTTTAGCAATTGATATAAATATCCTCTAACAAGCAATTCCTGCATAATTACATTGATAAAAGCGGACAAGATCCAGAGCCATAGTAATGTTACATTATTTTTCTCTATAATCTCCAGTTGGCGAGATGAAAAAAGAATTATCACTGAGAGACCTATCCAGATGATTCCCACAAAAATTCCAACTATTATTCCCTTAAGACAATTCTCCATTATCGGTATTTTCACTTCGCCTTTTTCAATTATCAGGAATATAACAGAGAATGCAACCATAACAGCCAACGGGATTAATTCTGCAAAAAACCTCCAAATTGCAGGATTGTCACATGGTATATTTATTATTCCCGATAAAATGGCCCATCCCATAAAAAAAATTAATATTTTCAAAAATGTTATTACCGCTCTTTTCAATCCATAACTCTCCTAAGCAAACACCAATTCACCGGTCCTTCAGAGAAGTTCCAGCATCTCCTCCAGTATTGCTTCCTTCTCCTGAGGACTGCTGACCATTTGGGCTTCTTTGCGATATTCCACCATCATGGCACTGAAAATATCTGCAATATCAGGCGGGGTATAGCTTATGGTATTGGCCCCGGCGGCAATGGTTTCCCGTATGGAATCCTCGCTTGGACCTCCTGTAGCGATAATCGGAACCTTCGGATAGTCTTTTCTTATATGCTTAACCAATTCCGGCGTCTTTGCCGCATTAGAAACATTCAAAATCGATGCTCCGGCGGTAAGTCTTGCATCAATATCGGTGCTGGAGTTTACCACCGTTGCAATGATAGGAATATCTATTACACTTTTTATCATCTTTATATTTTCATCTTTCATAGGAGAATTAACCACAACTCCATAGGCTCCATCTCCCTCTGCATCCTTGGAAATTAAAGCTGTCCTAAGACCTTGAGTTGTGCCTCCGCCGACACCGCAAAAGACAGGAATGGAAGCAGCATTTATGATTGCGGTATTTATAATCTGCTGTGGGGTAAACGGATATACTGCCAAGACGGCATCCGCATTGCAGTTTCTTATTATGGCAAGATCTGTAGTAAAAATACAGGACTTTATTCTCCTTCCTAAAACCACCATACCCTTTGCTTCCCAGATAGACTCCGGCACCTGAATCGACTTGGCTCTAAGCGTTCCGCTGATTCTCGGAATATCCTTTATCGACATTTCCTTCCTCCTCAGTACCCACTACGGGAAAAATAACCTCTGTAGTGTATATTTTATCTCTGTCAGTCACAAGAAAATCCCCTCCCATATCCTGACAAATCTTCCTGCAGGTTTTCACACCGATCTTTGTGCTCTCGACCTTCTTTGCTTCTTCTGTGATATGATTTGATAAAATTATCCTTATCTCATTATTCGCAGCTTCGCCCATGACCTTCACAGGGAAATCTTTACTTGCGTACTTTAATATATTAGAAAATAAATTATCAAACAATCTTCTTATAGCGGAAACCTCAACAGCTGCAGTCACCCCCTCCGGAATATCAAAATCCAAATCGACCTCTAGCTCTTTAGATACTATTTCCGTCACATGTTCCATCAGAATCTGGGAAAAAAGAATACCTGCATCCATATTTTCCAAATTCTTGTCTTGACTGGCATTTCCGAAAAACAGAAAATAGTTAAAGAGTTTATCAGATAAATCCTTTAGCTGAATGGCTTTTTCTCTGCTTGACTTAATATAGTGAATCAGCTCTTCCTCGGACTTATATTTGCCACCTTCAATAATATCCAGATATCCGACAAGGGAAGTCAGCGGTGTTCGTATATCATGAGACATTGCGGTAATAAGAGCGGTGTTGGAATTCCAAGCGGCTTTTTCGCTTCTCATGGTTTCCACAATAGAATTTCTCATACTGTCAACGCTTGCTGCCAAAGTCCCTATTTCGTCCATTTTGCCCTTGTAAATTTCTCCGTCAAGATTACCCTCGCTTATTCGCGAAACCTCGCCGGAAAGCTTTTTTACACGGTTTAAAACCATACCGTTGTATACCATGATGATGAGCATGAATACTAAAAAAGAAATACTTAATGTGGCAATTCCCATAACCTTATACCAATATTTTTCCTTGTTGACATTGATATATACATAATACTTTCCATCGTCGAAGGTCACATATCTATTGTAAATATCTTCTATAAAATCTTTTGAACCCACCCGTTTTGTATTATTTTTTTTGTTTATGATAATCTCCTGTTTATTTTCCTGTACGGTAGTATCTATATTCTGATCGTCCTTCTCATCTCCGTAGTTTACAATCCAGCCTCCTGAAAAAACATCTCGTCTGTTGTCCCAAACCAAGAGCTGAGTGTAACGCCTTTTATCCAGCCACTTCTGAAGCTTTTGATTATCTGTTCCCTTCACAGAATTTTCCTTTATATATGCCTGCAGTTCCTTGTATCTGGTATCCACAACCTTTTTCTTGGCTATATCAGACAAAAAAAACTTGTTAGCTACATAATCTTCAAATATTACCATGCCCCAAAATGTGATTACAGCTATAATGGCAGCTATGAACACTACAAACATGAGTTTAACATTAAGTGCCGAGAAATATCTTTCGATTGTTGAATTTATAAAGCTTCTTCCTCTACTCAATTCTGTAACCCTTTCCCCAAACAGTTTGAATTATCTTAGGTTTGTTAATATCCTCCTCCAGTTTTTTTCTCAGGTTCAAAACATGTACCATAATGGTGTTGCTTGCCGAAGGAAGATATTTTTCACCCCACACATCTTCATAAAGATCTCTGTTCCTGACGATATCTCCCTTATGATCCATAAAGTACTGTAAAATATCGAATTCTTTATCGGTTAAATTGATTCTCTCATCGCCTTTATGAACCAGCCTTTTCTTAGTATCAACAACCACATTATCCGAAAGTTTCTTTATATTGTCCTCTTCTTTGCTCCATGATTCATTGTACTGTTTGCGTCTGCGAATTAAAGATTTCACTTTCAAAACCAGTTCCGTACGAGAAAAAGGTTTCACCAGGAAGTCATCTCCGCCGTTGCTATATGCCTCAATCATATCATTATCTTGAGATTTCGCTGTAAGAAATAAGATAGGGATCTGTGACTTTTCTCTTACTCTGCTACAGACTTCTATGCCATTCATACCGGGCATCATTATATCCAAAATCATCAGATCGAAATTATTTTTACCGTTAAAGAGTTTTTCTATTGCCGCCCTGCCATTTTCAGCTTCTTCGATTTTATAATTCTCACTGCTCAAAAGAACGGAAAGAACTTCTCTTATATCCGGATTATCATCGACTATTAAAATTCTATCTAAAGCCATTTTCATACCTCAATTCTATCTTTTCTTTATTCTATACTGAAAATAGTCACTTTCACAACAATATCATGCAGAATTAAGAATAATTAAGAATTTCAATCTCTAAATTTGCTTGATCCATGTCAAACAAATACACGGACACAAAACCGGTGATAATCTCACAAATCATCCAATAAAATCCGTGTATCGCTGTATATTCCATATTTAATAATTTTTATCCTTTTCTCCGTTTTATCCCGATTCTTTTGCCCTAAATAAAATCAAAATTCTCCAAAGTGTAAAGGTAATAGTCAACGATTTCTTTAATTTCACTTTCGTCCTTCGCACTTACTTCATCATAGACTCCCACCGTTCCAAATCCAAACTTTTGAGCTGTTTTAACAGCGTAAAGTCCATCCTCAAATACCCATGTATTCCTAATTTTTGTTCCCATCTTCTCCGTAGCAATAAAAAACATATCCGGCTCTTCCTTGCTCTTTCCTACCTCTGATGCCGTGTAGATTCCCAAAAAATAATCTAAAATTCCCAATCTCTTAAATGCACTCTCAATAAAAGGTCTATGTGTAGATGTAGCTACGGTCATGGGAATACCCTTTGCCTTCGCAATATCCAAAAGGGTCTTCGCTCCGGGTTTAAATCCGGCTTCTTCCTGATATGCATGGGCAACCTGTTCATCTATCCCGTCTGCCACTTCTTTTACCGTCATATCAAGTCCATACTCCTTTATAAGATATTCTGCCCCCGCCTCCACGGTTTCTGAAAAAAGCTTATCTCCCAAGCCTTCTTCAGCTTCAATGCCCAGCGTTGCCAAAAATCTCGCTCCTGCATCATGCCAAACAGGCATAGTATCTAACAGTGTTCCATCAACATCAAAAATAATTCCTTCTACTTTTCTGCCAAAGTGTTCCATTCTACCTGCTTTCTATCCTTTATTACTCTATAATCCTTGTGATTTCATGTCTTTGAATAAGTTTTATATGCCCTTCCGCTTTCCAAATCAATCCACCGGAAATCCCCTTTTTCTGTAATCATATAACTGTGGCAGCTCTCTTCTTTTGGAATCGAAACAGACCCCGGATTCATATAGATGTACTTCTCATGCTCTATGCACTCCGGAATGTGAGTGTGCCCGTTGAGTAAGATGGTTCCTTCAGCCATTGGCGGCAAATTACCTTGATGATAAACATGTCCATGTGTAGCAAAGAGCGTATTTCCGTTAATTTCCAGCAAAGCATACTCTGCGAGAACCGGAAAATCCAAAACCATCTGGTCCACCTCCGCCTCGCAATTTCCCCGTACAGCCAAAATTCTGTCTGCAAGGGAATTAAGCATGTAAATAACAGCTTTGGGGTCGTATTCCTCAGGCAAATCATTTCTGGGACCATGGTAAAGCAAATCTCCTAAAAGTAACAGTTTATCAGCACCGGACTTCTCAAAAGCCTTAACCATAAGCCGGCAATAATACTCACTTCCATGTATATCAGATGCTATCATCAATTTCATACAATACCTCAACTTTTCTGTCTGTCGTTTTTCTGCTAAGCTTCAGCATCTCTTCTCTACTAATAATCTTTCCACTCTTACTCTTACTCTTACTCTTACAGATTATAACACAATGTATAACACAATGAAACTGCCGCTTTAATAGGAAAGACAAGGTGAAAATAAGGCGTATTCTAAGGTAACATATCAAAAAACCATAAAAAAGCACCCATGAGATAAACTCCTGAGTGCTTCAATATGTCGGTATAACTTACGCTTAACGTTTTGAGAACTGGGATGCTTTACGAGCTTTCTTAAGACCGTATTTCTTTCTTTCCTTCATTCTCGGATCCCTTGTCAGGAAACCTGCAAGTCTGAGAGCTTTCTTATAGCCCTCTGTTTCTGTTGCAACAAGTGCTCTTGAAATTCCGTGTCTCAGTGCACCCGCCTGTCCTGTAAGTCCGCCACCGTGAACCAAAGCAATTACGTCATACTGACCTTCAGCTCCGACCACTGTAAGAGGTCTCATAACCTCCCGTCTCAGTAGATCTGCCGGGAAATAATCGTTAAGTTCCTTTTTATTGATAATTACTTTTCCGGTACCAGGGAGCAGCCTGACTCTAGCAACGGAAGATTTTCTTCTACCTGTACCACGATACTGTGTAGCCATGTTCTATTCCTCCCTTTCCTTAAAATTCCAATGCTTCAGGTTTCTGTGCAGCGTGCTTGTGCTCAGGACCTGTATAAATGTGCAACTTCTTGAACATCTGTCTGCCAAGCTTTCCGTCAGGAAGCATTCCCTTCACTGCGTGACGAACGATTTCCTCCGGCTTTTTTGCCAGCAATTCTTCAAAGGTTACTTCTTTCCTTCCACCCGGAAATCCCGAATAAGAAACATAAGTCTTTTCTTTTCTCTTCTTTCCCGTTACGCTGACCTTTTCGGCATTGACAACGATTACATTATCTCCGCAGTCAACATGTGGTGTGTAAGTCGGTTTGTTTTTTCCTCTTAGGACTGTGGCAATTTCTGAAGCCATCCTTCCCAGAGTTTTGCCTTCTGCATCTACAACATACCATTTACGCTGTACTTCTGCAGGTTTTGCAACATAAGATTTCATTTTCTTTCCTTTCTACCTACTGGGAATTCTCCGCTTGTAAACAGTTTTTTGACTTGTAAACTCACAGTGAATTCTTTTTCGGTTCTGCCTACTGAGATTGACTCATCTGAAGTTTCAATCCTGGTCGGCATCACTAAAATAATTTTTAGCTCGTTAGGCTACCGGTCGAACCTGCCCACGAAAAAACCTTGCACCGCTTAACAGTGCAAGGTTCATTATACTCTCTTATGCCTACAAATGCAAGCTATTTATTCCTCTGAACAGCTTCGTAAATTTTAATGGAAGGATTCTTTTCTTTCCCCAACTTCAAAATATTCTTCATATCTTCTTCGGTAAAAAGAAATTTCCTGGTTCTATCATCCTTCGTAAAGTAGATTCTCCAAAGATCAGGTGTATTTTCATCCTTCTGCCAAGTTAGAGAAAACATATCTTCCCAGTTCCAAAGTTCTTGGTGCTTGGCAATTCTCATATCGTAGTGAACGAGAAGCCCGTCAGAAGATACTGTCACCGTTTTCTTCAGTAATGCACTCAGCACCAGAAGTGTTCCAAATATAACGGCTACAATGTTGAACTTGATATACCCCGTCAGACCCGTTCCCAAAAATACCAGGAGCAGACCCACGATAACAGTTCCTATCTTTACCTCTTTCTTGTGAGTATCTAAATTAAGTGCTTTATATTCCATCAAAATTCCTTATGCACTAATCTGAGGTGCTTTCCCTTCAGCTCTTAGGCGTTCAAGATTTGCAACTGCAATTTTGTGAGCTTCTTCCGGACAACCTGCAGGCTTCCCTGCCTTTGTTCTTCCTAAAAGATTAGTGTATGAACCGTCTGCCCAGAAAATATTTCTTCCCATGAATGCTGTAATTGCAGCGTAAATAGGGTTAACCAGATTTACAAATGCAAATGGGAAGTATGTAAATGGGTGAATTCCAAGTGTTGCATACTGATAAGCACCACAACCTGTCCATGGGAACATAACTGCCCAAAGAGTACCTGCATCCTCCAACGTACGAGACATCATATTGCGTCCAAGCCCCATCTCATCATACTTGTCAACATATAGCGGTGCCGGAACTCCAATTCCCAAAAACTGATCTCCCATTGCCGCATCGCAGAAAAGAGATGTAAGCAATGTCGCAAGAACCAAACTTCCTACATTGTGCAGCTTGTTTTTCAGTTTTCCAAATAATGCTTCGACACATCCACAGCGTTCCAACGCACCGCCATAGGCAACTGCAAGAAGAATCAGGTTAATTGTCCACATCTGGTGATCCATACCACCCTTTTTCAGGATACCGTCCAGGTACTGATTTCCTGTTTCAAAGCTTGGTCCGTAGTGTAACATATTGAATATGTCGGTAAGACCCAAACCTTTTTGAAAAATTACAGCAAATACAACCCCTGTAAATACGGAAACTGCAATTCCTACAAGTCCCGGCAGTTTCATAACGCAGGCAACTATAACCACCAGAATAGGCAGCATAACCAACGGATTTGTATTGAAAGTCTTTGCAATTGTATTTCTCATTTCTGCTGCAATACTTGCATCATACGAACTCGGGTCAACATTGATACCGATTATAGTATATATAACCATTGCAATCAGAAAGGTTGGACCGGTTGTTGATGTCATTGCGATTACATGGTCAAATAAACCGGTTTCTGAAACTGCTGCTGCCAGGTTTGTTGTATCTGACAAAGGTGAGAACTTATCTCCTACATATGCACCTGAAATAATCATACCTGCAGTAATTGCCGGTGAAATTCCAAGACCTTGTCCGATAGCCAAAAATGCTATACCTACCGTTGCCGTTGTAGTCCAAGAAGAACCACAGGCAAGACCTACGATTGCACAAAGTACACAACCAACAGGCAGAAACAGTTTAGGTGTTAGAATGTCCAAACCGTAGTAAATCAATGTTGGAATAGTACCGGATATCATAAATGATGATACCAGAAGACCCACCGTACATAAAATCAAAATAGCTTCCATTGTAGCATTCAGCCTCTCAAGCATTCCTGCCAGCATATCGCTGAAGCTATGTCCGTGGAGATACCCGACTATACACGCTACAACAATAGCAATTATAAGCGGCATGTGTGCATCATGATAGTCCTTTTTCCCAACTAAACCGTATAGCATAAGCCCCATCATCACAATGACAGGAATCAGAGCTACGAAAAAATTAGGTATTTTTACTTGTCTTTTCTCCATCGCTTCCTCCTAACTCATGATAAAAGTAAATAATTTCGATAGACTATACTCTAACACATCATCACACTAAAGTCAAACTCTTTCACCTATTTATCACCTGAATTCTCATAAAATCATCTCATAATTATTTTCTTAATAAAAAACCTAGAACACTTAGTTGCTCTAGGCGGATTTTCAAGCTGACCTGGTTTTTGCCCCCACACCTGCCTTTACCGAGATTTCCCCGAGGACTTACTTCTAGAGTGCGCCATGATAGTCGTAGCGATACGCTTACGGTTTACGTGGATCCTTTTGCCCGCACCTGGCTTGGATTTTCAACCACAGACCTTGAAAACTTGTCTGTATTATATCAATAAGGGATTCTTTTATCAATAGTAATTATAATTGTGTGATCATAATTTAATGAGAATCTTCAAAAAGATTATTTCTTTTAGAACAAGGGTACACCGGCTATCTGCTAAAACTATTTTCTCTAAAATTGCTTCCACACAGAAATATGTAGCAGCCGAAGCAAGTCGTCAATCATTCCCAAGCTCACCCAATATTTTCTCAGCCTCCTTTTCCATTTCTACAGCCTTTTCAAAGGCATCGAAAAGATCTGTACCCACTGCTACCATTCCGTGGTGAGCCATGATTGCTCCCTCTGAATCATCCAAAGCATCTGCAACATTATTCGCAAGCTGCCTGCTCCCCGCCGGTGCATAGTCCGAGACATTTATTTTTCCGTCCGGAAATCCCTTTTCAGCCGCAGCAAATACACAGGCATACTTTGAGTGAGTATGAATTATCGCATTGACATCCTTCCTCCGTCGATAGATTTCTGTATGCAACACGCTCTCAGATGTTGCTTTTACACCCTCCGAAGATTCCCTTGTCATAAGGCTTTTATCCGTCAGAATATTTACAAGTACCATATCTTCTGCACGAAGTTTATCATAGCTTATTCCCGACGGAGTACATAGCATAAGGTCTCCGCACACCCTGACAGACAGATTCCCCCATGTCCCTTGAACCAAACTTTTTTTCTGTAATTTCAACCCCAACTCAACTAAGTTATTCCGTTCCTGAATAAAATTCTCCTCAATAAAGCATCCATAGCTCTGCCTTTTCGAAGTTCTCTCATTTATCTGCTTCAAAGTTTTCTCATTCATATGATCTGAGGATTTATGACTTATCTGCCTTGAAACTCCATCTTTCATTTTCTCCGAAGTTTCATGATTTTCCCATTGGTTCAAAGCTGCCCTCTTATCAGATGATAAAAATTTATCTTCAGTTCTCTGTTCTCTCTCATACAAAGATTCCATCTTAGAGTATGAATTTAAATATTTTTCACGCATAAGTTTACAATTTGAAGAAGAAATCGCCTTTGTTCCTCCGATGACATCAGCCCTTAATTCCACCTCAACCGCCTTTTTTAAAACTTCTGCACAGATTTCTGCCTCACCGAAATTTCTGCCTCGAACTAAAGCAAATTTTCTGCTTTTATCTTTATTTCTTTCAACGCAAAAAACTGCACCAACTACCTCCGGTGCAGATTGTATTTTCAGTACTTGCAATTTCATTTCCGAAGTTGTCATGAAAAGGATCTCTACCGGGCTTCCTACAATTTGAGCCACATCATCTAAAGATGCCTCCAGCTTCTGACCCCTTTCAACAAATGTGTCAATGTATTCGTTCTCTACCACAAGTACACAATTATTTTCTTTTGCATTATCTAAAAAACCTGTACCCATAGTAAACTCTGCTTTACTTCAATAAAAACTATAATGTTAATTCACAGTTTTACATCTCAAAGAGCGGAGTAACATACTCTCTAAACTCTCTCTTCATTTTTCTCGCATTCATAGGTTCTTCGGCAATCAGGTAGTGATTGATCAGACCATAATATAGCCCCATTATAACCACAGTTTTGCGTTCTTTCTTCTCCGGCAAATCATCCTCAAGATTGTTATAAACAAACTCTTCGATTTTGCGTAGTACCAGTCTTTGATCACTGTTTATTATATTGATTGAAATCATCTTAGTTGCCAGTATAGGACTTTCGGCACTATCTTCTATTATTTTTCCGAAAACATCTACAATCAATTCATTCCCCTCACTTCTGGAGGTTTCAGCAAAATCCAAAATACTATTTATTTCCTCATTCATCAATGCCAAAAGCAGTTCGCTGATGCTACTGAAATAATTAAAAATCGTGGTTCTGCACATATCTGCTCTCTCAGCAACATCATTGAAAGTTACATGTTTCAGTCCCTTTTCTTCGAACAGCTCCCCTGCAGCTTTGAGAATCAACATTCTACTCCTTGCGCGTTTTCCTCTTCCTTCAGGCATAAAGTTTCCTTCCTTTCATCCCTTCTCAAAGTATTTTTTAATACACCAAATTTTGTCACACTTTCTAGTCTTTTTATAAATCCGCCAAGTCCTACATGCTTTCATAGGCTCCGGCGTACAAAATCATTTTATTACAACTTTGATAAACTTTTTCTTACCTTTTTGTACAAGGATCTCACCTGCCTCAAATAAATCTTCGGTAATCTTCGCTCTAGGGTCAGTTACCTTCTCTCCATTGACCGACAATCCTCCCTGTTCAACAGTCCTTCTTGCATCCCCGTTAGACGATGCAAGTCCAAGTTCCTTGAGTAAATTCAAAACGCCTTTCCCTTCTCCTGCAAAATCACTCACTGCAAATTCCTTTGTAGGAATGTTTTCTCTGGAAGAACCACCGGCAAAGGCAGCTCTTGCACCCTCTTGTGCCTTTACAGCCTCTTCTTCTCCGTGAACCAGCTTTGTAACTTCAAATGCCAGAATTTCCTTTGCTTTGTTAATCTCAGCACCTTCGAGAGAAGATAAAGAATACACCTCCTCCATAGGCAAGAAAGTAAGCATTCTCAGGCATTTTTCAACATCCTTATCTCCGACATTTCGCCAGTACTGATAAAATTCAAAAGGAGAGGTTCTCTCAGGTGAAAGCCAAAGTGCTCCTTTTGCAGTTTTACCCATCTTGTTTCCTTCACTATTTGTAAGAAGAGCAAAAGTCATACCGTAGACTTCTTTTCCATACATCTTTCTTGTTAATTCAACTCCTCCGATGATATTTGACCACTGATCATTTCCACCGAACTGCATTTTAACATCAAAGTCTCTCGCCATTACGCTGAAGTCATACGACTGCATAAGCATATAATTGAATTCAAAGAATGAAAGACCCGTATCCCTTGCCATACGCTGTTTGAATGCTTCAGCTCTGAGCATCTGATTGACATTGAAATGAGTTCCTACGGCACGAACAAATTCAATGTAGTTAAGAGGACGAAGCCATTCTGCATTGTTAACGCTGATTGCTTTGCCCGGTTCAGGAATTTTATTTGCTATGCCCGGCTCGAAAACGCCTTTATTTCCTTCATACTTCCACTCTTCATCAAATTCCAGGAATCTGTCAAAAAGTTTCTTAAACTTGCGGCAGTTTTCATCTATGACATCAACATTCATCAGCTTTCGCATATCGGTTCTTCCTGATGGATCTCCAACCATGCCTGTTCCGCCGCCAAGCAAAACCACAGGCGTGTGACCGTACTTCTGCATATACATCATTATGATTACCTGCATAAAATGCCCGACATGCAGACAATCCGCCGTAGGGTCAAAGCCTATATAAAACTTTATTTTTTCCTCAGAAAGTAACTTTCGCACCTTTTCTTCATCGGTGGTCTGTTCAATAAAACCACGCTCTTTTAGAACATCAAAAACATTATCATGTTTACTGACATTATCAGGGATGAAATTTTTCATCAATATAACTCCTCTTCAAATTCCAACTTGACTATCTCTTGAATCTTTTTGTAAAAGCACTTTGTAGAATCAGGTTTTCCAATTGTTTTTTCGTAAAATTTATCGACCTTGCAATCTTTGCATTTTCATTCCGAAAAATCTGCGAGTCTTTTTTCATTCTATCATTATTTATGAAAACTATTTTGTTCCGTACAGTCTATCGCCTGCATCGCCAAGACCCGGAACGATATAGGCATTTTCATTCAGGCAGTCATCCTTTGCTGCAATGAAAATATCAATATCGGGATGAGCTTTCTGAAGTGCTTCAATGCCCTCGGGAGAAGCAATCAAACACATGAAAGTGATGTTTTTCACCCCGTATTCTTTCAACATCTGAATGGCTGCAATAGCACTTCCACCTGTGGCAAGCATAGGATCAACCACAAAGCTCTGCCTTTTTTCTATATCTGTAGGAAGTTTACAATAATATTCAACGGGTTTATGTGTCTCCGGATCACGATAAAGACCAATATGCCCCACCTTTGCATTTGGGACAAGTTTAAGCATTCCGTCAACAAAACCAAGTCCTGCTCTCAAAATAGGAATAATCGCCAGATCTTCACCCTTGAGCATATTAACCTTCGCCTTACAGATTGGAGTTTCAATCTCAACCTCCTCCAAAGGAAGATTCCTTGTTGCTTCAAATCCCATTAAAAGGGCAGCCTCTGTTGCCAATTCACGAAATTCTTTTACGCTTGTCTCCTTTTTTCTCATGAGAGAAACCTTATGCTGAATTAACGGATGATCAAATACAAATATTTTTCCCATTTTTCTGCTCCCATTTCATATCTTAGTTATCAAATTTTTATTTACTCCATACATTCTTACATACTGCGAATTATTTACTTATGTGCTGAAAATCAAATGGAATCCAGCATATCCACTCTTCTGCTGTGCCTGCCGCCTTCAAACTCGGTATCAAGCCACGCATCGGTAATTCTTATTGCATCTTCCACACTCGTAATTCTGCCACCCATAGCAAGCATATTGGCATTATTGTGTTTACGAGAAAGCTCTGCCATCTCAACTGAAGTACACAGTCCACACCTAATACCCCGTATCCTGTTTGCGGCGATGGAAATTCCTATTCCTGTACCGCAAATCACAATACCTCTATCTGCCTTTCCGCTTGCCACAGCCTGAGCACAAGCCTTTCCAAACTCAGGATAATCCACAGATTCTTCTGAATCTGTCCCAAGATCTGCAATCTTAATCCCTCGCTCAATTAAATGCTCTCTTATCCTCTGTTTTAGGGCAAAGCCCCCATGATCACCGGCTATTGCTACAATCATCGTCACTCACCTCTACTTTTCTGACATTAAAACCCGCCGATTTAAGCATCCTGTTCATCACAGAAAATCCAATGCCTTTTTCCGGCAATGCTGCTGCTAATATAATATCATATCCGTCTTTGTCTGCCTGTCTCAGCTGAGCGAAAAAATCATGTGCCGCCATTTCTTCATTTCCCTCATAGGAAATTATACAAACCTGTTGACCCAAACTTTCTCTCTCTCTTTTCTCAAGATCCATTGCATCCAAAACTTCATTCTGCTCTCCCTGAAAAATAATCATTTCTGCTGAAGGAGCGTAGTGTTTATACTTCATTCCGGGAGCTTTCGGATGGAAATCCCACTCTTCTCTTGGATCTTTGTTTAAGGTTTTATCCATTACAACTTGTTTTTTCAGTGCCCATTGAATGTTCTCCCTTGTAAAAAATCCCGGTCGTAAAATCATAGGATTTTCTTCAGTTAAATCTATAACCGTTGATTCAATTCCTATTTCACACTGTCTACTGCATATTACGGCATCTATACGGCCTTCCAAATCATCTATCACATGCTGATAGGTGGTGGGACTCGGCTTTCCTGAAATATTTGCACTTGGCGCTGCTATTATACAGCCACTTAGCTCAATCAGCTTTCTTGCCACTTCATTTGCCGGCATTCTTATACCTACCGTTTCAAGGTTTCCTGTGGTCACATAAGGAACTTCTTCCTTTTTGGGAACTACCATTGTCATAGGTCCCGGCCAAAATTTTTCCATAAGGACTTTCATATCCTTCGTTATATTATCGGTTACTCTATTCATATCTGAATTTGCAGCTATATGTACGATTGTAGGGTTGTCTGCCGGACGCCCCTTCGCCTTGTAAATTTTTCTCACTGCATCAGGATTCATGGCATCTGCCCCCAGACCATAAACCGTCTCCGTGGGAAAAGCCACAAGTCCACCTTCTGCAATTATCTTCGCTGCAATTTTAATATCTTCAATTTTATCTGTAAGTATCTTCGTTTCCATTAAAAATCATTCATCTTCTTTGCTTGATCATCGGTTGTAAGTGCATCTATGATTTCTTCGATTTCCCCATCTAAAATTGCTTCAAGTTTATATAGCGTCAGTCCGATTCTGTGATCGGTACATCTCCCCTGGGGGAAGTTGTATGTGCGAATTCTTTCACTTCTGTCCCCTGTGCCAATCTGGTCTTTTCTCTCTGCTGCAATCTTGTCCGCCTGCTCTCTCTGCATCTTGTCATAAATCCTTGCTTTGAGGACCTTCATTGCCTTTTCTCTGTTTTTAATCTGAGATTTTTCGTCCTGACATGTTACAACAAGCCCTGTAGGAAGATGTGTCAGTCGTACAGCAGAGTCCGTAGTATTTACACACTGCCCACCATTTCCGGACGCACGGTAAACATCTACTTTTACATCATTAGGGTCTATATGCACCTCGACATCATCAACCTCCGGCAAAACCGCAACTGTTGCGGCAGAAGTATGAATTCTTCCTGAAGTCTCTGTTTCCGGAACCCTCTGAACTCTGTGAACACCACTTTCATACTTGAGTCTGGAATAAGCTCCTTTGCCCTTTATGAGAACCTCTGCCTCCTTAATTCCTCCGATACCCGTATCGTTTACATCCATAAGCTCCACCTTCCAATGACGGCGTTCTGCATATCTCATATACATACGCAAAAGATCCGCGCCAAAAAGTGCTGCTTCATCTCCCCCTGTTCCCGCACGAATTTCTAAAATTACATTTCGCTCATCATTAGGATCCTTAGGAACAAGGAGAACTCTTAACTCAGAAGAAATGGTCTCAATATTTTCTTCCTGCTCTGAAACCTCCAGTTTTGCCATGTCGCGAAGTTCTTCGTCGCTTTCATTTTCCACAAGCTCTTTAGCAAATTCAAGAGCTTCCCTTGCTTCTTTATATTCAATATATTTCTTTACAATTGGCTCCATCTCCCCCATTTCCTTCATGTGCTTCTGCCAAACACTCTGATTGGAAATTACATCGGGATCTGCAACAATTTCTGTCAGCTCATTGTATTTATCAACTACCGCATCTAATTTTTCAAACATCGATTTCTTTCTCTCCTTGCTATTCTCAACTATTGATTCTAGCACATTTTATTGATTATGTCACTATATATACTATACAAAAAAGGAGCCTTGCGGCTCCTGAAAGATATGACATTTTTCTGCTATTTATTTTATGGAATCTAATTGCTCAACCAAATCTCCCGGCACATATACAGTCTTTCCTGATTTGTAGAGTCCATAACCTGCCAAGTCATCTACATATTCACCGTTCTTGAAGATTTGTCTTGATTTCAGCTGTAACTTAAAAATTCTATTTCCTTTTCTCAGTTCAAAGAAAGGTCTACTCTGAGGTACCGCAACTTTCTTAGTATACTTAACTTTCTTGGTATACTTAACTTTCACATACTTCTTGCCCTTTTTAACCTTCTTATACTTAGTTACTTTCTTAGTGAAAGTTTTCTTCTTGTAAACTTTAAGCTCTTTTAATTTAAAGTGCCCTTCCTCTGCAGCTTCCTTCAGTGTAATAGGCTTGACAAAGTCTGCCTGCTTGCTGAGAATCTTATCGTTATCGTTGCTTGTTGCGATATATTTTAATGCTGCATTAAGTGCAATTGCATTATCAAGCTGCTCCTGTGCAGTTCTAATGCCCAGTTTCGTAACATATTTTCTGCCTGTTTTGGTGCCCTTCTTGTAAGCCTTTCTAACTTTAGCAAATTCTTTTTCCATTGCTCTCTGCTCAGCAGCTTCTTTTCCACTCCAGAAAGCCTTTGTGCCCGCACTTAGTTTTGCACGCTTTGCCTGTGCCAAGGTGGCATTATCCTTAAATATCCAATATGCACTTTTTGCATCATAAGCTGTTCCGTCTACATGGTACGCCTTGTGAGTATCTGTGATTCCGCTGAATGTCGGTACGAATACGGAATGTTCAGCATTACCCATACAAAGCCACTGTAAATTTGAAGAATCCTGAGGAAGGTCTACATAATTCTGTATGATATGAACATCGGAAGATCTCACTGTTCCTATAGGTCTTCTTCTTGCATTTTCCGGTAAGTTCATATCATATTTTGTACCTTCGTACCTGTTCCTGAAGAGCTGCATAATTTCTAATACAGAAACCTTCTTATCAGGGGAATACAAGAATGGGTAAAAAGTTTCATCACTATAGTCTTTGTCACCCTTTACAGTTTCATTACTTGGTGCGAGTGTTTTTACTCCAATCCAGTTTCTCATGTTCGAGTATTCATCTCTCTTCGTACCTGACACTGATTTTGCTATATGATATTTACCGTTATCGTCTTTTACAGGATGTCCTGCTTCCTCGATTTTCTTGAATAAATCCCAGTCGCCCTTTGAGTAAATATAATCTCCGGATTTATCTGCAGGATCTACCCATTCAATCATGCACTGATTTCCGAAAACAGCAACCTTATCAGGAGGAAGTTTCATGGCACAATATGTGTGACCTCCGTAGTTCTCAAACACCCATGCTTCTTTTTTATCCATGAAAAATAATGTGTTCCATTCTTCAGAGCCATATTTATCATGCAGTTTGCAACAAAGCTTCGCTGCTTCCCTTGCAGTTTTAACCTGACCTGCAATAATACCTGCAAGTGTAGCTTCTCTAAGGGTTCCTTTTATTGCCGGATCCACTTTCTCATAGGCTTCGGTTACTTCCGTCGATACTGTTCCTACTACTGCAACTCCGTACTCATTAGTACAAGTTGCAGGATATTCTCCGTCACCGGCATCAGATGAATCCGGCACATATGAATATTTATAAGTTACAGTTGGAAGCGGATATTTGAATCCATTTGCAGAATCTCTGTAAAAACGACCTGCTTTCTTAATTCTAGGTCTTACTTTAAACATCTTGTTGTAAGCACCTTGACCCTGATCCTCACTTCTGGCAATAATACTTGTTCCCTCTTTGCTCACATCTCTTCCCACATACATACCTGTGCAAGCAAAGGCTCCTGCGGTGGTTGCAGCCATTACAAGTGCAAGTACGGCTACAACAAGCTTCATTCTTCTCATTTTTAACTCCTCTCAAATCAGCATCATATCTTTTTAAATCGTTAAAATTATAACATATATAATTTTAAGAGGCTAGTTAAAAATTTAACTTTATTGCACTTTTTGAAATACAACCCTTTCTTTGTTTATTCCATCCAATGCATTGATGATAAATTTATTTCTGCATATATTCTCTCAATCCTTTTAAGACCGATGTACTCTCCGGAAAAGTTTTAAAGAGCATATTCAGTCTGGTATGTTTGCCGGGATAATCATTATAATATTTGTAATAAGCATCAATATACTTGACGCCCCTGTTCCACTTAATTTCCTCAGTCTTTGGCAACACGGATTTTTTCAGTTTGTATTTATCTTTTATATATTTACTTAAAAATTTTGTAAATTTTCTTGCACCGTTGGCGTTCAAATGTTCTCTATCCACAAAATCTTTATTTGAAGAAATACCTATCTCATTTCTAAGTGTTGTAAAATCTTTATATTCGCAACCGGAATCTTCTACTATCTCCTTAACTCTCAAATACCGCTGATACCGCTGTACTCCTTTCTTATCCGTAATTTTATGGGGAAATCTGACAAACAGAATATTTTTCACACCCATTTGTTTAGAAATTTTAATAAATTCTCTTAGGTATTTTTCTGCCAACGGATCCACGGATTCAGATTTTATGTTTATAGGAATTGAAATTTCTTTCTTTTGCGTGCGCCGACTTATCCTTGAAAAAATACCTTTCATGGATGAATACCCTCTTTTTTCCATTTTTGATAAGTCCGAACTCATATTGTCATAAAACTGTCCATGGAATTTTAAAAACGGCAAATGACGATCCAACTCATTTTCCTTACGAAACCGAGATAAATCCTTTAACATTTGTCTCTTATTATCAGATTCAGGCATGCTATCCCGTAAAATGCTCATTGCTAATTCAGAATATAATTTATACTTTCCTCCACTTTTATTCTTTTTCTTTCCTATTTTTCCGATGTTTTTTGAATTAGGTTTAGGCGGATTTCCATATCCTGCACCGTTTACTTCAACCACAAGAACCTTTGGCTTTTGCTTTCTAAGTATTTCTTTGAGTTCATACTTCCAAAAAGTAACCGGATTATGCGCAAATGCATAAGGGTAACTCGTAACCCCGGTATTACGATAAGCTTCATTTGCAAAATATCCGTAATACACCTCGCTTGAACCCATAACAACAACATCTAAAGTATTGGGTTTCTCCAAATAAAAACCTTTAAGCCTTAAATGATTGTGGGTTATCCTATTTGCAAAATATTCTTGAAGCGGGAAAAACAGTGCCACCAGTACTGCCACCAGTAAAATTATCCCAATTATCCTTTTTCTATATGTTCTATTCATACTTAATTACACCTAACTCTATAAACAATTCTAGAACTGCATATATACAAAGTCCGCCGGATCAGCACCTGTCCCATAAACTCCGAATATTGCAACCAACAGAATCTCTATAAAAATAACTATCCATTGTAGCACAGCACTGTGTGAATGAGTCAATTCCCCGGGAGATTCCGCATCTTTTCTCTCCTGCAAAATACTACAAACAAACAATATTATACTTGCAACAAACAGTATTATATGGTCTTGGATCTGTGGCAGCATTTTAGGAAGCTGCTGTATAGCCAGTGAAAGATTCCAATCAAAAACAGACCTTGACATCATATCCACGGCAGATTTAAAATCCTTTGCTATGTCAAAATAGTATCCAACCAAAACAAGTATGAATGTTCGTATAATACGGAGTAGTTTCCAAAAAACCGAAGTGTCCTTTACATGGAAAATTTCATTCATTCTTAAAAATACCGGTTTGAAAAGCATGGATAACATCAGGATAGCACCGTTCCAGACACCGAAAGCAACATACTTTGAATTTGCACCGTGCCAAAGTCCTACAAACATAAACACCACAAAAATCGCAAGTGCTGAAGGAAGTGTCTTCGCCAGATGCATCCTAACAGCAGAAGGCTTTTTCTCTCCCTTTTTAATCCTATTGCTCAGTTTCATAAAAGTATTGGACATAGCCAAACTATAAAAGACATACTTCTTCATCCATGCCCCTAAGCTTATGTGCCATCTCCTCCAATATTCTCCCAGCGACTGGGAAAAATACGGCCTTTTGAAGTTATCAATCATATCTATTCCGAGAATTTTGGCAATACCTCTGGAGATATCTATTCCTCCTGAAAAATCAGTATACAGCTGCAATGCGTATGTAAGTCCTACCAAAAATATTACAAGTCCGTTATATTGTGTATAATGATTAGTACATTTTTGGATAAAATAAATTGCTCTGTCTGCAATCACCAATTTTTTAAAAAGTCCCCAGAGAATCAACTGGCAACCCAGTTTAAACCTTATCCACTCCGGCTTATGTTCCTGTGTCAGTTGATTACCAAGCTGCTCAAATTCACTGATTGGTCCTTGAATAGTCTGTGGAAAAAACGAAACAAACAGGGCAAATTTGAAGAAATTTCTTTCTGCCTTCACCAGCCCTCTGTATACATCGATTAAATAACCTGTAGCTTGAAAAGTATAAAAGGATATTCCCAAAGGTAAAAAAAGCTTTATAAACGGTGTTTCACTCTTTGAAAAACCTAACAGTTCAAAAAGCCCACCCACCATAAAATTATAGTATTTAAGAATAAAAAGAATACCGAAGTTCAGAATCAAAGCAATGGCAAGAATAAGCTGCTCTCTCTTTTTCCTCTCCTTTTTAAATGCTTTAATTTCACTACGGCTCAGCTCGGTCTTTTTCTGCTTTGCCAATTCCTTCGTACTGCGGGCATAATCTTCTATATACTTTGCTGCAAAATATATCGAGGCAGTGGTACAAACTATGTAAAACGCAAATCTGTAGCTGTTGTACATGTAAAAAATAAAGCTGGCTATAAGAAGCACTACCCACTGATATTTCTTTGACGGCATCAAATAATATACCAAAATTGTCAGTAAGGCAAACACCGCAAACATGAACGATGTATATGTCATATTTTTCTTCCTCTCTCACTTTGTGGTAACTTAAATATTGTCAGGAACATGATACTTATAGGTATCCACCCTACTTCTAACTTTTCTCAACTCATTTGTTTTATCTAAGATATATACAGACGGCATATCTCTGCTGAGAAGCAATGAAATCCCTTCATCCATCGAATATGCACCCGTTCTATGAAAAACAAGAAAATCTCCACACTGCAAGTCTGTAAATTCCGCACTTCTTGCAATCACATCCGCCGTTGTACAAAGACTTCCGCACAGTGTCCATTTGTTACTGCCCTTTCCCGTTTCATCTTTGAAAAGATTCCTTTTCACATGGGTTATTTCAGGAATTTGCATCCCCTGAGTCTGTCCGTCATACTTTACCTGATGTATGCCTCCATCTAGGATAGCATAATGAACACCATTATTTACTTTTGTATCCATTACTTCTGTAAAATAGTATCCACAAGGTGCGGCAAAAAATCTTCCCATCTCCACGGTGAGCTCTGCTTTTTTGGCAAGCTCCTGAATTTTAGGGGCAATTTCCTCAATTCTCGACTTTTCCTCCTGCAAGGCATCTTCTCTGAAATAGTCAACCGCAAGTCCTGTCCCATACTCTATTTTCTCTATTTTGTAATCTGTTTCCGACTCTACTTTGTCAATGTACGCCATAAATTTGTCGATTTCTTTGACTATTGCAGAGGGTCTTCTCTTTTGAGTTCCGGTAAAATAATGTATGCCGACTATTTTAAAACCTTCGTATTTATCTCTGTTTTTAATATATTCCAAAAGCTCCTGACCATCTATACCGAACTGGCTTTCTTCGGAAAGTCTTAGGAGCAAATCACATTTTATATTCATTTCAAGTGCACATGAATTAATGTATTCAACATGTCTTCTGCTCTCTGCGGTTATATTTCTCACGCCGTATTGCAGTGCAAGTCTAACCTCTTCCTCGGATTTATTCACGCCGGAAAAAATAATCATCTCCGGAGACACTCCAAGGCTTTTGCAGACATCCAGCTCACCGGGACTGCAAACTTCCACTTTAGAAAATGACTTCGGCATGACATTGAGAAGAAACGGATTTGCCTTAATGGAAAAGCAAAGGTCAATATTTTCTCCAAAAGTATTCTTGACCAAAGTCGCCCTGGCATCAAAATCATCCTCCGAGAAGATATACGCAGGGGAACAGATATCAGTACACAATTTATTTATATCTACAGCCATCAATCCTCCATAAGTTTTTCTACAAGTTTTGAAATTGCTTCAACAGAATTAAAATTCTCCGGAATCAAGTCAGCCGGTTTAATTGTGATGTCAAATTCCTCATCTAACTCCTGTACTAAAGAGATAATGTCGATAGAATCTAAAATCCCATCGCTAACCAATGCCTTTTCTTCTTTAAAATCAACATCCGGACGCAAGTCCTCTAAAATTTCTAATACTTCATTCATAATATTACTCTCCTGATTTCATACATACTTCAATCTTTTTCAATTTGTATTCAAATTGTACTTATTCTATGTTATTTGAAATAACTTTTTAACTTCTGCATATCGACTTTACTGTTAGGAAGTCTCGGCATTTCCTCCAATTTCACAACTTTGCGTGGAACCATGAAAGGAGGCATCACTTTTCTGAAGTGCAAAATTACATCTCTGGATTCGGCTTCACCGATAATAAACATATAAAGCTGTTTCTTTTCGGAATTATATAGGACGCAGCATTCTTCAACACCTTCCAGTTTAAGTGCCGTCAATTCCAGTTCCGCAAGCTCAACTCTATGTCCCATGTGTTTTATCTGTCTGTCTTTTCTGCCTATAAAAGTCAAGTTTCCGTCAGCTTCTATTTTGCCTAAATCTCCTGTCCTGTAAATAAGTTCTCTGTAATTTTTATTGAGAGGATTCTGAATGAAAGACTCGTCAGTTCTTTCTGAATCTCCATAATATCCTAGAGCAAGGCAAGGTCCTGTAACACAGATTTCACCTTCTTTGCCAACGGCTGCGGCATTATTGTCTTCATCAAGCAACAAAACTCCGTAATGTTTATATGGCTTTCCTATAGACAATACAGTTTCTTCTGTTGCTTTTTCTTTTACCTCATAATAGGTGCAAGATGCTGTAGCTTCAGTGGGGCCATATTGGTTTATAAATCTGGCATTCGGCAAATTCTCCTGCCATATCTTGAGATATTTTCCGGGAAACACCGAGCCGGAAAATACTATCTTATCCAAGTATTGAGGTACGACCTCTTCAAAGGCACCCAGTTTTGCCGGAACTTCCATTCCCGCAGCACTCCAGCATATAGTCGTCACCTTGTACTTATTCAAAGTATCAAAAAGCTGACCTCCCATAGCAAATTCATTTTTAGGAACGATTACGGTTTCCGCACCGGTAATAAGGGGTAAATAGATATCCCTTACTGCCGCAATATAATCAAGGGGTGATTGATTTGCCAATATATCATCCTCTTTTAGCTTCAATACCTCATTAAGTCCATCAAGATAGCACATGAGGGAATTATGTGATGTAATCACTCCCTTTGGAACACCGCTGGAGCCTGATGTAAATATGACATACAGAGGAGAATATTCCGTCAGATTATTCCTTGCAGACTCTAATAAGTCCTCATCTATTTCTGTGTCTAAAATTTCTTCTATAGCAACGATCTTTCCTTTATAGTCTAGGGAGTTGGCAAGTTCAAGATTTTCTTCAGATACCAGCATTACCTGAGAATTTATAACTCCAAGAATCTGATTCAGTCTGGCAACAGGCATTGTCGAATCCATCGGAGCATAAAAGCAGCCTGCCTGAACGGCTCCCATATAGCAAACAGGCGTTATAATATCTCTTCCCGTCAAAACTGATACCGGATTCCCCGGTGACAGTTCCCTCGCTATCCATGAGCCCACAGCCTGTGTACTCTTTTGCAGCTCTCCAAAAGTAATACTCTCATCGCCGTTTCGATATACTACTTTATCAGAATAGTTTTTACTTGCTCTCTCAAGCATCATTAAAATAGATGTGTCCATAAACTCCTCTTAATTCCTAATTTCCGTTTATTGTAAAACTATATCTTTCAGTTTACTTATTTTCAAAGAGTATGTCAATTCGTTTTGATAGATTTATACTATAAGTTCACAAACTTTACATACTTTCCTGCGCCTGCAAAGCACTTTCTTCCATATTTTTAAGGTATTTCAGTTGACTTTCCCCAAGACCTTATCGGCATTATTCCCCCATAATTTCCCTTGTCAATTATCTCCTGCAAAACACAAAAATATCGCCCACCTTATGGCAGGCGACATGGTCTCTCTTCTGAATATACAGCAAAGTTCCCTCGAAAAGCTCCAAAGACTTAGTCCATGTTGTATCTCTGCTTGAACTTTTCAACTCGTCCGCCACGGTTGACGAACTTCTGCTGACCTGTAAAGAACGGATGACATGCTGAGCAAATATCAAGCCTCAGTTCAGGCTTGGTAGATCTCGTAACAAAAGAATTTCCGCATGCGCAAGTTACTTTACATTCCGTGTATTCAGGATGGATTCCTTCCTTCATGCTTGTACCTCTTTCTTTCCTGCTCAGGTATTCACCCTTGCATATAGTCTACACAAATTTCTATGTAGCCTGTTCATAATATCATATAAATAATAATTTAGTCAATTCTTTTTACAAATATTACTGTTGAAATACGATAATTTCATATTCTTTTTGCAAATATAATTCTGTCTTTCCCTGCAAAATCTTGAATACCGTAATTTTCCCCATAGTTTCCGTTATTTTTTATAAGAGACATCAGAGCTTCTTTCTGATTGTACCCAATTTCCATAATTAAAATCCCATTCGGGTTTAAGAATTTTGGGGCTTCTGCAATAATTTTTCTATATAAATCCAGTCCGTCCTTGCCTCCATCCAGTGCCAAGATAGGTTCATGATATAAAACTTCTTCCTGAAGATGGGGAATAACATTGCTCTCTATATACGGAGGGTTTGAAAGTATCATATCAAAGGTTTTTCTCTTCTCTGCAACAGCTTCAAAGAGATCCCCCTGAGAAAATTCAACCTCAACGCCAATACTGTCTGAATTTAACTTCGCAACCTCCAGTGCCTTTTCACTTATATCGGTGCATGTCACTTCAATTTTTTCACAGTCTGCAAGTTTGGCTACAGAAATTCCGATGGCACCGCTTCCGGTACATAAATCCAAAACGAAAAATCTTTCTTTTTTTACAGATTTTTTCCCTTGGTGTAATGAGTTGATTTCTGAAATTGCCATTTCTACAAGAAGCTCCGTTTCAGGACGGGGAATGAGAACATCGGAACTCACCTTAAAGTCTAATCCCATAAAATTTTGTCTGCCTGTAATATGCTGTAATGGAATATGCTTTGTCCTTTTCCCTATGAGTTCAAAGAATCTTGATTGTACATTTTCTGAAACTTCATCCTTTCCTCGAAGAAAAATCTCGCTGCGGTTTATATTCGCAATATAGCAGTAAAGAAGTTCACTGTCTACCTTGGGATTCATTATTTCAGCCCGGGCTAAAAGTCTTTCACCTTCTTTCAACAAATCAATCACTTTAATCATTCTTTTTTTCCTGTTTTGCTTCGCTTATTCTGATCTCTTCCGTTAAATTCACATCTTCGTCAATAATACCCTCTATACATGGTGTCTCCGGATCCACCATAACCGCCTTAAGAGATGCGATTGCAACCTCAAGCTGTTTCTCATCAGGTTCATTGGTGGTGATTTTCTGTAAATACAGCCCCGGCAGGCTTAAGATTCTAACCACTATGTTGTCGCTTCTGCCTGCCCACTTTAAAAGCTCATAAGAGGTCCCTGCAACCACCGGAATAAGTATAATTCTCGATGCCAATCTCCACAGAAGATTTGGCCATCCCAGAAGAGAAAACAGTATCAGACTTATTATCATCACAAACATCAAAAAACTCGTTCCGCATCTGGGATGCAGCGTATAGAAGGTCTGAGCGTTTTCCGGCGTCAGTTCCAGATTGTTTTCAAAACAATGTATCGTCTTGTGTTCCGCACCATGGTACTGAAAAACTCTTTTGATGTCCTCCATTTTGGATATAGCTGACAGATAAAGTAAAAACATTACAATTCTTAAAATACCCTCTGTTAAATTCAATAAAATCGGGCTTGAAACATATGCCTTAATCCAGCCTACCGCCGCAGTCGGAAGCAGGACAAATATTCCGACGGAAAAAACTAATGCAAATATTACAGAAGCTGCCAGCATCAAACTCCATAGTTTTTGGGAACCCAGTTTTTCAGACAGCAGGCTTTCGATTTTTCCCATTTTTTCACTTTCTCCATCTGCCTTATCATCCTTTAGTTTCCTGTCATAATATTCAAGAACATCTGCAGAGTAGGTCAAGGTTTTCGTCCCTTCGACAAGGGATGTGATGAAAGAAAAGACACCTCTTACAATCGGAATTTTCATCCATTTGCTTACATTTCCATTTTTCTGGGTTTTGATATGAATTCGACCATCAGGAATCCTCACGGCAATAGCTGTCCTCTCCATCCCTCTCATCATAACACCTTCCAGAATTGCCTGCCCGCCCACCGGCGTAGGGCAAGCATCTTTAAGAAAAATTTTGCTCATATCCATATAAATTACCTACTTGTTATTTTTGAAAAATCCTTTTTATGATTTCGATGAAGTCCTTATTGGTCTTTGTATGGGATAGATTATCAATAATCTCCTCCCCCGCATCCTGAATATTTTGACCCGAAAGCGCTCTGCGCATCATAAGAACAGCCTCCATCTCATCTTGAGTCATTAGAAGTTCTTCTCTTCTAGTCCCGGATTTCGGCAAATCAAGGGCAGGGAAAATTCTCTTTTCCTGAAGCTTCCTGTCAAGGTGCAGTTCCATATTTCCCGTTCCCTTGAATTCCTCAAAAATTACATCATCCATTCTGCTTCCCGTATCAACAAGGGCTGTTGCCAAAACAGTCACACTGCCGCCTTCTTCAAGATTTCTGGCTGCACCGAAAAATTGCTTGGGTTTATACAGTGCTCCCGGATCCAGTCCCCCCGACAAGCTCCTTCCCGATGCCGGAATCACAAGGTTATATGCTCTGGCAAGTCTTGTCAAGCTATCCAGTAAAATTACAACATCCTTGCCGTGTTCTGCAAGCCTTCTAGCCCTTTCCAAAACCATCTCTGCAACCTTTGCATGATGTTGGGGCTGCTCATCGAAGGTAGAAAAAATAACTTTCCCTCTGGAAAGAGATCTTTTCATATCTGTCACTTCCTCAGGTCTTTCATCTACAAGCAACACTATAAGCTCTACCTCGGGATGCTTCTTTTCTATACTATGTGCAATATTTTTAAGAAGAGTGGTCTTTCCTGCCTTTGGCGGTGCTACAATTATCCCACGCTGCCCTTTCCCTATAGGCGCAATTAAATCAATAAGCCTCGTGGACAATTCAACGGAACTGTCCTCAAGAGTCAGCCTTTCTCTGGGATAAATCGGTGTCAAATCACTGAAATTAGGTCTTCTTATGGATGCCCCCGGCTCCTCTCCGTTCACCGTTTCTACAAAAAGCAGAGCACCGAAACGCTCCCCCTCGTTAGGCAGCCTTGAAATCCCCTGTATTTCATCACCTGTTTTAAGATTAAATCTTCTGATCTGTACCGGCGATACATAAATATCCTTATCACTGGTAAGAAAGTTGTCAAATCTCAGAAACCCAAAGCCTCCATCGGCAATCTCCAAAATTCCCGTAACCCTGGGTCTGTTCTGACCTTGCCCCTTTTTTTCAGCCCTTTCTTCTATTTCGGCATCTTCTTTCCCTTGACTCTCTGTATCTTCACTATCTTCCACTTTATCTCTCTGAGTGATAACTTCTACTTTTTCAATAGTTTCTTCAGCTATATCATCGTTTTCAGCTGCAAATTCTACGACTTTATGAGGTCTGTCCTCAATTTTAACATCGCTAACTTCCTTTTTTTTTGCCATAAACTCCTCTTTTTCATAATAAAAAATACGCTTTAACAGCTTATCTGCCATATCCATTTGTCATAAAATCATCTTGGAAAATGGGAACTTACAAATATTGTCCGGTATCCCAAAAGAATATTACACCCATATTTTACTACTGTCAGTGATAAAGTCAATAGCTCAGACCTTTTTGTCGAAACTGTTTGCAGCTTCTTGAACAAAAAAGGTCTTCATTAGCATCGTTTAACTAAAAAAGGGTGCAGCAGTCAAACTGCTACACCCAAAAATTTAATTTTTTAAATTTAAGACAAAAGATTTACACATTCATCTACTCATGTTTTTTTCTGCGTCTGATTCCGACTGCCAGCATCAATGCCATAAGCAGTGTTGCCGCTATGCTGATTCCGCCATACAGTCCCGGATTCAAATCATCACCTGTCTTAACTTTTCTAATTTTCTTCTTGTTTTTAACTTTCGCTTTCACATAAGTATTTGTGATTGTGTTTCCGGACTGAGTCACCTTGTAAGTATTACCATTAATCTTAACCTTATTATCCTTTACATTCGGTTCCTCTACACTGTATACATACTCATAGCCCTCTGTGTCATGTTTTGCAAGATTTTTCCACTTGTATGTAAACTTCGGATCAGTTCCTTTTTTCTCTACAGATGCATGAACAACCTCCTCTTTGCTGCCCGGTTTTTTTGATTTTCTCTTCAATGTCAAATCTATCGCTCTATGGTCTTTTTTAGGACCACCCTTCCAGATCTTAGTTGCTTCAACATCTACTACTGTTCCTGCTCCGCCGTTGGTATTGGTTACTTCTACAGTCTTTTCCTTATCGGTTGACTTAAGAGTTACTTTTCCATCCGCCACAGAGTAACTTGCTGTATAACCCTTGGAATCTGTCTCTTCCACCTTGTACTCGCCGAAGTACAGTCCCTTCAGCACTTTACTTTCGGTTGGCGAAAGCTCAAATTCCTCTTTATAGCCATTAGGCCCCATTACCTTGAATTTGAACTTAACAGGGGTTCCTCTGAGACCCATCGGACCTCTTGCTGCACTTCTTACTCCTGCTCCGTTTAAGAGAGGTTTCTTCGTTACCGTAAGCTTTCCAAGATTATCATCACCTGTTACTGCCTTATTGGTAATAGTTGCTTTTCCGTCTAATACATCTGTGCTTTCAACAAGTGTCCAGTTTCCGTTGTTTACATCATCTGCATCCTTAAAGCTTTCCTTTACGATGAATTTGTACGGTTTTCCGTTGATGTCTGTTTTTTCCAATCCTGACCACTTAGCAGCAGTTGTTGTTCCGTCTACTACCTTTACGTCTGCTCCCGGAACCTTCTCTTCCGCTCCGCCTTCTACTTTTCTGTACAGCGTCAGATTTACTTTTGGCTTAGCAATAGTCTTTCCTTCAGGATCTTTCCATACCTTGGTTACATTTACTTCGCCGTCTGTCGGAGCTTCATAGGTATTGGTAATATCATTACCCTGCTGTGTTACCACATATGTATGTCCATTAACGACAAGTTTATTGTCAGCTGTTACGCCTTTTTCCTTTACGGTGTATGCGATTTCCTTTCCGGAACTATTATATTTCTGTAACTCTGTCCACTTATATGTAAATTTATTTGCTGTTCCGTTTTCCGGTGTTACTGTAGGATCAGCATCTGTTTTCAGAACGCCATCAGCATACAATTCAAAAGTTGGAGCCTTGTGATCGGCTTCAGGACCGTTTACCCATGTCTTGCTTGCGGTCACTTCAGTATCAAAATCATCATCTTTAGGTCTGTTTATAACCTCTACCGAAGCTTCCTTTTTATTTATCAGCAAGTCAACCTTACCGTCATCACTTACTCCGTCACTGTCAACAAAAGTCGGTTCCGGCTCATGACCCGGCTCAGAAACGGTATAATGACCATACGGAAGGTTTTCTATGATTTTTTCCTGTCCTGCATATAGTTCATGAACTTCTCTATAAACCTCATCATCTCCGCCATACGGGTTGATGCCTACAACGGTAATCTTAAACTTAGGAGTTGAACGATACAACCCACTCCTTAGGCTATACGGTAGAACCCCTTCATTCTCTGAAGGATTGAAAGTCTTTTTAAGCTTTAGCTTACCAAGCTTCTTTTCTTTATTTGTAACGGTTATTTTTGTATTTAGAGGATCGTTTTCACTGCCACCTCTAGGTACAATAAACTTATCCAAATAAGTTCCTTCAATAGGCTCTATGCTCTGGGTTCCATCCCATGTTTTCCATCCTACTGTAGAATCATAATCAGAAAGATTGCTTGCAGGACTTCCGGAAATTGAATTTTCTTTAAGCTCATAGGTCTTGTCAATACGAAGATCAACCATTACCTTGCTTTTGCTTCCCGGAACAAGATAGTCCTGATTGAATCCTGCATCTTCTTTGAGCTTCATGTTAAAGTTGAATTTGCGTTCCTTTGCGTAAGCAGAAGGAATCTCTCTGCCTTTAAAATCGAGCAGCTTCTTGTGCAGCTCAATAATTAGCGGTTTCGCTTTAGGTTCAGGAAAAGCTTTCGTCTGCTGATTTCCGTCTATATCTGTATAATGAACCGTCGCACCCGCATTAGTATTGTAATTTCCATCTGCCGGTGATACCACATCCAATATACTGTCATTGATAACAACCTCGTATGTCATCTCTGCATAACGAGTCATAGAACCCGGTGATACTGAAGTGGTAAGAGTTCCTGCGTTCCAGCTAATTATATTGTTATTAAGCGTCACAGATCCCTGTGTAACCTGTACATTAGAAGCAGTTCCGCCCTTAACCTCAAAGCCGGCACCCATAGGATCGGTAACTTTGGCATCCTTCATAGCAGAGGCAATGCTTGCCGCTATCTGACCGAAAATACCGTTTAAAGCTGTCGGATCCTCTGTATTATATGAGCAACCCGGTGTTGCCGTCTTTTCCAGTACACCGTTTCCCTGAGCTCCTGCGTTAACGGCAACAGTGTATACCTTTGCGTTATGTTTTGCAAAGCCTGCCTCAGCTATGGCACAATTTCCGCTGTTGTAGTAATATTTTACACTTCCAGCCCACTTATATCTATGCCACATGCTGTTTCCTGCACCTGTAGTTTCTGAATAATTGAAGGCGGTCTTAGGCACGTTTGGACCGGTTTCCCTCTCAGTAGTAGGATTATTGTTCGGGCCTCCGGGAATTACATGAGCATCCGGATCATACATCTTATAGTTAAATGTAGGTACCCCGTCAGACAGCAGAACAATGTTCTTAAAGTCAGCCTGAGAACCGTTCAACAGGCGGGAGGCTTCCCTTATACCGCCCTGAGTAAACGTACCCCCATTAGCATAAAGACCATCGATTGCATTTAGAAGAGCCTGCTTATTGGTGTAATTTGTGAAATTTTTCTTTAAATGTGCATCCGTCTCAAACGATACCAGTGCAATTCTGGTATTTGGGTGCTCTTCATCAAGAAGCTTATTTACGAAATTCTTCGCAGCTTTTTTCGCTTCTGCCATTCGTCCGTCATCATTCATACTTCCGGACGTATCAATCACCAGTACGATGTCATTCTTCTGCTCTTTATCCGTTGCTTCCATACGGAGAGTTACCTTGAAGGTGTTCAGTTTGCCAGGCACAGGCTCTGCCTTCTTTGTTAGCTCTATGGCTCCTTGTTCGGGCGAACGCAGGCGATTTCCTGATGCAGCGGATCTAAGCATTGCACTTTTCCCTGTTTCGCCGAGATAAGGATCCGCCTTACCGCCCGAAACAACAGGATATGGACCTGCTTTTTCAGGGCCCTTTAAATGATCGGGATTAGGACCCTTTGACCATTCATCTTTTATCGTTTTTACCTTGTTTTTACCTTGTTTCTTGTTTTTAGTTTCTTTTTTTACCTTGGGTTTTTGCACATCTTTTTCTTTATCGGGTTTCTGTGATTCTTTCCCCTTTTTATTCACAGCTTGATTTTGATCTGCTTCTTTCCCATCAGTATCAGACACTTTTTCTTTATAAGTACTCCCCTTAGCTTTTACACCGTTAAGGTCTGCTGCTGTCTTCTCCACCGCAGCTGTATTTTCTTCATCTGCAGCGGAAACAAACCCCATTACGGGTACTCCAAAACCGGAAACTGCTATGGCAAAACTCATAATAAGCGCCAGTATGGAGTTGATCCTTTTCTTGTTTCTTCTCATCTTTCATACCTCTATTAACAATATGCAACTTCTGTTTTGATACAATTTTAGAATTCATTACCTAAAAAGTACCTATATATAAACACTCTCCTGCGGGAACTGACAGTATGCCCCGCCGATATGAATGGAATACTATGGAAATTTATTTTTCCTTCTTCCAGCCGCTGTCTTCAAGGGACTTGACGAATTTCTTCAATGAAATGGTCTTTGCCTTCTGATCCGTAATTGGAACCAGTCTTTCTTTTTTTATCTTTTCCATCGTTTCTTCGTTAACCGGAATCACGATATTTTCAATAATTTTATTTTTCTCTTTTTGGGTTGAATACTCTACACCGTCAATACCTTTGCAAATTTTTTCCATTTCCTTTATTCTAACTTCAATTTCTTTGACTTTCTTGACTGAATATCCCTTTATATCAAGTTCTGAAACCTGTTCAAGCCTGGAAACATCATCATCTTTGGCAAATACAGACAGCTTTACAGATATATTTTTGTCTGAATACCTGTACACTCCCGCTTTCTTTTCACTGACTCCGCAGGAAGCACATACGAATGTAAAAATAACTACCAATAAAATTGTTAATAATTTTTTCATAATTTTGCCCCTAAATCTGACTAAGTTTAATATTGTACAGATTCTTCCTTTCTTTTTCTCACAACTGTGTTCTGCTGCTTAAATATCTACAGCCCATAAACTACTTCAGCATGTATTGTTCAAGCTCTTTTCTTCCTGATATTTTTAGTTTCTGATAAGTGCAGTCCAAATGTGATTTAACCGTATTTACCGATATTCCCATATGCTCAGCAATTTCCCTGTTCTTCCAACCCCTGCTTGCCAGCATAGCAACTGAAAATTCCGTTGTTGACAGCATCTCTGCCACCTCTTCTCCGAGAACTTCATTGTGAATCTTGCGCCATCCTTCACTGAACCTGTAAACAATATCAATAATTTGATTAAAATCATTCCTATATTCATTTTTAAGGCATTTTTCCACCAGTCCTCCCAGCAGGCCGTGATGCTCACCGAAGGCCTCCAGAAAATTATCTGCCGACGCTATTTCCCACGCTTTCATAAAATAGTCCTCTGCACATTCAGTCTTTCTCAATGCCATGTAATTCATTGCCATGACCAAGTTAACATAAATCGCAGGAACAGGATAAATCTGCTTTTGCAGCGCAGTGACTCCCTTTATAAATCCTATCGACTCATGATATTCGCCTCTAAGATACATACCGTGTGCAATTACATAGCTTCCAAACGACTGTAACCCCGCAGGCAAATACTCCAGATAATCTATAAGGGGATATTCTTCTTCCATCTCAATATGCAGGAGAGTTCTGCTCAGCAGAGTAGAAAAAGACAACATTGCTCTGCCTGTATCTCCGAGTGCATTTACATCTTCTACGGAAACACTGTCCAGATGTGTAAGAACCCTTTGTGTTTCCTGCACACGACCCAAAGCGAGATTGGCAAATCCGTATATCATATATCCTGATAATCGTGCAGCAATGTCAGATTCTTTCAAAAGTTTTTCGGCACGCTCGGATGCACCCTCCGCATGCCCTGTAAAATAATAATATTCAGCCCATGCAATCTTCTGCATTCTGTAATCTGTCATGGTTTCTATTGCAGAATGCGCCTCACCTTTTCCAAAACACGAATTGACAAACGGCATCAAATACGCTTTGTTTATGCTCTCTTTGTTCGGTTTCATCGGTAGAACTCCGTTTTCCCCCTGAAAATACTTTACTAATTTTACATTATACCTTATTAAATTGTATAATGTAACTACCTATTTTACGGACAAAATGGGTGGGAGGTAATACTTCAAAGAAAATCAGTAAACAAACTGAGAATGTTTATTTTAGGAAAGATTTTAATTTTCAAAATGAACTTTTAATCGGGATAAAATTTTAGTAATGAAAAAACCGACAAGCCTGAATTAGTTTTAAATATTTTTCAGCTTATCGGTTTATATATATAATCTAATCACTTTCTGATACAAGTATATATCAAAAGTTCATTTATTTTATAGAATTTACCTAAGTGGTAGCAAATAAGGTATAGAATGCAGTAAAATTGTTTTTTAAGGCATATTTTACTATCAAAATAACATTTTTTACAGCATTTATAAGATATAACCGTTATCTTTTTATAATACTATTTACAAAATTTCCTCCGTCAACACTTCCTTTTCTCCTATCTGCTACGAATATCTATGATCAATACACCTTACAACCGGTAATAAATTATCCATCTTATTGTTTACCTCAAAAGTTTGATTTCTTCTCCATATCCTGCCAATGTTTCCTGAGGGGTTTCCAATATGCATGGAATACCTTTCAGCTTCGGATGATGTACGACAGCTCTCAGTGCCTCAAGTCCTATAGTCCCTTCACCGATCTTCGCATGCCTGTCCTTACGAGCATTGACCGGATTTTGGCTGTCATTTATGTGCATTGACTTGAGTCTGTCAAGTCCTATAATATCATCAAAAGCCTCCAAAACATTATCCGGATTCCCTGCTATATCATAACCACCATCGTTTACATGGCATGTATCCATGCAAACTCCGAGTTTATGATTTAATTCCACCTTGTCTATAATCGCTGCAATTTCTTCAAAGTTCCGTCCGACTTCGCTGCCCTTGCCCGCCATCGTTTCAAGCAAAATTATGGTGGTCTGTTCCTCTTTTATAACATGGTTCAAAAGTTCTGCAATAAGGTCAATACCCTTTTGTGTACCCTGTCCTACATGACTGCCCGGATGGAAATTATAGTAGTTCCCCGGCAAATATTCCATTCTTTTAAGGTCATCTTCCATTGCAAAGTAAGCAAATTCTCTGGTCTTTACCGTGGCTGAACAGGGATTAAGAGTGTATGGGGCATGTGCAACTAACTTTCCGAAATTATTTTCTTTCATAAGTTCAATTAAGGCTTTTGCATCCTCCGGGTCGATTTCTCTGGCATTTCCTCCTCTGGGATTTCGTGTAAAAAACGCAAATGTATTTGCACCGATTTTGAGTGCGTTTTTTCCCATAGCCAGAAAACCACCTGTGGTAGACAGATGGCATCCTAAATAAATATTTTTTTCCATTATAATTCCTTTTTTGAGAGGTTATTTCCCTCTATTCTTTTATCAAATCTTCAAAACTAAAGTATTCATAAAGCTTCTATTTCACATATTCCCTTGTAACATAAGGGCTTGTGGCGGTCTTTAACATTCCGCCGTAGCCAAGCTCAAAGGAAACTATATCGCCCACCTTATAATCCCTGTCACAATGTGTCACATCAAGAATTGTATGATCGGAGCTTCCTCCCATAATCTCTATCTGAGAGTCCGTTGGAGTCATACTGTCCAAATCAGTATCCTGCTTACCGACAGCAATTATAGCTCTTTTCATTATTCCTCTATCCTCATAGAAAGGCTTTTGCCCAAAGGCATCAACTCCAACTTCACCAATGGGAAGAGAAGGTTTTTCCTTGAGTTCAACAATCTGTGCCTGCAAAATAACAGTATCTCCCACGGTTCCCGGAAGGTCTGTTTCATAAGCTGTATCATTTCCTAAAAGTGCAGCTTCACCAAGTCTGAGATTGTTGATTCCCTTCGGCAGTTCCCCCTTGTCAATCAAATAAATCGAACTTGAATTGCCTCCCGAAATCATATCCAGTTTGATGTCGAACTGTTCTTCGATTTTGCGTGCAATTTCCACAAGTTTAGATAAATTATCATTCTTGGGGATAATAGCACCATAACAAGTCAAGTTAACGGCAATGCCGTGAAGATGAATATTTTCCAAATTTAATATTTCAGCCACCGCATCCATAATCTGTTCTTCTTTTTCAAAGAAAATTCCTTCACGAAGATCGCCCAGGTCTATCATCAAAACAACTTCATGAATTTTCCCCGCCTTTTTTGCTTCTTCATTCAAAAGCTTAACCGTCGAGAGTTCCGAATTAAAAGATACATCTGCATATTTAATAACCTCTGCGGCTTCATCCTGCATAGGAATCCTCAGAAGAAGGGTTTTCTTTCCCTTTTCTCTTGCCACAGATGCATAACTTTCAAGATTTTGCACTCTTGAGTCAGCCATATAATCAACCTTGGGGTGATTTGCCACAAGTTCTGCAAATTTAAGGTCTGCGCAGAGTCCTTTGGTCACTATCATAAGTGAGCAATTACCTCTATCCTTCGTAATTTCAGATACCGCATCTAAATTCTGCTGTAATTTTTTTAAATCAATTATCAGTTTAGGAAACATAATTACCTCCGTTGTTATTTCCTTATATCTCTCTCCGGACAATGGGTATGGGCACATATATTGCATTCTTTATTACAATCTGTACTTAATTTTGTCCATTTGCCCTGAACACCGTCACCTGACTGAATGCCCTCTTTTTCCGGGTCATTTATTCTGCCCTTTGGTCCTCTGGCATTTGCACCCCCAATAGGTTCTTCATCTTTGTAACATGACATATCATAGCCCATGTCTTCCATTTCTTTCACATGTTCTTGAAATTCCTTTTCCTTTCGGATAGCCTCTTGATATTCGACTTCAACTTCATCCATCGCCTTAGTGTTTAAAGTATATATTTCGTCTTCTGTCTTTTTGGCAGGAAACTCATAATCAAAGCTCTGCTCCATCAGCTTTATTGCCGCTTCTCTATTGGTCTTAGACAATACCCCCAGTGATGCCATGATGTAATCATTATCCACCAAAACCTCTGCGTGACCGGTTGGGAAAAGCTTCATTCCCGTTATATTCTGCTGATGAATTTCGCTCATTATATCAACTCTGTGAGGGAGCCTCGTAAGGGCTCCGCCTGTTCCGATTATGTATTTGACCTGTGTCAAATCCTTTCCCTCTGCAACGGTGGTTCTCCCTGACGGACCGTAAATATATCTCAACCGTCCGGCATGTCTTTCTGTTGCTTTGAAGACAGCTTCTCTGGTTAACCTTTCCACAAGCTTAAACTCATCTTCTGTCTTAGGTATTGCAAAATAGTTTTCCAATGTCTTGTCTAAATCTATATGAAGCTCATTTACACATTCTTCACGCAGAACTTCTTCACCGATGGATTCAATCACCTTATATCTGTTAACATAAACACCTAAGTCTCCTTCTACGGTTCTCTTTGCCTTAGGTTCAGGAGATGTCATAATTCTCGCGACTTTTTCTGATTCAACTGCAACGGAGTGCAGGTCTGTTGTAGCTCCTCCCACATCAAGAACAATTAAATCTCCAAGGCAGTCATACAAAACCTTGGTGCTTTCCATAACAGCCCCAGGTGTAGGAACAATCGGTCCGTTGACCATCTCTCTTACATGCTCCATTCCCGGTGCATGGGTTATGTGCTGCTCAAAAGCATCCTGAATGACTTTTCTGCATGGTTCTACATTCAGATTATCAATTTTAGGATAAACATTGTCTACTATATAAAGCTGCTGCCCGCTGTCTTCAAAAATCAGTTTTATTTCTTCCTGGTTTTCAATATTTCCGGCATAAATAATCGGAACTTTAAGCTCCATACTCCGAATCATCTCTGCATTATCCAAAGCCACATCACGATTACCGTAATCGACTCCTCCTGCAATTAAAATCAGATTAGGATTAATTTCTTTTATTTTCTTTATATCTGTCCTTCTCATTCTGCCTGCCGTGATATAGTGAATAATTCCACCTGCACCAAGGGCTGCCTCCTTTGCAGCTTTTGCAGTCATATCATATACAAGACCGTGAACAGTCATTTTCAGCCCTCCTGCCGCAGATGATGTGGCAAGCATCTTATCGTATTCTATCTTGTTGACACTTTTGTTCTTGCAAAGGTCATCAATTGCACCCTGAAGACCCACTCGCACATCTCCATCCATTACAGAAGTCGGTGCTTGTCCCTGACCCCAAAAACATGGCCGGTCGGTATCTAAATCAGTAAAGGCATTTACAACAGTAGTCGTTGAACCTATCTCTGCTACTAAAACATCTACTTTCATCCTTTTCTCCTATTTTTTAATAATATATACAACACATACTCCTGCGTATGTCAAATAAACATCACATAGCACATTCTCCTTATACTGTTTATACACTCAATTTTATGCTGAAATCAACATAAAAGCAATAGTTTTAGTAAAAGGCTTTTCAGGGATTTTCCGGTAAATAAACAGACTTGATATATTTATCTTATATCCCCCATATCGAGAACACCACCGGCGCTAATATCTTTCACATATTCTTTTTCCTGCTATCGACTGATTTTTAACGGTCATATTGATATCCATCGCCGCCCGATGTTTTTTTATATCAAACTTTCCGGGCTCCGAAGCCTTTGACTTTACATTCATCTTAAATTCTACAGTTTCCCCTTTTAATACACTTCCCTCAATGGTACCGTCCATATCCATATCTATATAAGTATTCTTGCTCCCCTTTTCCATGGCAGCATTTAACTTACTGAGTGCATCCTCTTTTGAGTTTGATGTGGTTTTATTTCCACATGAAGCCAAAATAAGTACTATAATCAATATCAGTAATGACACCAACGATTTAGATAAAATTTTTCTCATAGCATTTTCTTTTCTTCGCATAATCATTAACTCTAATAAAATACTACTACATTTCCAATATATAATCAATATTTGAAAATTTAACCGACTCTCCTTTATGAAACTTATCATCTATAAAACCGGCATGGTCATTTTTTATTTCCTCAATTCTGTTATTACTCTCTCACAATAAATTCTAATCCTCTGCTTTAATTATAAGCTTGGCAATATTTATAACAACTACATATAGAACTCCTGCAATCGGCCATATCACCCATGTGGTATTCCAATGCTTCGCAGGCAGTGATAGTGCAAGAAAAATTGCCACAATACTAAGCCAATAGATCATAGATAATCTGCTAAAAATAGCAGCAGCCTTTTTCTTAGCAACTGTATAATTACATTCCTGAAGCAACATATCATAACTGTCTTTTATCATGTCAACACGTACAAACAAATTTGCAGCTGTTCCCACTATGAGAAGCAGTACTCCTACCATACTGCAAAGAATATAATCCTTCTCTGTTGTCATAGAGGATATCAACAGTGGCACCGGGCACAAAATACAAAGAATAGTACCAATGATTACCACTTTGTTATAAACGGTTTTATGTTCTGCTCGTTTTTCTTTAGCCATACCGTCTACACCATATTCTGTTTCAATCTCAATCTTTTCCAAATATCTATATTCACTAAGTCCATTTTCACTTTTTATAAAAATTACCACTGCTATTGCAATCAAAGAGAGTAAAACAACTATTCCGATTCCTCCTACCATATTTTCGGAAATTTTCAGAATACCGCTCTCCGAAAATCCCGTCATTACTATCAATATAATAGGAGACCAAATACACAGTGATACTCCCATAGCAGTTAAAGGTGCGTGTTGTTTCCGTAATCTTATGAATTCTGATGCCTCTTCTATATCCACTTTCCTGAGATTGCCTGAAACTTCAACATTCTCTGTAATATCGGATCCTTTGTTGTTGTGAATGACTTCATCCTTTAACAGGTAATCCGTAGATACATCAAAGATCTCTCCCATCTTAATAATTCTTTTGATGTCAGGTATAGACTGTGCACCCTCCCATTTAGATACAGATTGTCTTGATACATCTAATTTCTCTGCCAACTCTTCCTGGCTGAGCCCTATTCGTTTTCTTTCTTTGATAATCTTATCTGCCAAAATCATTTGTCATCCTCCTCTGCATAATTACCTATTTTTATCTTGTTTAACAACTAAATTCTACTGAAATTTGCAGTTGCAGGCGATAAAGTATAGCTGGCAATTTGTAAACCGGTGGTTGCATTATCTGTCGTCTACTAATTTATTCTATATTTTATGCAAATAATATAACCTTTTAAATACTTTCTCAAAGGAATATTTTTCTTTCATTATCATTTTCACTTTCTGAATATATTATACCTGTGATAACAATGTCAATAAATCTAAACAACAAGCCTGCGTACTTTCATTTCCGCAGGCTTGTTGTTCAAATGCAGTATTCGATATATTCTATCTCATTCCTATACTATCTCGCCTTATATTGACAAACTTTTTCGCAGGCAGAGGTTATTCTTCGTCGATTCCCTTAAGGTGCCCGCCCTCCGGCAGTTCTCCTCTTCTTCTCATAGCTTCTTCGCAAAGGAATGTTGCTACATCGATACCGTGGGAATCCCTTCCGAAGCCTTCATCAATTCCGGTTGCACGAGCATCTTCCGGAGATACCTGTGTTCCGCCTGCTGCAATGATAACTTTTTCTCTGATACCTTTTTCGATTGCAAGTTCATTGATTCTCTTCATATTCTTGTAATGAATATTATCATGAGAAATAATAGTGGATGCTAAGATTGCATCAGCATCAAGCTCTACTGCAGCGTCTACCAGTTTTTCCACAGGCACTGAAGTCCCCAAGTACTGAACTTCTATACCCCATTTTTCAATACCACCGTGTTTGATATTGATAATTTCTCGAAGACCTACGGAATGTTCGTCATCTCCAACAGTTCCGCAAACTACCCTCATGTGATGATCTTTGAATTCTTCAAATAGTACAGCATCCGGCAGATGATGTGGTGGTGGCGGAAGTACAAGGCTGTTAGGGTCCACATCAAAGGTCAGTTTACCCTTAACTTCTATTCTCGTACCCTCTGATGGATGCATGATTTCCTTTGAAATAACTTCAGGGTTGTCAAGTCCCATCTTAGCGGCAATCTGTAGACCTGTGGCTTCTGCAGTTCTCACATTTGTAGGAACCATCATGGTTAACATTACCACGCCGTCTCCACACCATTCCATTTCAGGTATGATTGCTTCTCCGTCAAGATATTTCTTCACCTTGTCAAGTCTCAGATTTACAGTATCAGATTCATCAAGCTCGTCAATGTAAACAATCTTGCTTCTATCCTCAAATGTACATCCATTGATAAGTGCAGCCGGATCTTCCGAATTTCCGCCATACTGTTCCACATTATTGTATCCGTAGTGAGCAGTTACAGGAGCCATGTAGTCTTCTTCTCTTGGGAAGATGTATCCATAACCGACACCTCCCTTGATCTTTCTTGCAATACCGTCTCCGTTTCTTGCCGGATATTTTGCCGAGTCAACGAAGAAGCCCTGCTCCACAGCATTAAAATATCCGCCTGCCTCAACGATTTCCATCATAAACAGAGTAGCTCTTTCCTTAAGGTCTCTAACCATTTCAACCAAAGGTCCTTCTTTCTTAAGTTCTACTAATTCGTTGAATCCGTCAAGATAAACATATGCCTGCTTAGCATTGTCAATAGCTTCCATGTTATAGATATGCCAAGGAACATTCCTTCCCTCGTCCGGTGTAATTGTGGATTGTATATCGGCACTTGTCAGCTTGGAAATTACCATATTCATAATGTGAGTAACGGTAGCTTCTCTAACTGAAGAACAAACATACTTTGTATTCTGCTGTGCTCTCATCTTATATCTGTTGCATATGTCTCTGAGCGCAACGGCGTACGGCAAATCAAGGTACATAGCAGGTGCCGGAGCAGCATCAGGAGGGACTGTTGACAAACTGATGTTTTCCGGCAGGATTCCCACCTTTTCTGAAAATAAAGAATTGATGGCATGCTGTACGATAAGTTCAGGCATTACTTTCCATGCTTCTCTGGCTGTTGCGTTGGCGTTATGAGCACCGTCAATCTGAAGAATCCCTGCCCATGCAAGAACTTTCTTGGACTCGCAGGCATCTACAAATGATCTTACACAATTAATATCCCTGTACAGTACATTATACTGAGGGTCCTGATGAGCACCGTTGATACCTTCTTCGGCAAACATAACGGCTACGTCAGGTCCGGCAACTCCGGATACATAAGAATGGTAGTTCAGTTCACGACCCACTTCATCTTCAATTAAATCCAAAGCTTTTCTCTGGGCTCTAACCTGTTTTCTTGTGATAGGAACACCACCGATTCCCTGTGGAGTACCCTCCATAAGTCCATCGATATGTGACTGACCCATGTGTCTGATTACCATGATATGGTCAGCACCGTGCCAAGCAGCCATTCTCATTCTTCTGATATCGTCCTCAAAACGTCCTGAAGCAATTTCTGTAGTAATTACCGGCTGTGGCTGTGGGTCAATATTGCCGAAAAACTTTGCCGGCGGAAGCCCAATCCCCTGCTTGAGAGGTTTGCTCATATCATGGAAAGTAAATGGTCCCATTTCCAGATTCGGAGCAGGTTCTCTCCAGTGCCATCCACGCCTTCTCGGTTCATAGTTTTCAAGATCCTTTAGAATCTCTCTAACATCTAATTTTTCATTTTTGTTCAATACGATATCTGCCATCTTACTTTTCCTCCTTATTGAAAATCGCTGCTGCATCATCCCAATATTCGCCTTTGGCAAGTGCTGCGGAAGCTTCACGAAGTGTCAGCCCCTTATCCTTGGCGATTCTGTAAACAATGTGTCCCGTTCCGTGACCCATGAGACCTCTGTCCATTGCACCTTCTACGATCTTCTGTGTATCAAGTGAGGATACTCCCATACGAAGAAGAACTGCTCTTTCTACGGAAGGAGTCGTATTCTTCTGTCCAAGTTCAAGCAGCGGATCTACAACTTTCTCGCACATTTCCCAAAACTTGTCGTAAAGTTGTTCGTCTGTAAGATCTGCGATACCTTTTTCTACTCTTCTTTTCGCAAAATCGTCTTCTCTAATCATTCTTTTTTCTTCCTTTCTTAGGTCTTTTTGAATAAATCATTCCCTGACTAATTCTAGAGACCTAATTTTTCCAATGTATTTTTAACAAAAGCAATATCGGTTTTGGTTTCTTCAGCCAAGAACTGCAGATCAGCATCTGTTGGCGTAACATTTGCCTTTTTAACAGCCTTTTTAATCAAAGATTCTCTAAAGTGATTCAGGTCTGCGTCACGCACCTTAATCATTCCCGGATTTGCCGGAAGAACTACATTTTCACCCGGTTTATCCTCCTCTGCAGGATTTCCGAAATGAATATCAATTCCGTGTTCTCTTGCAAAAGCAAGCTGTGGCTGTATGTGTTTTCCCGCTCCTGTGTATTCGGTTTCACTGATTACAATTACTGCATCTTCAGGCAGCTCCTGTGCCAACGAAAATGCTGCCGCAAGGGCTGTATTTCCCGCCGGTCCTCTTTCGATACCTTCCAGATTGGCCAAAGCCTCTGTCATATACATTACCTCGCCCTGCGTCACTGTAACATAGCGATCCATATAACGAAGGGGTCTTGCTGCACTTCTCGGTACATCCGAATGGTCAGGATCTGTAGCGTAAGGAACACCAAATCCGGTGTGACCTGTGGTACACGATTTCAGGTTAAACTGCTTATCGGATGCCATTGACAGACCTGTCAAATCAATTGATGCTGCTACCATCTGTGTGTCCACTGCGCCTGCTTTCTGAAGGCCTCTTGCAGTACCTGTCATCATTCCTCCGCCTGCATTGGTGCAAACCACCATTTCAGGATCTTTTTCCACAAGTTCTCTGCACTGCATTGCAATCTCATAACCGAGTGTTTCTACACCTGCAATTCCAAACGGGGAATAAAGGGATGCGTTGAAGTAGCCTGTATCTTCCAAAACAGACAAGAATGTGTAGAAAAGTTCAGGACCGACTGTCAGCTGAATAACTTCAGCACCATACGCTTCACATTTTCTTGCCTTTTCAACGATTTCAGGCTGACCGATCTGTTTTGAATCATAACATTCCTGAACGATTATACAATCAAGCCCCTGCATTGCTGCCTGGGATGCCACTGCTGCACCATAGTTTCCTGAAGTTGCTGCAATTACTCCCTTGTAGCCCAGTTTCTTAGCGTGTGCCACTGCACATGCCGCTCTTCTAGCCTTGAAACTTCCCGAGGCATTAGCCGCTTCATCCTTTGCAAAGATTCTTGCACCATATCCCGGCTTTGCATATTTTCTTGAAAGTGCCGACAGATTTCTCAGCTCAATAAGAGGGGTGTTTCCAACAGCCGTTCTTCCCTGAATCTTACTGATTTCCTCCAAGGTATATCCTGTATCTTTCATCAGTGCTTCGTAGTCAAATGCAACGGAGCCGGACTCATAGACTGCATAATCTAAACCTAAGGCTTTTTTCTGAATTTCGTTTGATCTTCCCATTACGGAAGCATAATCTTTTGCCGGTGCCATTATTTGTCCCCTCCCTTCATGATTTCTCTCAGCTGTTTATCAATTTCAATAATTTCCGGAACAAACACTCCGTAGCTATGGGTATAATATGGGTTAACTTCCACAAGTTCACCCTTTTCTCTACGACCAACGATAGTTTCAATTTCTACTTCATCGCCGATTTCTGCATCAGACAGCAAGGTACCCTTTGTCCACATTTCAAGATCGCACACCTTTGTATCTTCAGGCAGTTTTGCAGTTCTTTCTTCTGCTTTCAGTACTACTTTGTGGATTCGTACCCAATCACCTTTCTTTGCCATTTTCATATCTCCTTAAAAGAATATTCTGAGCGAAAGAACCTCCGCCCAGAAAAAAATTCATATTTAATCAGTTTCAGTCAATTATTTAACCAGTTTTTTATCTTCGTCAATAAGATCTCTGAAGTCTCCCATGATTGCATGAGGCACCGGAATATCTATCATTGTTCTCAGACCCGGCTTTGCATTTATTACATGAGGAATACAGTTCATAATCATAGCCATAGTTCCGATACCACCTTCAATTTCAGGACTGTTAGCCATGTTTACAGGAGGGACTGCATCCAGAATCACATAATCACCCGTATCAATGCCAACCTGTTCAGGTTCAATCTGCTGTGGGTGATCCATATCCAGCTTTCTTTCGCCGTCAACGATTCCCCAGCCCTTCATTGCCACACCTGCAACACTTCCGGCAGGAGCAAATCCGTAAGGCGATTTTCTATCCACATCTGTAATGATTGGCTCCATATCCTGACCAAAGTCTTCTAATTTCCAGCCTAAAGCTTCGCACATCATGCCTACCGACTCAGCAAAGCCCACATGTCCTGCCATTGTTCCTTTGGCTTTTCTTTCGTTAAAGTCCTCAACTGACATTCCGATTCCCTGTTCTTCCATTACAGCAGGTCCGAATGGTGATAGGGAGTTAACCCTTCTTGATGTGATATGATTAACTTCTTCACAAGCTGCTGTCCAGAGAATAACAAGAAGATCCATAATCAGCCCCGGATTGATACCTGTTCCCATCACAGATACGCCGTTCTTTTTGGCACATTCATCAAGTTTCTTAGCAAGTTCAGGTTCCTGTGCCTGTGGATAAGCCATTTCTTCAGCAGAGGTGATGACATTCATTCCTCTTTCCATAACGAAAATCAGTTTATCAAATACATCTTTTGTAAAAGAGTTTGTGCAAACAACTACGATATCTGCAGCACCGGGTACAATCACTTCGTCAGGAGTGCCAACAATTACATCAGCACGATCTCCTTGAACAATACCGGGTACAACATCATATAGATTTTTACCGATTTTGTTGCCGATATCAATACCTCCGACAATATCGACACCCTTTTTCTTAGCCAGCATTTTGCCGATTCCGCCACCCATAGCACCTAATCCCCACAGGATTACTTTTACATTTTTCATTTGCTTTTCTCCTTTTCATAACAAAATTAGATTAGTTATTTATCAAGGTACGATTTTACGCACCATGCTACATGAGTATATAATGCAAATTCTATGCCAATTATTTCCCTGTATACAAGATACTAAATTTATTCTTTTATTTTATGCAGAATCCTAAACACCTTTTAATATAGCCTTTTCTCTGCCATGTAAAAATTAAAAAAGGATTATCAATATTGACAATCCTATAAATTACCATTTCTCCTGTCTGATGTTCGGATTATATGCAAAAATATTTGCCCATTTGATGCAAATATTTTTGCAATATTACATTATGAAACTATGCTCTTATAGAAATTTTATAAGTTAAATTTTCATTTCGTATTTCTTTAATTTATGTTGAAGAGTTTGTCTCTTTATCTGTAAAATTTCTGCGCATTTTGAGATATTTCCGCTCGCCTCGATCATTGCCGACCTTATCATTTCCTTCTCAATTTCTTCAAGATACACATTTAAAGGTTCTTTCTTGTCCCACCGTTCCACTTCCTGTCCCAGTTTAACCATATTCTTAGGCATCTGCAAAAGCTTTTCGGTAAGAACATGTTCAGATTCTGCCATAAACATCGACTGCATGATTATGTTTTCCAGTTCCCTGACATTTCCGGGATAGCTGTACTCCATCAAACTCTTCAGGGCTCCCTCCGATGTCATCCAGAGTTCTTTGCCGAATGCCTTGTCATGCTTCTCCAAGAATGATTCCACCAACAAAGGAATATCGTCTTTTCTCTGGTTCAAATTCGGAATAGAAAGACCAACCACATTTAACCTGTAGTACAAATCCTTCCTGAGTTTACCTTCTTCTATTAGTTTTTCCGCCGGTTCATTTACCGTAGCTATAATTCTCACATCTACAGGAATATCCTGGCTTCCTCCTACACGCCTTATATAATCCTCCTGCAAAACCCTGAGCAATTTACTTTGGAGTTCATACGGCATAGCACTGATTTCGTCAAGCAAAAGCGTGCCACCGCTTGCCTGTTCAAATAACCCGGCTCTGTCAACTGCACCTGTAAATCCTCCCTTTGCCGTTCCGAACAAAATCCCCTCCAGCAGCGATTCCGGAAGAGCTGCACAATTTTGGGCAAGAAAAGGTTTATCAGCACGCTCACTATTGTAATGTATACTTTGGGCAAAAAGCTCTTTTCCCGTTCCTGTTTCTCCGTAAATGAAGACTGAAGCATTATTTTTCGCAGCCTGCATTGCCCTGGACACCACCCTTTTAAATTCAACATTCTCGCCAATAATGTCTTCAAAAGTATATTTTTTAATTCCGGGCTGTACAAGGGGTTTGTTTTCCGGCAGTTTGTCTTCCTGAAGTTTTAAAATAGTATCGCTCATGGATCTGATATTTGTTATATCTCTTGCAACTTCAATAGCTGCAATGGTATGTCCATCAAGTTTGACCGGTACTGTACTGTTTACCGTAGTTACTTCCTGACCGTACAGATTGGTGTATGTCTGCTGTTTATTCTTAGTAGAAATTCCTTTTCTAAGAGCCTGATACATGGTACTCTCATTTAAAGCAACCTTAGGAAAAGCGGTGTTAAAAGGCTTACCGATTACATCGCTAACTTTAATCTGCTCATTTTTTGCCATCTCTTCACTATAAAAAAGACCTATCCCTTTTTCGTCTACTATATAAACTCCCTCTTGGATTAAATCTACAAGCGCCTCAATTATTTTTTTATATCCGTCACTATCCATTTCATTCCTCCGTCTCCTGTATTTTACTACATCTTAGAATGAAATGCAAATATTTTTGCAGCGAATGACGATATTGTAATTTACGCAAATTACAAAGTATTAAGTCTTATCTCTTTCCCCAAATCAGTTCATATAAAATCTTTATATTTCCGTATTCTCTGAAAGTCTATCCAAATATTTGTACTCTTTTATCAGCAAGACTATGGCAATAATAAGTATAATTATGTCATTTAACGGCAAAGCCAGCCAAACACCTAAAACGCTATTATTTAATAAAATCGGAAGTAAAAGCACCAGAGGAATTACAAGCACCAATTGTCTCAACAATACCATTAACCCTGCCTGTTTTGCTTTTCCTATAGCCTGAAAATACGTAATTATCATTATGAGAAGACCATATGTCGGAAATATGGAATACATGAGGCGAAAATTATCCACTCCTGCAGAAACTATTCTTGAATCTGTAATAAACGCAGACAATATCTGTGCAGGGAAAAGTTCAATGATGGCAAAAAAGATTCCTGCAAGACAAGTTGAACCTATGATGAAAGTATTTGTAACGGATTTCACTCTTGAATATTCTTCAGCTCCGAAATTAGTTCCAACAACAGGCTGCAAACCCTGACTCATACCCCAGATAGGAACAAAAGCAAGCTGCAGAACCCTCTGTGCCGCACCCATAAGTGCAATTTGGGTTTCACCGCCAAAACGAACGGCTGTATTATATACGACTGTCATCTGAATAAGTGCCATTACCTGCATAAACATGGCACTGGTTCCCACTGCAAATATCTCCGGCACCAATTCCTTCGCAACCCTTATACCATGAAAGCGTACAATCGGACTTTTCTTTAAGAAATAAATTAAAGTTACCAACGCCTGTATGAACTGCGATACCACTGTAGCAACTGCAACCGCCTGCGGACCATATGACGATGGCAAAACTATAATAAATATAGGATCCAGTACTATGTTGAGAATCGCACCTCCTGCCATGATCCCCATGGCAGTTTTCATTCTGCCCTCAGCCCTTATAATCATATTAGCGCCCTGCATAAAATTCACGAAGATAGAACCGATATATACGGTTCTTAAATATGAAACGCCCATATACAGAACTTTTCCCTCGGCTCCGGCAAGACTTAAAAATCCGGGAGCAAAAATAAATCCCACTATCATTACTATAGATGAAAGCAAAATAACCAAAAATGCCAGATTTCCCATGATTTTATCCACCGTTACTTTATCATTTTTTCCAATAGCTCTGGAAAGAATTGAACCAGAGCCTATACCTATAAGAACCGCTATGGCATTATTGATGAGTATGAAAGGTGACGCTGCAGATACAGCACTCATCGCTTGCGTTCCAACCATTTGTCCCACATAAATCGAATCCACAAAGGCATACAACCCAACTACAAACTGCCCCAAAATTGCCGGCGCACTGAGACTGAACATCAATTTCCACGGACTTTCTACTAATAATTTATCACGTACATCCACTACAATACCTCCTTATAAAGTTCCCTAACATAATATAAAAATATAGGATTCTCATTTCCTATCTGTTCGATTTTTTTGCAAATAGTTATAAATAATGTCCCTGAACAAATCACTCTTATTCAAAAATGTATCCCTGACATCTATAAACTCCCCTGCAATATACATTGAGTCCATAAGTTTCATAAAATCATCATTTGTTAAAGGTTTAAGATACTCAAGATTGTTTTTCTCCAAAAAATCTAAAAACTCCAATGTCAGATTTGATTTCATTTCATCTCTGAGCTTCCTCAATCGACTGTTTTCTTTACATTCCATAAGAAACATGGCGTATATCGACATAAAGTCATTTTCGTCGAACATCTTTGCAATTACCAACTCTACTGCCATTTCTTCAAGTGACATATCCGGATTTTTCTCGATGAAATCACTCACTTTATTAAATCTATAGTCATTTCCTTTAAGCATTATGTCATACAACATATCTACTGTAGACTTATAATGATGATAAACGCCTCCTTTGCTCATTCCCACCTCTTTAATAACATCTTCCATGCCGGTTTTACTAAAACCTTTAGCTAAAAAACATCTCTTGGCAGCTTCACATATCTCATTCTTTCTTTTCTCCGCAACCTTTATTTTTTCATGTTTCAAAGCTTCCACCTCTTTTATATTATTTATTATTAAAAATACCGACGCTTTCGTCGGTATAATTCTATCATGGGATTTAGTTAGTGTCAACTAACTAAATAAATTTTGTTGTTATAGTAAATTTGCAAAGTAACTTCCATTTTCAAAGGAGCAAGTGATTTTAGTCTAAGAAGCTTTTTGTGGTAGACTTTACTA
>ERZ772906.91-NODE-91-length-52323-cov-12.502870_pt1 | contig 52323 bp, 68 predicted proteins | sample MGYA00511338_ERZ772906 | MGnify/ENA primary metagenome ERZ772906 (study PRJEB29015, sample SAMEA2738076) | human oral metagenome | biome: human oral; feature: human-associated habitat; material: saliva | place: China | collected 2212 ... | reverse complement strand
AAGAAGCCAGAGTGAAGGCAGAAGCCGAAGCCAAAGCAAAAGCTGATGAAGAAGCTAGGGTTAAGGCAGAAGCCGAAGCCAAAGCAAAAGCTGAGGAAGAAGCTAGAGTGAAGGCAGAAGCCGAAGCCAAAGCAAAAGCTGAGGAAGAAGCCGAAGCCAAAGCAAAAGCTGATGAAGAAGCTAGGGTTGTTAGACAACGTGAGATTGACAAATATAATGCACAGTTGGAATCGGACTTGTCCGCTCGCATGGCCCAAGCTGAAGCTAAAGAACGTGAAAATAGACGAGTAGAACGCCTTGCACGAGCCAACTCTGCACACGTGTCCAGGACAACTCCGTCCAAAACAGCTCCTACAGATGAGGTAAGTGGTGGTGTTGATGTACAAGGCGCACAAAAACGAGCTCTTGATAAATGGGAAGCATATCGACAACAAAAGGCTCGATATGAACAAACGGTGCAAGAGTACGAGAATATGCGTCAACACTTGTGATGTCTGTTCGAATGCATCAATGAAGAACCCCTTTTGGGGTTTTTTGTTCGGGTTTCCGAACATTCACCAAACCTGAAAAAGGTCAAACTTTGTGAATTGGACAATTTTGGATTGAAATTTGGATTTTTTGAAAGCGGTAACAAAACGCGGTATGAAGCGATTTAGGATTATTTGAACATCAAAGCATCGACTTCACAAAAAAAATTTTTTCTGACCACTCTTCAAAATTTTTCTAACTTTTTTTTCAAAAATAAAGAGTTAGAAGAGAAAGTCAGGTATACCAGTGCTTGTAAGCGCTAACATTTAATCCAAATTGAAATCCAATTTTCTCCAAATCTCTCCAAATGGCCCAAAAAAAAAGGAGTTTTCGTTCGACTTCACTCATATTTTGAGCTTCGAAAGGCCTCTTTTTTGTTATTGTTCGGGATGTCCGAACAATATTGCACACATAGTCTGTGAGTGTTGAAAACTGAGAATGATTCGGAAAATACGCGTCCATATTGTGTTCAATTTCACGCTTTGCTTTTGGTGGGAATTGTGATATAATAGTGATAGAAACAAAGAAAGGAGCCCGTTATGGCGAAATTAAGACGCAACTTCCAGGATGAAGTTGAGGAGGATAAAATTTACGAATCTGATGACTATGAGGATGAGTACGACGAAGATGATTATGATGATGAGGATGAGTACGATGAGGACGCGTATGATGAAGACGGCGATGAACGAAGAGCTAAATTCATCAAGTATGGTTCTATCGGCGCTATCCTAGCCGTGATTGTGGGGGTTGCTTTGTTTATACGTGGCAACCAACCGAAGCCTGACACGAAGCCCAAAACTGAACAAGTGAAAAAGTCCACGTCATCGAAGAAGCCACGACCGAAGGATACTGAAACAACGAGTTCAAGCAGTGTGGCATCCAACGGTGAAAATGCGGAGACCGCCAAAGCATCACTTGAGCGACCAGAGGCGCCAGCGACTGCAGAAGAGACAGCCACCGTTGCGGGTAAGATTGAGGAAGCTCTTGCTAAAGTTAAGAATGACCCAGCACTCAAAAATAACCAAGAAAGTGGTTTGTTCCTAACCAACAACACCATGCTCAATACCCTACAAACGATTATGGTCAACGATTATCAGTTTGACAAAGACGCTGTACGAGTGTACAAATCAGATAATGATAATGTGCTTCAATTCACGGCCACATTTAAAAAAGAGGGCCAACCAGATTTGACACTGACTGGTAACTACTCGCCTGAATTACAACAACTAGGGTTTGTTCAAATGCACGGAGAACTTAAAGTCACTCCAAAAGTTGGTGATACTCCACAAGTAGCGGACCCTAACAAGAGCGCTGAAGAGTCGGACAAACCACTCCATCCAGAAGCTATTCAAGACTAAGGGGAAAACAAATGAATTACATGGAACGCAAACGAGAACGTCTCGCACAATCGTTGGGGGTCGAAGGTACTCGACGGAACCCTATCGAATTGGATGAGTCCACATCGTCATTGATGCAGGCATATCTGCTTATGGCGGTAGGATTCTTACTCTTTTTATTCTATATGAACTTTGCGATTATTCGAGTATCGGGACCATCGATGCAACCAACACTTCACAATAATAACATCATGGTTGTCGCTAAACATCAAAAGGTTCGTCGATTTGATATCGTGGTTCTGAAGGAGCGGCTAACCAAAGATGGCCCTAGCAAAAATATTGTCAAACGTGTGATTGGCCTTGGTGGTGATCGCGTGACAGTGGTCAAAGGTAAACTCTTCATCAACAACAAGGAATACGACGAATACTACTTGGATGACGCTAACATCAAGGCGTTCAAAGATACTAGCTTTGAAATCATTGTCCCGAAAGGTCACTATTTCGTAATGGGCGATAATCGTGACGTATCCAAGGACTCGCGAACAGTTGGCTCATTCAAAGAAGACGCCTTGGTGGGCGTCCGAACCAAATAAACGGAATTTCCGTTTATTTTTTTTTTGCAATCAAAAAAACACCAACGGGTGTTTTTTGATTATTCGGCAGCGACATCAGTCACATAATAGGCAGTTACATAGTTGGTGCTCACACCGTCTTTATCTGTAACGACGTACGCAAATGGTTGAGAGTTATAAAGCAGAATAGTATGGTAAAGATCGCCAACCTTATAGGTTTCCATCGACACTAGATTTTTATCCTTCACTTTGATGGATTTGTTAATGGTTGGGAGCTCCTTTTTCAACTCGGCTTGAATTGATTTAGCTGTGTCGTCATCCGCTTGTTTTTGGGCTTTTTCGGGTTTAGCCAAGGCATAGTCCATATACATGTCGGTAGCGGTATCAGGGTTATAGGTCGTCACTCCGACAATGTATCCCCCACCGATTGTTTCAGTCGAAACTTTATAGGGTGTCCCTGTTGCGTCGGCTGTTTTCTTCAGACTAGCTGTAAAAGCTTTGAGGTCTGTTTGATTACTAGCAGTGGTCGTCGTCACCTTAACATTTTCTTGAGGTTTTTGGTTTTGCAATACTTGGTGAATGACAACTCCACAAATGGCGATTAGAATAGCCAGAACACCTCCGAGGTATGGTAACCATTTCGGCATCGGTTTATGTGCTTCGACAGGAACCTCTTTCACAATCACAGGTAATGGTTGTGTGTCTGATAGGTCGATTGCACCTTCCGTGTCTGGCGCGGGTTGTTCCTCGACTGTAGTGTTATCAGGAATTTCAATATTATTGGTTGGTTGTTCGTCATGTAGTGGCACTGTGTCCGAAAGGTCGAGCTTTTCAGGACTCACTGTTACTTCTGTTGCAGATACCTCAATAGGTGCTTCTGTTTCTGTGCCATAGATACGTTTGGTTTTGTGACTATATTTACTCATCTGATAGTCTCTCCTTTCTTATAATCCTAGTATAACACAAGCACCAAAATCCGTCAAGATTTCATTTCCAAAATGTTGAAATTGCCCAAAAATGTGGTATAATGAATGTATAGAAAAACTATGGTGTTATTGGGTTCTGAATGATTTTGGTCGAAAACTCCCTTATGCTCTTTCCACCTATCCCAAACCAAAATTTCTGACGATTGTACACACCTATCCCAAACCAAAATTTCTGACAATCGTACACCAAACAAACTCACACAACCCTACACCCACAACCCCACCCACAACCCCAACCCAACCCCAACCCAACCCCAGCACCAATCAAACTCACGCAACCCAAACCCACACCCCCTCTCCTGCGAGTTGACAGCGACGAAATGTGGCAAAAACCGATAGGTTTTTGGCTCATGAGGTGCTGGAATGCTCGCAAAAGGCCCCGTATGGGGCCAAAAGTCCACGAAGTGGACTCCGCGCGTGGCGCAAACAAGGCTTGGGCGGAGCTCAAAGGTTGTTTGCTGCGCGTGCGGGCGCAACCGAAGGTGGATGAGGAGGGTTTCTCCGAATCCTGCCGAGGTTGCGCCGTCACTACCAGGGTTCCCGCAATATTGCCGAAAACCACACAAATAGTAAAAAAATCACCTAACTAACCCACCTACCACCTGATGGTTACAAATTCCACCGAATTTCACCGGATTTCACCGGACCATTGCAGGTACCACCTAATACCACCAAATGAAAGGAAACACATGCCAAAACTAGCAACCCCCAAACAAAAACTCAACATCTCCATCACTAGTCGTATGAAACGACGCATCCAGGATATTGCCAAGGACAAGGGCATCTCCATGAACGACCTGGTCGTCCACGCCCTCCAAGATTTCATCGACCGAAGTGATGGGACCTACCAAAATGCCGATCTCGTGGCTGACCGCCTCAACCAAGTCCTCAACTCCCAAATGGCAGTCATCAATCAACTCAACCAACTCTCCCGGAAATTGGATGATTAAAAAACCGGCAAAAAAAAAGGAACCCGAAGGCTCCGATTAGCGGTGATTTCAATCCACGCATCCATACGGGGGATGCGGCAGGGCATACGCCCAGCTTGTGGCCGTATTGGTTCTCACGTTGTTCCAATGTTCCACTGCGTTATCAAATTGATAACAGGACCTTTATCCTTGACGTGAAAGGTCCAGGGTGACTAGTGGTGAAATAGGTCAAACCCATCCAAACCTTCGTATTGGTCATATGCACGCTGACGTGCTTTACGAGTCACCATGATTGAAGTTTCTTTGAAGAGTCCGATAAAGGTCGATACGTCTTCCATGGTGCGACCATTCCAATTGATCTGTAGGTTCTGTTCAATGAGGCTGATAGCCTGACGTTGTTTGTCAGACATTTGTTCAGCAGGCACCGTTCCGTTCTTGCGGCGCGTGTATGGCGTCAATTGATGTTCACGGAGCATCACGATGTCACCACTTGATAGACTGAGGAACGTCCACACGTCCCCAACAATGGTTTCATCCCGTTTGATGACAACTCCGAAATCATCTCCATGGAATACGAAGTTCCCCAGACGGATAGCCTGTTTGTTTTGTCTAAGTGTCATGTTTCTTCCTTTCATTTCACAACGATGCAGAGCATGTCTCGCTCGTATTCTGCGAGGTGCGTCAAAATGCTTTCAACTTCTAGTTCAAGAACCGTGGCGCGTACATCCTCGTTCGCGAACAACCGAAGACCTCGGAAGTCATAGCTGACTGACTCAGGTGTCCAGTTGGCGATGATGTGGTCTTTGTATGAGCGGAGTAAGATTCCAAGTTCCACTACCGTATCAATTCGTTCCAATCCACCTTCATCTGCCAAATAGTTGTTTAGAACTGGTTGGTTTTCGACAAGGTCTTGTGGGAGGAGGATGATCACTTCATCTGTACCAACAAGGGACATCAATTCTTTTAGTTTCATATTTTCCCCTCTCCCTAAAGGATGGGCACTGCTACAATGGTGTAGCGTACGTCCGCGCGTTCGTAAACATCTCCGTCCACCTGTTCTGCTTCATAATTTTTAGTGATATGGTTGTGGGCGGCTTCACGGGTCCCAAAGATGAGCGGAATAGACAATTCCTGTCCACGGCTCTGAATGAACTGCTCACGGGTGCGACGGCCACGCGAGTCCGCGGTTAGATATTTGTATGTGATAGTGTATACTTCCATAATTCTAAATAATACTTTCTATATAATAGGCGCCACGTATTTGTTGACATGTTTCTGTTGACATGTTTCTGTTGCCCAGGAATTGGCCTGGTAGTGTGACGAGTTTATTTCAATCCACGCACCCTATACAGGGTACGACAGCACATTCCTATGCTGCTATGGTCTTATCGGTTCTCACGTTGTTCCGATTTCCCATTCCGTGTCATCGGGTCTCGATAACGGACCTCATCTTTAACGTGAAAGGTCCAACGTGGCGCCCTCCTTATGAACTCGATTCATCGAGTTCTTTTATTTATCATGCGTCTTCCTTCTTGTGAAACTTCCAAAGTTCAGACACACTGAGATGGGTCGTTACCCGATGCGGGTCATTGCTGTTAGGCAGTCACCTTTGACCGTCTGTGGGTTAGAGACGAGAACTGAGCGCGTTTACCATAGGTTTAACCCGCGTAGACCGCTACATAGGTGTAGCGTCCACCGTAGTCTTCGTGTTCTTCCGGCCGGAAGGTCTTGACTGTTAAGTCATAGTCACTTTCGGTTAATTGTTCTGCGTCAGGATAGAATTCCTCGTGATAGCGAGCTTTATAACGTTTACCGTCTAATTCACTATCGCAGTCATCACCATCTGTTGTGACAAATACAACAACGCTGTCTGTGATGAAGGATGTGAAGTCTTTCAGTTTCATTTGGCCCTCTTTTACAGTTTTGTCTGCTTGTTCATAGCTCTGCAACTGTTTCTTGAGGAATACTGCGCCGCGCATGCCTGGGTACGCAATTGGTTCGATATGGTCATCGTCATATCCGAAAACGCGCGTGACGAAGCGTTCCTTGATTTCCTGAAGTGCTTTTTGTTCAGCTTCATCCTCAACAGGTTTTGCTAGCGGATGCATATCAAAATAAGCCTTTTTGACTTCACCCAAACCCGTCACCCATGCATAGCCTTCGTAGGTCATGCTGTGGATGGGTGTAAGATCCAAAATGCGATAGTGTTTGTCCAGGTAGTTAAATGGTAACGTATCCGGGATGGTTACATAACCGTTGTTTTTGTACCAACCCTCTCCGGTGAACACATCCCAAACAGGAAGTGGCTTTGCACCTTCCAATTTCAACATTTCTAAAATTTCAGTGTATTTCATGTTCATACCTCTTTTTCTCCTAAAAAGCGAGTGACCTCGCTTCTACGGGTTGATTTGCCCGTTTTGTTGCCCAGACTTTTCTGGAACGTTTAATTGCATTATGAATTTACGAAGATGACTCTAGCCTCACGGTATACGAGCTTCGTTTGCCAACCCAACGTGGTTGTTATTAATAAATTGTGTGAATATAATGTTGTTCGATGCCGACATCAGTCAATACTTCGGTGTACTTGTATCCGCCGAATCCATCCGAGATGCCATCAACGTCTTCAGTTTCGATTGTACGTTCGGTGACAAGTGTGATAAGGTGAGCTCGCAGTCCTGTGGCTTGTTTCAATTCATCAAGCTTGTCAATTGTGGTAGGTTCAAAAATTTCATAGACCACTTTAAACAGTTGCACTTCGTGGAAGTTGTCAAAGATAACTTCACCCAATTGTACTCGAGTTGTTTTGTCTAGTAGCTCAGCAACCAATTTCCGTTGTTCTGTGAATTCCAATTTCATTTCTTCCATGTCATCAACCTCTCAATTTATGTTTTGTGTTTTCGGTTTTCTACTTATGTTTTGGGTAAGGTGGAACACCTTCTATTGTTTCTGTGTGACCTCTTCCAAGGCTAACCAAAAAGGTTAGTGGCAATACTAAAAATACCAATACACTTACAAATGCTGAAATCATAGGATTCCTCAGGATTTAATTTTTTCAAAAAGAAATCGGGGTGTGGGGGCAAAGCCCCATTCAGACCTTTCGTGTATACGAAAGGTCAACATCCACAAAAAAGAAAGGTTTCAAACGAAACCTTTTAACGTGTTAATAAATTGTATGCGCGCAATACCCGCCCTGTGTTATGAGTCTTGATAACTTTCTACCATGATCGGCGCTAAGCAGTGACTCGCCTGTTTCATTTGGTCGATCAGACGGTCTCGTGATACGTCAAGTTTCAAATCGATACCAAATTCTTGTGATGTGTGGTTCATGCCCAAACGACGCAATCCAATCATGGGTGATTTGATGCGGAACTTCCGTACAAATGTCAAACAGAAATCAACAGATTCGAGGTCAAGTTTCCAAAAAGCGAATGGAAGTTGTACTCGCACATCATCCTTGGTGGTAAACGTTACAACACCATAGCCGTCACTATATTCCATTTTCATGCAGTCCATATTGTCGGCCTCATAACCGATGTCACTCAATTCGTCTAGTAGTTTTGTAAATTGGTCCATTTTGTTTGCCATGTTTCGTACTCCTCATGTGTTGTTTCAAAAAGAAATCGGGGTGTGGGGCAAAGCCCCATTCAGACCTTTCGTGTATACGACAGGTCAAAACCAAGAAAAAAAAAGAAAGGTTTCAAACGAAACCTTATGACTTAACAACCTTATTCAGATTGTTAAGCCGGAGAAGCTATGAATTATATTCATGCAATCTTTTTACCATGACTCGAGCAGGATTCGAACCTGCGACCTACGGATTAAAATCCGTCGCTCTACCAACTGAGCTATCGAGCCAGAAAAGACTACCGAGTGAGACTCGGGTCTTAGTTATTTTGTGTAAACGTAGATTGTATTCGCTTCGTACTCATCAACCTCGAAAAAGTCGATGACTTTATCATCACATGTCGCAGCGTCAGCATACAAATAGCATTCTTGAGTGCGGTTGTGGTATACATCATATACGTCGTCTGAAGGTACGAGAACTTGTACTTTTGAGTTTGCGTGTTGTTTGAATTCTTTTACTGTCATGTTTTAGTTCCTCACTGATTTCTAAATTAGCTGATTATTAATAAAAGAAAGGTTTCTGACGAAACCTTATTTGCACGTAACCCATTCATGGGTGATGTGATGTTCGTAGGCGTAGGTTTTTTGTGCAAGTTCACGAGCTTCATCTTCGCTTTCGGCCCATACGTGATAATACCGCTCGGTACACTTGTTTACGCCCCAGTTGCATTTGAAATCATAAAGGCGCATCTCAGGATGCTCTTTTCGGTTCACCCGAAAGTTTGGTGCGGGTCTTCCACTGTTGTAACGTTCTTCATCGACTCGTTGAATCATAGCTTCCATCGTTTCTACCTCGTTCTTTCTAATGTTATACGAATGACGGGATTCGAACCCGCAAGACGGGAATCGAACCCGTGTCGGTGCTAACCGAGTGACCTACCTGTCTACCAATCCACAGGCAGCAATCCATTCGTACAAATGGGGAAGAGCCACTCCCCTATTACTCAGGAGGGATTCGAACCCTCCGCTCACTCCAGTTTAGTGATTGAGTTTATTTTGATTTTGGGTAAGGCGGAACACCTTCGATGGTTTCAGTGTGGCCTTTTCCAAGGCTTACGAGAAATGAAAGGGGTAATACAAAAAATAAAAGTACACTCATCAATGATTCGATCATGTTATTTACCTCGTTTAATTTTTTTTCAAATAGAAATAGGGGTGTGGGGCAAAGCCCCATTTGGGACCTTCCGAGTAGTCGGAAGGTCATTTGTTGCCCAATACAAGAGACTGAAAGACCTCTTTTTCAGCCCAATAGTCGTGCGAGCTGGCGAGCAGCTCACTGATATGTTGTTCAAACTTGTCCAGAACCCCTTCTTCCTCGGCGGTCCGATAATAAGCATTGATATTTCGGAGTTGATTGATCGACAATCCCTTGGCCCAGGCTGGGTTTCCCTCTTTGTACAAGTCTGCAGGTGCCATGTTTGGTTCATGTAGGTTCACTTCTTGAGCAAAGGCCCGTGCCTTTTGTCGATAAGCTAGTTTGGTAATCGTCAACTGATCGTCAGGCTTCTTGCCGTTCAACATCGCCTCTAAGCTGCCAATCGCTAGATAGTCATCGTAGTAGGTGCGTAGAGATAGAAAGTGATTTAGTTCTTCTGCTGTAACGTTCGGATTCCATTCGACTTCGCCTTTGATCCGATACCACTCATCACTACCGACGTCTTCTCGTTTGATCGGTTTATTCACTACCGGTTCCACTATTCGTTTAAAACATTTCCGCATTTTCTTTGCCATATTTCCACCTCATCCTTTTTCCGATATTTCTCCTTGTGAGGTGTCACCTCACGTCATTTTTAGAGACATTCCTCTGTTCGTTCAGCAATAGTTTGCTGGAGCTCAGCCAATCCATCTAGTAGCTCTCTAAATTCTTCCGTAGAAGCTTCTTCCAAGGCGTCATTCAGCTCATCAATCAAAATTTCGTTTCTATGCTTTTGGACGTAGTCATTGTATTGTCTGTCCATGCGTTCGTTCCGTCGGTCTTGTGCACGACGTTCTTGCATGTTTTGTGCTTGTGTTCTGCGTGTTTTTCCTTTTGGCATAATTTTACCTCGCTTGATTTGTTTTCAAAGAAAAATAGGGGTGTGGGGCAAAGCCCCATTCATTGAGGTCCGAGTATTCGGACCTCGGAATTAGGTTGTGTCAGAACAAGCCTTCAGTCGGCTCAAAGTTAATGTTCGACATAGTGACCATAGGCTGACGAGTCATACGGTCATCCATATAACTTTCGATTGCCTCAATATCGATAGATGGATGGGTAAACCGCACAACCATTCCATTTTCGCGAAATTCGTCCAAGGCTTCCAAACTGACCGTTTGTGGTAGTGTTGCCACAATACGAAAGGCTTTAACTCCGTACATGGTGTCCAGTTTTCCAACTTCGATGATGGACGCATTTTTGATATTCCTCCAAATAGTCCGTTCATAGTTGTTTAACCGGTCTTGGTCCATGGATGACGGTTGGATCCACGTGGTTGATTCGGGTGTGTGCTCAAGCAACTGCAAAATACGCGCTTCTTGTTCTTGTCGATTGTTCATGTCATATCCCTTTCTAGTTTTGTGCTAATTCTAAAGCTTCGTTGATATCGTGACCAGTCACACGTAAGTTTTTATATTGTTGTACAAAAGCTTTGCTTTCACTCCATGCCAACCGGTATTTATAGATCATGGTGTCAAGGATGTATGGCAATTCGCCTTTCAAATTACCCAAATGATATTCAAAGACACTAATACTTTCAAGGTCACCAGCTGATAAACCGCTAGCCCAAGCGTCATATCCTGCTTGATACAATTGACCACAGGTCATGGTGCGTGCCATAACAGGCACTTCCTCGTTCATGGCATCAAGCTTCAATTGCAATTTGCTAAGGTTATATTCGCTGACATCAGCAACTGTTTTTGGTTTTTCAATATCTAAAAAACGTTCAAGCAATTCCTTATCCGGATGAGTGTCCGTATACAACAAGTTGTAGTATTTCCGCCAGACAGCGGGTGATACATTACTTGTCAACATGATTTTACGAAGGTTTGGATGGTATTCCACAACAGCTGCGCGGACACTTGCCCGTTTATCTGTCATGAATTCATCAAGAAAAAGACCTTCTCTTACAAGCTCGATGGCTACAATCGCATATTTACGGGCTTTTTGGTAACGTTTTTCGAGTTCTTTGTCCATAGTTCTTGCTCCTTCGTAATAAATTGATTTTCAAAAAGAAATCGGGGTGTGGGGCGAAGCCCCATTTTGGACCTTCCGAGTATTCGGAAGGTCTGGTGCTATACCAGGACTCCAATCGACTCTAGGAAGGTGATACCATCCCAGAAACTATGTGCATGTGCAAGAATTTGGTCAAAATATTGGTCAAACGTGTCCAGCTTGTTGTTGCCCACAGCTTGTTTGCGATAAGCATATAGGTTTCTAATTTGCTCAATAGATAATCCGTCTGCCCATGCTGGGCTACCTATCTTATATAGTTCGTGCGGGGCCATTGTTTTTTCCACCAAGCTTGGCGAATACTTTATAGCTCGAGCTTTCTGTTTGTAGGCGAACCGTGTTCCGTTGGATTCCTGGTCATCCCGCCCTTCAACGAGCGAAGACTCCACGTCTCGCATCCCTTCGTATGTACCGCCTTTAGCCCTTGCCGGTAACGACAAAAAGAAGTTCAAATCATCTAGTGTGACGTTTGGATCACTTTCGACGATTTTCTTGATCGCATTCCACTCTGAGGTACTCCGTTGCAGTTGGCGCATGTATTCTGGGTGAGCGAGTGCTGTAGCTGCTCGGACATCCTGATGTCCGTCTTTTATGAATTCTTCGGGCCAGAACCCTTTTTTAGCTAGGGCTTCACGTATGCGTTTGTCCCTGAAGTGTTTGAAGGTCTCGTAGTATTCACTGGCATGTCCATTTTCAATGAAGGCGACAAACACGCCTGTTTCGTTATACTGAAAGAGTTCCTTGATGTATTGACCTGTTGATGCAATATATTCACGAATCCTACCACTCACGGGAATATACGGTTTGAGATCTGTGATGGTGCCGTTCGCAACCTGTCGTCTAAATTCTCGATATCCAATTTGTTCCATAGTTGATTCTACTTTCTAAACAAAAGAGAGTGGAAATCCACTCTCTTAATACGGTGTGAGGCCTGCCTCATTTGAAATTCGGTTGTACTCTACCCAGTCACGCGCGTGGTAAAGTTTGCCAAAGACTGCTTCAAACAATTCCACTTGATTGTTCTTTTGGGCCAGTTTGTATCCGTCAAGGATTTTACTGATGACATCGCTCGGTACACCGTTGACCCACAAAGGGTTGTCCATGACAAACAAATCGTATGGTGACATGGTTGATTCAAGAAGCGTTGCCTTTTTCACTCCAGCCTCATAGCGAAGGCGAACAGACCGGGTATCCGTACCATAGCGTGGCAATTTGCTTTCTTTGACATCCAAAAAAACCTTCAGGATGGAAAGCGGCATATCTAAATTGTTTTCGATGAGATGTAGGGCACAATACCACTCAGACTCTGTACGATTGAGAATTTGAGGAATATACTCATGGTAGGCGCGTGCTACTGATTCACGAACATTAGGCTTTTTATCATTGATAAAGAAATCAGGCCAGTAACCTTTGAGGGCGAGCGCGCTACGTACACGAGCATCGCTATGTGTTTTCCATGCATGGTAGCGCTCTTTGGCATAACCCTTGGAGATTAACATTTCAATAACTGTTGGTTCACCCTTTTCAACCAAGGCGTCAACTTCGATTCCTCGCTCTGCCATCACTTCGCGAAATGACACAGGACTTTTTTCCAGATGGTTTGTAAAGTCCGTAATTGTTCCGTTGTCCAATGCTTTAATAAAGTTATCTAGTTTACTCATGTTTGTCCCTCGCTGTCTGTTTGTTTTCAAAAAGAAATCGGGGTGTGGGGCGAAGCCCCATTTGGGCCTTTCGTGTATACGAAAGGGCAAAAATACGAAAAAAAAAAGACTCGGCAATAGCCGAGTCTGGTTAGTTTTGGGCTAGTTCTTTCACAATTTCGACAATGACATCGATTTTACGCTTATCGACTGGAAGCTCGGCCTCTGTTTTCTTGTTGCCATATTCGACTCTGATATACGGCTCAAACTCATAGCCATAGCCTTCTTCGTTGTCATAGGCGTCACAATCGGACAAGAGGTCCAAGAAATAAAGGTCCTCATCATCTAATAGAAAGGCTGAGTGCTCGTTATTCATATACAAAGTGAAACAACCGTCACCATAGTTGGTACCAATAACGTAGCCACCTGGTAGCTGTTCTTCAGCGTTTAAGTATTCCCACCATTCATCGAAACGGTCTGAGTTCCAGGTGTCATTCTCATCCTTCATGTTGAGAATACCATAAGTTCCACCATCGACACCGAGTACGTCCACAAGGTCCATGGTTGATAAAAGTTGGTCAACATCCTGGGGTTCCGACTCATGGGCAAATAAAATCGCACACTCGTAGTCGCCTTCATTACGAAAAACTTTGTAAACGTTGTAGTTCCCTGGTTTTGCGGGTGTTGCTTTGTGGAAGCGTTCGCCAATTCCTACCAATGAACCCAATGTTGTTGTTGCAATTAATTCTTGATACATGTGATTACCCCCGAAGTTTTATTATTTCAAAAAGAAATTGGGGTATGGGGCAAAGCCCCATTTTTGACCTTCCGAGTATTCGGAAGGTCTTGGTTCTGCATATGTTAAAGACCAATCGACTCTAGGAATGTGATACCCGTCAAGAAGTGGTGTGAGTGTGCAATAATTTGGTCGAAATGTTGGTCAAACTTGTCTACGGCATTTTTGCTTTCAGCATGTTGACGATAATCCATCATATTGCTTATTTGTTCGATTGACAACCCATTTGCCCATGCGGGGCTTCCTAATTTATAGAGTTCATACGGAGTCATCGTTTTCTCAACCAAGCTTGTAGAATGCTCCCGTGCTTCAATGAAGGTTATGTACGCTTCGTATTCATTGTAGGAAAGGTCGGCGATGGTGCCGTTATCTACATGCTTTTTAAATTCCTGGTAGTCCAGTATTTTCCTGTTTTCCATAGTTGATTCCACTTATTTAAACATTTCTACTTGATTGTTTTTAGCTACGATATTTACATACCGTGAGTTTGGACGACTTACCAATCGATGCGAATGGTCAGGAATTGATGCCACTCGTTATAGCGCACGGTATAACCTTTGCGCATCAAGGCTCTCATGATGCTCTTGTTTCGTTCCACATCGTCTTGTGACTCAATCAGTTGTTCTACCATGATGTATCGGTTGCCTTTTTCGACAGCGTCATCAATCAACTCACTGATTTTCTTGAGTTCCGATTGGATCTTTGCGTCTGAATTCTTTTCACTCTGCTTTCTAGCTTCTTGTGCTGTTAGCATATGCTTTTCCCCCTTTATTTTGTCTACAGTTTTCCATATCGGTTCCAAAACGCATCAGTACCCATGGTTTCCCAGGTGCGAAGAAACTGCTCTTTATCAGTGAAATATAGCTTGCTGCGACTTAGGTACACGATATCTTTTACCATTTCTGGTGTTAATCTGCTGACCCAATGCACATCCCCGAGTTTGTACAAACTAACCTCATCCAGGGTCTTGAGGAGTACTGACGCAGGAGTGACAGCGGCTTCATGTTTGAGCTGTAGAGCTTCGATGAATCCTGTCGATAGTCCTAAACCTTGTGGAAAACATTTGATTCGTTCTAGATAGATTCTGAGATGTTCTGCATTGATGTGCTGTTGTTTGTAGAAATCGCGCGCAACTGCCACTAAAGCTTTTGTGTTTGCATTTGGAATGATTTGTTCGAAGTATTCCGGATGTGCAACAACTACCGTCCCACGGACACCATCATGTTTGTCATTCGCGAAAATCTCAGGATAGAGTCCTTCTTTCGCTAGAGCGATGCGCACACGTGAATCCGTGTGTTCTTTTAACATCTCGTAGCGCTCTTTCGCGTAGCCACCTCGGATGAGCTCGATGATGGGTTCGACTCCATCGGTGTCTAAAAGTTGCTCAATGCCCAATCCATTGCGAATTAATTCCGCATGGATTTCGTTTGTTCCTGTTTGGACGTAGTAATCTACATCAATCGGAAGTCCTGCTTCTAGTTCCTGCTTTAATTCAGTCAACCGTTTTTTCATACATTTTCCCCCTCAACTTTTCGATATGATTTCAGAAAGAAATGGGGGTATGGGGCGTAGCCCCATTTGTCTCAGTCCACGTATGTGGACTGAGTCCTCACCATTTGATTCGTATGGCGATGAGTATCCTCGCGACAATGACCCGGGTGGCACATTTAACCGTATATCCACGTTTAGCTAGAGTTACCACGATTTTGTCGTTGAGTTTTTCTTCACATGTTTTGTGACCCAAACCCGTGATAACACGGAATTGCTTTTTTCAATAACACGTTTGAAATGCCATCTCTATCTCGTCTCGGGTGAGTTCGCCCATTTGTTCAAACTCTTCCAACTCTCGACATACCGACCATGTTTGGTAAAAGGTCAGGTCTTTGGCCCACAAGGGGTTACCTACAACATATAGTTCAACTGGGCTCATGGTCCGTTCAATCAGTGTTGGTACTCGGGACAAAGCTGCGAGTTTAACCTGCAAGTAGTGGGCGTGGATGGTCTTTGTCTTTTCGTAATAGTTGATTTGCGCCTCGATAACTTCAGGTTCTACATCGACCAGGTCATCCAAAATATTATTCATTATGATTATGTCGTACTCAGAATGAACACGGTACTTCATGTATGATGGGTCTGCCTCCATCACCATACGTCGTATTTGTTGCGTATCGTCATGGATGAGAACGTCAAACACATAGCCACGCTCGAGGAGGGCCATTTTTACCGCCCAAGTTCCTTCTTTAGCCCATTTCGCGTAGTGCTCCGAATCCAATCCCTGCTCAATGCGTTTGACGCACTCTTCACCCTGTAACATACGGTTTGCGTAATCAGAGTCTGAATATGTTTGAGTCATTTTCCTCACCTCACTTTCTGGTTGTTGCGATATTACACAGATGGTCTCGGGGTTTCAACCCCAGGAGGACGTCAAATAGTGCAGAATCTTCGCGCTTCTTCGAAGCCGCAACCTGCTAGTATGCTTCGATGGATGGCACAAATATCAGCTAGGTTCATCTTTTTGGCCCATAGTGGGCTACCCGAGTTGTATAGAGCTTCACAAGACATCGTTGTTTCCATCAGTGTCGGTATGTGTTTGGTAGCTGATAATTTTGTACGAACTGCATCGATTAGACGTTCGTTCGGTAGTAAGCCTGAAGTGTTTTTTGATAGTTCGGCTAAAATATGCTCTAATATATCTGCGTCCACCTCAATCTCGCTACACACAACGTTGAAAAGTTCGTGTACACTTTCGACATACGGTATACCTTTTCTGATGTATTCCATTCGACCTAGCATGGCATCGAATCGTACGCCCGCATCTTTATCTTTGATGAGGGTGTCGAGCTCATATCCAAACGTAGCCAAACGTCGTCGAACCTTTAGGGGGCCTGTCTTTGCCCATTCTGGATACAATTCTTGGTGACGACCCGCCATAACGTGGCCAATCATTTCCATTTCGCTCATCGGCTTCGGTTTCTCCCAGCACGAACTCTTATGTACTACTGTCGGTTCTTTCGTTTTTTCCATGTTCACTTCCTTCACTTTGTTCCAAGTCGTCCACAATAACAGTTTTCCCAAGTGTGATAGTTTTTACTACGCGTTCAATTTTCATGTGTTCTTACCTCGCTAATTTGTTCATAGAGAAATTGGGGTGTGGGGTGAAGCCCCATTCGGACCTTTCGTGTATACGAAAGGTCAAAAATACGAAAAAAAAGAGGTTTTCAAACCTCTTTCACATTTCACCGTGGATTTTCAGCGTCTTCACATAGTTGTCTACATGTTCGACACATCGTGAGAAATCCATGGCATTTTTCGGTTCTATTGCCAGTTCGTTGAACAACTCAAACGGTACTTTGTTGATGTGCACCATATTCTGCAGAACTGATTCTGCATGCTGAACGTTGCAAATGGTGTCGACCGAAATATGATTAACCCATGCGGGGCTGTTTGTTTGGTATAACTGATAGCGTGTCATTGTTTTGTCAAGTGCCGTCAATTTGTGCCGGTATCCCGCATATTTGGCATCAAACCCGTTTACATAAAAGCTACTAAGACCTTGTACATATGGTTTGTCACCATTTTGTTTTTCTAGCAACTTCGTTAGCGTTTCTTCGTCAAGCTCGGGGCACCTCATGCACAAATTAAAAATACCCCAATACATCTCACTGTTTAACTCATCATCCAATAAGTGACGTGCATATCTAGCACAATAATCACTCGAGTATTGAATGACAGACATACGTACTCGAAAATTTTCGTCATGTATCAAGAGCTCTGGGTAATATCCATGCTCGGCAAAACTACACTTTACGGTGGCCGACGCGTCGGACAGCCATGCGTCGTAGCTCTCTCGATTCTCACCCATGATAATGCAGTTCAATTTGTACAGGTCCTCGATTTTTTCCATATTGATTTCCTTGTCTATGTGTTCAGGTTGTGCGTTCAGCGTATCTGTCGAGAATTTGGCGACAGTCCCAAAGCGTATCCGCGGATGCTAGAGCATTAAAAGCTGCGTAAAAGATATCCATGATATCGGGTGATACCAACTGGCGCATGACTTCGTCGTACAATTTGATCTGATGCACACTCAGCGCTCTCATCCACAACAGGTTACCCATTTTGTGGAGGTCTTTTGGTGCCATGGTGGCTTCGAGGGTTGTTGGTTTCATGTTGATACTAGCCAATTTTAAACGATAGTACTCCGTCATCTCTTTGCCTTCATCGCCAGCTGCACGTATAAACATTTCGAGTTGTTTACGTGTGAGGTTCGGCATGCGCCGAATAGCTTCTTCAGCTACTCGAAACTCGTAGTTTGTATAATTGAGCAGTCGAAAAGCATATTCGGGATGCTTTTTGAGCACAGATGCTCGCACTAGTTTACTGCGGTCACGCAAAAATTTTTCTGGGAAGTATCCTGCACGTGCCAATGCGTGTCGAATGCTTGGTGAGGTGTGTTTTGACCATCGCTCATAATACTCTGGTGCATATCCTTTCTCAATCAGGGCGCACACGACAGAAACTTCTTCCATTTTAGCAAGTTCCTCGACACAGATTCCACGCCTCGCCAGTTTACAGCGAACGTCAGTCTTTACAGTCCGTTTCAAAAACGGTTCAAAATCGGTAATGAGACCTTGGTCTAAGCGGTCCTCAAACTCGTCCATACTCATATCCTTTGTCACGTACATGGTATCACAACCTTTCTATCAGTCAAACATGCGCCGCAAAGATACACCTTTCGGATTTCCATTCTTTTCATAGTAGTCTTTGAGTGCTGGTATCATAATCCATGCGGCGTCCTCGCGGTTCTCGGCTTGGGCAAGTTGGTCAAAAACTTGATAAAACAAATCCATTTCATCCTCTCGCAGGTACTGGACGCGGATGTCCTCGAGTATGGAAATTTGTTTGATGCTCAAACCACGCGCCCACAAGGGATTTCCGAGTTTGTGGAGTGCACAAGGTGTCATAGTTGCGAAAAGCATTGTTGGTGTCGCTTCCAAGCTTTTTTGCTTGATGTCATAAGGATCACCGTTATACCGCCCACTCACGTATTGCAACATGTTCTCAAGTTGAGAAAGTGTGATATTTGGCATATTGGAAAGTGCTTCAATAGCGGCATCTTGTTCAGCTTTTGTTTCTACAAGTCCTTGTTCGGCAAACTCTGGATGTTTGCGAAATACCGCCTCACGAACATAACGGTTTTCGTCCTGGATGAAGTGTTCTGGGAAATATCCTTGCTCTGCGAGGGCTTCGCGAACATCGCTATCAGGGTGGTTTTTCCACTCTTCGTAATATTGCGTACCATGTCCGTTTTCAATCAAAATGACAATCAGGTCCTCGTTGTCTAGCTCCTCGTCGTCTAAGGTAATCAGTTGTTCGATACAAAGCCCACGTTCTGCCAGTGCCCACGCATACGTGGCAGGGTCATCATACAAGAAAGGACTGAAATCAGTGATTTCACCTCGGTCTAGTTTGTCACAGAAAAGATCAATATCCATATTCGTTCACCTTTTTACTTTCTCTTTCGTGTATACGAAAGGTCAAAATCCAAAAAAAATAATTAGAATCATTCTAAATAAGCGTCGGAAGGTCCGCTTTGCGGACCTCCTTCACGTGTCTTATTTATTGTATAACACAACATTAGATGCATGGGTTAGGTATTCACCCTTACCGCCTTCAAATGTGACGCGGATGGTGTCAGCTCGTTCCTCACGAGCCCAGGCCTCAACTTTACCGTCAATCAGTGTTCCATCAGGTAGCTTCACTGTTGCATAATCGAAGGTATAGGTAGTTCCCAAAATATCCTTATCGCCACATGCAGTAAGCATCGGAACGGTTACAAGAGCGATAAGTGCGAGTTGTTTAAATTTTTTCATGAAATTTTCCTTTCTATTTGTGCATCATAATGCCAACGTATTCCTCGAGGTGTTCCTCAACGTACTCTCGACCATGGTCCCGCATTCGACGTACAATACGCATTTGTTCGTCGACTGTGAGGTCCTTTGTCCACCGTGGGTTGTCAGCTGAGAACAACTGTTTGAAGCTCATGGTCGCTTCAAGTGATGTTGGCGTTGCTGTCATAGCTTCGTATTTACGGCGGACATAGGAAAGGTAAACGTTGTCTACATTCGGATGTATCGGTGTATCCAAAAAGGCCTTGAATGCCTCCGCCGATATCCGTCTTGAGAACTTGATGTTTTCCCACGTGCGTAAATAGGTGAGGGCGTCCGTGAGTAGTTCTTCAGCTAACTGAGGATATGCGAAGAATACGGCACTGCGCACATATGGGTCTTCGTCGTGAATGAAAACTTCAGGAAAGTATCCACGCTTGGCGAGTTCTTTTCGAACTCTGTGCATATTATGCGTAGACCACTGTTCGTAGCGTTCCTCCATTAAGCCGGCACGAATGGCTTCTACAATCGGTAACTCTTCGTTATAGGCCAAGGCTTCGTGCACCAGAATACCTCGTTTGACCATCTCTGCTCGAAAATGTTCAGAACATATTTTCTCAAGAAATGGCGAACAATCTGTGATTTGACCTGTGTCCAGTTTGTTGGCAAATTCTTTGATACGCATATCATCACCTTAAATTCGAATTTCGTGTTGCACGTAGCCGTCCCAATCACCGGTGGATTGTAAAGCTTTCACGATTTCTGTACCTTCACATTCAACTCGTTCACCATCTTTGGTAATGATGATGCGATCCTTATAGCCCAATTTGATGATGGCTTTCAATTCGTTTACTGTCATTTTTGTCACCTTCCTGTTTGTTATGCTACCACTTTAATTGTGGGTTTTAAAGCAATCTTAAAACTATATGGACCTTGTCGGGTTCGAACCGACGACCGCCCGGTTATGAGCCGGGTACTCTGACCAACTGAGCTAAAGGTCCGTGTGATTGTGCCCGCCCCACACAATCAATATCGACACTCGACGTGTTGATGTTTGTGGTAGATACGCTACCAAGCGACGTCTTTACGGATTTTTTAATGAGCTGATTCTGCTCAATTATAGCATGAGTGATGTCGTTGACAACAAAATGTACAAATTGCTAGAAATCTAATAGGTCACTTTAAAATATGGATTGCGAAGCAAATTCCCATCCAACAATTTGATTTCGTGTTCATCGCGTGAATAAACGCGCGCACGTCCGTGACCTTCAGAGATGATTGCGCCTTCTACGTCGCCAAATCCTCGCCCACGGTCATCGTCTCGCACTGTTGGTTTCTCTGGGTCCACTGTGACATATCGACCGACTTCGGCAATACGATAGATACGATATGCAAGGTCTCCATTCACATACACGTTGACGAAGGCTTCTTGCGGTTCTGTTGCAAGTCGAGCTCGCACATCGTTTAAGGTGGTAGGATCAATATGTTTTCGCTCCGGCATTGGGATTGGTTTGTTTTCAACGTCTCCGAAGACCATATCGACAAGAACTGATTTGATATCCATGTTGGGCCTTTCGTGTTAAATTTATTTAGTATATGCGTAGATGATTGAGTACTCACTGTTTTCATCTTGGTCAGCGTCAACAAATTCGATTTCTCGGTCATCGGCTGTGTCATCTGCAAAGACATATGTTTCTTGCGTGTGGCAGTGATAGATATCATATTCGGCATCTTCCGCAGGTACGAGTGTGATGACTTTTGATACTGAAATAGCTTTAAGTTCTTTGACTGTCATGTTTTGATACCTCGTAAAAATTGATTTTCAAAAAGAAATTGGGGTATGGGGCGAAGCCCCATTTGGCGCGAACGGGTAGCCGTTCGCTATAGTCGTGGGGATTTGACCACTGCATTTATATTATACTAATACAATCGATAGTCAAAGTCATCCATCCTATCTTCAGGAATACGAAAGATGTACTTAACAATTTCTTGCAATTTTCCGATTCAGTTTGCAGTTAAAATGGCATCGATGCACCAATACTGTATAGGACATCGTACCCCGCCCAATAGTCATGAGACGCATTGAGTAAGTCATCAAAATGTTGTTCAAATTTAGCTAAGTTGTTTGTTTGTTCAGCCTCATCACGATATTTCAATAGGTTCATGATCTGCGTGATTGAAACACCCTTGGTCCACGCCGGATTACCCATCCGATAGAGGTCAATTGTTGTCATTGTTCGCTCCATCAATGTTGTTTTATACTCAAACCCTTTCAATTTCTGTCTGTAGGCGTCAAGTAAGATGTCAACCATCCATTTTTTAGAGTGAGCGTCCGGTATCGGCAACATCTCTTTCAAGTCTCTATACCCCTGCTCATGCGGTTTCAAGGATAAAAAGTAATCCACATCTTCACGCGTAGTATGAACATTATCTTCCACGATTTGTTGAACTGCAGACCATTCAGAGTAGCTATTCTGAGCTCGTCGCATCATCTCCGGGTGAGATAAAATGACTCCAGCACGCACATCTCCGTGTTCGTCAGTGATGAATATATCAGGCCAATAGCCTTTGCGAGCGAGTGCTTCACGTATACGTTTATCCTTGTGGGTTTTCCACTTTTCGTAATGTTCTGTTGCATACCCATTTTTGATGAGAGCCACCATAGCGTCAGGTTCCTCGTATGCGAGCAACTCATCAATATATTGTCCTTTTGAGGCAATGAGTGCACGAAAGGCTCCGCTGTATGGGATGTAGGGTTTGAGGTTTGTGATTGTCCCATTTTCAACTTTTTGTTTAAATTCTTTGTACTGCAACTTTGCCATTCTCTCACCTCACTTTTGATTATTTCGAAAAGAAATGGGGGTGTGGGGCGAAGCCCCATTTAGGCCTTTCGTGTATACGAAAGGTCACGTTCTGAAATCTACGTTCACTTTCGAAATATGTTATAATAAAAGTAAAGATATGAAAGGATGTAAACATGGTAGAACGATTAGATATTGAAGATGTGATGGATTTGAGTGATCTCGAACAACGTGCCATCCAAACGAAGCGCCTTTTTGGGGATTCCCGTTTTGAGAAAAAGGATGTGTATGCTATTTCCAAACGCCCGGAAGATCCTGAAGCCAAAACTTATTTTGAAATTCGAAAGCATATGGATCATAATGACCAACTGATGGGAACGAAGGCATATGACCAAATTAAATCAGCAGTTAATTAGTGGAATGTGGACTCCCTGTATACGCGAAGGCAACTGCTGAGCAGTTGCAAGAAATTCCGCAGAAAAATGGCTATGCGGATGCCCCAGTCTCCTTAGTTCAGGATACTTTCAAACATGTTCAAAAAAATAAGTCACTTGGTGAACAATCTGTCGAGACCTTTTTGCCTCGGTATTCCAAAATCAGGGATACTGCCAGAAAATTAGGTATTCTTAGAGAGCCTGATCCAGTTAATTTTCTACAAGGTAAGGATGTTTATGCTCTAACCGATAAGCCAGAAGATGACCTTTCACCACGTTTCTGGGATGTTCGCAACCACAATGAAAACAACGACGATAAAGTCATTGAGCGAGCTAATGATTGGGGTCGTAAGGTGGTTAAAGTTGTCGAGAATGGGGAACCATTGCTCCCTCGCGCTACGAAAAAACAACTAGCCCAGATCCCAATCAGTAGTCAAAAACGCTATGACTTTTCAGACATCGTTACAGACACCTTCCACAAGGTTCAGGGAGGACTAAATTTGGATGAGTACAATCTTCAGCAATCGGTGAATGAACTATCTGACTTGCAATCCAACGAAATGAATATGTGATGTCCAAAAATACGAAAAAAAAAAGAAAGGTTTCGAAAGAAACCTTTTTTTGTTAACAAAAATCCCAGCTATCATAACCGTAGTAGGATTGCGCGAGCTGCTCCGAAAAACCTAGTCAAGTGATGACAAATGAGTAGAATTTTATCATCGGTTTTTCTCACGTTCGTCAACAGCTACATTCCCGTATCCACACAAGGTGGGTAACGACAGAGGTAACCTCCTAACGCATCAAGAGGATGAAATCCTCAGAGGCCGAGCCAGCCTCATTCCTTTCATTTTATTTGGCCAGTGCTAATAAGTTGAGCACTGCATTATGGTCACGGTCATCTTCATAACCGCAGTGGTAACAAACATATTCATGATGTTTGGTTCCATGTTTAGTGTTTCCACTGAGAGTGATTCTCTCATCACCCGTTTTAATGTGACCGCAGTTAGAACAGCGTTGAGTGGATGGGTAGAAACGGTCCGCTACAATGAGCGTTTTTCCAAACTTTTCAGCCTTGTATTCCATAAATTGTCGGAAGCGACCAAAAAGAGAACGATGAAGGTTTTTGGCCTTCTTTTTCATTTGTATGCCTTTTACATCCAAATCCTCAATCACGACAGTATCATACCGGCGATACAAGTCGGTGGTAAACTTGTGAAGCACGTCATTTTGAACATTGCGAATTCGTTCATAGGTTGCTTGCAACTTGGCTCTCGTTGCTTGATACCCTTTTGAATGTCGGTAGTTCTTATTGACTTTGCGTTTCCGAGCGAGTTGTCGTTGATAGGTACGAACCCTCTCATGCAGACGGTCTAACACCTCAGGTTTTAAGCTGGTTTGACTCTCCGTTGTATCAAAATGGTCAACATTGGCGTCAACTGCTGTCTTTTTTCCCGTCTTAGGTAGAGCGACCGTTTCAACATCCATGGTAATGGTTGCGATATATTTCCCTTTGGTACGCGTAACCGCACAAAGCTTGAGTTTCCCGTCAGGGATAGACGCCCCTCTAAACCGGATGCTCGACCACTCGCCTTTGTAGGCGTGTGGTTTATCGAGCACTAATCGACCGTTGATAACCCGAGCACGGTCCGTTTTGAAACCTTGTTTGGGTTTCTTACGGCTTTGAAACTTAGGTTTATTGGTTGTTTTTGGGTTCTTGAAAAAGAGGTTCCAAGCTGTTGCCAAGTCTTTAATAGCTAGTAACAAAGCCCGTGCAGAAAGCTCGTATTGCCAATCAGCTTTTTGAGCCACCAATTCATCTCGCACTTCACGCTCTGCGGGTGAAGGAAATAGTGCTCTCAGAGCTTGTTCTTCCTTAGAAAGCTGGATGGTTTTGTCGGTTAGGGATGCCTCGATTTTAGCTCGCAATTCAACCGGTAGGCCAATCAGGCGAGCTTCATACATGGTATTCCAAAGCTCAAGACCCTGGTTCCAACAGTAACGTCTATAATCACATAAGGAATCAAGAACCGTTTTCATGGTCTTGTTGGGATATAGCCGAACTTGAATGTTTAACCTCACGGTCCAGGACCTCCTTATTTTCTTTATATATCTATATTACCATGAATGGGCGAGGAAGTCAAGGAACCCCGTTCAGGTAGCTCCAAAACACAAGAGTTACTTGTCATCAGGGAGTGGAACTTTCGTCGAAGCGATGGTTTGGGCTTTGGTGTATTGGGATGGACGGAACCCGGAAGATAAGGTTCGTGATAATCCGTATAATTCCACGTATTTATTCCATCGAGCTTGGTTCATTGAAACGACCGCTGATGTGACCTTTCCAACACTTTCGATGGCGGTGATTAAGTCATCAGCATAACGAGGATCCAATCCCTCAATACTCGAGTTGCTTGAGTTCCGGTACTCGGCCTCACTAAATGTTTTCCCATCAACAATAATACCGGTCTGTGGTGCAACCAATTCAGGTAATTGTTGAATCGGAGCTTCGTCCACTTTATCCGTTGTAGATTTATCATCAATATCGTCATAGATAAGGTTTTTCTCAACGAAGTCTTTCATTTGGGCAGGCGTGAGCAACATTTCCGTCCCAAGAGCTTTCAATCGGTCGTATTCAATTTGGTAGGTTTTGAGTTGGTCATCCAATTTAGTTTTGGCTGCTTGAATCATATTCGTGTTTGAGTTGGTACTCAATTTAGTGGACAAGGCTGACAAATGGACCGAACCATCGTAGATTGGTGATGATTCTTGCTGTTTCGAAACCGTGATTTGAAGTGGGTCAGTCATATCTTGTTTGTTTTTCTGATTGACCCAAAGGTCATAAACCCCACCCGTATTATCGGTTTTGCTCAGGTCCAACTCAACAACCAGAATCCGCTGAGATGAATCAAATGGTACGACTTGATATCGATATGTGATTTCATCAGGCTTAGCCACCCCATTTCGTGGGGTCAATCGAACATCAAACCCATCGGTTGTCGACGGTACACCTGCCGATGATTCTCCGACCAGGTTAAAGGTCATGACGTGAATGTTATCCTTATGGGATGACAACAACGGTGTTACTGAAAAACGACCGGATTGGAACACCTTGTCTTTGACCAGTACAAACTCATTCGACCGGTATTGTTTTTTTGCCTCATCTACCAAATGAGCAGCTCGAGGAACGATTCCGACTAGTGTACAAAGGACAATTAACCATAACACGAAGATGCGCCGAGCTCGATATCGAAATGGGCTCATCAATAAGTAAAGAATACCTTTTCGATCAAGGTACCCTTTGAAGGCGGCCCAATTGGCTAAAATCGTCTCATCCCAGAAACGAGCCCATGAGAACGGTTCCTTGACATCCTGAACAATAGAGATGTCTCGATTCCGCTTCACTTTGTCTTTTGATTTACTTTTCCGTTTATTCTTCAGCATCCGTCGTCACCTCCTTCGGACCACCTTCTAGTCCCATCGCCGCCAACAATACGTCTACAGGATAATCAGCGGGTCGAATCAATCGAGCTGTCCCTCGTAACGCTTTCATACATCGCTTGACATTTTTAGGCTTGACTTTGAGGACCAAATATTGCTGAACACTGCGTCCAATATCGCTCGTCCCCGCAGCTACCAGTAAACCTTTACGCCGATTACTCATTCGACGTAGGTCATCACCTTCAAATTTCTCCGTTCGGTCCAAGGTTTCTTTTAGTGCCATCATACCGGTATCACTATCGTGCTTAGTGATAATGTCCAAACCTTCACCACCCTCCATAACATTGAAGAGCTGTTTGACGGATAAGGCTTGTTGTTCGTAATCATCGATGGTCGACCAGTTGTTAATGCCACTGGTTGCAACGTAAACGAGGGCATAGTTACCCGACATGAGTCGGATGCCATATGCGTCAATGTCCGCTTCACTTTCAATATTTCGAATACCATGACCGATGGTGTTGGTTGTTGCATGTGGTGAAACCACCATTTTAATGGGTTTTTTGAACACAATACCATAGAGATTGGTCGCCATGGAACGCCCCGTTGGTGTGCGACCCAATAGAACCGACACGAAGGCTAAATAGCCAATGATGGCAACAAAGTTGAATTTAAACAGCGGTGTCATAAACAACAATATACCGACAATACCACTACCTAGGTAGACACCTACGTCTCGATAGGTAACATTTCCAACAATGGGAGTGTTTCCAAAGTTTGATTGTTGTGTAATTTTCATGAGTGATCCACCACCGTTTCTAAGTCATAGACAAATCCATATTTTGGCGTTTCCCAATGAAGGGGTGCTCCGAAGCGATAGTATTTTCGCCCCGAAGCCGCCTCATACATGGTGATGAATGCTTTTAAGTCGCCATCTTGTAGCCACGTATTGATGACTTTAATCGGTACATCGCTAGCTACTGCGAGGTCTTTCAGGGTGTAGAGTGGTTCACCCCATAAGGTTTGCATTTTAACCATAAGGTTTCCTTTCTATTGTTCAGGTGTTGTCCCTGTTTTGGTGAGCAACTCAGTGACCAATTGACGTGTTTTCTCATTATCTTCCGCATATTGGGCCACCAATTCGACCAATTCTTCACGTGATAACTCCGCCGTTTGTTGACGAGCGTCTCGAACAGCAGGATTAACGTTCAATCCAGCGAAACTACCTGACTCGGTAAATTGTGCAGGTGCATCTTCACCGACTTCGTCGATTGGTTGGTAATCCACCAACGTAGATTTATCCACGTACCGCATCCATAGAGGTTCTCTCACCTGTTTTTTAGTTTCGTTTCGGTGAATTTCCTCTTTCTTGAATTCATTAGCACGAAGCTCTAACGCTTCTTGAATATCGACACTCAATGCTGGTAAAGCTACATCCGAACCATTATCAGAAACGCGCACATCAACAACCTCTTCAGCTTCTTCAGCTTCGTGAGCTTCAATAGATTTTTGAGTTTCTAAGAAATCATCAAGGTCTGTAACTTCCATTGGAATGATGAAGCGATCTTTTTGGTATTTCTTCTCAGGTGCGCCGTAAACTTCAACGAGCACATCACGCACCATATCTGGTGATTTGGTAAATTTGCGCAAGAATTTAACAGCGGAGTTCAGATAGAGCGTATTATTGGTGATTCGAATATCCCCGTAGTTAATACCTGGCACGGTCTCCTTGATTGCTGTCATGAATGCATCCAAATTAAAGTCATAATGGTCTTTGAGAACGCTTAGCATACCAAAAATATTATCTGAGTTGCGTTGCATAAGAGCCAACGGGTCGAGTTGATAAGCACCGCGAGTTTTGTAGTAGTTGATTTCACGGATAAAGGCTTTAGAATTGTATAGGAATTCTGAGTAGTCATATGCGTGTTCCATATGGTATCGAACAAAATAAACAGCAAATTCCAAAGCGTGATCCTGCACCCATGTCTCGAACGTTTTTTGTCCAAAAAGTCCTAGCGCACGAGCTTTTTCTTCCATACTGCTCGCTTTAACCAAGCATGGGAGAATGCGACGACGTAAAGCGTCTGTTTCTTCGGTAATTTGAGCCGGATGATTGGTGAGGACTGTGTGGAAACCAAATGCGCGTTGAGATTTCCGGCGCTCATATTTTTCTTCCGTACCCATGTATCCGTCCGTAATCATCGTCTTGATCGCAGACACTTTCATTTGGTTGAAATCATGGTTGTTCCCATCTTTTGTCGGTGCACCGAATTCGGCCTCTAGATAAACATTCATACGTGTATTGACTAGGGACTCTGATGAGAATCGGTTGTCTCGACTGAAATGCTCATCGAAGTCACCATTGATGGTGCTGAATGTTTTGGTAAACAAGGCATTTGACAAGGCAGTCACAAGGGTTGATTTCCCAGACCCTGGATGAGCTGACGTCATCATAAGCATTTTGGACACAGATGGGTCGTCAACACGAATGTTACGAAGAGCTGCACCCATGTACCATGCGAAACGTGCCTTATTTGTTTCATCAAAAAAGGCATCCAAAAAGCGATTCACCAAACGAGTGTCCATATCCAAATAATTCATTGGGTTTGGGTACTGTACTCGACCTGTCACCATATACTCCGGATTTTGATCATCAGCGAAGGCCATAAAATGGTTAGCTTGTGGCACACTCGGTGTGTGGAGGTAGGTCAATTCTTCTGAGATATTTTTGTACAATGCCGTACCGTCTTCGAAGAATTGATTCAATTCCATGATGATTTGGTTGACCGGTTTGATGGCGAGCGCTTGCAATTCGTTTGGACTAAGAGAGGTGATATCACGAATATAATCCTGAATAGCATGAGCCGCAAAGGTAAATGCAAGCATTTGGAATTGATGGTGTGGTGTGAACACGATATGGTCACGAGTTCCGTCGAAATCCAAATCCATGCGAACATCATCTTCACGAACCAACAAGTTGGTGATTGGATTGATGTATGCCTCTACAACAGGTTTTTTGGCGTGGTTTACGAAAATATTTCCATTGTTTCGTGCAACGGAAATTCGCAAACTACATGGCTTTTTAGATGCCATTGATGTGTTCTCAATGACAGCTTGTGAAAATAGTGCATACAAAGCTTCTGAGAATTCTTCCTTCGCAGCTGCTTGTCGCAGAAACTGGATAAATTCAGGTTTAGCTGTTTTGGTCGCCTTATGTTCATAACGACGACGGTGAATAGTGTTCAAATTCAATTGACTCATATCGAACCTCTTTCTGTTGAATTGTCGGATTAGGATTTCTCCTAATGTTAGTGTATCAAGCCCTGATGGAATTGTCAAGGTTTGACAGGTAATTGAGTAATAATGGTTAAAAAAATGACGCGTCGCGTCAATTAAGCTCACTTGTGAGACTACAATCAGTATATCATAGACCCCAAGAACCTGTCAAGCGAACTCAGAAGATTTCAAAGAAATTTTTGGGCAAAAAAAACGAGCGTCTGTGGACGCTCAGGATCGTAGAGTCAGTAATCGAACACGATTAACTATCTGTAGTATAGCATAGTCAAAAGAGTATGTCAACACTTTTTTGACAAATTTTTAAAAATTTATGATTTTCCAGGTATTTATGGTGAAATTTGGGCACAATTGAGTCTATTGGGTGGAACTAGGGGTGACCACATGCTCATTTGATACGATTCAGATGAATGCGGGTGATTCGAGACATTTGTGGATACTTGGTGATATATACGGAGGGATGTGAACAAATCAGGTGATTGTGCGAGCCTTTAGAAGAAATCCGGGTGTCTACTTGTGAATGTGGCGTATTTCGGTGGTGTTCGGTGAAATGCGGTGACAATACCAATAAGGACTTTGCTAGCGTTTTGCGCCAAAAACGCTGACTCATCGTCGCCGTTTTTGGCGCGGCCGGTACATACGTACCGGCCCAAAAATGGGGCCGCGCTACACTTGCCCCAAACCCCTTCCCTCTCACGAAATCAAGAAGATAGAATAGAGGAAAATATGAAAAAGGATTCTGTAGGGCAAATCGACGTAGCTATCACCGTCGGACTGGGTGGCTTGATTGCTCAAGCTATGTGGCTCGGGCCCGCTAGTATCGGCTTACCCGTAGGCGCATCACTAGGTCTATGCTATATTATCTGGAAAAATCGCAAAAACACGCGCATAACTAGTGCGTTTCCAAAACCAAGTATGAAAACTCTCTACTATATTATGATTGGACTTTTTGTCCTATTTGTGAGTGGATTCATTATGAGTTCTATACCGAACGGTATAACAACGAATCAAAAAGCAATTGAACATAGCATCGAAACCCTGGGAGCATTTCGCTTGGGCGTGGGTGTCATTGTCGTTGCGCCGACCGTCGAAGAGTACTTGTTTCGCCATCTAATGATTGGACCCACTGGTGGGGCGGTAAGACTCGTCATATCAAGCGTATTATTTGGGCTCATCCATGCGCCTATTAATCAACTGCTCGCATTCACATATTATGCAGCAATGGGGGCAACTCTCGGGTTATGTTATATGAAAGGTGAGCGAATGACAACCAGTTTGCCGATTCATATGATTTATAACAGCGTTGGTTTCCTGTTAATGGCGATGTGAGACTCGACCGCACTATAGTGAGAAAACTTTGTCGACAGCATTGTTCGTCGTCTCATCGTCACGGTGACAGCACTGCGGCAATACAGTGGTAATATGGTGGGATTGTTTCGATATCGTTTTAGTGGTGGAGGAAACGGAGAAAGAAGAGAAGGAAGAGCATAAGGTTATTTTTATGGGTTACCACTAAAAACCCCTATATTGACGCGATGTTTTCATACAACATGAAAGAGGAAAAATAATATTTATGAAAAAACTAACAATTTCACTCACGGGCCACAGACCACCCAAACTCGCCGGGTATAATATGGCTAATCCATACTACGAACAAATGCGAGAATATCTGGAAGGGTTGATAGAAAAAGCAATACATCGTTGTGACATCTTTGAACTACATTCAGGAATGGCTCTCGGAGCGGACACCGTGTGGGCGCAAGCTATCGTAGCAAAGAAATCAAAGTATCCCGACAAAATCAGTTTCGTAGCAGATATACCCGATATGGGACAACCATCACGCTGGCCAAAACCATCACAAGACTTGTGGACAGAACTAATGAAGCAGGCGGATATGGTCAACACATATGCACAAAACAACACTAAGAGATCTTACGGATACATATTAAACCAACGGAACATCGGTATGGTGGATGCATGTGACATTTTAATTGCAATTTATGATGGTACACCCGGAGGGACTCATAACGCAGTGAATTACGGAATGAAAAAGCAGAAATATATACACCAGGTGCATCCACACACCTTTAGATAAGAAGAAAGGAACAACAAATGGACAAAAATAATTTATATCGAAATGTATTATCAACAGCAAACGATTTGAAGCAGTTATATGAATATCAAGCGATCAATTTATCTACACTGGCAAAACGTCTAGCGTCTAACCACGACGAAATTATTGACACATGTCAAGATGTTCTCACTTGTCAAGTATACTTTACAAAATCAAACGGAGGAACACTCGAAACAAAACGGTTCGATGTATCCAACTTTGAAACAGAAGAAGTATTCGCCATTGCGTTAAAGCAGTGGGTTGAGGCAAAATAATTCACAAACTCAACAAACGTGAATGGAAGAAGGAAGAATTTGGATTGAAATTTGGATTTTTTGAAAGCGTTTACGAATCCCGTTGTTATGGGATTTAGAATTGTTTGAATGTCAAACTATCAAAAAATTGAAAAAAATTTTTTCTGACCACTCTTCAAAATTTTTCTAACTTTTTTTTAAAAATTAAAAGATTTGAGTAGAAAATCAATCACACTAATACTTGTAAGCGCTGACATTTAATCCAAATTTCAATCCAAATTTCTCCAAATCCCTCCAAATCGGTCGGAAAATGGACAGATTTAGATGAAATGTCTAATTATGAGTGCAAATATGAAAAAGGTTGTGAAATATTGAAAAAAATGAAAGGACAACATAAAATGGGAACTCAAATTGCCGCACTGTTCGATATCGACGGAACTATCTTCCGAGACTCTCTAGCGGTTGAGCATTTTAATCACTTGGTGAAATATGATGTCATTCCAAAAGAAGCAAAACTGTTAACGTCATCCGTGCAGCACGCTTGGGAAAATCGTGAAGAGGATTACGAAACATATTTGTCAAGTGTTATGAATGTTTACGCTCAGCAGTTGAAAGGATTAACAATTGAAGATGTTTCATTTGTGACCAACAAAGTCATTGAAACTCATGGAAAGAAATTATACAATTATACAAAGCAACGAATTGCTTGGCACAAAGAGCAAGGACACAAAATCATCTTTATCTCAGGATCACCTGATTTCATTGTTTCCAAAATGGCAGAATCACTAGGGGCTGATTTATGGTTTGGTACAACATATCTCACCACACACGGAACCTATACAGGAGAAGTACTACCCATGTGGGATGCCGAATCAAAACAACGAATGATCGAACAACTTGTGAAACAATATGATTTGGATTTGGAGCAGTCATATGCCTATGGTGATACTACAGGGGACGTGACCATGCTAAAGAGTGTTGGGCACCCTGTAGCCATTAATCCGAATTCTCGATTATTACAAGAACTCATAAATGCTGAATGGATTTGTACTATTGTAATAGAAAGAAAGGACGTCATTTGGTCATTTAAAAGTACGGACATTGGAACAACCATTGCCATCAATCACAATGTACAAACCAACCCATATAAAACCTTAGCTCAGAAATGTTTAGATAAGTATCCAGGACGACCAATTAGAATTTGTTTGAATCCGTATTATATTATGCCAGACGAAGCTATTTGTGAAGTTGGTTGCTATCATGATGTTGAGACACTCACCGAAGACCTGATGAAGGTAGTAGACCATATTCACATGAAGGGAACGCTGACGGAAGACTGGTTGGACGTTTTTCCTGAAACATATACACAGGAAGAATTAGATGAACAAAAGAAATTAGATGAAAAATGGCGTGAGAACATACTGCAAGACTAGACATGATAAGAACTGTATGGTACAATGGGGTTAGTAAAAGAAAGGAATCACAGCATGAATGAAGAAGTGGCCCTACTGACCACGTTGCTGAACGAAAGTATGGATATGTGTGGACTACCGCTCTTGACACATAAAAAAACAAAAGCGTTCGTTCGAGCAAATGACGTACTCAAGCAATTACCCATTGAGCAAGTCATCACCCTTGTAGACGATTATGGTTTGTTACTACCCGCGATACTACTCAGTGACGTAAATGTGGATTATGGAATTCTGTTACAAGACCGAACCGACTTGGATGTGGGTGGGTTTATTACCTATATGGATGTTTTTTTGATTCGAGTGACACAAAACAAAAAACAACAGTTGCAATATTTCACACAAATATCCGACAAAGCTCCTAAGGAAATTCGAAGGCAATATATCAAGGATACATTGGAGGGTATGATAAATACCAAACAAAAGAGCCTAGAACAAATCATTGAGGACTTAATAAACAAGGAAAGGGAAATGAATGACACAAATAGACGAAATCTATAAACAACTCATAGAGACCGTTTTGATGCGCGGGTACAAATCGACCGGTGACATTCGAGCTCATTATGCGGATGGGCAACCGGCACACACCATTTATCTTCCGGATGCTATTAGTGTGACATTCACACCGGATATGGGACTACCAATCATCACAACAAAACCCGTAGCCACGAAATCAATGTTGGCTGAGCTTGATTGGATTTGGCGGAAAATGTCTAATAATGTAGAAGAACTTCGTCAAGCAGGATCAACTATCTGGGATGAGTGGGAAAAACCGGATGGAACCATTGGACCCGCCTATGGTGCTCAATTACGAAAACAAGTACGAACAGTACCCGATCGTGATTTAAAACTAAACCAAGTAGAATATGTTATCAACGAATTGATGAACAACCCACGGTCGCGTCGTATTATGACAACCTTGTATGATGTGGATGACCTTGATGAAATGGCCCTGGAGCCTTGTGTATTCCTCACAAATTGGCAAGTTGATGATGAAAATAAACTTCACCTAAATGTTGTACAGCGATCCGCAGATTTAGCTCTTGGGGTACCATTTAATTGGGCCCAATATGGTGTGTTGCATCGACGTATGGCACAAGTTCTAGGATACGAACTTGGAAATATGAGTTGGACAATTTTCAACACACATATTTATTTGAGACATAAAGATTTGTTGTTACGACAAATCCATGATGTGTCGCAAGATGAGCCCGTTGGATTGATATTACCACCAGTAAGTGGTACACCCTATGTTGAATTCTTCGGGGTGCCATTGACCACGGCACAAGTGACAAATTATCACCCGAACGAAGGTGATAAGAAACCGAGTGAACGGACTTATCGATACGAGGTTGCAATTTAGCCCCACAACGTACGTCGTGGGGAAATAAACGGGGTTATCACCCCGGCCCCTCCCTCTTTATGAAAAAAAAACAATAGAAAGGATATCAGAACATTTCGACCTGAAACTGAGCCACCTAGTGGTGAAACTGACGGTAGTTAGTAGATTTCAACCCGAAACTGAACCGACACTTGTCGGGAAAAACTGAAGGTAAGTTATATGATGTATATATTTTGGAAAACCATTCGCTTTGTATTTCGATGGGCAATTATTGCTTTCGTATTGACATTGGTTGGTGTTGGAGTGCTCACAGCGATTATAGCTGGTGTAGGAACTGTTGCGTTGTTTGATGGAATCACTCATGAAATTGAAACAGCTGGACAACCACGATACATTTACGAGTACGACCCATACACGAACCGTCGCATTCGACGTCGAATTTAAGCGCTATGCGTGCAGAAACAAATCAAGAAAGGGACCTGTTGCACGGGGTATATCACTATGAAAAACTTAATCAAAGAATTTAAACGTCAAACTGAGAACACAAAAGGGGACGAAACCTTTATTTTTGCATATCACAATCCGGACACATTCCGTGGTACCGGTGTTGTCTCAGTTGGTGACGAAGAACAACAAGCTCGATTATTGGCAGGAACTGTCAACGGACTCTCACGTGAAGCAAAAGAACTATTCATGTCTTACGCCGTAGCAGATGACCCCGAAACGTTCGTAGCCACAGCCTTGTCATACGTGGAACAAAAACAACATGAAGAAAAGTAGATATACTTTTCTTTTATTTTTCGAATTAAAAACTTTTCCCGTTTTGTTTAGAAAGGAAATTGTATGAACGAATGGTATCAAACAATCATGGCAATCAATTTCACCAACAGTGCACGAGCGAACAAATTCGCAGATGAGCTAGATAAGGCAGAAATTGAGAGCCAACCAAATGACTTCGGACCATCGTGGTTGGGCAATATTTTGCACGTATTAGGCGAAAAACTTGATGAGACCGCACATAACGGATATATTACAGAGGTTGATGTTGTCGAATCCCTTGTCTGTGTCGCCTTCGAATCTGGTCGAGGTGTACATTCAGAACCTCTAGTCAAACTAATGAAAAGCATTGACCCCAGCGCAACGTACACAGTGAATAGTGTACAAATCAAGTGAGGTTGATATGCATCAATTATTAAATTATATGGGGATTCACCCCAAAGGAGAAACGAATAGCTTGACATTAGCCATCGCATTTGTGATGGTTATTTGTGTATACACAGTATATAAGAGCTATAAACAAACAAGTAAGCATCAAACTGCAATTCAACGAATGGCATTTGCAGCGGTATGTGCCTTGTTAATATTTGTAGCCAATATGACCATAAAAACATCAGAACCCCATTATACGTTACATGACATTGCGTACCCGAGCGTGATAACACCGAATAGCATCACATACAAGCTATATGGCACTCACCAAACGTATCGATTTGAAGTGAAGGAGCACGGCGACAAGATTGAATTGCGAGCGCCGACAGGCGAAATTTTCACGGTCGAACGGACCGGTGTGGAACCAGAAATATTAATCATGAAATCACCTATGTAACACTTGCACTTTTGATAGAAGTGTGATATATTAGGGATATCAATTAGAAAGGTAAGTAAGGTACATTGATTAAACAATTATACGACAAATTATACAAAATGAAATCAGCAAAGCAAGCAGATGGGTATCCGACGCTTAGCGCATACTTGGATGTGGATGAACTACAAGTGTATCATTTGGAGAACGAGGGTGACAAAATGTCAACGATTACCACGGTACCTAAGATGACCACTTGCTACAGTGATACTACAAATGTTATCATTGAAATGAGTTACCCTATGGTCTCATCAATCAGTGATTATCGACAATGCGGTGAAAATATTCAATTTAACGGTACAGACATCGTCATCAGTCCTCAACCATTAAATATGGAGCGACTCTATGTGCCCATGAGTATCATTGTCCATGTCGGTGCCGAAACAATTGAAACAACACCGTACAAGGTTATTGTGGAATATGGGCAAACAAAAATACAATACATTATTCCTTGCGCACAGCTAGCACAAACAGCAATTGTCGAAGCTGCGGATATGTATGACGCATTCATATCAAACGGAAAACCAACCATTCATTTATCAAATTGGTCATTCGATTTTGGTGAACTGCATGTGTACGCGGAAGTGAATGACGCAATTGAAACAATAGCTTACGTCAATAGGATAGCAACGCCAGTAAGTATGCAAATGTTCCTATGTGAAGGCGACCGGACAACATATAAATTGACCATGCCAGAAGAACTTGCTGATGAACTGCGTGAGCGACTCGCACCGTCAGAAAAATATCACGCAACAAGTGAAATCAGAACCGAAAATGGAATTGATACACTACACATCACTCGAACAATTGCGACAGAAAATTTCCCTGAAAGTTACAATGAGCTGAAACCCTTCATCGATTATCTCTCAGGATTCGGATACTATGTTGATGATGAAATGGTCTATGATTATTACGAACAACAAAAGGAGTTAAAGAAAGGAAACTATGGTACACGCTAAAGTAATCACGTTTGAGGGTATCGATGGATCTGGAAAAACTAGCGTGATTTCAGGTGTCAAGGACTCCCTCGAAGAAAAAGGAAAAAAAGTTCTTGTGGTACGAGAACCTGGAACAACAGTGATGGGAGAATCCATCCGAGAATTAATTAAATCAGAAACAGTCCGGCACGCATCGACCGACTTGATGTTATTTATGGCCGCTCGAAACGATATGGTGAAACAAGTATTATCACCCGCTGTGAGTTTATATGATTACATCTTAATTGATCGGTATACCGATTCAACACTCGCTTATCAAGGTTATGGGCTAGGATTGGACATTGACATGATTCGAACAATCCAACGATACATTACGAAGGACGTTCGAGTTGAGCGCACCATTTATTTAGACGTCACTCTTGAAGAAGCGTCAAAAAGACGAAGTGGTCGAAACGAAGTTGCCGACAAATATGAAGAAAAAGACTTCCTAGAACGAGTCCGAAACGGATATTTAGAACTCATTAAGGCGGAGCCTGACCGGTTTATGGTCTTGAAAAATCAGGACTTGGAAACAACGGTGAAGCGCGCAACAAATGACATCTTGCGCATTGGAACAAAACAAGTTACACGGCGCACGGTGGAGCAACACGCGGGGGAGACAATGACGCTTCGAGCTGTCGTTTCACGCCCTGGTAGGACCCAAGATGACCAACCAACACTGATGCTGAAAGAGTTGAAGAAAAAGGGTGGTCGACGAATTATGGCTGATCACCTCTGGGTGCCGTACACTAGAGAACTTGTGATGGCGGGAACACTATTGCCAGGTGACATGATTGAATTTACAGCTACAGCCACAGCCTATACAAAACGATATCGAGGGCAGGAAGTGGAAGAGTATGGGTTGTCAGATGTCAAGGACGTAGTCGTTCTGAAGAAAATTCCCGTACCAGATGAAGCGGAAGAATTATCGCGCGCAGATTTGAGTCATATTTATAGTGTCACACAAGAAGACCTCTATAACGAGTTGTTATCTCGATACGTTCGATTCATCTCAGCAATGGTATACAAATACTTCAAAGGGGATGTGTGATGGCAGAAACCTTTATATTTGAATTGAGTAGGAGAACAAAAAAAGGTCACAACACCCTGAAAAAGGGTAACCAAATGATTTCCGCCAATGACCGGTTGCATCACCATGTTAAGGCGACTATCACAAGCTACCTGCGACAACTACCCAGTGAGTATGAGTGGGACGCACCTCAATATGATAAAAAGCGCCCGTGTATTGTCACCATTGATGTGCAACCACCAACGAAGCGTCGAATGGACGCGCCCAATTGGTACCCTACAGTGAAGGCATTGATTGATGGATTTGTGGACGCTGGATTGTTGATAGATGACAACAACGGAATTATTGTTGAAACGCGGTTTAAATCGACCAAGCTTTCAGGAACAAAAAACTACATCCTCAAAATGACCTTCGAGGGGGTGAGTCATGCCTGATTTACAATACGAACAAAAATACATTCCAAATCTCGTATGCGGGTTGGATGAGGTTGGTCGGGGTAGTTTGGCGGGACCTTTGGTGACGGCTGGTGTCATACTGCCGAATGCAGTAAATCTACCAGAAGTAAATGATTCGAAACAGATACCAAAATCGGAACATGAGCGATTAGTCAAGGAGATCTATTCTCAAGCTATCGAGATAAGGGTGGATATCACACCTGCGAACGAAGTCGATAGGTTGGGAATTAATCCAGCGATCAAAACCTCAATGACGAGAGTAGTGAACTCCTTTACGAATAAGCCAGATGCACTACTGATAGACGGAAGCCCTTGGCAAAAGTTAGAAATGGACATCGAACAAGAGACCGTCGTCAAGGGAGACACAAAGTCCCTATCAATTGCCTGTGCGTCATTAGTAGCGAAGTACATTCACGACCGCATTATGAAGGAATTGGACGCGAAATATCCTGAATTTGGATTTGCCAACAATACGGGTTACGGTACCGCTCAACACAAGGACGCCCTGCGACGCTATGGCTATACCCCAGAGCATCGAATGAGTTATAAACCTTTGAGCTTGGGTGGATACGAGAAATACGGGGAGGGGTGACACGATGAAAATCATTATTGTACGCCCACCGCTTCAACAGTCGTCTATCGCATTGCTGAAGCCGTGGGCGGGTAACGAAGAATTAGTATATACTAATTCCGATTTGTTAGTGAAATTGCGTCCAAATACAAAAAAAGTGGACGAACCCAATCAGGAACAACTTGAGAAGGCGAACGCGATTCATGAATTGATGTTTGTTTATCCGAATATTGATAATCTAAAGCGTGACGCGGGTAATTTGAACAAACTACCGGGGCAAAAACGAGTCATTGTGGACGGGCGCGCGGTCAACGTCGAGGATTATGCACCTCGAGAAATTGACCCGACCAAATGTTTAAGAACCCCAAATGGTGCACAACTTAGGTACTATCAACAACAGCTCGTTGACTTCACTATGGAACGGAAACGTGTTGGATTGTTTGTAGATATGGGGCTTGGTAAAACTTTAGCCACACTAGCCACCGTGGATGAGCTGTTTAAAAAAGGTTCGTTATCACCCGATAAACCGATATTGGTCGTCGCCCCGAAAATGGTTGCACTAGACACATGGTCACGAGAAGCCGAAAAATGGGGATATGATATCGATGTCTTAATTAATATTGGACTCACGAAGAAGAAGCGAGAGGCCCTCTTTGAAAAGGCTCGAAACGTAACCAAGCCCACGCTGTTGACGACGAACCCCGAACAGCTTGAGCACGTAAAAACAGCCTTTTCGGATAGAATCAACCCATTTCAGATGATTATCGTCGATGAGTTGTCACTGTTTAAGTCAGCCACATCAAAACGATTCGAATACTTGCAAGAGTTGAGTGAACGTATTGAGTACTTTATAGGATTGACCGGGACACCGGCACCCAACTCACTATTGGATGTTTGGTCACAATTAGTCATCATTAATCCAAATATCAAATATGAACTGGGTAGAACATTCTTCCAATATCGGAACCATTTCTTTGCGCCTGACGTCGTCAACCCGAGAACTGGTGTCGTCTTCTCATGGAAGTTGAATCCGGGCGCAGAAGAAGCCATCTATCAAAAAATAGAACCACATGTCATTTCCATGCGGGGGGCGGGATTGGTCGATATACCTGACGTGACGTATACAAATGAATATGTATATATGGACAAGAAATCGAAAAAAGTATATGACTATTTTGACAAAGAGATTCGGAAAGAATTAAGTAACCTAGACAAAGGAGAACAATTGAATGTGCAAACAGGAGCTAATGAAGTCACTGTTGCAAATTCTGCAATCTTGAAGTCAAAATTACTGCAACTGGCTACAGGGGCAATGTACGACTCGGATTCTACGGTGTCCGAACGAAAATACACCGTTTTCCATGACGCTAAAATTGAAAAGTTAAAAGAACTAATCAATGTCGCAAATTCACCAGTGTTAGTGTTTTATAATTTCGTATCCGATTTGGAGAGGATCCAAAAGGCGATACCTGGCATAGCTGTCTTAGACACCAAAGACAAAAACGCAAACACATTAATCAAAAAATGGAATGAAGGGCGTATTCCTGTTTTGTTAGCCAACCCAGCATCAACAGGTCATGGGCTAAACTTGCAGGATGGTGGTCACATCATTGTTTGGTTTTCACAAACTTGGCGAAATGAAGTGTATCGTCAGGCGAACAAGCGGCTACATCGCTCGGGTCAAAAACACCCTGTCCAAATCATCCACATCGTCACAAAGGACACGGCGGACGAAGAAGTTGTACCTCGAATCGATGAAAAAGAGGAACAACAACAAGGTTTGTTGAGTGCCCTACAAATTGATAACGCATAAGTAAGAAAGGAAGCGCAAGGCGCTATAAGTAACAAAATGAAACAAGTAGAATATGATGTACAAGCAACATTACCGGTAATTAACGAAATGTTGGAGCAAGAAGCGCAGAAGACAGAAGAAATGTCTGAAAAGCTAGTCACCATTGGAGAGACAGCGATCGCGACAACACGTGCCGCTGTAGACATGCATAAGCAAACACAAGAAAATGAACAACACTTGTTGAAGGTGATTGCAGAGCAACAAGAAATTTTAGAAACTCTGACCAATCTCACTAAGAGCGTGAACGAGAATCACATCGATGAGGTAGCTATTCAAGAATTGCAACAATCATTTGCGTCAAAACTTGATGAGGTGCTTAATGTGCATGGTGCCGACAAAGACATGATTGTGTCGCATATCGCAGACGTATATGTATCATATACCGAACGGATTACAGCACTATCAGAGGCCATCGAACGCCTTAATAAAACGCTGTCAGACCCAGACTATCAAAAACGAATTGACAGTTTGGATGCACGGGTGAATGAGTTGACAAAGCTTGTAGGAAAAATTGGAGATGCACAAACAGCTGCGACAGCTGAACAATTCAAAAAAGTAGAATCACTCATGGAACAGCTATCCAACACAAACGTGGTATTTGAACAATCATTAGAAAAGGCTGACCAAAATCGCACGTTCATTGCTAGTGTAGTACAACGCATGAACATGATTGAAGATCGTCTGGACACATTGATTGATATGAGCAAACAAGTAGAAAAGGATGGTGAATAATATGGAGGATATGAAAGTTTTATCACAACATGTTATCGCACTACAACATCAAAATCGCCTTGTTGAAAAGAAAATTGATGTTGTCGGTGTCATCCAAACAAAAGTCGAAAACAAACTAGATGAAACAGACAAACTACTCTCAACCTATATCGAGCAAACCGAAGGTTTGTCCAATGAGGAAGTAAAATATCAAAGTGTTGAACTGACAAACGCCATTGATAAACTTAAAGGTCGCCAGGAAGCAACGGCCGAGGATTTGCACAAGTTGGTGCAACAAGTTGACACGCTCGACGATGCTATGGCAAAATCTTTAAACGAAACTCTCGAGCAACTCGATCGCCAACAATTGACAAACTTATCACAATTAGGCTCGCTGTCATCACGCATTGAGCAAATCGAAGTAGCGTCAAACAAGCATATGGAACATACGCAGCTAGACGGTGTAGAGATGCAGTTTGATGTTTTGAGCGACACTGTTGGACATGTAAGAGATGAAAATGCCGCTGCGAATGCAAAAGTCGATATTATTCTTGGGCGAGTTGCTGAGCGAGCGAAAGAGTTGGAAGATTCAACAACACGATTGAGTGAAATGAATCATTCGTTCTCCGAGTTGATGCGGACAGTAGAAACAACGCTCGCGTCAGTTGATGAAAAAGTATGTCAAGCTTCTCCATTGTATGCCGGTCCGAGCGCGGATGATATCACCAAATCATTCCAAGAATTGGCAAATATGGACGTCGAAGGTTTGTTATCCACATTGAAATCAGATGACGGATTTGATGAGCCGGAAGTGGAAAGCCTCGACAGCGAACACGTAGAAGTGACTGATGTAGTGCAAGAAATGGTAGACGAATCAGACGTGCATGAAGAATTTGAACCAATTGAGGAAACCGAAGAGGAAACCGAAAAACGCGGATTTTTCTCACGTTTATTCGGAAAGGGGTAAGCAATGAACGACAAGGAAAACACGATTCTATCCAGCATTTTGACGGCGACCACCGGTATCGCTAAAACCATTAAAATCATGCGGGAAGAGCAAAAGCGACAATCGGAGCGTATGGACGCTATCGAAACGGCAAATGAGTGGTTGAAGGATTCATCGGAATCAACAACCAAGCGATTAATTGCGCTAGAAGAAAACGTAGCCAACCGGTTGTCAGAACTACATAGTGATACGACGAACGGATACGAACAGTTGACACAACACTTGCGCGAGGATACTAGAGCACTCAATCAATCATTAGAAGATAAAGTTCGTGTCATGGTTGACGCCATCACGGATGAGACTGCTATTGATGATGTGAAGGTATTAATTGAAACAAAGAGCGACGAGAATCTCAAAGCATTGGCTGGACATCACGCAGATGTAAAACAGGAATTTGAGTCGATGAATCAATTGAAAATCATGCGTAGCCTCATCGAATCACTCAGTACCATGCAGGCTGATTTGACAACATTGACGCAAGCGATTACGAAAAATGCATCGGATTTTGCTGAGTTAGCAGAAGCTAATTCAACCATGGCCGCTCGACTAGGATCCGTTGACATTCGATTAGCATCATTAGCTGTAGAGCGAGACGAAAGTAATGATAACGACCTAGAATCATTGAACGAAGCTGTGAAGTTATTGGAAAACTTAGATTAATACAAGCCCCTATTCGGGGCTTTATAAGGAGGAAGAATGTCAGATACAATTATTTTATTATCTGACCGTGATAAAGTTCGTGAGCGCCCCGGTATGTATATCGGGGACACGAGCGAACTAGGTTTAGAAACAATTGTTCGCGAAGTCATTGACAACGCATACGACGAATATAATAATTACAAAAACCCAGAAGACCCCATTCGTGTCACATTACACAAAGATAACAGTGTGACGGTTGAGGATTACGGCCGAGGGATATCGCCCTATGAGAGTAAGGCAAATCCTGGTCAAATCGAGGAACGCCTGGCATTCACACGAATTGGAGCTGGTGGTAAAATGCGAGCTAACCGAAAAGCCAACAACTCACAATTTTCCGCTGGGTTAAACGGTACAGGTGCAGCCGCGACCAACTTTGCATCTGAATTTTTTGATGTAACCATCTATAAAGAAGATGGAATCTATCACGATCGATATGAAAACGGTGGTATACCAGTAATCGATTTGGTAAAAGGTGGGCTACCCAAAAAAGCCAACCCGACAAAACGAACCGGAACCGTTATCCATTTCAAACCGGACCCAAACTTTTTGCGTGTGACGAGGATATCGGCGGGTACATTAAAACATTTCTTCTCACAAATGCAATACCTACATCCCGGATCAACACTCATTTTTGAAAATGAGCGAGATGACGAAACCCTTGTGTATCATTCTGAAGAGGGATTGGTGGATTATTTGAAGGTCGTCGCTACGGATGATGACAAATCTGACTTAGCCGGAAAGGTAGTTACTGTCGAGGGCGATGGAACATCACAAGTCATGGGTAACGAAGTCAATATGAGACTGAACCTTGCCATGGGCTTATCAAAGAAAGAAAACGGAAAAGTTCTAGCCTTTACTAACACCACCTACAACAAGTTGGGTGGGACCCATGAAACAGGCTTTTACAACGGTTGTTTGGAAATCTTGCGACATTATTACAAAACCTTCAAAAGCGAAATCGATGCGCGAAATAAAACTCGAATCAATTTGATTTTAGAAACGAATAAGGTTGCGGAGCTTGAAAAACTATTCAAGAAAAAGCATGTCGAGGATCGCTTTTATGCTATTATCGATTTGAAACACGATGACCCAGAATTACAACCACAAACAAAGGATAAATTAGTATCCAGTGAGGTTGTGAAATTTGTATCAGAGCTTGTTTTGACTCGAGCATTAAGTGGGTTTGACAAACAAATCGCAACAGTGCATCAAATGATTGATTCAGTCATCAAAGAGTTATGGGAAAAGGCGAAAGAAGCCACTAGTAACGCTAAAATCGATGAAAAAGATGCCAAACTGAATACGTCGAGTAAGCTAGCAGCTGCAAAAACCAGAAACCCGGAAGAGGCTGAAATCTTTCTAGTCGAAGGTGATTCTGCAGCTGGGTCAATCAAGTCAAATCGAGATTCAACCTTCCAAGCTGTATTGCCATTGCGCGGTAAGATTTTAAATGTTGAGAAAACTACAATCGAAAAAGCCTTAGCTAACACGGAAATTAGCACATTTTTCGCAGCCTTAGGTGCGGGTTTTGGGGCGAATTTTGATATCAGCAAGGTGAAATACCACAAAATCATCATCGCGACAGACCAGGACGTGGACGGGCTACATATACGAGTGTTGCTACTAACCTTAATTGCAAAATACGCAAGAGAACTTCTCACTGAAGGTTACGTATACTTTTTGGAAACACCGTTGTACGTAAATGATTTGAAAAATGGTGAGGAGGTTTTTGTTTATGATGACGCCACACAAACAAAATTCCTAGAAAAGAATCGAAATAAAATCAAAAGCGTACACCGGAATAAAGGATTGGGTGAGCTGGAAGCACGACAAGTCGAAACGACAATTCTAAACCCACAAACACGGCGATTGATCCAGTGCCAAATCACAGACATGGATTTATTTGAACGGCACATCAAACAACTCATGGGTAATGATGTTGCGGCTCGTCGTGGATTCTTTATCGAAGAATAGGAGGAGAAATGGCAAAGAAAACAAAAACAACAAAAACAACAGAAACAGTAGCGGTAGAAGCGGTTTTCAAATCCAATTTCATCGATTACGGTTTTGAGGTTCTTAAAAACAGAGCCCTGCCTGATGTTCGTGACGGGCAAAAGCCCGTGCAACGCAATTCTTTGTTGGAATACGTTGAAACAAACGCAACATCAAAACGACCACATGTCAAGGTGGCTCGACTCTCTGGGGCTATTATTGGTAAATGGCACCCGCATGGCGACTCAGCAGTTGAAGAAGCAATTGTGAACATGTCACAAACATGGAAAAATAATACACCACTAGTAGAAATAAAAGGTAATAACGGATCCATCTATGGGGACCCTGCAGCTGCTGGTCGATATATCGAAAGTCGATTGACACCCGCAGGTGACTCGTTAGCGGAATTGCTGTCACCCGAAATCGTACCATATGAGTGGAACTATGACGACTCGGAACGAATGCCAACAGTAATGCCGGCGCAGATCCCAGTTTTATTGCTCAATGGAGCCAGTGGTATCGCAGTTGGATTGGCATGTTCAATCCCGCCCCACAATCCAAACGAGTTGTGCGACACCATTATCCAATACTTAAAGAATCCGAAAACATCAACCGAAAAACTTCTTGAGACCTTGAAGGGTCCGGACTTTCCAACAGGTGGAACTATCATCAATAAGAGTGAATTGTTGAGCATGTACGAGACAGGAAAAGGTCGATTGCGCATCCGAGGAAAGATGACCTATTCAAGTAAAGAGCACGCGCTTCATGTTGTCGAGGTGCCTTACACCAAATCAGGAATTGTTGAGAATCTAATTGCTGATATTACAGCAGCATCCATGGAAACAACTGACAAAAAAGGTAAGCGAGTCCCTCCCAAAATCCCGAATATTTCTCAAGTGGAGAACCACTCGGGGAAAAATGGTATCGACATTAAAATTTCATTACGAGCTGGTGCAGACCCCGAACAAATGAAACAAATGTTATTTGCGATGACACCACTAGAAGATACTATGACCTACGATTTTCGAGCACTGAACAATCGAACAATTTCGAGATATTCACTCAAACAATATTTGCATGAGTATGCGGAGTTTCAACAAGAAATTCTAATCGCAAAATATGAACGAGAAAAACGTCGAATTGAGCGACGCATGGAAATCCTATCAGGGCGTATCATACTGCAACAAGTTGTAAACGAAGTCATCGCATGTGCTAAATTGTCAAGTGGGCGAGCACACTTAGAAACCATCCTGAAAACAGGTGAAAAGCCAAAAGGCCTACCAAAAGAATATCATAAAACAGTATCTGCATTTCGTTTTACGGAATTACAAGCAGAAGATATCGCAGGTCTCGCCATCTATAGGATTAGTAAAATGGATATGCAAGCCATTGTGGACGAGGGCAAAAAACTCCAAAAAGAGTTGGTATTTGTGAACGGTATGTTACAAAGCGAAGTGAAGCGACGTAATGAAATCATCAAAAACCATGAAAAAACCAAGAAAGATTATCCTGTTGAACGACGTACCGATATCATCGATGCCGAATTTGCAAAAGTGTCACAAATTGAGACGCAAGAAGTGCCTATGTATGTGAGTATGGACCAATATGGATACGTACGAATTCAAGAAAAGACATTTGACGGCGCCACCAAGGTAGGAAGTAAAGGTCGTCTTGGTATATTTGGAGCTGATGGCGTTCTTTGGAACCTCCATTTATCAGATACGAAACCAACAACAGGACGAGGTGTTTTGAGTAATCAACTACTCCCGGGTGTAGAACCTGTTGGGTACGTTACATTACCTGATACGAAAAATGGATTATTCATCTATAGTGATGGGTGCATCAAACGTTGTGACATGAGTCGATTCATGACAAAAACCAAAGCCACTAAAGTTGCATCCGGTAAAATCAAATCAGATGTCGAGCTTGCTAAATATGTATCCATTCCAGAAGGTGCTCAGACTGTCACCATTAATGGAAAAAGTTTTGCGATAGACAAAATACCATTGCAGACTTTGAGTGCGACAGGAGTTAAAAAGTTAGAGCCGAGCGCAGAATATCACGTCGAGTTTACCGGAAATATTGTGGAACAAACAGATGACACAACAGAAACCGAATTCAATGCATGGTGTGTGTTCAGCCCTGACGGCATATTGCAATTCGACTGGACCATGGATGGAGCGAAACCGGATGGTTTGTACGTCACATCGTATCAAGAACTATTAAATCAAGAGTTAGTGGTAGTGCATGCAGACGGTACAGCAAAACGAATTGACGGAAAACAATTTGAAGTGAAGACTAAGCGCACATCCATCAAAGCTGATAAAGACGGCACTGAAAGTATATATATCGCACCCGTTACAGATACGTTACTAGCCACATACGATACAGGGGCAACTAAACGAATTAAAACGGCTAATATTTCCAAACAAGGAAAATCTGGTGGTGGTGTGCGAGCATTCTACACGACGAAACACAAATTGATAAACGTTGTTGATGGCAAAAACAGCAAAGAAGACATTGTGAGTTTAGCCACGCAACCCAAGATGAAGTAAAAAACGCACCCGGTAACGGGTGCTCTTTAAGGTAAAGTTATGAAAAATTTAAACAAATGGATGGAATTGTACAAGGCAACCAACGCGCAGGTCGTTGACCCCATACAATTAGCCGCCGACATATACACAGGGCACTATGGAGTTGACAAACCCATTTACCCGGAGAGAGATAACGTGTTTGCTGCGTTAGAACTTCTGGCGCCCGAAGATGTAAAGGTCGTTATTATAGGACAGGACCCATACCACACACCTGGACAAGCTCAAGGGCTGGCTTTTTCGTTGCCAGACGGTGCTAAAATGCAACCAAGCATGCGAAACATAATGAAGGAATTGAATGATGATCTTGGTATTGAAAGAGTATCGCAAGATTTGACGGGATGGGCTAAGCAAGGAGTTTTGTTGCTAAACCGAAGTCTCACAGTGAAAGAGGGTGAGCCGAACAGTATGGCTGACTTCTGGGCTCCCGTAACGGAACGTTTGATTGAGGTGCTCGCAGAAACACCGCAACCCATCGTCTTCATACTTTGGGGTAAATCAGCGCAGGAGCTGGCTGCTATCATCAATAAAAGAAAACTGGTGATTGAATCAGCACACCCCAGTCCATTCTCTGCTAGACGTGGGTTTTTTGGAAGCAAGCCGTTCAGTAAGGTGAACACCTACCTGAGAGAAAATGGCTTGGATGAAATAGATTGGAGCAAATGATGAAACTAATTGATTGTAAACAATTAGCTGATGAGGTAAAAGAACAAGTGCGTGAGGACGTATCAAAATGTGAACGGTCTCCCCATTTGCTCGTCATTACTGTTGGGCAGGATGCTGGAAGTGAAATTTATGTACGAAACAAAAAGCGCGTAGCAGAAAGTGTCGGTATTGAAATTGAGCATATTACATTTTCAGAAAAAACCAGTCAAGAAATGTTGGAGACATTCATTGAGATGAAGGGCCAAAATCCAGATATTGATGGAATTTTGGTGCAATTACCACTACCGAACCACTTAGAACCATCACAAATTATGGATAAGATTCCGAAAGATAAAGACGTAGATGGGTTCACGTGGCGCAATTTGGGACATGCTTTGATTGACGCACCACATCATACCGCGTGCACACCAAAAGCTATTCTACACATTATCGAACAAGAATTTTCAAACATAGAGGGGACAGTTGTGACTGTAATAGGTCGGAGCAATATTGTAGGTAAACCCCTCGTGGCCGAACTAATAAACGCGGGTGCAACGGTGACAGTATGTAACAGTCGAACACCAAAGAATGTACTAACAACAGTGTGTCAGCAATCAGACATCGTAATTGTCGCAGCGGGCGTACCGAAGCTTATTGGATATCAAGAACTGAAAAACACGCAATTGGTAATTGATGTCGGTATCAACAAGATTGGGAACTCCATTCAAGGTGATGTCGACACGGGTGATTTGGAACGACATAACTACAACGGAGCTATCACACCAGTTCCCGGGGGAGTGGGTCTATTGACAGTGGCATTTCTAATGCAAAACGTTTTTGATGCGTATGCCAAACAACATCCCAACCTTTTGCATACGCAAAAGGTTGAAAATGGGGCTGACGCCCCAACCCCACTCCACTCGCGAAATACTACAAAACATTAATTGAAAGGAAAAACGTAATATGCAAACATTACACGAATATGAAGTGCAATCTATGTATCCGCAACTGGATGTGACGGTACGAGAGCTACAACGATTGGTACGAAGTGGAGATATTGCACTCACAAAAACCGGTTTGGATGATTTATTGACTGCCATTATCGAAGATATGGCTGGTGAAACCAAAAAACCACTGGAAAATCAAATGACACTGTGATATAATGAGGGTATAAAAACTTTTTCACTCACATACGTGAGTGAAACAAAATGGGGCGAAACGCCCCAAGCCCCATATCCTTTTCGAAATAAATAACCAAAAAGAGGTAAAAAACTTTATGAAAAATACAATGAAAACTACAGCTCTCGGAGCAACAATCATCGCTGGTGTAGCCGGTGCAACAACTACAGCTCATGCGGATACAATAGACGCGCCACAGACAGCTACGACAGTTGAAACAAAAAGTGCCGTACATACGACACAAGCTCAGGTAGCGAGTGCTAAAGCAGATGTCGAGCAAGCGCAAGGCAATCTTGATTTTGTAAAATCAAGTCTTGAGGCCGCAAAAACTGATGAAGCAACCGCGGAAGCGACAATCAAACAAACAGCTGAAAACATCACTATTGCGAAGAATGCTGATGCAATTGTAAAAGAGCAAGACGCTATCATCAAATCTGCAACGGATGAGAAAGCGAGCGTTGAAAAAGAGTTGGTTGGCGCCAAATCTGATGCAACCGAAGCACAAGACACCGTAAACCAAGCACGCGCAGAACGACAAGTAGCTGCAACCAAAGTGACTGAAAAAGAGGCAGATGTTGCGGAAAAAGAAGCCGCGGCCAATGGTTTGAGTAATACGACTGTCCGACAAGAAATCGAAACAACGTCTAAAGCTATTGAAGACGCTAAACAAACGGTTGAACAAAAAACTAAGCAGCTTGAAGCTGTCTCAAAAGATGTAGACGCCAAGAAAGCTGAGTTGGATGCATACGTTCCAGAAGTGAAGGTTACAACAATTAACCCGCAAGAACGTGGAGCCCAAGCGAAAACAACCGCAGCTGATTACGAATACAACAAAAATCGACCAGCAACATTGGAAAACGTAGATTTCCAAGGCGTTCGTGAAGTTGAACAAGAAATCACACAAGACCAATACGAGAAATTCAAATCTACAGGTAAGTTTGATTATATTGTAGACAACAAAGAACTCTCTAAAGAATTCTTGGCCTTGTTGAATGAGCTTCGTCGTGCCAACGGAATTAATGGAAATGTTGAATTCAATCAAGCATACCTTGACTATGCTGAAGCTCGTGCCAATGAAATGGCCGCAAATGACGAATTGAGCCACAACACCAAACTACGCAACAACCTAACAGACGGTGGTGAAAACGCTGGAGCATATTGGGGATGGGGTAAAACAATCCGTAAAGAGGGTGATAAAACCATCTTGAGTTTGGATGAAATCACAACTCATAAATCCCTCGCATACCGTATGCTATTGAAATGGTACTCTGATTTCAACAACGCAACCGGAAGCAACTATGGACACCGTCGTTTATTGTTGACGTCAACAGGTAAATACGGCGCGGTAGCCGTAACAACGGTTCCTGGGGCCGATACCGGAAACTACTATGACGCATATGAAACACGTTTCAATGATGGTGGTGAAAGTTCAGACAAATTCTGGTCAAACTGGAATGCATGGAACGAAAAAGATAGCTTGAACCCAACCTTCCACGGGCGTAAAATGGTATTCTTGCCAGAGCATCATTTCGTGTTCGTAACGAAGCAAACTGTTGACAACTCAGGTGTGTTGAAAGTACAATTGAAAGAACTTGAAGACACCAAAGCAACGTTACAAGCTGATAAGAATGATGCTGAAAACAAACAAGCCACACTTGTGGCAAAATTGTCAAGCTTGAAAGCACAAGCTAAAGACATCGCAAGTGCTAACCAAGAAGCTCAAAAAGCTTATGAAGATGCAAAACACGAATTAGCTGTTTTGAAATCTACCGCGCAAGCAAAAGATGCAGCTCTTGAAGCGGCGAATGCGAAATTAATTGATGCAACAACTAACGTGAATCGATTGAATGGTCAAATTACAAAATTGAACAGTCAATTGACTTTGGCTAAAACAACTCGTGAAACGGCTGCTCAATTAGCAACACAGCTATCGGACTTGGAAGCAAAACTCGCACAAGCGCAAGCCGACAAGAAAGCTGCGCGTGAACGTCAGGATGCTGCACGTGCTGGACTTATCGATGCGGAAAAACTTCTTGCAGATGCTGAAGACAAGTATGCAACAGTCCTAAACTTCTTTGAGTTGGAAAAATTGTTGAATATCACAAAAGATGGTAATAACATTATCGGCACACCAAAAGTTGCACCAACTGTTGACGAAAAACCAGAATTTGATGTCGACGGATATTTAGCTGAAGAAGCTAAGAAAGCTGAAGAAGCTAAGAAAGCTGAAGAAGCTAAGAAAGCTGAAGAAGCTAAGAAAGCTGAAGAAGCTAAGAAAGCTGAAGAAGCTAAGAAAGCTGAAGAAGCTAAGAAAGCTGAAGAAGCTAAGAAA